>Ga0310811_10005932_pt1 | contig 15541 bp, 8 predicted proteins | sample YCmetagenome_FD_207642 | JGI IMG/M metagenome (GOLD analysis project Ga0310811, IMG submission 207642) | Soil microbial communities from experimental microcosm in Duke University, North Carolina, United States - YC | ecosystem: Engineered > Artificial ecosystem > Soil microcosm > Unclassified ...
CAAGAACAGTAAGGGAGGTGAGGTAGGACTTCTGCAAATTGCGTCTGTAACCATCGACCAAAACAGGCCCGCCCGCTTTCAGCTCGCGCCAGATGTCGTGATGCAGGATCGTCAGATAGGTAACAGGAGACAACGCTTCGGCACCAAACTGCTTTTGTTCGGCGAGTAATTTGTTGATCCGGCCTGCATCGAGCAAACTATTGAGTACCCTGACCTGCACGTCTTCGACGAAATTCGGTTCGACGGGTAAGGATATTCTATTGATGACGGATGGTTCCATCAGCCATAGTGGAGTGGTGAAGAGTTGTGTGTCGAAGAAGGTCAGATCTTCAATTTGTCTTGATTTTGGTACGGGGATCACGGCCTGTCCTTTTTCTTCATCGCCGTGGATATTGTACTGGACGCCGCCGATGTTCTTCAGTACATGGTTCATGTACCGGAAGTATTGATCGGTGAGGGCCTTGTATGCTTCGGTCAGGTTCTGGCCAATACCGTCCTGCTCACTTGTCCATTCGGGGAGATGGGGCAGGACACGTTGCAGGTTCTTTATTCCATAGGCGCTGGCTTTGGCGGCATTGTCGCCGAGGTCCTCGGTCTGACAGCGGGGGTCGAATTTTTTGGTCTCTCCGTCACCGAACCAGAGGCGGTGGTTCTGCCCCACCCGATCGACGATCCATTTGCTGACGATCTTTCTGTCTTCGTCGGCAGAAGGAGCCTTGCTGTTCCTGTATCCCCATTCGATGGCCCAGCGGTCATATTCACCGATGTGGGGGAAGATCTCGTCTTCTGTGAGGTGGTCTTCCGGTTGAGCAACGTAGTTGAAGCGGGCATAGTCCATGATGCTGGGGGTATGCCCATGCGCATCGAGGTAAGTCTTACTGCGCAAGCTGTCGACTGGTGTCTGGCTGCTGCTGCCGAAGTTGTGGCGCAGGCCCAGCGTATGGCCTACTTCGTGGCTGGAGACAAAGCGGATCAGCTCACCCATCAGCTCTTCGTCAAATTTTGCTTTACGCGCCTTCGGGTCGATGGCGGCGGCCTGGATCAGGTACCAGTCGTGGAGGATGGTCATGACGTTGTGATACCATCCTATGTGCGTCTGGATGATCTCTCCGCTTCTTGGGTCGTGGATCTGGGGGCCATAGGCATTGGCTATTTCAGATGGGAAATAGTTCAGCATGGAGTAACGGGCGTCGTCCAGCTGCATGGTGCTGTCATTCTCGGGCCACTCTTTGCCCAGGATAGCATTTTTAAAACCGGCCTGTTCGAAGGCTTTCTGCCAGTCGTTGATGCCTTGTATGAGGTAGGGACGCCATTGTTTGGGTGCAGCAGGATCGATGTAGATGACGATGGGGTTCTTTGGCTCGACCAGTTCGCCTCCTCGCCATTTCTCCAGGTCTTCCTCTTTGGGTTCGAGGCGCCAGCGGAGGATGAACTTACGTAACTCAGACTTCTGCTGGTGGTCGCCATAGGCGTAGTATTCATCGGCGAAATAGCCGACCCGCGGATCGAAGTAACGGCGTTGCAGGGGAATTTTCGGCAATTCTATAAAGGAAGTATGTGTCTCTACTGTCGCGGGTTCGGCTCCGCCTCCCGCGGCTGCCTTTGTCTCCATGTTCTTGGTGATGGCGACCTCTACGTTGATGGGATAAACGTGGATATACCCGAGATAAACGTCCTTTATTACACCCGTGTTCAGATTCTTGCCCAGCTGGGTTCTGCCGTCGATGCTGTTCACGAAGTTCTTTTCCTTCAGGAAGCGGGTCATGTCGATGACATAGCTCTTATGATCCTTGCCGTAGGTGAGGATGGGGAAGGTTGCCACCATGGGGTTGAAGTTGGACTTCACGACTGCCTTATAGATGGCACTGGTGGAGTCGGCTTCGCTGATGACGAGGTCGTAACGGATGATGATGGAGGAGTCTACGCCCTTTTCGAAGAAGATGGTCTTTTCGTCCAGCTCTTCTCCGGCATACTGACCAGTGCCGCCAGGTCCTTTACCGAGCCTGTTGATGACCATGAGGTCGCGGTGCAGGAGGGAGTCGGGTATCTCGAAATATACGGTGTCGTGTGCGCGGTGTACGGTGAAGAGACCTTGCTGGGTGGTAAAATCCTTTGTGATGACTTGTTCGTAGGGTTTGACCTTTTCACGCGGTTTGGGTTTGGTCGTGTCGTGTTTGGCATACTCTGCCACCTCTTCCCAGGAAGTAACTACAGGCTTTTTCTGGGCGACCGCCGCGGTGGTAATGGTGAGCAATAAAAGGACTATTCGTGCTGTTTTCATTTTTTTGTTTGTGTTCAGATGAGCTAATGATCAGCGGCCAATGCTGGTGAGGGTGACTCCGGGTAGTTCGGTAACGAGGGACCTTATTTCGGCCACGCGGGCTGCGGAGGCCTGATCCCAGATGATCACTACGGGGATGGAGAATTCACCTGGCTTTTCCAGTGTGTAGTCGCTGCGATGTGCCGGTGCGCCGTTGTGGCGGCTCAGGTCGATGGCTACTCCCTGGTGCTGTTGGGCGGCCCAGGTATTGAGCATGGGCAGCGCCATCATCCTGTAGCTATGCAGCAGCGCGATGGCCATCGAATCATTTGACGCGTCGGGCAGCGGGACGTAGACAAAACCCTGCATAGATCCGCCTGATTCGAGGTCGATGTTTGACGTGTGGAAGGCAAAGGCTTCAGGGCCAGGTCCTGCGCTAAAGGCTTCGGCTCTTGCGCTGCCGGATTGAAAGGGCATGGGGCCTTCGAGGGCGTCGTCGCTGGAGAACTCGGGCATTTTTTTCCGGGGGCTGCCGGAGGGTGCGCTGGTCTGGCAGCTATAGAGGAAGAGAGGCGCAAGGAGCAACAGCGAAAGTCCTGAACGGCGAAAGGGCGATATTATTTTCATTGTGGTGGTTGTAGTGGTTGATTAGTAGCCGGGGTTTTGGATCAGGTTGGGGTCGACTTTGATATCGGTTGTCGGGATAGGATAAAGCAACTGGTAGCCATGCCACGGTTGTTTGACCGGCAGGGCGCCGATGACTGTGCTGGCCTGGCCGGTACGTTTGAGGTCGAGGAACCGGTGCCCCCATTCGGCCAACAGCTCGATGCGGCGTTCTTTCAGAATGGCTGTCAGCAGATCGGCCTGACTTGTCGCGGTGGTCGGCGGCAGACCTGCTCTGGCGCGAATGGTGTTGAGGTCGGCAGCAGCGCCGTTGAGATCACCTTCTTCGGCTTTGGCTTCTGCCCGTATCAGGTATTGTTCCGCGAGCCGCAGGACCATATAATATTGCGTAGGTACCTGTCCTGCCTTGACGTTGATGTATTTTACCGGGTAATAAAGTGTGTCACCCGTGTATGGGGCGTAGTGAGGAAAAGGTGTAAAATCCGTCCAGGCAGCCTTACGCTGATCACCGGGCTCAAAGCTTTTGTTGATCGTCGTGTTGAGATAATATTGCGGCATGATCAAAGGCAAAATGATAGTATAAAGAGACGGATCAAAATAGAGGCTGTCGCCGGGTGCTTCGAATTGGTTCCACCGGCTAAAGGGTACGAAGTTCTGGTAGTCATAGGGGCCATAGGGACTGATGGTGGTATTGGGCTGCAGCTGCCAGATGCTTTCCGAACTGTTCTTTAAAAAAACCGTGGTCAGGTCGGATGGGAGGCTGAACTGGTTGTTGCCTATCACAGCGGAGGCCCGGGCATCTGCGTTCTTCCAGTCCTGGGTATACAGGTAAACACGCGCGAGCATGGCGATGGCAGCCGACCTGCGCGGATAGATCCGTTCGCCTTTACTTATGGAATAATCGTCCGGCAGGGAGTCGCTGGCATCGGTCAGGTCCCGGATGATCTGTTTGTAGACATCTGCCTGGGCGGCCCTTGGCAGGAGGGCGGTCTTATTGAAGTCGGAAGACAGCGCCAACGGCACATCACCGTACAGATTGGTCAGGTAGAAATAACAGAAACCGCGTATGAATTTCGATTGGCCGACGATCTCTTTCCGGGCGCTGTCAGTCAGGGTAGCAGACGCATTCGTGCCGTCTATGATGGCATTGACATCATAGACTATTTTGTAGATCGGGGTCCAGGCCACTCCGGCAGCAAGCCCATCTACAGCGGTCAGCGTAGCGTTCTCAAATGGCAGCACCCCGGTGGACAATGATCCCTGGAAGCTGGAGATCTCATCCGAAGACAAACCTGCATCAACTGTCAGGCCGCCGTTGCTCCAGGTCGGGGTGCCTGAATTGGACATCATCTGGCTGTAGATGCCTGCCATTGCTGCGGCAGCCTGCTCATCCGTAGCGAAAGTCTCCGAGGTAGTGATCGAGTTATTGGGTGGTGCGACGTCCACAAATTTTTTGCAGCCGGCGGCGCTGGTGATCAGCAGTATCAGCAACGCAATGATGGTTGGTCGATATGATCGTAACATTTTATTCAGAATTTTATTGGCTATTAAAAAGAACAGGTCAATCCGGCGGTGATCGTCCGGGCTGGCGGCAAACCGCCAAATGTCCTTACTTCAGGGTCAAGTCCTTTATAGTGACTAAAGACCATGATATTATAAGCATTGATATTGAAGGCCATGTTACGGAGACCGGCTTTCTTTACCATGCGCGAAGGGAAACCGTAGGACATCGCCAGGTTCGACCAGCGGATATAGCTGGCATCGGACCAGCCGGCATCAGAACTGCCCATTTCGGCGGTCAATATCGGATTGGCGGAAAGTTTGGGAAACAGCGCATTGGTCTGACCGGGATATCTCCATGCGTGGTCATATACAAATTGCGAGATATTGGTCATTCCGGCACCGGCGCCGCTGGTCGGGTTACCAAAAAGGTTGACCCCCATCTCTTTGGCATAGGTGAACGCTACGCTGACCATGAAAGTCTTATAGCTGAACTGGCTGGTCAGTCCGCCGGTATAGTTGGGTTCCTGGTCGACGGTTATTCTTTCGTCATCATTGGCGGTTCCTGGGAAGACGCTGGCGTTCTGAGTGATCACACCATCATGGTTATAGTCTTTAAAGGTCATCAGCCCTGTCATCGGGTCGATGCCAGTGTAGTGGAACAGATAGGTCTGGCTGATGGATTTCCCGATCTGGTACTGGGTACGGTAAGGAGAGAGCTCCAACAGCGGATAAGCCAGGAGCTTGTTCCGGTTGATGCCTATATTGAAGTTGATGGTCCAGCGTATCGCCGTAGTTCGGACAGGCGTGGCAGAGAGGGTGGCTTCATACCCTGCATTCTGGACATTCGCCGGGCTATTCGCCGTTACACCCAGGAAACCAGAGAAGGAAGGCAAAGGAAATTGTATCAGCTGGTTGTTACAACGATTCCGGTAGTAAGCCAGTTCGAGACTTATCATCGACTGGAAAAATTCCATCTGCAACGCGCCTTCGAGCTTCTTGTTTACCTGCCAGTGGAAGTTGGGGTTATCCTGGATCAATGGGTTCAGTGGAGCTACTCCGTTATACGTGGATAAGCCGGTGGTGTTTCCCCATTGAGAGAGATATTGATAATCCTGTACGGCATCGCTGCCGGTTGTCCCGTAACTGCCGCGCAGCTTGGCAAAGTTGATGGCTTCGGGCAGTATCTTATGTAACCATTTTTCATCGCTCATGATCCAGGCTGCGCCTATTGAACCAAAGTTGCCGAAACGATTTGCGGGGCCGAACCGGCTGCTGCCATCCCGGCGTCCGTTGAAGTTGACGATATAACGATTGTCATAGTTATAGGTAAATCGGGCAAAGACGCCTGAATACTTATATTGTCCATAGCTGTCGGTAGCAAACACCTTGGGGGCCAGTGAAATGTTTTTCAGAAAAACGTCACTGGTATAATTAGAGCCGGAGACCGATTGTGCGTCTGTGACATTCGCCTGGTCGGTGGCGCCGGCGAGCAGATCTATTTTATTCTTGCTAAAGGAGGTGGAATAGGTCAATTGCGGTTCGACTATCCAGTTGTTAGCGCGTGAATTGCCGAACTGGTTGGAGCCGGTTGGTTTTTGCGCGGAGTCCACATAAGGATTCTGTGCCGCAATGGGAGAGAATATGGTCTGGTAGTTCTGCGAGTTGTTGTAGCCCAGGCTGACGGAAACCTTCAGGCCCTTGAGGATATGGTAGTTGAGGGTCAGGTTGGTCGTCAGGCCGGTAGCGCTGCTGGTATAAGGTTTCAGCAGGGCAGCAAAGGGATTATCCACGCCGAGTAAATCCCATTGTTCGTAGTTGATATGCCCCTGGGCATTGTAGACCGAGGCTGCATCCGGAGGAAGATTGAAGATACTCATAAGGTTCAGCTGGTTCAGGAGGCTATAGCTATAATTGGCAGAAAGAGACTCGGTCAATTTTTTATTGGGGCTGCTATGCATCAGGCTCAGCGCCACCGTGGCGCGCTGGTTGGCGCCTGACACCCGGGTGATGTCGGTCGTACGATTGTACCCGACGCCAAGCCGGTAAGTCGTCTGTTCGTTGCCTCCGGAAATAGATCCTTGTGCGGTGGTGGCCTGTCCGACTCCACCGTAGGCATATTTCTGCCAGTTGGTGTAACGGTTGGTATCCAGGTTGACCAGATCAGGAGCGGTATTGACGCTTACGAGCTTACCGTCATTTCGCAATTCTTCACGGCGCAAGGCGAGGTAATCTTTTGTATTCAGCAGCGGCCAGGCGCGGGTGTTGAAATTTACGCCCTGTGAGACATTCAGATCGAGCGCATCCATACCGGGTTTGCCATGTTTTGTGGTGATGAGCACTACACCATTGGCGCCGCGGCTGCCATAGATGGCGGTCGCATCGGCATCCTTTAATATTTCGATGGATTCAATATCCGCGGGATTGATATTGTAGAGAGGACTCTGTCCGGTCGAATAAGACATGCCTGTCTGATCGAGTCCCCTGGAAAAAGCCCCGGGTGTCCCGCTGCCAGGCGCAGAAGCAGCAGTCCCGCCGACGTCTCCGATGGTCAATGGAACGCCATCGATCACATAGAGCGGATCAACGGCAAAAACATTTCCCACCGTATTTCTTCCCCTGATCTCGATCTTGACCGGGCCTCCTTCGTATCCACTCTGGGGCGTCACTACGACACCGGCGACCTTACCTTCGAGCGCAAGCAGCGGATCGCGGACGGGCTGTTTGGCTATTTCGGCGGCGGTAACCTTTCCGATGTCGCTGGTGGTCAATCGCTGGGTGGTCCGGCCATAACCCTGGACCACGACCTGGTCGAGACCATCGGTGGCCTCTTCGAGCTGGATCATCGGGAAGCTGGTCTTTGTATAAACTACTCCGACAGGAACTTTTTTAGTTTTGAAGCCAATGTAGCTGACGATCAGGGTGTCTGTTTCAGGTATATTTTTTAGCATGAAGAAGCCATGCAGGTCGGTGGTCGCACCCATCTTCGAGTGCCTGGTTGCTATGCTGGCTCCGGATAAGGGAGTACCGTGGGTATCCTGGACGGAACCGGCAACAGTGATGAGCCCTTCCGGTTTTGGAGTTGGCGGCGGTGTCGTGACGGGCGGCTTATCGCGGATGATGACGGTGCGGTCATCGATCGTGTAAGTGAGGGGAAGGTTGTGCAACAGCTGGTCGAGGACATCGCTGAGTTCAGCCATCTTTACATTAAGGCTGACAACGGTTGCGTTGTGCAGCTGTTCATCGGTAAAGATGAAATCGTAATGACTGACCTTTCGAAGATCTGCCAGGACTTGTTTTAGCGGGACGTCCTTCTCACTTAAGGTGATCTTCTGGGCGTATCCCTTGGCGCTGACATTGAGGACAGCAAGGAAAAGCAGCATCACAGATAGTTTCATACACAACAGTAGTTGGGTCATACGCCGGTCGGGCGCATGAAAATTTTCCTCATAAGTTTTGTACATTTGTTTAGTCTGGTTTACAGGTTGAACGAATCGCAATATTTAATCGGCTGTACCAGGCAAATCGACCAGTTGTGTTGCAACCACAGCTGGTTTTTTTGTATCCGGACAGGTTTGGAATAAGGTATAATGGCTATGGATCAGCCAGGACTTAGGATTTAAGGTTGAGGTCTATTTGCTGACCACGATCGTCCTCCCTTCGATGTTAAAGTGAACTTTATTGGTCAGTTCCAATTTTTTAAGGACCTGGGAGACGTTGACAAAACGGTGCACCGTTCCGTTGAATTTGTCGGAAGGCCGGGTTCCTTCGAATTTGACTTCGACATCGTACCATCTTGCGATCTTACGCATGATAGAGGTGATGTCCTCGCTTTCGAACATGAAGTACCCGTTCTTCCAGGAGGTGGCTTCTTCGGTGTCGGCGGTTGAGATGGAAAGGTTTGTGTTGGTCAGGAGGCATTGCTGACCAGGGGATAAGGAGTGAGATTGATGGGTCGATCTGCTGGAGACGATGACGCTTCCTGTAACAAGCGTTGTTTTGATACCGGGTTCATCGTCGTATGCGTTGAGGTTAAACTGCGTGCCCAGGACTTTGACTTCCTGCTGGCCGGAGATAACAATAAAAGGATGTTGTTTGTCCTGTGCCACTTCGAACCAGCCTTCGCCGGAAAGCTGGACGCTGCGGTCTTTGCCGGTGAAGGAAGCGGGGTATCGCAGGGAGGAAGCCGCGTTGAGGATCACTTTTGTGCCGTCGGCCAGTGTTACGGCATATTGGCCGCCTTTGGGCGTGGATATGGTGTTGTAAAGTTCGGAAGCGTTGACGCCGGTGGAATTGGAGACGCCGGTGCCGGAGGCTGCGTTGGTGCCCGTGTTGGCGCCGGCGGCATTTGCGGCTGCAGTGCCGGAGGCTGCGGCATTCGCGGCTGCGGTGTTGGAGGTATAGCGGAGAGAGCCGTCGGCGGTCTTTTCGATAGCGATATCCTGTTGTTGAGTAAGCAGGCCGTTGTGAGCACTGTCGAGGACGATTCGGCTGCCGTTGGCGAGCGTCAGGATCGCTTTGTTGCCGCCGGGGGCCAGGTCGTGGGTTGTCGCCCTGGTTATTGTCTGCGGTTGCTGCTGTTTATGAACAATAAGATAAGCCGCGCCGGAGAGAACAACGATCAGGGATGCGGCGGCAGCCAGACGGGGCCAGTGGGGTCTTATGGTTGGCGTTGTGTCTTCTTCGATCTGAGTTTCGAAGGAAGGGGCATCATCGCCCGGGGGAGCTGTTACATCCGATCTTTCAAGGATTTGTAAGTAGAGGCGTTGCCGGAGAGCATCGACGGATTCACTGCCGTCTTCGGTGAGAAGACTGTCGTCGAAGCTGTTGTACCACTGTTCGAGTTCGGCTTTTTCAGCTTCGGAGATCTGGCCGGACTGCCATTTACGCACGAGGACCCCGATCCGGGGATCGATCTTTTTCTCAGGCATTAGTTTGGTCTTTGTATATATAGCCAAACGAAACGACGCGAACCCCTAGTCGCACAAAAAAATATTTATTAAAGCATGAGACCAAGGAAATTGCCGAAGGCTCCGCGGAGGGTCTTACGAGCTTTGGCAAGGTGAGCTTCTACGGTGCGGATGGAGATGTTGAGTTCTTCGGCGATCTGCTGCTGAGAGAAACCCTGATCGTGCTGCAGGCGGAAGACGATGCGGCATTTTTCGGGCAGGGCATTGACCTCAAGCTGGAAGCGTTTGTGCAATTCGTTGTAGTCGAGCTGCTCAAGGGTCGTCACATCTATTGCGGACAGCCCATGAGCCATCTCTTTTTCGAAAGCAGTTGCCCGGGCATTCCTGGCCACTCTGTTGAGCACCTCGTATTTGGCTGCGATGGCGAAATAATTGTCGAAATTCCCGGCGAGGGCGAAGGTGTGGCGGCGGCGCCAAAGATTAAAGAAAATGTCCTGGACTACTTCTTCGGCTTCGAGCCGATCGTTAAGCCTGTGTCGCGCAATCACATATATTTTATTCCAATATCTTTCATAGAGCAGCCTGAAGATCGGTTCGCCTTCTGTTTTCAGAAGTTCCGCCAGTTGCATGTCTGATAGAGAGGAATTTGAGTCCATAAACAGGGCAAAGATAATATTTAATTAAAATTAATCCAACGGGACATATCTTTGGCCCTCACTAATTATCTCGATCCATGAAATATCAGCTGTTGGGACGTAGCGGGCTAAAGGTATCCGAATTATGTCTGGGAACAATGGGCTTTGGCACCGAAGCCGGCTGGGGCGCGGACAAGACCACCAGTTTTGAGATCATGGATTCCTTTGCAAAAGCAGGCGGCAATTTCCTGGATACAGCCAATATCTACAAGCTGGGCACCAGCGAAAAGATCATTGGTGAATTCATCAGCCCACGGGACCGTGACTATTTCGTGATCGCCACCAAATACTCGCTGAAGGACAACGACGCCAGCATCAATCCCAATGCCACCGGCAACAACCGCAAGAATATGATGCGGAGTGTCGAGCAAAGCCTCAAAAGGCTCAATACTGATTTCATAGATGTATTTTATCTCCATATCTGGGATGACCTCACGCCTGTCGACGAAATATTACGCGGTCTGGACGATCTGATCCGGCAGGGAAAAGTCAATTATGCAGCTATCAGCGATACGCCTGCCTGGATCGTAAGTAAGGCCAATACGCTGGCCGAACTGATGGGCTGGAGCCAGTTCGTTGCCCTGCAGATCGAGTACAGTCTTCTTCAGCGCACACCGGAACGCGACCTGATACCTATGGCCAAACACTTCGGTATGACCGTAACGCCCTGGGCACCCCTGGCAGGCGGAGCGCTGACCGGGAAATATCTTCGCGGCGAGCCGGGTCGTATCAAGGCGGAAAGCAACCGGCGCGATGACAATAGCACACGCATCACAAAAGAGGTAATGGCCATCGCCGAAAAGCTGGGGGTCGAACCCGGGCATGTAGCGCTTCAATGGACCCGCCAGCAGGGATTCGGCTGCATCCCGATCGTCGGCGCCACCCGCCCGGAACAATTGCTCGAAAATCTCCGCATGACCGATCTCGTGCTGCCGGCCGAAGACCTCAAAAGATTAGACGAGGTCAGCGCCATTGATCTTGGCTTTCCTGGTAAATTCTTCAAAGAGGACGCAGTGCGGAAAAACAATTATGGCGGCTTTTATGACCGGATCATAAAGAGAGATTGAAGCGCTCATTCCACTTCCGGACGTTCACGCCTTTCACCAGTAACCACAGGCATGTCGACAACTCCCCGACAAACGCCGGAACCAAAATGACAGGAAACAGCGCAGCCGCGAAAGCAGGAGAAAGGATCTGTGCGAAACTATTGATCAGATAGGATAACCCGGCCACGATCTGCAAAATGCCCACGATCTTTGGAAAGTAGCCCGACCTGAACATCAAATACCCAACGATCAGACAGGTAAACCCGAAAAATATAAGGCCGATGCCATAGCCGGATTCATGCAGATCGAGAGAAAGATAAGCCAGCGCCTGTCGCTGCTGCGGATCGAACACCTTCAGGTATTCTTCATTCCCCAGAAACGACAAGGTTATTAAAAGATAGATCTTGTTGATCCCCAAAATAGCCGTTTGTATCAGGTTGAAAAAAGCCGCAAGTAATGAAAGGCTTTTACTCACGGGTTTCAGCAGGATGTAAAAGATGACGATCGAAGGGATATCGCAGACCTGCATGATCAGGTCCCCAACAATGCTCCGACGAAACAACTCTTTGGAAGCCATAATATTGCGGGTTGTTGTAGCGACATCCCCGGACACGATGAGCCGGGATCTTATAAATGCCTCATCAAGTCCGCCAAGAATGATGATAACAAGATAGATCAGCCCGCCGATCCGGGCATAGGTTTGCGGCGATATCTCAGCGTTGGTTGGCGACAATTCAGAGTAGGTTTTGATCATTGTAGTTCAATATAAGCGCAATAGTTCAGATATGAAAAATAACAGCTCAACTAATTGATTGACAAATTACTTTAAACTTTCCCGATCTCGCAACAGAAATTCCTCTTACCGTAAGGGTATACCTCTCCAACAATGGAACTTGCGGCCTTAAAGTCAACCAGGACGGCTCTATTTGAAATATTGAACTATGTCACGGATTACCCCCTTAGTCATTTTAACAGCACTTTTTTGTATTTCTCTTATATCGCGGGCTCAGCCCGGCAGCAAGTCCAGCAACGCCGAAAACGCAGGATCAGTAACCGGTCGCATCACCTTTGCCGATAGCCTGCCTATCGAACTGGTATCGGTGTCGCTGGCAGGAACGAACAAACAAACCCTTACCAATAGTGACGGTATTTACCTGATAGAAGGCGTCGTCCCGGGCCGGTACACCCTGCGTATACAGATGCTCGATACGAAACAGATCGATCTGCCCGTCGAGGTCAGCGCCGGCGGCACCAGCGTCCAGGACTACCGGCTGACGAAAGAGAATATCTCCGCCCTCCAGGAAGCAAGGGTGGTCAGAAGTGTCAATAGATTCTCTAAAAAAGAAAGTATTTATATCGCCCGTCTTCCTTTGAAGAACATGGAGAACCCGCAGGTCTACAACACGGTCTCAAAGGAACTGATAACGGAGCAGATGTCCCTGGACCTGGGAAGCGTAACGCAGAGTATACCCGGCGCCGGTATCCCCATTATAGCCAACCAGGGTCGCGTGACCTTCTATTCCCGCGGCTTCGAAACAGAGCCCAATGCCCGCAACGGAGTAGCCGGCGCAGCGTTCTCTTCCATCGACGTCGCCAACCTGGAAAGGATAGAAGTGATCAAAGGGCCGTCCGCAACCCTGTTCGGGACCAACATCTCCAGCAGTTATGGCGGCTTGCTGAACCGCGTTACCAAAAAACCGTATAATGCCACTGGTGCGGAAGTGGCCTATTTTGGCGGCAGCTGGAATTACAACCGGCTTACCTTCGACGTGAATACTCCCGTCAACCCGGATAGGACGGCCCTGTTCCGCATGAACGGCGCCACGACTTTTCAGAAAAGCTTCCAGGATATAGGTTTTACAAATAATGTAAGTCTTGCCCCAAGCTTCTCCTACCAGATCAACGACCGAATGACCCTTTTGCTTGATGTGGAGTTCGGCAACGAGAAAGGGACTTCTGTGGTACGGTTCAATCCCTCCACAAAGAGCGGCAAGGTCCAGTCCATCGCCGATATGAAATTCCCTTACAGGAAGACCTTCCTCAGCAACGATCTTACCTATACGACGCAGATGCTGAACATCTTTGCACAGCTGAATTATAAGATCTCCGATCAGTGGACTTCCCAGACCATCGTGTCGAGAGCAAGGTCTACCATCAACGGTTATATCTCTGCGCTTACCGGAGCTACCGACAGCACCATCAGGCCCCAGGAGATCGTTGGCAACACCGATTTCATCGCGACGGATATCCAGCAGAACTTCATCGGCGATTTTAAGATCGGCCGGTTCCGTAACCGCCTGGTAGTCGGCCTGGATTATTACAACAATTTCAACGATTTTGACCGGGTAACGGTGAATCTTCCTGCGGTCAATTTCATCCATACGCCTTCCACTTATCTTGTCAGCAAGTTCAAAGTAGATTCGCTGACGACCTCGGGTGCACTGCGCAAAGAGAACAACAGCGACAACAGCTATGCGGCCTACGGCTCCGACGTGTTCAATATCACCGACAACCTCATGGTTATGGCGAGCCTTCGTGTCGACCGTTACCAGTACAACGGGGTATACAATGTCAGTACCGGCGTTACGGCAGGGGGATTGGGCGCTGGCGGTATACAGGCCGGGCCTTACGGACAGACCTCCCTGTCTCCAAAACTCGGGCTTGTTTATGAAGTGATAAAGGACAGGATCACCCTATTCGGTAACTACCTGAATGGGTTCTTCAACCAGAGCGGGCAGGCAAAGGATGGAACGCCCTTTAAGCCCGAGCACGGCAACCAGGTGGAAGGCGGCGTAAAAGCTGATGTATTCGACCACAGGCTCGTCGGTACCGTCAGCTATTATGATATAAAGGTGGCCAATGTCCTGCGCACCGATCCCAATGACGCCAACTATTCCATCCAGGACGGGACACAGCTCAGCAAGGGGCTGGAAGTCGAATTGACCGCCAACCCGTTCAAGGGTCTGAATATCGTTGCCGGCTATGCGTACAACGACAGCAAGTACACAAAATCGGACTCTACCGTTCTAAACCTTCGTCCTGCAGGATCGGGTCCGGATAAGATGGTCAATTTCTGGATCAGTTATCGTATTCCGGAAGGGAGGGCGAAAGGACTTGGCGTTGGCTTTGGCGGTAATGCCGGCTCGATGTCTTATCAGACCAATACGAGTACGGCAAAGATCACCATCCCTTCTTACACCGTGCTGAATGCCACTATTTTCTATGATCTGCCAAAAGTCAGGTTTGGCGTGAAGGTGGATAACATGACGAGTGAGAAGACCTGGTCGGGCAGGCTGACACCGCAGCCGCCGGCGAGATTTACCGGCAGCATAGCACTGAAATTTTAATATGAGCATAAAAAAGAAAATACTCTTTATTCATCGCTGGCTTGGTATCATAAGCGGGCTGCTGGTGGTGTTCGTCGCCATCACCGGCTCGATGCTGGCTTTCGAAGACGAGGGGCGGGACTACCTGCAACACGACTATTATCATATCGCCCATCCCGGCTCCGCGCGCCTTTCCCTGGACCGGATGGTCGATTCATTCAGAGTGTACAATCCGAAAATAAAGATCAACAGCATTCGCTTCAAAGAGAAAGCGGATGCGGCTGTCGTCTTCTTTACAAAGGACAAGTATGTTTTTGTAGACCCCTACACTTCGCGGGTCACCGCCACGGTGCCGGTGAAAAGTGATTTTTTCTATGTCGTCAAATTGCTCCATACTTCACTGATGTTAGGCGATGTGGGTAAGGCGATCGTTCATATCAATGTGCTGCTGTTCTTTATGATCTGCCTTAGCGGCCTGGTCATGTGGTGGCCGCGAAAGTGGAGTCTTTTCCGCTCCGCCGTGACCATCAAAACATCCGCCAGCCGGAAACGTGTCAATTATGATCTTCACCGGGCCTTGGGTTTCTATGCCCTGCCTGTTCTGTTGATCATTTCGTTTACCGGCCTGTTCATGGCCTCCGATGTTACGAAGAAGCTGGTTTCTTTTGTCACGGCATCCCCGATGCCGAACAAGGATGAGGAAGCGGTCATGATTACAAAACCTGCGGATGCGGCGGGGGCCACCTCTGCCGCAGCGGCGACGGGTGCCACGGCGGCGACGGGTGCGGCGGCGGCTGCTGCGACGGGACCGGGTGTTGCGGCAGGGTCGACTGGCAAGATGCATGCAGCGCGGCGCCATTACTCCCTCGATTCGGCTTATGCCTATGCCCGCACGCATTATCCGGGTGCACTGGAGACCTTCGTCGTGCCGCCTGCAAAAGAAACGCCGATCCGCATCGCCATGCGATATCCCTACACTATAACCCGCAATCAAAATACTTTTTACTTCAATCCCCGGGACGGTTCGCTCGTGAAAGCGGACCTCTACGCCGACTACAACGGCTATGACAAGATGGCCCGGAGCAATTACAATCTGCATACCGGGAAGATAGGCCCGCTGGGAATTTTTAGCAAGATCCTCTGGTGTTTGGTGGCGTTGATCGCTGCGTCGCTGCCTATC
>Ga0310811_10005933_pt1 | contig 15541 bp, 19 predicted proteins | sample YCmetagenome_FD_207642 | JGI IMG/M metagenome (GOLD analysis project Ga0310811, IMG submission 207642) | Soil microbial communities from experimental microcosm in Duke University, North Carolina, United States - YC | ecosystem: Engineered > Artificial ecosystem > Soil microcosm > Unclassified ...
CTTTACCAGGAGTCAGGACGAGACCGTTCCTGCTCCAGGTCGCTTGGCACCATGCCATATGTCCTCAGCACGGTCATTTTCGTCCCCGGATGGCCGGTACGGACGACTGCCGCGGCACCCGCGTGGCCGAACGTCTTCCATAAATGCTTGGCGTGCTCAATCGCCGCGGCGGGGCTGGCGCACTTGGCCTGCTGGCCTGGAACGAGTTCGCCATCGGTCCGATCGTACGGCAGGGCAATGAAGTGCGCGATCTCGTCCATCGATGGCCCTTTCTCGTTCGGTCGACTTCACCCAGAAAATGATGGTTCGGAGGGGCTATCTTGATCTCCCTCGGCCCATTTCGCTTGATCCGGATCAAGGCGGAATGGCGCATTTTGTTGCTGTTGGTGGGGTCGAAAGGGAGCTTGCTTGCCATTGAGCTTCCTCCTCTCGAATATGGGCTGGCCAGGGCAATGGGAAACCTCGTGCACTTTCCGGCACCGCGTCGCGCGAACTGCGAACAGGAACAGGTGGCGTCAGGAGCGGACATTCGCCATTCCGTCCGCCAACTGTTGCTCGCAGCTTGAGGCTAGAGCCCGGCAGCGATGGCGATCCGCATCAATTCCGACATGCTGCGCGCATTGGTCTTGGCCATCAGGTTGGCACGGTAGACCTCGACCGTGCGTGGGCTGATGCCAAGATCGTGGGCGATCACTTTGTTGATCTTGCCCGCCACGAGCCCCCGCAGAACGTCACGTTCGCGCGGCGAGAGATCCACCAGGCGAGCCTCGGCCTCGCGCTTGACCGTACCGTCGGCGGGGGCCGCCGACTGCATTTGCAACGCTTCGCCGATTGCACGCAAGAGCGCCTCGTCCTCGAACGGTTTTTCGATGAAGTCAACCGCGCCTGCCTTCATCGCCTCGACCGCGAGTGCGACGTCTCCATGGCCAGTCATCAGAATGACGGGACATGCGACTGCGTCGGCCTTGAGTTTGCGGACCAATTCGAGGCCGCTCATGCCCGGCATACGGATATCAGATACAATGCAGTCGACTGTTCTGCCGGCGAGATGATCGAGAAAATCGGTTGCCGTCTCATAAGAGGTTACGGCAAAGCCGTTGACGTCAAGAAGGAAGGCCAGTGAGTCCCGCATAGCTGGATCATCGTCGATCACGAGAATTGTACGCCGCGTTGTCATGCTTCTTCTCCGTCCTCCGCGAACGGGAGGATGAACTGAAAAACCGTGCCGCCACCAGCGTTTGGCGTCACATCGATGCGTCCGCCATGGGATTCGATGATGGTCCGGCAGATCGAGAGGCCGACACCCATGCCATGCTCCTTGGTCGTGATAAAGGGCTGAAATAAACGGTCGGCGATATCGGGGCTAATGCCCGGGCCGGTATCGGCGATAGTGAACGTCGCAACACCGTTAGTGTTGGCGACGCCGACGGTCAATTCGCGGCGCGGGCCCGAGGCCATCGCCTCGATCGCGTTGCGAACCAGGTTGAGCACGACCTGCTGAATCTGGATTTTGTCAACGATGATCGGGGGCATGTCCCGGTCGCTGCGGATCGCCACCCGGACGCCCTGCTCCTTGGCGCCGAGCAGCGCTAATGCGACAGCCTCTTCGAGCAGGGTGGCCGGGCTCTCCAGGGACTGCTGGGTCTCGCCCTTCGCGACAAATTCGCGCAGACGCTTGATGATGTCGCCGGCCCGTAGGGCTTGCTGCGCGGCCCGCTCGAGCGCATCCCGAATGCGGGTAGCATCCGGTATTTCCGACGGCAGCAGCGCCTTCGCACCGCGCATGTAGTTCGTGATGGCTGACAGCGGCTGGTTGATCTCATGCGCGATTGAGGACGCCATCTCACCCATAGCGGTCAATCGCGACACATGAACCAGCTCGGACTGCAGCTCCTGAAGCCGCCTTTCCTGCGCCCGACGCTCGGTGAGATCGCGGATAAAGCCGGTGAAGAAGCGTTCTCCGCGTACCTTAGCCTCGCCGACGGCGAGCTCCATCGGAAACGTCGAGCCGTCACTCCGTTCTCCGACCACGATGCGGCCGATGCCGATGATGCGCCGTTCGCCGGTCGTAAGGTATCGCTCGAGATACCGGTCGTGCTCGCCGCGATACGGCTGTGGCATCAGACTCGAAACGTTCGTTCCGACGACCTGGTCCGCTTTCCAGCCAAACAGGCGCTCGGCTGCAGCGCTGAAGGAGCGAATAATGCCGTGGTCGTCGATGACAATCATCGCGTCAGGGACCGTGTCTAGGATCGACTGCAGATGGGCCTGGCGATTTCGCGCCTGATCGCTCTCCTTCAGTAGCCGGTCACCCATAAAGCCAAGGATCGGACCGAGGACAGCAAAACAGGCGATATCGATCAGATTCGCAGGCTCAGTGACCAGGCTCCTGCCGAGGAATTTGGCGCTGATGACGAGGCAGAGCAGGGTGGTGAGGATCGCCGGACCGCGGCCGCCGGCGAACGCGGCAAACAGCACGGCGGGGACAAAGATGATCGTGAAGGTCCGGTCTTCGAGATAGTTATCGAGCCCCGCGCGCACCGCGAATACGAGCGCGGCCGCTGCCGCGGCAGTGCCATAGCGGTACCAGATGCGGTCGGACATATTCCCCCGGCAAAGCCCTCAAATCCGCTTCGACAGTACAACGTTCAGGTACCTGAAGCCAACCGTCGCTCTGATGGGCACGTCTTCGGCGACCTTGACCAGGAATCTGCTCATTTGCCCCAAGCGCGCCAATGCGTCGGCTGCACCAGGATGCGTTCGACGGTCCCCGCCTTCATCCAGCCGCCCAGGATGCGGCGGCAGGGGAAGACGAGCTTGTGAATAGCGTTACCTTCGATGACGGCGAGCTCAAGGTCTCGATCGAAGGGGGCTGTCGCGACCCCCTTCCATGTCTCGCTGACGCCGGCCCTTGGGCGCTCTGGAGCGTCGGGTGCCGGCATGTCAGGCGGCCTTCTGAGTAGCCTCGTCGACACTGCCGGTCTTTCTAGCAAACAGGTTCAGCTCGATCGTGCCCAGCGAACGCGCGGTCTCGATCGCGTACGTCGCGTCGTTCGCGCCACGCGCGGTAACGCCCTTGGCCCAGTCCTGCAGCGCTGTGATCTTCTCGGCGACCGAGGCGGTAGAATTGAACCTGCGGAAGAGTTCCCAGGCCTCGTTCGCTTCGATTTGCATCTGCTCGAACCAGTGCCGGTTTGCCTCGACCAGTTTCTCCGAGAATTCCGACTGGACGGCCATCGCGCGCTTCGCATAGCTCTGGATGGCGTCGGAGACGGGCCGGGCTTCGCTGTGGTCTGTCATGTTCAACCTCCTTCGTTGAGGAAGGCTTTTCTTTCCACACGTCCGGCACTTGCGTGTTGATGTGCGTCAACTCGATAGCCTTCCGGATCGCACGGTTCTGGTGATCGAGTTAGCCGCGCTTGGGATCGACGACTGCGCCGGTTCGCAGGTTGATGAAGTGGATGCCATCACAAGCGGCGCAGGAGATCGAATGCAGATCGTCAGTCAGAGGTCCGGACGGGTCATCGGGAAGCAGGCCTTGGACGCGATCACCGGTAGTCGGACACGAGAAGATAATGGGGCGTAAAGCCGTTCTGTCTGCCATTTGCACAATCCTGACGGAGCGGCATCGTCTGGCGGGGCGCGCCGCGCCGCATTGATGCACGTCAAAAATCCGGTGCACGGTCGAGGCGGCGCCGGCGGCCTAGAACGGGCGACGGCGATGGTGCCGAGCAAGGCTGGATCCGGCCGGCTGGCTGAGCGAAGGCCGCTTTGCCTGCAAGATCATCCGGACGAAGGCCACGACAACGATCGCGAGCGCTCCGAGCGAGGCGAGCAGATTCTGCAGCATGATTTGTTCTCCTGACTAACTGCCAATACCTTCGATCTTTGATCATCGGTCGTGGCGCCTTGATTCCCGACAAGCGCGGGCATTGAGAAGGATCAAGATGAACGGGCCGATCATGTGCGAGCTTGCTGCGGGCATTGAAAGGAGAGCGGCAATGCGCGCACACCAGATTATGGCGAGACATCTCATTATTGTTGGAACCGAGACCTTAATTATCGAGGCCGCCAAGTTGATGCTGGATCATCATGTCAGCGGCCTACCGGTGGTCGATTCGGCTGGAAGATTGGTCGGAATCCTGTCGGAGAGCGACTTTTTGCGGCGAAGCGAGATCGGCACGCAACGTCGGCGTGGCCGCTGGCTTCAGTTCCTTCTCGGCCCCGGCTATGCAGCTGCGGACTTTGTCCACGAGCGCGGGCGGAAGGTCGGAGAGATCATGTCGTGTGATCCCGTTACCGTGACGGAAGAAGCGCCCCTGCCTGATCTTGTCGATCTCATGGAGAGGATGGGGGTCAAACGGCTGCCGGTGATGCGCGAGGGGCGCCTCGTTGGCCTCGTGACACGTGCCGATCTGCTGCGGGCAGTCGCGTCTATTGCGCACCAGATCCCGGATCCTACGGCGGATGACAAGCACATCCACGATCGCATCGTGCGAGTCCTCGACGGTGCAAATTGGTGTCCGCTCGGGCTGCAGGTCTCGGTGCGCAACGGCGAGGTGCACCTCCGTGGGGTCATCACGGACGAGCGGGCGAGGCAGGCTGCGATTGTCGCCGCGGAGAATGTCGCCGGCGTCAAGGAAGTGCACGATCATCTGTGCTACATCGACACCTATTCCGGCTTCTATATCCAATCCGCGGAAGACGAACGAGCAGCTGCAGCGAAAGCAGCAAAGGAGACGGCAGGATGATCGTTCGCCCCGCAATCGCTCTGATCCCGCTGATCGCGACTGCGGTGGTAAGCGCCGATGTCGTGGGCTTCGCCGCAACATTGATGACGATCTTTGTAATCGTGGGCTTCGCGGTCACTGCCGCAGGATGGACCGTCAATGGCAAGACGACGTCAATACCGGCAGTCCGGCCGTCATCCGCGGACTGGACATCTCACCACAGATAGCACCTCGTCCGGCCTGGTCTCAGTGCCCGATGATGAGAGCCAGACGTCGCGAAAGGCTCGTCGCTCGAGTTCCTGGCGGTCGAGGACGTTCAAGGCTCTGCTCGCCTTCGATATCCTCTACAATAGGACAGCCGCGCCTCAGAGCATTCCGTTGCGGCAGATCAATACGGGCGTCTCGCGCCAATGGCAGCATGAGCAAGGAATCAGCCCAAGCGAGGGTGCCATGACATCATTTGACGTTCGTTTCATCAAAACGGTTTGCGACGATACCGGCCACGAACATCGCGCCTGCCAGGCAGCGTTCAGGGTTGACGCTGTCTCGCTTTCCGCGGCTGCACAGCTGGCCGAGGCCGACTTCTGCAGACAGAAGGGCGTCCGCGACTGGACGATCTTTGCCGATTCCATGGAGCTTCGAACGCCGCCGGCTTTGCCGTCGGCCTGGGGCGGCTAGCGCCCCTTGGGCGGCCGTCGCGGTCGATTGGCGCGCTATCGCGTGCTTGATCGGTATCAAATCGACAATCGGGTCCTTCGGCTAGAGATGGAGAGCCAAAAGGGGGTGAGAAATGACCGACCGATCAGCTGGCAATAGCTCGCCGCAATTCAAGAATCTTCTCGCGCGCTTGCGAGCGTTTCTTGTGCGTCGACACGAATTCGATCTGTTGACCGCCAGGGAGATCGACGAGGTCGCGCACGAGCTGAATCTGCCGACGTCGGACCTTCGTGCGCTTGCCCGCGAGCAAGGTTCGCCGGAGTTGCTCAGCAAGCGTCTCGATCATGCAGGGTTGTCCGAGCAGACGCTCGCGTCGTCCCATTGCGATGTGTTGCGTGATCTGCAGCGAGTGTGCGGTCTATGCCGTGAGAAGGCTCGCTGCGCCGCGGATCTCGCGCGGGAAAGGCGGGCCAGTCCGGCACGATACTGTCCGAATGAACTGACCCTGACGGCGCTGAGCCGCGGCGCCAGCGGCGCTCGGCATGGCGCAGGAATTGATGCCGATCAAGTAGCTGGCGGCGAGATTGTAGTCTCCATGACGCCACCGCATCCAAAGAAAGCTTCCACATGACAAGTCCATCTTCCGTTTCAAAGTCGATGACGATGGGCGAAGCCGGCTTGACGTCTTCACTTGCGGTTTTTGCCTTCGTTAGCTTTCTGGGCGCGGCGATGGGGCACGATGCGGCGTTCAGTTTTCACGCGTCGCTTGCTTGTGCCGCCAGCCTGATCTCCGTGGTCATGATCGGCAATCGCTACCTTGACCGTCCTGCAGAATTGCCACCGGCGGAGATCGGCGGGCGCCCCAATTACAACCTTGGCCCGATCAAGTTCGCGTCCGCCATGGCGATGTTCTGGGGCATCGCGGGTTTCACTGTGGGTCTGATCATCGCCATGCAGCTGGCCTGGCCGGCGCTTAATTTCGATCTGCCCTGGACGACATTCGGCCGCCTGCGGCCGCTGCATACGTCGGCCGTGATCTTCGCGTTCGGCGGCAACGTCCTGATCGCAACGTCGTTTTATGTCGTGCAAAAGACCTGCCGCACTCGCCTTGCAGGCGACCTGTCGCCCTGGTTCGTCGTGGTCGGCTACAACTTCTTCATCCTGATCGCCGGCACCGGCTACCTGCTCGGCGTGACCCAGTCGAAGGAATACGCCGAGCCGGAATGGTACGCCGACTTCTGGCTGACGATCGTCTGGGTGACGTATCTGCTCGTGTTCCTGATGACGCTGGTAAAGCGCAAGGAGCCGCATATCTTCGTCGCCAACTGGTTTTACCTGGCGTTCATCATCACGATCGCGGTGCTGCATCTCGGCAACAATCCCGCGCTGCCGGTTTCCTTCCTCGGCTCGAAGTCCTACATCGCCTGGGGCGGTGTGCAGGATGCGATGTTCCAGTGGTGGTACGGCCACAACGCGGTCGGGTTCTTCCTGACCGCCGGCTTCCTGGCAATCATGTACTACTTCATTCCGAAGCGGGCGGAGCGTCCGGTCTATTCATACCGGCTTTCGATCATCCATTTCTGGGCGCTGATCTTCCTCTACATTTGGGCCGGCCCGCATCATCTGCACTACACGGCGCTGCCGGACTGGGCGCAGACGCTCGGCATGACGTTCTCGATCATGCTCTGGATGCCGTCCTGGGGCGGCATGATCAACGGCCTGATGACGCTGTCGGGAGCGTGGGACAAGCTGCGCACCGATCCCGTGCTGCGCATGATGGTGGTGTCGGTCGCCTTCTACGGCATGTCGACCTTCGAAGGCCCGATGATGTCGATCAAGGTGGTCAACTCGTTGAGCCACTATACCGACTGGACCATCGGCCATGTGCATTCCGGCGCGTTGGGCTGGGTCGGATTCGTCTCCTTCGGCGCGCTCTACTGCCTGATCCCCTGGCTGTGGAATCGCCAGCTCTACAGCCTGAAGCTGGTCAACTGGCACTTCTGGATCTCAACCATCGGCATCGTGCTCTACATTTCCGCGATGTGGGTGTCGGGAATCCTGCAGGGTCTGATGTGGCGTGCCTACACCTCGCTCGGTTTCCTCGAATACTCCTTCATCGAATCTGTCGAGGCCATGCATCCCTTCTACATCATCCGCGCAGCGGGCGGCGCGCTGTTCCTGGTCGGCGCCCTGATCATGGCCTTCAATCTCTGGATGACGGTCAATGCCGGCCAAGCCAGCGAAACCGAGGGCGCCGGCGCTCTCCAGCCTGCCGAATAGGTCACGCAATGTCCTTCTGGAATCGACACAAGATCTTTGAGAAGAACTCGATCATCCTGATCGCCGGCATTCTCGTCGTCATTGCGATCGGCGGGCTGGTCGAGATCACGCCGCTGTTCTATCTGAAGAGCACGATCGAGGCGGTCGACGGCGTGCGGCCCTATACGCCGCTCGAGCTCGCCGGGCGCAACATCTATGTCCGCGAGGGCTGCTATCTCTGCCATTCGCAGATGATTCGACCGCTGCGCGACGAGGTCGAACGCTATGGCCACTATTCGCTCGCGGCCGAGAGCATGTACGACCATCCATTCCAGTGGGGCTCCAAGCGCACCGGACCGGATCTTGCGCGGGTCGGCGGCAAGTACTCCGACGATTGGCACGTCACTCACCTGATCAATCCGCGTTCGATCGTTCCGCAGTCGGTGATGCCCGGGTACCCGTCGCTCGCGAAGACGGAACTCGATCCGTCCGACGTCGCGGCTCATCTGCGGACGAATCGCGCGGTCGGCGTACCCTATACCGACGAGCAGATCGCCAACGCGGTCGCCGATCTCAAAGCGCAGGTCGATCCCGACAGCCCCGGCTCCGATCCGTTTCAGAAGCGCTATCCGAAGGCCCTGGTCCGCAACTTCGACGGCAAGGCCGGCAATCCGACCGAGCTCGACGCCCTGATCGCCTATCTTCAGATGCTCGGCACGCTCGTCGACTTCAAGCTCTACAACGAAAAAGCCAATCTGCGCTGAGGGCACGAGCATGAAAGCGATCATTCACGTCGAGAATTTCGCATCAAGCCTGGTCGGCACGCTCTGGACGCCGATCTTCGTTGGAATCTTCATCGCCATCGTCGCCTACGCACTGTGGCCCCGCAACAAATCTCTCTTCGACGCCGCAGCCCGGATGCCGCTGCGGGAGGACTGACCGATCATGAGCGAGCATAATGAGATCGACCGCGTTTCCGGCCGCAGCACGACCGGTCATGAGTGGGACGGCATCAAGGAACTGAACACGCCGCTGCCGCGGTGGTGGGTCCTGACTTTCTATGCAACGATCGTCTGGGCGATCGGTTACTGGGTCGTCTATCCGGCCTGGCCGCTGGTCTCGGGCTACACCACCGGTCTGTTCCAGTATTCCACCCGCGCCAGTGTCGCGACCGACCTGGCCGATCTCGAGAAGCTGCGTGGCGAGAAGATGGCGGTGCTCGGCAATGCGTCGCTGGCCGACATCGAGAAGGATCCTGCTCTGCTGGCGCTGGCGCGCGCCCGCGGCAAGACCGTGTTCGCCGACAATTGCGCGCCCTGCCACGGCAGCGGCGGCGCGGGTGCAAAGGGCTATCCGAACCTGAACGACGACGACTGGCTGTGGGGCGGCTCGCTTGACCAGATCATGCAGACGATCCAGTTCGGCGCGCGCTCCGGACACGCAAAGACCCATGAAGGCCAGATGCTCGCATTCGGCCGCGACGGCGTCCTCAAGAAGGACGAGATCGTGACCGTCGCCAACTATGTGCGCTCGCTTTCCGGCCTTTCCACCGCGCCGAAGTTCGATGCCGCCGCCGGCAAGAAGCTATTCACCGAAAACTGCACCAGCTGCCACGGCGACAACGGCAAGGGCAACCCGGAGCTCGGCGCGCCGAACCTGACCGACCAGATCTGGCTCTATGGCTCCGACGAGGGGGCGCTGGTCGAGACGATCACCAACGGCCGCGCCGGCGTGATGCCGGCCTGGGTCGGCCGTCTGGATCCGGTCACCGTCAAGGCGCTGGCGGTCTATGTGCACTCATTAGGCGGCGGCAAATAGCTGCCGCCGCGAGGCCGTCCGGGATCATTGACCGAGGTCAAACCCGGACCTGGTGCAGGGATGTAGGTTTCAACCAGCCTCATTCGAGCAACCCATGAACAAGCCCGTGCCGCCTGCTGAACTCATGACCGACGAAGACGGGCCGCTCTACGCGCCTCGCAAGAAGGTGTACCCGCAGAGCGTATCCGGCCGGTTCCGCTCGATCAAGTGGCGGCTGATGGCCGTCTGCCTCGGCGTCTACTATCTGCTGCCCTTCGTACGCTGGCATCGGGGTCTCGGCGCGCCCGACCAGGCGGTCCTGATCGACTTCCCAAACCGACGCTTCTATTTCTTCTTCATCGAGCTGTGGCCGCAGGAAATCTACTATTTCACCGGTCTTTTGGTGCTCGCAGCTCTCGCCTTGTTTCTGATGAACGCACTGGGTGGCCGGATCTGGTGCGGCTATCTCTGCCCGCAGACGGTCTGGACGGATCTTTTCTATGCGGTCGAGCGGCTGGTCGAAGGTGACCGCCGCGCCCAGATCAAGGCCGACGCTGGCCCAATGACCGCAAAGCGCGCCGGTCGCCGTGCATTGAAGCACGCAATCTGGCTGATGATCGCCTGGTGGACCGGTGGCGCCTGGGTGCTCTACTTCGCCGATGCGCCGACCTTGGTGCGCGATCTTGCGACTCTTCGGGCGCCGGCGGTCGCCTATGTCTGGATCGCGATGCTGACCGCGTCGACCTATTTGCTGGCCGGCTATATGCGCGAGCAGGTCTGCGTCTACATGTGCCCGTGGCCGCGGATTCAAGCCGCACTGACCGACGAATGGGCACTCAACGTCACATACAAATACGATCGCGGTGAGCCGCGTTGCTCCGTGAAGAAGGCGTTCGACATTCGCTCGCTCGGCGAGAAGGCCGGCGATTGCATCGATTGCAACCAGTGCGTTGCCGTATGCCCGACCGGGATCGACATTCGCGATGGTGCGCAGCTTGGCTGCATCCAGTGCGGCCTGTGCATCGATGCCTGTGACGCCGTCATGACCAAGGTCAGCCGCAAGGCCGGTTTGATCGGATACGATAACGATATCAACGTTCAGCGGCGCGTCGCCGGCAAGCAGGAGATTTTCAAGCCCGTTCGCGCCCGTACCGTCGTCTACGCCAGCCTGATCACCGTAGTCTGCGCCGTGATGCTTTACGCGTTGATGTCGCGAACCCTGCTCGACGTCAACGTGCTGCACGACCGCAATCCGATCGCGGTGCGTCTCAGCGACGGCGCGATCCGCAATGGATACACACTGCGCTTCCTCAACAAGCGCGGTTTTGATCGTGTGATCGCGATCGATGTCGATGGACCCGCCGAAGCGAAGCTACACGTCATCGGTTCGGACTCCGTGACGCCAGATCGGCCGATGATCGTTCTTGCGCGTGACACCACCACCGAACTGCGCGTGCTGGTGACGACGCCCTTCGATGAAAAAGCGGAAAAGTCGGTGCCGGTCACATTCCGCGTCACTGATATCGGTCTCGGAGAGGTCGCCTCCGCGACCGACCACTTCGTCCTTCCCTAAGCACGGAATTTCATCATGGCAGTCTCAAGTCAAGCCGCGCGACCTATCACCGGACGTTTCGTCCTGGTCACGACGGTCGCGTTCTTTGCCGTCGTCATCGGCGTGAACATGGTCATGATGCGCCTTGCCATTACGACTCTTCCGGGCACCGAGGTCGACAGCGCATACAGCGCCAGCCTCGCCTATCAGCGCGAGATCGACGCGGCCAGACAGCAGAACGAGCGCGACTGGCGGGTCCGGGCGCATATCGACCGGCGGCTTGACGGCAGCGCTGCAATCGCGCTGGAGGCGCGTGACCACGCCGGAGCGCCGCTGACGGGACTGAGTTTCCTCGCTCGGCTCGAGCGGCCGATCGATCATCGCGCAGACCGGGCGATCGAGATCACCGAGGCCGAGGGTGGGAGCTATAGCGGCCGCGCCGAGGGCGTCGCCGCGGGGCAGTGGGACCTCGTCATAGAGGGCGACGCTGACGGCGGCCGCATGTTCCTGTCGAAGAATCGAATCCTGCTGAACTGAAGGTGGATCCTATGCAGGCGGATATCGACTTCTCTCACTATCTGAAGACCACGGGCGTCGGGCTCATCCATCTCGATCTCGCAGTCGAAGGCATCAATTGCGCGGGCTGCATGGCCAAGATCGAGCGCAATTTGTCAACCATACCGGACGTCACCTCGGCCCGCGTGAACCTGACGAACAGTCGCCTTGCACTGGAATGGAAGGCGGGTGCTCTTGACCCGGCGCTGTTCGTAAGCCGTCTCGCGGAGCTCGGCTACAAGGCCTATCCCTTCGAGCGGAATGATGCCGAAATCCAGGAAGCCCGGCGTGCGCAAGCCCTGTTGCGCCGATTGGGTGTCGCCGCCTTTGCGGCGATGAACGTCATGATGCTGTCGGTCCCGGTATGGTTCGGCAACGTCTCCGACATGCTGCCGGAGCAGCGCGACTTCTTCCACTGGCTGTCGGCGCTGATCGTGCTGCCGGCGGCCGCTTACTCGGCGCAGCCCTTCTTCTCGTCGGCGTTGTCAGCGCTGCGGGCGCGCGGCGTCAACATGGACGTGCCGATCAGCATCGGCATCGTGCTCGCGCTGGCGACCTCGGTGATCGAGACCGTAAACCACGCCGAACATGCCTATTTCGATGCCGCGATCATGCTGATCGCGTTTCTGCTTGCCGGTCGTTATCTCGACCAGAACATGCGGCGGCGCACTCGCGCCTTTGCCGGCAACCTGGCTGCCCTCAAGGCGGAGACGGCGACGAAGTTCGTCGGTCCGACCGAGATCAAAACAGTCCCGGCAGCCGCGATCCGCCCCGGCGACATCGTTCTGCTGCGGCCCGGAGAGCGCTGCGCGGTCGATGGCAATGTGATCGAGGGCCGCTCGGAGGTCGATCAGAGCCTGATCACGGGCGAAACCTTACCGGCGATAGCCACGCCCGGCACCGCGGTGTTCGCCGGCACTCTGGTCCGTTCAGGCACATTGCGCATCCGCGCGTCCGCGGCTTCGGGCGGCACGTTGCTCGACGAAATATCCCGGCTGCTCGATCACGCGCTGCAGGCGCGCTCGCGCTACCTTCGCCTGGCGGAGCGGGCATCGCGGCTCTATGCCCCCATTGTCCACGCGACCGCATTTCTCGCGATGCTCGGCTGGTTGGCCTATGGCGCGAGTTTTCACGATTCGATCGTGACCGCGATTGCGGTCCTGATCATCACCTGTCCCTGCGCGCTGGGGCTTGCCGTTCCGGCCGTGCAGACCGTTGCATCCGGTGCGCTGTTCAGTTCAGGTGTGCTGCTCAACGCTGGCGATGCGATCGAGCGTATCGCTGAGATCGATCGGGTGATCTTCGACAAGACAGGGACGTTGACGCTGCCCGAGCTTGATGTCGCCAATCTCGCGGACATTCCAGACGATGTCTTGAAGATTGCAGGCCGGCTGGCACTCTCGAGCCGTCATCCGGTCGCTGCCGCCGTTGCGCGCAGGGCGGGCGTCGCCTCACCGTTGCCCGACATCCAGGAAGAACCAGGCCAGGGCGTGCACGGCTTTCATGAGGGGCGTCCGATCCGACTGGGCCGCCCGTCATTCTGTGGCGCGGACAACTTGGCCAACGAGATTCTGTGCCGCGATCCGGAGGCTTCCGTCGTCGCATTCAGCCACGGCGAGAGCAAATATGCCTTCGCAGTCCGGCAGAGGCTACGGCCGGACGCGGCCGAGGTGGTGGCAGGGCTGGCGCGCATGGGCATCGCCGTCGAGATCGTGTCCGGGGATCGCGAACCTGCGGTCCGGCTGACGGCCGAAGTGCTCGGCGTGCATGAATGGCGCGCCGAGGTGTCTCCGGTCGACAAGATCGACCGGATCGACGAGCTGGCGCGCCAGGGCTGCAAAGTTCTGATGGTCGGCGATGGCCTGAACGATGCGCCGGCTCTTGCTGCGGCACACGCTTCGATGTCGCCCGTTACGGCCACGCACATGAGTCAAGCGATCGCCGATGCGGTCTTTCTTGGCGAGCGTCTTGCGCCGGTGCTGGCAGCGGTCAAGGTGTCGCGCCAGGCGCTGCGGCTGATGCGGCAAAATCTCTGGCTTGCTGTCGTCTACAACGTGCTGGCGGTACCGATCGCGATCGCCGGCCTAGTCACGCCGCTGATCGCCGCCGCGGCCATGTCAGGCTCTTCAGTGATCGTGATGTTCAATGCACTGCGAGCACGAACGAGGGAAGCGGCCTGATGGAAGTTCTGGTCATTCTGGTCCCGTTAGCGCTCGCGCTTGGCTTTGCCGGGCTGCTCGGCTTTCTCTGGTCACTCAAGAGTGGACAGTATGACGACCTCGATGGCGCAGCCTGGCGTGCCATCACCGACGATGAGCCCGTCAGTGGTCAAGGCCGGTCCAAGTAATGAAAGTACAGCAATGAAGCCGCCGATGCGATCGTGAGCGCCGTGCAGGCGAGCGCAAGCACCAGTGTCCAGTCTGTCTGCCGCAATCGCGGTGTCCGCGACCACAGGAGCAGGACTGAGACCAGCCGGTTGATGACGCCAAACCGCGCCATCGTCAGCAGCAGCACGTCGGAAGCACGTCAGGCTGCCAATGGCGCCAGTGTGTCGCCGACACGATAACAGGCTGCATCGTGGCGGCGTCCAGCCACCCCTCGGTGTGGCGGATGCAGGGGACGCCGAGCGGCTGACGTTCGCCATCAATCATTGCAAGCTCGATCACGCAACCGAATGGCGCCGACGCGATGTCGTGCCATCCCAAAAGGGTGAGCCGGCGAAACCGTGATGTGAATGTGTGGCGCACGCAAGCCTCCGGTCGATGTTCCGCTTTGTCGCACGTGTAGCAGGTCACGCGATTGACGTGGCTCAAAGTCTGCGGTGCGGACGGCGAGGGGGCCGTTGACGCAGCACAATCCACCAAGCGGGAGAACTGCATATTCTTGAGGTGCCCACGGCAAAGGAAATCCGGAGCAAACGCCACGGAGCGTTACCGGCCGGGTTGACGGAGATCAACTCAAGACCCGCGGCGACGCGATTAACTCTCATCGCGCAGTATCGTGCCAGATCTCGCTGACATCCGCTGAACAAGGAAGACGTCCATGGCGACGATGCAGAGGTTAACGGGTTATCGAGGCCCAGCACTGTTCTCCTACGGCTTTCGGCCGTTCTTTCTGTTCGGCGCCATCTACGCCGGCGCAATCGTTCCATTGTGGATGGCGGTTTTCTATGGGGATGTCAGCCTTCCAACCGCGTTGGCGCCACGGGACTGGCACGTGCATGAGATGCTGTTCGGTTACGTGGGTGCGGTGATAGCAGGTTTCCTCCTGACCGCCGTTCCGAACTGGACAGGGCGCCTCCCGATCCAGGGCGGTCCGCTCGGCGCTCTGTTCGCCATCTGGCTTGCCGGAAGACTGGCCGCGACATTCTCAGGCATCATCGGCTGGCAATTCGCGCTTGCGATCGACGCTACGTTCTGGCTGTTGCTCGCCGCCGCAGCCGCCCGCGAGATCATCGCTGGACGAAAGTGGGGCAATCTGAAACTGGTCGGCATCGTATCGCTGCTTGCGGCCACCAACATCGCTTTCCATATCGAAGCACATTTCAATGGCATTGCGGACTATTCAGCGCGGGCGGGTGTTGGTCTTGTCGTTACGCTGATTTGTGTGATCGGAGGGAGGATCGTTCCGAGCTTTACACGCAACTGGCTCTCGCGCCAGAAGCCGGGCCGGCTGCCTGTTCCCTTCGGCCGCTTCGACGCGGCGGCGGTCGCTATCGGTGCGAGCGCGATGGGTGCATGGGCTGTGGTTCCTTCCGGTCGCGCGGTCGCAGGCGCCCTGGGAGTTGCTGGAGTGCTCCACGTCATCCGCCTTGCTCGCTGGGCCGGCCATCGAACGATATCGGACCGGCTGGTCCTGATCCTCCATGTTGCCTACGCGTTCGTGCCTGTCGGGTTTTTCCTGACGGCGCTATCGTCGCTAGACCTCGTCGCCCCCAGCGCGGGTATCCATGCCTGGACCGGTGGTGCGATCGGCTCAATGACGATCGCGG
>Ga0310811_10005934_pt1 | contig 15541 bp, 15 predicted proteins | sample YCmetagenome_FD_207642 | JGI IMG/M metagenome (GOLD analysis project Ga0310811, IMG submission 207642) | Soil microbial communities from experimental microcosm in Duke University, North Carolina, United States - YC | ecosystem: Engineered > Artificial ecosystem > Soil microcosm > Unclassified ...
TGATACGGAGGAATGCTGGGCGTCGGTGGAGGGAGCGCGCATGCGCTATCTACGCTGTGGTGCAGGACATTCCCTAATACTGCTGCACGGACTACTTGCCTATTCTTTCTCCTGGCGATTCACTCTGCCGGCGGTGCGCAAGATCGCGACTGCATATGCGGTTGACCTGCTGGGCACCGGTTATTCCGATGCACCGGGGGATTTGGACCGCTCGTTGCGGGCTACAGCGGATCGTTTGTTGAAATTTGCTGATGCGATTGGGCTAGAATCCTTTGACCTTCTAGGTACGTCTCACGGGGGAGCAGTCGCGCAAATGGTGGCAGCTCTCTCGGTGGAGAGAAGCGACCCGCGTTTAAAGCGGCTAATTCTTGTTGCGCCGGTAAATCCTTATTCCACGCACGGACGCTGGCTTGCACCATTGATTGGTTCATCGGCGGGTTCATTCATTTTCCGGCGAACGGTTGCACGTTGGCGTCCGCTAGATCCTATTTGGCTCGGACGACTCTTCAGCGACAAAGAGCGCATTCCCGCAGATTCTTTGGCGGGCTATCGCGCGCCTGTACTGGAACGCTGTCAATTCGAGCACGCCATCGGGATTGTCAGCACATGGACCGCCGACTTACGTGAACTCGAGATGGCGATTCGAAAGATCTCGCACTATCCGACTCTGCTGATGTGGGGCGAGCAGGATCCGGCAGTGCTGTTCGATTCGGCGGAGCGGCTCCGACGAAACTTTGACCGGTGCAAGCTTGTCACGTTCCGCGGTGTTGGACATTTACCCTACGAAGAAGCGCCTGATCAATTTAATAGCGCGCTACTGGAATATCTCGAAGAAACTCGAAATTTTACAATCGGATAGCCGTGCGCCGCAGTACCTGGCAGGCTCTTGTATTCTGTAAACATGGTCATGGGGCACGAGCTCATCTCAGTCCTGCGCGGTTATCTCGTCCATCATGGATATTGGGCAATCGCGGGAGCCCTGCTTCTTGAAAACGCGGGTCTGCCCGTTCCGGGAGAGACCATTCTCTTGCTGGCCAGTTTCCTGGCGTACTCCGAGGGTGACCTACGCATGCCTTGGATCATTGTTGTGGGGATCATAGCTGCGACGCTGGGGGACAACATTGGGTATGCCATCGGTCATTACGGCGGCCGACCGCTGGTCGATCGCTATCGCCATTGGTTTCGAGTTCCACAGCAACACGTCGAACGTGCAGAAAAATTGTTTGCGCGCTATGGAGCAGAAGCAATCTTCGCGGCGCGGTTCATCTTTGGCATGCGCGTGATCGCTGGCCCCATGGCCGGAGTTTTGCGCATGCATTGGAGAAGGTTCGCATTTTTCAACTTCCTGGGAGCGGCTCTCTGGGTGACTTTCATCGCGGGGGCTGGTTATCTCTTTGGTCGGCACTGGGAAAAGCTGGTCCACGCGATCAAAGGATTTGACATCAGTATTGCGATTGCGGCTGTGTTGGTGATCGTGTGGGTTTGGTGGCGTCGGCGCAACGCTCAGAACATTGAAGTCAGAACCACGGACGATCGATCGTCATAACTTGTTCATCATCAGTCTGTCCAACTCCGAAGTGCAAAATTGTTCTTACCCTCCTGTATTCTGGCTAGATGAACTCCATTGCCAAGCGCGTGCTGGTCGAAGTTGTAGGCTGGAGCTTTATTGTGCTCGGCATTGTGGGACTGTTCCTGCCCGTTTTACAGGGGGTTTTGTTTCTGCTGATCGGACTCACGATTCTTTCCACTGAGTACGTATGGGCCCATCGACTTCTACGGAAACTTCGCGATCGATTTCCGCGTTTAAGCGAAAAAGTGGAACTCGCTTCCCGCAAGGCAAGCGACTGGTTACGCCGCATGGCTGGTCACAGAGAGGTCGATTAGTGTCTTCCACACCGAAATCCGGCACGGGGCACGCATCGCGTGGCGGCGGCCCGGTCGAAATTCCCGAAGTGTGGATTCGTTTCTTCGTTGGCATCCTTGGATTGGGCCTGGCGTTCGTGGCGGCGTTGTTCTCGACGGTATCCCGCGAATCGGGAAATGTCTGGGCCACCGTCATTCTTTCTGGGATCGCTTTACTGCTGGCAACACTCGTCGGACTCACGACAGTCCCCTATTTGGCTCGGCGTGTCATGCTGGAACGCGTTCGCAATGCCATCGATTATGACGTCACTCGTCCAGGCATTGTGTACGTGTTGATCACGCTGGTAATCGGAATTGCGGCACTGAACACCGGCAATAACCTGCTCTACATCATCGTGGCGTCGCTAATCGCAGCCATTCTGGCATCAGGGGTCATTTCTGCCTTCATGCTGCGCTTCCTTGAACTCGATGTTCGTATCCCAGAGCGGGTTTTTGCAGGAAGACCCATCATGGGAAGAATTCTGGTGCGGAACTTGAGCCGTTGGTGTCCCTCATTTTCGGTGCGAGTAGTTGCGACGAAGCGAAATAGGAAGAATCACTGGGTTTGGGAGCCGTACTTGTTTGCATGGCCTCTGCGACGTCCGCCGGAGCGGCAGTGGTTCCAGTTGCCGGATCGAAGACTGCGAAGAGTAGCGGATCCGATAGCGCCAGGCATCATGGAAAAGGCGGTCTATTTTCCATTTATCGGACGGGTCAGCGAAGCATCGATCGAGATGGAGATGACTTTCGCAAAACGCGGACGTTACGAGGAGAAGAGCTTCGGTTTGTCGACGCGGTTCCCGTTCGCATTTTTGACTAAAACTCGGCGGCTGCCGATTGCACGCGAGTTGATCGTGTATCCACCTGTCGAACCGACTGATGAATTTTTACATGTGTTGCCGCTAATCACAGGTGAATTCGAATCGTTCATTCGCGGGCGTGGGAACGACCTATATAGGATCAGAGATGCTATGCCGGATGATTCCGCCCGGCATGTGGACTGGAAAGCAACCGCAAAATCCGGATCGCTGAAAGTTCGGGAATTCGCGCGCGAAGATGAGCGTAAGCTGCGGATCGTGTTCGACAATCCAGCACCGCAAACGATCGCCGAGGAGGACTACGAGCGTGCAGTAGCAACAGCCGCTTCGCTCGCTTGGCATTTCTCTAACAACGACACGGAGCTCACGTTTCTGGCTCCTAGATATGATGCAGACTTCGACATGCATCATTTTTTGCGTTATCTGGCGCTGATCGAACCGCAGACCGGCCCGTCTATCGTGGACACTTTACAGCTGACCGACGTCTACAACGTTGTTATCACGGCGCGGCCGCGAGGCAGTATTCCTACTCCCCTCTGGAATAGTTCGTACTTTGTTTTCTTCGGAAATTCCTAAGCGTAAGGATCGCGAAGATACCCTTCGACGGCGAAATCCTCGCCGAATCGATGAATCTCGATAGACCGAACGTGGGCTGCATTGCTCATGCGGTGAAACCCGTCACCTACAGCGAACGGAACCGAGCCAGAACCGGCCAGAATTTTGGGCGCATAGTACAGGAAAACCTTGTCGACGACCCCGGCTGCGAGCGCGTCCCAATTGACCGTAGCGCCACCCTCAATGAGAAGACTTGTGATCTGTTCTTTGCCGAGAAACCGGACAACTTGTTTGAAGTCGGGTCGACCATCGGGACGCGCTGGCGGAAGTTGCTCAACGCGAACGCCTCGATCTTCGAGTTGACGCTTCTTTTCGACGTCAGTGAGTGAACAGATAATGAGCACGTCTTTCGATGCGGTCTGTACGAGCCGCGATTCGATTGGAATACGCAAACGCGAATCGAGAATTACTCTCAGCAGACGTCTTCGTCGGGGAAGACCGGTGCGATCGGTAAGAAGCGGATCATCCGCGAGAATCGTGCCAACACCGACGAGAATGGCATCGTTCTGTCGCCGTAGTTGCTGAACGTGCTCGCGAGCTGCTTCGCTGGTGATCCACCCTCGAGTGATTTTTCCAGATCCTGCGGCACTCGCCTCCGGCTCAGGTGCGATTTTTCCATCGAGAGTCATGGCAGTTTTCAGCGTAACCATTGGACTCGCGCTGCGAATGTAGCGCGCGAATGCTTCGTTAAGCTTTCTTGCTTCAGGAGCGAGCAGCCCAATTTCAACTTCGATGCCCGCTTGCCGCAATTTGGCGAAGCCTTGTCCAGTGACGAGCGGATTGGGGTCGTCCATGGAGCAAACAACCCGTTTGATGCTGGCAGCAATGAGCGCATCGGCGCACGGCGGAGTGCGTCCTTGATGAGAGCAGGGTTCGAGATTGATGTAGAGAGTTGCACCGCGGGCATTCGCGCCTGCCTGCTCGAGGGCTAAAATCTCGGCGTGCTTAAGACCGTCGTAGGTATGCGAACCGGTTCCGACGACATTGTTCTTGGTATCGACGAGAACTGCACCGACATTCGGATTGGGGGAAGTGAGGCCAGTGCCAGCGCGTGCGAGTTCGAGGGCATGCTGCATGTGGAGATTTTCGTCGTGGTGGGGCATCGAGTCGCTTCTCGTTCCTGACTACTGAGATGATTCGCGGAACCTTCCTACATTCGGGATGGAAGCACATCGTCTTCGTCGTCATCTGGCTCGGAGAGCGCGACCGCACCCGTTCTATCGTGCGGGCCGCGTTTGCGAGGAACCCTTACTCCTGCCATATCGTCATCTGCGGGTTCGAATGGTTGGTCGCTTCGTGGACGTATGGCAGCGAGAACGAAACGAACTACAAACCAGAGGACGAACAATACAAGGCCAACTTCCAGCACGTAGACCAATGTCTGGCCGTGCATCTTCGCCTCCGAATAAGACTGCCGGTAGCTAGCAGCTAGGATCCCTTACGCAAACAGCGATTCCACAAATTCCTTTGGATCAAAAGGAAGGAGATCTCCTGCTTTTTCACCGACGCCGACGTAACGAACGGGGACGCCCAGTTCGCGTGAGATCGCAACAACGACTCCGCCCTTGGCCGTTCCATCTAACTTCGTAAGCACAATCCCTGTGACGCCGGCTGATTGCGTGAATAGGCGCGCCTGCTGCAGGCCGTTTTGGCCGGTAGTCGCGTCCATGACAAGTAGGGTCTCGTGCGGTGCCCCGGGAATGATGCGCTGCGCGGTGCGCGTCATCTTTTCGAGTTCCGACATCAAATTCGATTTTGTGTGCAAGCGTCCGGCGGTGTCGACAATGACGTAGTCGGTCTTGCGGGCATGTGCGGACTGAAGCGCATCAAAAAGCACGGCGGAGGGATCGCCACCCGCCTTCGTCTTAATCACCTCTGTTCCGGTGCGACCTCCCCAAATTTCCAGTTGCTCGATTGCGGCGGCGCGAAAGGTGTCGGCTGCGGCGAGAAGGACCGTTTTTCCCTGCGCGCGCAGAACGCCGGCCAGCTTACCGATAGTGGTGGTCTTTCCCGTGCCATTGACGCCGACAACCAGGATGACTTCCGGGCCTTCCACTTTGCGAACCGGACGAGAGTCCGCTGAGACAAGGATGCTAAGCAATTCTTCCTTTAAGAGACCCTTCAGTTCGTTTACATCTTTGATCTGCTTCCGGTCAGCCTTGTCGCGGAGCTTTTCCAAAACCTCGTGGGTTGTAGTTGTGCCTAGGTCAGCAGCAATAAGAGTGGCTTCCAGATCGTCTAATGTATTGCGATCGATCTCCTTACCGATGGAAACGACGTCGTCGATGCGTTCGGCGAGATTCTCGCGCGTGCGAGTGACCGCCTCTTTCATGCGATCAATGAAACTCGGTTTTTGCGCCTCGTCGAGGCTGCCAAATAGGGTCTGAATCATGGAGAATCCGTAAGGGTCATTATAATGGCTCGCGCGTGCGCCTATTTGTTGCTGTTGACATTGACGACGCGATCCGCCGGGCGATCTCGACGTTCCTGGATAGTGTGCGCGGATTGGCGCCGGATGCGCGATGGGTCCGGCCGGAATCTCTGCACATCACATTGAAGTTCATTGGGGAACAACAGGAAGAGAGATTGGGAGCGGTGAAGGAGAGGCTGTCTTCAATAACCGGCTCATCGTTACGCATCGCGTTTCGCGGGTTCGGATTCTTCCCGAGTGCGAAGTCAGCGCGTGTGTTCTGGCTCGGGATGGAATCCGGTACCGAGTTGGGCCGCTTGGCGGGAGAGATCGATCGTGCAATGGAGAGTTTAGGCATCGAAAAGGAAAAGCGCGAATACTCGCCGCACCTGACGCTGGCGCGAGGCGAGGGTAGATCGGGCGCTCCGGGTTGGCGCAAAGGAGATAAAGCGAACAAAGTATTCTTGCGACTGCAAGAGAAACTTGCTGGGATGTCCCCGCCAGACTTCGGTACCATGACCGCCGGCGAATTCTTCCTTTTCCAAAGCAAGCTGCAACGTGGTGGCGCGCAGTATACAAAGCTTGCCCGTTACGAACTAAGCGATAATGCGAGCTAGCTGACAAAGATGATTTTCCTCCTGATCGCGGTTGTGGCGTACCTTTTGGGATCGATCCCATTCGGATACCTCCTAGTGCGCGTTTTTAGGGGAGAAGATGTCCGGCACTCGGGTAGCGGAAATATTGGGGCGACCAATGTGGCACGATCCTCGCCCGTATTGGGCCTGCTGACCTTGTCACTGGATGCTAGTAAAGGGGGTGCTGCGGTCTTGATCGCAGCGCGGTTTCAGACATCGGGGGCGTTGTACTCCATTGAAAGTCTTGCGGCGTTGTTCGCCATCCTCGGGCACCTCTTTCCTGTATGGCTAAAATTTCGCGGAGGCAAGGGAGTGGCGACGGCGCTTGGTTCCTTTGTCATCATCGCGCCGAAGAGCATTTTGTGTGTGATCGGAATTTTCGCGCTTGTGTTTCTGGTATTTCGCTATGTATCGCTTAGTTCCGTCATCGCGGTCGCTTGCTTTCCAGTTACGGCCTGGTTGCTCGGGGAATATGGCAAGATGCCCTCGGTGCTGATAATCATGAGCGTGGCCGCATTGCTCGTGGTATCGCGACATCATTCAAACCTTGGCCGCTTGATGCAGGGCACCGAACCACGATTCAGGAGGAGCGTTTGAGCCGCGTTGCCATCATCGGAGGAGGCGCATGGGGCACGGGATTGGCCATCGTGCTTGGGAGAAAAGGCGCTCACGATGTGCGGATGTGGGCGTTTGAGAAAGAAGTATGCGATTCGATCTCTCATCGTCACCGAAACGACGTTTTTCTTCCCGGACTGGAGATTCCGAGTTGCGTAACGGCCTCGAACAGACTTCCCGATGTGCTCGACGGCACGGAAATCGTGATCAGCGTCATGCCATCCAGCCATTGCCGCCGCGTGTTTCTTGAAATGCGACCGTTTCTGCGAACGGACATTCTATTTGTGAGCGCAACGAAGGGCGTTGAAGAAGGTTCGCTGCTCCGTATGTCAGAAGTGATCACACAAGTGATCGGTGAAAAGGTGAGGGTCGGCGCATTGAGTGGACCGTCGTTTGCCCAAGAAGTTGCGCGAGGCGACCCGACTGCAGTGACCATCGCTTCTCGGGATTCTGATCTTGCGCGAGTCGTTCAGCAAGAGTTAAGCGATCCGCGTTTTCGGGTTTACACGAACGATGACGTCACAGGCGTGGAACTCGGTGGAGCTTTGAAGAACATCATCGCGATCGCCGCGGGTGTTTGCGACGGATTGGGATTGGGGCACAATTCGATTGCCGCGCTGATCACCAGGGGACTGGCCGAGATTACTCGCCTGGTAATTGCTTGTGGTGGACGATTGGAAACGATGGCTGGTTTAGCTGGACTCGGCGACCTGGTGCTCACTTGCACGGGTGGTTTGTCGAGAAATCGATCTGTAGGTGTTGAGCTAGGACGCGGGCGCAAGCTGGACGACATTGTTGCGGGCATGCACGGCAAAGTAGCCGAAGGCATTTTCACGACTAACGCTGCAGTAGGCTTGGCAAAGAGCCGCGGTGTAGAAATGCCAATCACCGAACAGATGTACGCCATCCTGCATAACGGGAAGGCTCCGGCCGAAGCTATTCACGAACTCATGACGCGAGCGGCAAAGAGTGAAGTGGGGACATCGGCTCTATAGGCGATGGAAGCGGCAGAACATTACCGCAGAAATCTCGCATTTGTACATGTCCTTTCGTAACCCTTCTTCATGCCGATCGTACCGGCGTCAGCGTCGGCGTTTACCGTTAGACTTCTTGAGACATTCTCTGAAATGCGCCGCCCCCCACGAGCGCGTCGGGACCACTTTGTCATTGAAGACGATCATTCCCGCACGCATTCCGATCTTATGGGTCATGCTGAGCGTATTGCTCCTGATCAGCGTGGTTCCGATGTATTTCTATTCTGTACAGGTAGAAGCCATCAATCGGGATCGTCTAAAAACTAACGAAAAACTTCTGCAGAATACGATCACTCGTTCTCTCGCCGACGATATCGCGCAGCGACACGATGCGATGCACCTGATGCTGGCCAATCTTTCCTCGGCTATCCAAGTCACGAGCGGTGGAGATATCACAGGGCAAAAAGTTGAAGCACCGGAATTGCGCGCGCTATTGGAGACGTTCGTGTCTTCTTCGAGCGACGTCGCGTACGCCACAGTCCTCAACTCAGAGGCAAAAGGAATATCGGCTGGAAGAATCGCTCAGGATGCGTTTCTCCAAAAAGAATTGGAGCGTGGGTTTGCGGCTGCTCGAGATGGCCGGATGTACAACGGCCAGGCTCTTGTTGTGGGCAGTGGCAAGTCCAGTCGCACCGTTACATTAGTTAGCACCCCAGTGATGTATGGTGGTCGCTTTCTTGGCATGATCGGATCGGTCACGGACCTCGAACCGCTGATACGACGGTTACGAGAGAGCAGCCGGAGTGGACTCGAAGCTTATGTTGTCGATAGGGAGGGACGCCTAGTTGCTGCGGCCCGCCAAGACCTTGCTACAGGCCAAGACATGAAGGCCTATGAAATTGTGCGCATATTTGCGGACCCCGGAAATAAAGCACAACTGGCAGCCACGCTCGAGTTCACTGCTACCGAAAACAATCAGACTGTGAAGATGTTGGGAACTTACTGCCCGGTGACTTCGCTGGATTGGGCAGTGGTCGCAGAAAAACCGAGGTCTGAAGCGTATCGAGGGATTTACGAGATGCAGTACACGGCGCGGCTCTTGGCTCTCCTCGCAGTGCTCGCTAGTGTCGGAGTGAGTATTTTCGCGGCGCGACGGATCACAAGCCCACTCGAAGTTCTAAATCAATCCAGCCATGCCATCGCAAAGGGCGACTTTACACAGCGCGTGCGAGTGAACAGCCGGACAGAAATTGGAGAGCTCGCATCCACTTTCAACTTGATGTCCGAAGAACTCGAGCACTTTGTAGAGGATCTGAAACGTGCGGCAGAAGAGAACCGGGCGCTGTTTATCGGATCGATCCAGATGCTCGCTGGAGCAGTCGACGAGAAAGACCCCTACACGCGTGGCCATTCGGATCGTGTGACCCGTTATTCAATTCAGATTGCGCGTGAAATGAATCTGGATGAGGACTTCATTGAAATTCTGCGAGTCTCAGCGCAGCTGCACGATGTTGGGAAGATTGGCATTGAAGACCGGATTCTAAAGAAACCAGGCGCCCTGACACCGGAAGAATTCGAAGTCATGAAGACGCACACTACAAAAGGTGCGAACATCTTGCGACAAGTCAAGCAGCTGAAAGACATGCTGCCAGGGATTGAACTGCACCATGAATCCCTAGATGGCCGAGGATATCCGCATGGCCTGAAAGGCGAAGAGATCCCGCTTCTGCCGCGCGTCATTGCTGTTGCCGACACATTCGACGCTCTGACAACGAATCGTCCATATCAAAATGCTCGAGATGCATCGCAGGCGCTGAATATCATTCGCGACCTTATTGGCAAACGCTTGGATCCAAAAGTGGTCGCAGCGTTGATCTCAGTTTACGAGCGCGGCGAAATCAAAGTGCATCGAACGGCTCCTGTGCCAGCGAAAGGCATGCAGCCTCCTGTTGCCGGTCAAGTGGTGAGTCCGGTCACCGGCGCTGTTGTGGCCGAACCGATGCCCGGAGTACCTGCCAGTATCACGCTCGCAGCAGAGACACCCAGCCTTTAGCCCCTTCCGATCCATTCTTCCACCATGGCAATTGACTAGGCTACTTTCTTAGAGCACAATCCCCGTCGTTCCTCAGCCATATGTCCAAGAATAGAGCCGAGACTAGACGCCGTTTCCTGCAATATCTTGCCGCCAGTCCAATCTTTGCTCCTGGAGCAATTTCCTTAGCAAGTAAGACGGGCTTTTCGCGAATTTTGGGAATGCTCGATGAACAGCCGCTAATTTCTAAGCCCGAGCAAGCCCTCGATGTTATGGATTTCGAGCCGCTCGCGAAGAAGGCGCTGCCTCCCGCGCATTGGCGCTATCTGGCAACTGGGGTCGACGATGATAAGACGATCCGGGCGAACCGCGAGGGTTTCGAACATTTCATCATCCGTTCGCGCCGTCTCATAAACGTTGAGAGGGTAGATACGTCGGTACGCATTTTCGGCACGACTTGGCCCGTGCCGGTTTTCATCTCGCCGGTGAGCGCTATGAGAGCGTTCCATCCGGACGGCGAAATGGCAGTTGCGCGAGCTGCCCGCAAAGCGGGAATGCTTCAAATCCTGTCAACGGTGGCAACCGCATCCATTGAGGAGACGACGGAGGCGCGTGGGAGTCCGGTTTGGCAACAGCTTTATCCGACGGATGTGTGGGAGGTGACGCGCGGAATCATAAAGCGGGCCGAAACGGCGGGCTCGCCAGTGTTGGTGCTAACCGTTGATCTTCAGAATGACAGTAACCGCGAAACCCTCGAACGTTATTCTCGCGTAGACAGCCGGGATTGCAGTGGTTGTCACGATCGCAGCAGTTTTCAGGGATACGTGAGTCGTAAGCCTGCATTCGACCGTCTTGATGTTTCCAAAGTGAAGGGGCTGCACTTCACTGCGATGAATTGGGATTTCATCAAGCGATTGAAGGATGCGACCACGATGAAGCTGGTGGTGAAAGGTCTGGTCACAAAAGAAGATGCACAGCTTGCGGTCGAGCACGGTGTTGATGGAGTCATCGTTTCGAATCATGGTGGGCGTGCCGAAGATACGTTGCGATCCACGATCGAATGTCTCCCCGAAGTAGTCCAAGGAACAGGCGGAAAAATCCCAGTGATGATTGACAGTGGGTTTCGTCGCGGTACCGATGTGTTCAAGGCCCTTGCACTAGGGGCGACTGCAGTAGGAGTCGGCCGTCCACCGGCATGGGGCTTAGCGTCGTTTGGACAGCCCGGTGTTGAGGCGGTGCTTGCGATCCTGCAGCGAGAAACTCAACAGATCATGCGGCAAACGGGAACGCCTTCAGTCGCGGCAATCACACCGTCGTTCGTTGCTTCGAGAGAAAGGTGACCAGCCCTCGTTCTGTGGGATGTAAGATCGGTTGTGAACCGCGATAGAGAGCGGTGGGATTTCAAAGCATCTTCCTGCGAATCATGTCCAGTGCTTGTTGAGAGGCGAAGTGGCGGACACGCTTGCGGTCGCCAGGGAAATTCTTTTCGACAACTTCCGTGCCGGATTCGCTTGCGAGTGCGTGATAAACGAGTCCTACCGGCTTCGTCTCGGTTGCGCCGGATGGTCCAGCGATACCGGTGATGCCAACCCCGAGCGTAGCTCCACATCTCGCACGGATGCCCTCCGCCAATGCCGCGGCAACCTCACGACTCACGGCCCCATGCTTTTCGATGAAATGGTGAGGCACGCCGGCAAATTCTGCTTTCAAGTCGTTGGAGTAGACGACGGCACCACCCAGAAAGTAGCGCGAACTTCCACTAACCGACGTCAAACGTTCGGACAGAAGCCCGCCGGTGCAGGATTCGGCTACGGCGAGCGTCGCACCGCGCATCTGCAGAAAATAGCCTACGATCTGCTCGAGCGATTCGTTGTTACTTGAGAAAACAGAATCGCCAAGCTCGTTTTCTACTTGTTCGGCGACGGCTTCGACGCGCTCATCAGCTTCTTCCTGGGTCGCAGCACGCGACCGGAAATGCAACTGAACTTCACCGGCGCCTGCCAGGATTGTGGTCTGAACTTCGGTATGCGTTTTGTAAATTGGGGCGACGCGCGCATCGACAGCGGACTCACCCATTCCTGCGATCTTTAACGTGCGGACAGCGATAAATGCGGGTGGCAGCTTCGCGCGCAAGCGTTCACGACACTGTTCTTCGAACATCGCTTTCAATTCGAAGGGTGGGCCAGGAAGGAGAAGGATGATCTTTTCGTGGTTGTCATATTTGCCACTCAGCCATTGACCGGGCGCGGTGCCATTTGGATTCGGTAACACGGTTGCGCCAGCGAGGACATCCGCCTGCTTGGCATTATTCGGAGCCATTTTCCACCCACGCTTGGCAAAGCGCTCTTCAAGTCGCGCAATGAGTTCTTGCTGGCGTTCAAGCTTTAGTCCGAGTGCGTCTGCTACGGCTTCGCGTGTGAGATCGTCTTCGGTTGGGCCCAAGCCGCCCATGAAAATAACGATATCCGCGCGAGCGAGTGCCTGGCGGGCAGCGACTGTCAGCAGTTTCTGGTCATCGCCGCAAACTTCTTTGAAGACAACTTCGACGCCGAGGCTGTTGAGTTGTTCAGTGAGGTAGAGCGAGTTCGTGTCAGTGCGATACGGAGTAAGAAGTTCCGATCCGATAGCAATGATCTCGGCATTCACGCAAGCAGTGTAAACGAAAGTGCGAAGTCATTTAGACGGATACTGAGTTTGCGAGACTATCGATTCGGCCTGGTCGATTATCAAAGGATGAAGTTGACTGACGATTGCATCATTCGGTCGTCAGCCCCAAACCCTGAATATCCCAGAGAATGCGGTGTATGGCACCGGACGTGGCGAGCACTGCGGAGCGGCCGGGGGCGAAGGCGAGTCCAACGAGTTGATGGCCAGCCACCTCAAGGTTTGCCTTCCCGTTTGGCGTGACCTTCACGATTCCGCGCTTTCCCGCGAGGGAAGCGGCTACATAGAGATTTCCATCCACATCGAAGGCAAGCCCCTGGGGACGCCCGAGTCCACGATAAAAATTAGTTACGCTTCCCTGAGTGTCAATTTTGTATACGGAATCGAAACTTGATGTCGTTGGTCCCGTGACGATAGGCCGAGACACTCGGTTCAAGAGTGGCGAACACGAAGATCTGTCGATCACGAGCGATCTTGAATATCGTGCCGCTGCGATCGCCGACATAGAGGTTTTCCTCGCGGTCGAAGGCAATACCCGTGGCGATGCCCATTCCCTCGGCATAGGTCGACATCGTTCCGTTCGGAGCGACTTTGTACACGGCTCCATCGAAACGCGAAGAGACGTACATTTGGCCATCGCGATCAAAGGCAATTGCCGTCGCATTCATCATCTCGACCAAAAATGGTTTTACCACGTAACTAGTATCGATCTTGAAAATTGCGACCGGAACTTTCTGACCACGAGAGCCAGAGAAGGTGACATAGATGTTGCCTTCGGCATCGAGGGCGGGATTCGTAACCGGATGCAGATTGTCTGCGATAGGCACGGCAACCCGAACGGGTTGAGAGTTGCTCACGTGCCCATTGGTCGCAATCACGACAGGTCCAGATGAAGCACCGTCGGGTACGCGAGCCACAACGAATTCATCGGAGCTGATGACAACAGCGCCTTCGACATCACCAAACTGGACGCGCGGACGCCGCAACTCGGCTGATCGAAGACTTTTTCCGGTGATCCTAATCTCGCCGCCAGGCAGAGCTGCTGATGGAGCGACGGCGTCAATATGCGGCTTGCCGTTGGTAGTCGATTTATTGCGTAAACGATCTGAAATGCCCATCTAACAAATCACTTCAAATGCTGGAAAAACACGTTCCTAGCAACATAAGACTACCTGTTTAGAAGAGAGAAACGTAGCAAAAGATGCATAACGAGAAGCGCATACAGTCCCGCGGCTACGTCATCAATGACGATGCCAACGCCCTCTGGCAGACGTTCCAGTTGGCGGACTGGTGGTGGTTTGAGAATATCGAAAAATCGGAAGAGAATCAGACCAGCTAAAAAACTCTTCCACGCTAGCGGCACACCAATCAATGCGATGAGTTGGCCGGCCGTCTCGTCGATGACAACCCACTGAGGATCTTTCTTGCCGCTAAAGCGCGCCACCGCAGTAGCCGCGGGAATTCCGATGGCAATGACGACTAGGCTCAAGACAATGGCGACTGGCATTCGGAGAGAAACTGGCAAAAGCCACGCGATGAGGGCCCAACAGAGTACAGTCGCGATGGAACCCCAAGTGCCCGGACCTGGTCGCATTCGACCGGCACCAAAGAATGTGGCGATCAGGTTTGCCCAAAGCGGGACAGGCCCTGTTGGAGTAATGAACTTCGACTCAGTGGTTGTTTTCGTCATCACCAATTGGTCGCTGCTGCATCCCGGCATCCAGTTCGTCTTCTTCGCGAATGGGCGAGGAAACGACGTACTCGCCCGCGGACCATTTGCCCAAGTCGCTCGTACGGCAACGCTCGCTACAGAATGGGAACTCCGGATCAGAACTCTTTACCGGCTGCTTGCAAATCGGGCACCGCAATCGGATTGATTTTTTTCGCGACATCGACAATTCAAACGATTATTCCGGCAGCCCAGCGAAGAGACAAGGCGATCATCAGCAACTGCCAAGCTACGCTGGAGCTGTGATCTTCGCGACAAGATCGTAGTCGTGAGATTCGACAATCTGACCGCGATAAAATTCTCCGGGCTGCGGATCGAGATCATCCGGCACTTCATTGACGAAGACTTTCCCGTCGATCTCCGGCGCATGCATTACCGTACGACCTTCCAAAAGAAGGTCAGTTTCTTCCGAAGTGCCTTCGAGCAGCAGATCAAATTCGCGGCCGATGAGCTTCTTCTTATTTCGTTTGCTGATGGACTGCTGGATCTTCATCAATTGCTTGCGTCGCCGCTCAATTTCCCGTTCGGGCAGCTTGCTCTCGAGTTGATACGCGCCGGCCCCTTCCTGATCTGAGTAGCTAAAGGCACCCATCCAATCGAACTCGGCTTCGCGGACAAAGTCGCAGAGCTCTTCGAATTCCTTTTCGGTTTCGCCTGGGAAGCCCACGATGAACGATGTCCGGATCGTAACGTCAGGAATATTGCGACGGACCTTCTCTATCATGCGGAGGAATACGCCCGTCCCACCTCCACGCTTCATCCGTTTGAGTGCAGAAGCGGAGGCATGCTGCAATGGCACATCAATGTAGGAACAGATCTTCTCGTGGGCAGCAATAGTTTCGAGCAGACGTCCCGTGATCTTGTTTGGGTACGCATATAGAAAGCGAACCCAGCGAAGCTCTTCAATACCAGCCAGTTTTTCGAGAAGCAGGGGTAGACCATCTGACAGACCGAGATCCTCGCCATAACAGGTCGTATCCTGTCCGATAAGGGTTATTTCACGAACTCCGTTGTGCGCCAGACGTTCAGCTTCTGCAACTACAGACTCAAATCGGCGAGAACGAAATTTTCCACGCAATTGCGGAATGATGCAAAAGCTGCAGGGATGATCGCAGCCTTCCGCGAGTTTGATATAGGCCGCGTGCCG
>Ga0310811_10005936_pt1 | contig 15535 bp, 11 predicted proteins | sample YCmetagenome_FD_207642 | JGI IMG/M metagenome (GOLD analysis project Ga0310811, IMG submission 207642) | Soil microbial communities from experimental microcosm in Duke University, North Carolina, United States - YC | ecosystem: Engineered > Artificial ecosystem > Soil microcosm > Unclassified ...
TTCCTGATCCGCGGCAAGCCGCGCCACGATGTGACGGCCTTGATGCAGACGATGGCGCTGGCCGAACCCATCCTGGCGGGACTCGGTTTCGGCTCGGGCCGGATCGCGACCATCGAGACGGACGATCCGGAGGTTCTGGGCAAGGCCTTGCGCGCGATCCCCGCCCTGTCGCCGGCCCCCTTGCCGGCGAGCTTCCTGCCTCAAGGCGGGAAGCGCAGCGTGCTGCGATCGGCGCTGAGCGAGCTGCACCGTGCGGCACCTGCGCCGGTCGATCGGATCGAGTTGCCCGAAGGTGCTCCTTTCGGCGCCGTGGAAATCGATGCCGAGGGCTGCACGCTCTGCCTGTCTTGCGTCTCGGCCTGTCCTACCGGCGCGCTCAGCGACGATCCCGACCGGCCGCTGCTGCGCTTCGCCGAGAATGCCTGCGTGCAATGCGGGCTGTGCCGGGCGACCTGCCCGGAGAAGGTGATCACTCTGAGGCCTCAGCTCGACTTCGGCGCCGCCACCGCCTCGGCGCGGATTCTCAAGGAGGAGGAGCCGTTCTGCTGCATCCGCTGCGCCAAGCCCTTCGGCGTGAAGAGCATGATCGAGCGGGTGACGTCGCAGCTCGAGGGCCGGCACTGGATGTACAAGGACCGGCCCGGACATCTCGACCTCATCAAGATGTGCGATGATTGCCGGGTCGCCGTCGTCACGGAGCAGGAATTCGATCCGCACGCGACGCCCGGGCGCAGCATGCGCCTGACCGAGGACTATCTTCCCGAGAAGGACGGCAGCTAGGAGTTACTCGGCCGGTGTCGCCGAGGGGTGCCCCGGTGGCGGCTCTTCAGCCAGCTTCTCGGCGAGCCAGAGATCATGGTGTTCCTTCGCCCAGTTAAGGTCGACCTCGCCCGTCCCCATGGCTTCGAAAGCGCCTTCCATCCCGACGGTGCCGATGTAGATATGGGCGATGATGACGGCGACGAAGAGGACCGCCACCACGGCATGCACGACCTGGCCGATCTGCATCTGGGCGATGTTGGTTCCGTAGAAGGGGAAGAGCAGCATATAGCCGGAGACGATGACGGCGATGCCGGCCCCGAGCGCAAACCAGAAGACCAGCTTTTCGCCGGCGTTGAAGCGTCCCGCCGGCGCATGCTTCGATTTGATGAAGCCGCCGCCCTGCTTCACCCAGTCGATATCCACCTTGCGCGGGATATTGTCCTTGATCCAGAGCGCGATGATCAGGACGAGACCGATCACGAAGGCGAAGCTGACGAAATTATGGGTGTATTTCGCGGCTTCCGCCAAGCTGGTGAAGGCCGTGGGTCCGATCAGCGGCCGGAGCAGGAGCTTGCCGAAGGTGATGTTGAGGCCCGTCAGGCCCAGCAGGACGAAGGACACGGCCGTCAGCCAATGGGAGAAGCGCTCGAAGGCATCGAAGCGATGCACCTTGATGCCGGAACGCCCGCGTGAAATCCGGATCTTGCCCATGATCAGATAGGCGATGGTCAGGGCCGCGATCATGCCGAGGATCACGATCGCACCGAACCAATGCAGAAGGATCTCGTGAAAATAGACCCAGCTCCGGCCCGCGGGCTGCTCCAGCACGCTGGCCTTGGTGTCGGGAATATCGATCCGGCCTTGGATGCGCGGCGCCTGCTGAAGCAACGTCTTCTGGTCGACGACGCTCGCATCCGGATCGGGCGCGCCGTCGGGCGCAGACTGCTGCGCGAAGGCAGGCGTCGCCACAGCAAGCGCCGCCAGAATCAGCCAGGCGGCAAGGATGAAGCGAATGCGGGCGTAGAATGTTGTCATCGCCATTCTCCCACCCTCTGCATCCGGCGGATGCCGTGCCGGATCAGACGGTGATGTCCTCGTGATAAGCCGTCAGCCAGCCCCAGGCGCCGGAGCCATAGCCGCGCTTGGCCACCCGCTCCTCATAGATCTGGGCGATGATCTCGCCGTCGCCGGCGAGGAGCGATTTGGTGGAGCACATCTCGGCGCAGAGCGGCAGCTTGCCCTGGCCGAAGCGGTCAGAGCCATATTTGGCGTATTCCGCGGCGCTGCCCGGGGCTTCCGGCCCACCCCCGCCGGCGCAGTAGGTGCATTTGTCCATCTTGCCGCGTGAGCCGAAATTGCCGACCCGCGGATATTGCGGCGCCCCGAAGGGGCAGGCATAGAAGCAATAGCCGCAGCCGATGCACAGGTCCTTGTTATGGAGGACGATGCCGTCTTCCGTGGGGAAGATGCATTCGGTCGGGCAGACGGCGGCACAGGGCGCGTCGGTGCAATGCATGCAGGCCATGGAGACCGAACGTTCCCCCGGCTTGCCGTCATTGATGGTGACGACCCGCCGGCGGTTGATGCCCCAAGGCACCTCGTTCTCGTTCTTGCAGGCGGTGACGCAGGCATTGCAATCGATGCAGCGTTCGGCGTCGCAGAGGAATTTCATTCGCGCCATGGTTTGCCTCTCAGGCCGCCCGGATCTGACAGAGCGTCGCCTTGGGTTCCTGCATCCCGGTCGCGGGGTCGAAACCATAGGTCGTCAGCGTGTTCACGCTTTCGCCCAGGATGATCGGATCATTGCCCCGTGGGTATTTGCCGCGCAGATCGACGCCCTCGAACCAGCCGGCGAAATGGTAGGGCATCCAGGCCACGCCCTTGCCGACCCGCTCGGTTACCATCGCTTTCATCCGGGCCTTCGAATTGCTCTCCGCTCCGGTGACCCAGACCCAGCCGCCGTCCGTCACGCCACGCTCGCGCGCATCGGCGGGGTTGATCTCGACATACATGTACTGCTTCAGCTCGGCCAACCACTTGTTGGACCGGGATTCCTCCCCGCCGCCCTCATATTCCACCAGCCGGCCCGAGCTCAGGATCAGGGGAAAGCGCTTGGAGACAGCGTTGTCCACCGCTGCCTTCTGCACGGTGAAGCCGATGTTCGGGACGCGAAACTGCCGGGCATCCGGCAAGGTCGGATACTGCGCGACCAGATCCGGGCGCGGCGTGTAGATGGGCTCGCGCTGGACCGGGACGGGATCCGGCAGATTCCAGGCGATCATGCGCGCCTTGCCATTGCCGTAAGGGCTGCAGCCATGCTCGATGGCCACCCGCTGGATGCCGCCCGATAGGTCGGTCGACCAGGAGACGGTCTCGGGCTTGGCGGCATTCACCCGCTGGATGACCGCCAGCTCCTCGGCGGTCAGATCCTTGTCCCAGCCGAGCTTCTTCAGCACGCCATAGGTGAACTCGGGATATCCGTCCTTGATCTCCGAGCCCACGGAATAGGAGCCATCGGAGAGGAGATTGTCATGCTCCTCCCTCTCGACCTCCTGGCCGTTCTCCATAACCTTGCGCTTGACCACCCGCTCGACGCCGAAGCGCGCCCGGAAGGTGCCGCCGCCTTCCTTCACCGGCAGATTGGTGTTGTAGAGAATCGGCGAGCCGGGATGCCGGAACTCGGGCGTTCCCCAGCAGGGCCAGGGCAGGCCGTAATAATCGCCGCCGACCTCGGGATCGTCCTTCGGCGCACGCAGCGTGACCAGATCGAATTTGGACTGGTTCTTCATATGCGCCTTGAGACGTTCGGGCGATTGGCCGCAATAGCCGGTGGACCAGCCGCCGCGATTAATCTCGCGCAGGAGGTCCTCGGCCAGTACGGCTCCGTTCTCGACCTTGATGTTCTTGAACATCTGCTCGGCGAAGCCGAGTTTACGGGCGAGCATATAGATCGTGTCGTAGTCGTTCTTGGATTCGAAGACCGGCGCCACGATCTGCTCGCCCCATTGCAGCGAGCGGTTGGAGGCCGTGCGTGAGCCGTCCATCTCGAAGCTGGTGCAGGCCGGCAGGAGATAGATGCCGTCCTTGCGCTGTGAAATCACCGACCAGGCCGTGGGATAGGGGTCGCAGACCACGAGCAGCTCGAGCTTCTCGATCCCGCGAACCGCTTCCGGCATCCGGGTGACCGTATTGACGCCATGCCCCATGACGAACATGGCCTTCAAGGTGTCGGGCTGGCTGACCTGTTCCTTGGGCAGCAGGGTCGCATCGAACCAGCGCGTGCTGGGGATTCCGGGGCCCTCCATCAGGGCCTTGCTGAAGAAGCGGCCGCGGATCCAGTCGTAGTCCACCTCCCAGACCCGGCACCAATGGCGCCAGGCCTCCTCGGACAGGCCGTAATAGAGCGGCAGGCTCGTCACATCGAGCCCGAGATCGGTGGCGCCCTGGACATTGGTATGGCCGCGGAAAATATTGGCGCCGCCGCCGGCATGTCCGACATTGCCGGTGGCGAGCAGCAGGATGCAGCTGGCGCGGACATTGGCGGTGCCGGTGGTGAACTGCGTCTGGCCCATGGCCCAGATCAGCGTCGACGGCCGATCCTTGGCGAAGATCTCGGCGATATGCCTGACCTGGGCCTCGGGCAGGCCGGTGACGCGCTCCACCTCCTGGGGCGGCCATTTCGCCACTTCGGCCCGGATGTCCTCGAGCCCATAGACCCGCTGCCGGAGGAATTCCTTGTCCTCCCAACCGTTCTCGAAAATATGCCAGAGCATCCCGTAGATCGTCGCGATATGGGTCCCCGGCCTGACCCGGACATATTCCGTGGCATGGGCGGCGGTGCGCGTCATCCGCGGATCGACGACGATCATATTGGCCCGGTTGAGCTCCTTGCCTTCGAGGATATGCTGCAGGGAAACCGGATGCGCCTCGGCGGGATTGCCCCCCATGATCAGGATGGTCTTGGCGTTGCGAATGTCGTTGTAGCTGTTCGTCATCGCGCCGTAGCCCCAGGTATTGGCGACGCCGGTGACGGTGGTGGAATGGCAGATCCGCGCCTGGTGATCGGAATTGTTGGTTCCCCAGAAGGCGGCGAGCTTGCGATAGAGATAGGCGGCTTCATTGGTGAATTTGGCCGAGCCCAGCCAGTAGACGGAATCCGGGCCCGCCTTGCGGCGAATCTCCAGAAGCTTGTCGCCGATCTCGTCGACCGCCTGATCCCAGCTGACGCGGGTCCATTGGCCGTCCACCAATTTCATCGGATAGCGCAAGCGGCGGTCGCTCTGCACGTCGTCGCGCACCGCCGCCCCCTTGCAGCAATGAGAACCGCGATTGATCGGGCTGTCATAGACCGGCTCCTGGCCGATCCACACGCCATTGGCGACCTCGGCAATGACCGAGCAGCCGACGGAGCAATGGGTGCAAATATTCTTGCGGCTCGTAACCTTCGCACCCGGCGGCGGGGGCGGGCCGGCTTCGGCCCTGCGGATGCCGCCGGCGGACAGGCTGCCCAGGGCCGCCAGGCTCCCTACGGCAAGGCCGGACCGGCGGAGGAAACTTCGCCGATCGACGCCCCCCGTTGTCGCGCCGGCAAGGGCTGCGGCGAGCGTTCCGTGGCGGGCTTGTCGTCCTGGTTTCCGGATGGTCACGGCGTAACTTCCTCAGCGCGCCGGATAGCGGTTGACGCGGTAGAAGTCTCGAACCTCCGCGGAATTCGCCTGGTAGCGTGCTTTGCGCTTGTCGCCGGCGGTCTCGGTCTCGGCGGGGGCTGTGGTGATGTCGATCGTCACCGCGCCGACGGCCGCGACGGCGAGGCCCGCCGTCAGGGCGCGCAGCAAATCGCGCCGGCGGGTCAGTGATCGGCTACGCTCGCCCATAGAAGGCCCCATATCGGCTCCTCCATAGTACAAGCGCTCAAGATATCAGGGCCGGTCCTCCCCTGATTTCGACCTCGCATGACTTATATCGAGAACGCACGGTTCCCCGCGCGCCTGCATGCCGTTAAGACGTCGCGCCCAGGGCCATGATCGCCTTCTGCAGCGCATCTTTCTTCTTCTGCAGGGCTTGCAGCTGGCGCTGCTTCTCCGCGGCATTCGCGGCGGGGGCCACGGATTGCGACTGCTGCTGGAGCTGGAGCGCGTCGAGCTGCGCTTTCAGCTTGTCATAGTCGGCGCGGCTGACGCGATTCTGATTTCGCGCGGCGTCGAGCTGCTTGCTGGCCGCGGCCAGGTCTGTATCGATCTTGGCAAGCTGCTTGCTGGCGGCCACTTGCTCGGCGGTCAGGTCCTTCTGCTGTTGCTGCACCGTACTGAGATCGCGCTGCAGGGCGATCTGGTCGTCCTGGGCCAATTGCTTCTCGCGCTCGGCCTGGATCTGCAGATCCTGGTAGTAGCCGGAATCGAGCTTGCGGTTCGTATCCTGATAGGTGGCGCATCCTGCCATCAGCAGGGAGGCCGCGGCCAGGACCCCAAATCGACGCGTCGACATATTGCCCTCCTCCAAAGATCAGTTCAGGTGGGTGAGGTTCAGAGAATTGTTCACCGAAGCGAGCTGGGTCTCGAGCTGCGCGATCTGGCCGTCGAGCTCGTTGATCTGCGCGTCGAGCGCCGTCGTATCGCTGCCGGCCTGAAGCTTGTTGCGGGCATCGACGAAATTGTCCCGGTTCTTGCGGGCGGCATCGAGGATCTTGGCGATCTCCGCCGTGTTCTGGCGGATATCGGCCGTCTGGGCCCGGGCGTTCTCGAGCGTCATGGTCTTGGCCTTCAAGGCCGCATTGATCTGGTCCAGCTTCTTCTGATCGTCATCGACGACGCGTTGGGCGGTCTGCACGGCGGCCTGCAGCTGGGCGTTCTGCTTCTGCACATCTGCCGTGACGGAGCGGGTCATCAGGACTTCGTTCGCCTGGGTCTTAGCCGCCTTGCCCTTGAGATAGCCGTCGACGCCGCCGGCAATGCCCCCCGCCGCCGCCCCGGCGCCGCAGCCGATGGCCGCCGCCTGGGCTTTGCCGCCGAGAAGCGCACCGAGCACGCCGCCCAGGACGCAGCCCACGATGGCACCCGTGGCAGCACCGCCGAAGGTATTGTCCTGCACGAAGGAGCTGGACTGCTCGCGCAGCAGCTTCTCATCGGCCGTCATATTGGCCGAATTGCTGTTCGAGCCGCCGCCGTAGCCGCCGCCATAGCTCGAGTAGCCGCGGCCGCCGCTTTCGCAGGCCGAGGTCGCCAGCGCCAGGGAGAAGAGACAGACCCAGACGCCGCTTCGCTTCAAATAGAGGTTCATATTTGCCAACAATGACTGGGGAATATCCGGGGGAATCGCATCTTTACCTTAGTCCCTTCAAAATTTCCGGGGAAGCCAGGTCCCCGGACTGCCTGAATTGGGCGAGGTTTCTTTGCAGGATATCGGCATAGGGCAGGAGGCGGGGATGCCCCTGCTCGTTGAACTCGCGCTTCAGGACGATCAATTCATTGTCGATGGTCTTGGGCGGGTATTCCTGAACGATCTGCGAAAGAATGTCCCGATAGTATTTGATATCCAGCTCTGCCGTCTCCTGCGCCTCGGTCAAAGATTTCTGCAGCAGCTGCCGGCTGGGGTCGGTCGCCGGGGCGTTCTGCAGCGGCACCAGGGCCTTCTTCCTGAACTCAACCATGGCTTGCGAATCCTTGATCCGCGTCAGGAGGAAGGTGCCGAAGTTGAGCAAGGACAGGGCTGCCCGGTCGCGCTGCTCGTTGCGCGTGGCGATATTGGCTTCGAGCACGGTCTTGAGTCCTGTCAGCCGCTCCTTCAGTGCCTCGTCCTGGGTCGACTTGATGAGCAGGTCTATCTCATCCAACGGGTCTTCTAGCCTCTCGGTTCCCGCCAGCGCGCTCTCGCTTTTGGGCAACTCATGCCATTCTTGCGCGATCTGGGCGAGGCGCTCGGGCGAGGTGAGTATCGGGGCGCTGATCACCAAGCGGAAGCCGGTAGTGTCGCTCCGCTTCACGCCCTTGGCGTCGAAGGGGGCGATCTCCTCCCGCTCGGCGCTGCGGATCGCATCCGGCGGCGTTAGATAATCCCCACCCTTGGCGATCAGCCCGCCGGCCTGCCCCTGCAGGCGCGAGACCTTGTTGAGGCGGAAGGGGTCCAGGACCATCTCGGCGGCATTTCCAAGAATATCATAGAGTCCCAATGGGTTAGGCTTCAGCAGGCCGACGGCCTGGGGCTTGAAGCCCGAGGAATCCGGGCTGCCGTACCAGGCATAGTCAGAGAGCGGGCCCTGCATCGGGAAGAGGGGGCGGATGAATTCGCTGTCGCTCACTGCCGCCCCACCGCGGGCCGCGTATTCCCACTCCGCCTCGGTGGGCAGGCGCAGGAAGCCCCGCACCTTGTCCTCGCTAGGCAGGGCGGTGGGCGCCTTGGCATAGAGCCATTCCGTGTAATGGACGGAGAAGTCCACCGCCTCGTTCCAGCTGACCTGGGTCTTGGGCAGGCGGCCGAGGGTGGTCGGCGGCTTGCAGGCCCCCTGTGAGCCCAAGGCGGCATATTGGTCGGCCGTGACCTCGTATTTGCCGATGTAGTAGAGGCGCCCGCCCCCCGGGGCGCCGGCGGTCCCGCCGGGGGCCGCGAAGCTGCCGGCGAGGAAATCCTGGCGGAAGCCCTCGGCAAAGCCGAAGCGTTCATCCTGCCCGCCCAGGGTGATCCGACGATCCCCCAGCAACCGGTCGGCGGGGACGACCACCGGCCGAAACACCATCGCCCCGCCGCAGGGCATGGGCAGGATCAGGTCCTTGGGCAAGGGATGGGGATTGTAGAACTGCTCTTTCCAGGTGATCTGCGTCGCCGCCAGAGCGGCGAAGGGGAGGAGGACGGCGAGGGTGAGCAGCGCGAAACCGCGCCGGGGCCATCTTTGCCTCTCCCGCGCTTTGAAGCGGGAGAGGGGGGCGCTCGAGTCAAATCTCACGCAGGGCCTCCGACGGCTCGACGCGGGAGGCGCGCCAGGCGGCGACCATGGCAGGCAGGCCGACCAGGAGGATGGCGCCCAGGGCGGCGACGGCGAGATGCTCGGGCCGGAGGCGGGCGGCCAGCTGGCCCTCCCGCATCATCGAGAGGAAATAGTGGTTGATCGCCGCCATGCCCGCGAAGGCCACCAGCATGCCGGTGATCACGCCCAGAAGCGCGATCACGCCCGCCTGCACGAGGGGAAAGGCGACGATGGCGCCCCGAGGCAGCCCGATGAGGGAGAGGACGGCCATGGAGCGGCGCTTGCGCTCGACGCTGGAGACCATGGAGGCGGTGATGGCGCCGAGGAAGCCCAGGGCGCTGAGCGCGACGATGGCGGCGAAGAGCAGGCTCAGATTGCGATCAAGGGAGAGCACGCTCTCGATCTGATCGGCCGCGGTGGTCACCTCGACACCGCGGCCGCGCACGAAAGCGGCAAGGCCCGCCACGTCTTGGAGCTTGGCGGCATAGAGGCGGAAGCTGGCGAATTCCTTGATTTCTTCCCAGGGCCGGTCGCCCGGCGCCTTGAGCAGCGGCACGGCGAAGCCGTCGCGATAGCGCTCGGCCGCGACCAGCAGCGGCAGATCGACAAAGGCGCTGACCAGGGCATGCAGGCGCTCAGGCAGGACCGAGACCACATGCAGCGGAATCGAGGCGACCTCCGTCTGACCGGCGCGGCTGCGTTCGATCCGCCCGAGGAGATGCGCGCCGGGAGCCACGCCCAGCACGCGGGCCGCCGCCGCGCTCAGGCTGATGCCGCCGTCGGCATCGGTCAGGGGCTTGCCTTCGCCCAGGGGATCGCCGGGGCCTGTCGCGATCATCTGGACATCGGCGGCGGGCGGCGCCGCCTCGACGCCGGGCTCCCGGCTGAGATAGATCTGTGCCGCGATGGCGCGGGTCTCGGGGATGACGAAGCGGACATCGGGCCGCGCCCGCAAGGCGGCGAAGAAATCCTCCTGCAGGTGGTAGGAGCCGATGGCGCGCAGCCGCAGCGTTTCGGGATCGCTCGAGAGATCGTCCAGCAGCGCGGTGACGATTCCGTATTTCAGGGAGAAAAGCAGCAGCAGCGGACTGAACAGGGCGATGAGCAAGGCGAGCTGGCAGAAGCTCACCAGCCTGTCATGCAGGAGGTCGGCCAGGGCAAGGCGATAGACCTGGGGCCGCGCCATGACCTAGGCGCTCCCTTCGTCTTCGTCAGCGATGCCATGGGAGATCACGCTGCGGCTGCCGCCCGCCTCATCGGGCCGCACCCGGCAAAAGATGGGCGTGAAGCCATGGGCGGCGGCAAGCTCGGCGCTGTGAGTGACCCAAAGGGCGGCGCGGCCCTGTTCCTCCAGCAGCTCGGCGAAGAGCCGCATCACGCTCTCCGAATTGCGCCGGTCCAGGGAGGCGGTCGGCTCGTCGGCCAGCACCAGCTCCGGACGGTGAACCAGGGCCCTGGCCACGGCGACGCGTTGGCGCTGACCCAAAGAGAGATCCGTGGGCAGGCGCCGCGCGTAGCCCGCCATCTCGAGCCGGGCCAGCAGCTTCTCGGCCTCGAGCCGCGCTTCCGCCGGGGCCTCGCCCAGGAGGCGAAGCGGCAAAGCCACATTTTCCAGCACGCTGAGGAAGGGCAGGAGACCGCCGGTCTGGAGGACATAGCCGATATGCCGGGCCCGAAGCGCCGCCAGAGCCGAGCGCTCGCCCCGGCGCCAGAGCTCCCCGATGGGGTGGGTGGCACGGTCGAAGCTGACGTCGAAGCGATCCCATCGCGTCGGGGCAAGAGTCAGGGACAGCATGTCGAGGCAGGTGCTTTTGCCCACCCCGCTGTCGCCCACCAGGGCCAGCCTGTCGCCGGGCCGGATGGCGAGGCGCCGGATGTCCAGGAGGAAGCGGCCGTCACCGCTCTCGCGCAAGCGCTGGACGCCGGTGAGGTCCACCAGCAGGTCTGTCCGTGGGGAAGGCATCGCTACAGGGAAGCCCAGGCGAAAAGACCCATCCCTGTCGTCATCCCCGCGATCGCGGGGATCCAGGGCCACAGAGCCGGCTTGTCGGCCTGGATCGCCGCTGTCGCGGGCATGACGGTGAGGGGGACGACCTGCCACCTTCGTCTTGCATCATGCTAGGGCAGAGCGGACAGCGGGACCGGATAGACCGCGTCGCCTGGGGCGGCGCCCTTGTCGAGGGTGACCCAGGCGTCGGTGTCGTCATGGAAGCTCTGGTAGAGCCGGATCTTGGCTTCGAGGTCGTCCATGAAGGCAACCTGCTCGCCAATGGTCCAGCGATTCCAGGCCTCCTCCGAGAGCGACAGTACCCGGCTGCGATAGGGCAGATCGTCGAGATACTCGCCGAGCAGACCCATCTCCTTCAGATTGGTCGCCCCGGCATGGCCGACCTTGGTGGGGTCGCGGCTGAGCGTGGCGGCGGCGCTGCGCAGCTGGTCGAAGAACTGGCTGCGGCTGGTCTCGGTGGCGATGCCGACCTGGACGATTTCCTTAAGGGCGGATTGCAGGTCGCTGAGCTGATTCTTGGTCAGCAGCACACGGACCTCCAGCGATTTGCTGGTGGGATGCTCGAGATCGCGGTCGATGGCCCAGGCGTCGATCAACTCCGGTGCGCGCGCCCCCTGCTGGCGGCCGAGATAGGCGAGCTGCATGGCATAGCCGAGGGCGGCGGTCTTGCGCTGGAGGTCCTCGGCCTGGGTCGCCGCGGGGGCCGCCGGCGCCGCCGGCTGTGCACCGACGGCGGGCTGGCCGCGAGAGGCAGCACCCACCTGGTCGGTGATCGCCTTTGCGAGCTGGTCCACGCTCTTGCGGAAGAGCGCCACCGAGCCGGCTTCGACGGAATAGAAGAGCGACCCGATATTGGGATAGTCGCTCAATTCCTTGTATTGCCGCTCCGCCACGGCATGGTCGGCCGCCCCCTGGGGCGTATTCAGATAGACCGTGTAGACGGCAATGCCCTTGGCGAGCGCCTTCTCACGTATCTGGGCCGCATTGAGCCCGGTGGAGGAGAGGGGACTGCCCGCCTCGCGCGAGCTGGCATCGCTGATGAAGACGATGTAGCGCCCGCCGAAGTTATTCCAGTCGATCTTGTCGATGGCCTGGACCAGGCCGGCGAAGCCGTCTTCCTGGAAGGCCCGCGTCGAGACCTTGGAGGGGGCCAGCGCCGTGGCCTGGCGCATGAAGGACGCCCCGTCCTTGACCTTGTTGGGATCGACGAAGATGCGCGAGAGATATTCGATATTGGGCACGGCCTTGGGGTCGTCGCGGAATCCCACCAGGCCGAAGCGCATCTTGTCGCCGAGACCGGCGGCCTGAACCTTCTCATAGACATCGGCCATGACCTGGCGGGCCGCATCGATATAGGGGCCCATGGACGCCGTGGCGTCGATGACGAAGACCATGGCGGCGGAGAAATTCTTCAGCGTGGTATCGACCCGCTCGGTCTGCACCGGCGGCGGCGTCTCTGACCCCGCCGTGACCGAGGCGACCTCGACGCTGTTGACCCGGAAGCCCGAGGCCAACATGGCCTCATGGGCCTGGAGGATGGGCAGCAGATAGAACTGCTTGCGGATGTCGACATATTGCGCCGGCTCTTCGGCGATCACCGTGCCGTCGGCGGTCTTGCCGGTCGCGGCGATCTCCTTGCGCAAGGCGGCCACCTTCGCCGCGGCGTCGTCGGATTCCGCGATATCGAGCATCGGCTTCTCATCGGCGAAGAAGAGCACGCGGTCACGGCCCGCCCGGTTGGCGAAGCTGAGGACCAGCGACTGTTTCCATTCAATGGTCTGGTCGGCTGCGATCCAGCCGCTGAGGAGCCCGGCGGCATTGGCGCCGACCTGAACGAATTCCTTGCCGCTGGCATCCTTGTCGCGGCCGTAGACATAGAAGATCGAAAGCGGCGGCACGGCCTGGCCCGGCGCGGCGCCGGGCTTGGTGAGCAGCATCGCACCCGGTCGCGTCAGGACCCGCTGATAGAGCGTGGTCTTGCCGGGCAGCAGCAGGGGCTTGGCCGGCGCGGTATCGGCCCGGGCGATGGTGATTCCCGCCTCCGGATTCAGGGCGCCGACAAGCAGCACAAGGCCGATCACGGATAGGATTTTGCGCACTGCCGACGCTCCTCTAGTTGCTACTGCCGGATCCGCCCTTGATCTGGGTCAGAAGCTGGGCCGCCTCGCTGTTCCCCCCTTGTTGGGCCCGCTGCAGCCAGACGACGCCGCGCTCGACGGCATCGGGCTGGCTGGTCAATCCCTTGGCCATGACCCGGCCGAGCAGGAATTCCGCCTCGATATCGCCGGCCTTGGCGGCCTGCTCGTAATATGTGGCGGCCTGATCGGCATCGGGCGTGTCGAAGGGGCTGGTCGTCTTGCTGTAGGTCGTCGGGTCGTACATCCGGCCGATCGCCTTGGCGGCGGCCGGGTCGCCCTTGCGCTGGGCGTAGCGATAGATGAGCAGGGCCAGATCGGGATGCCCCGCCTTGAGATAGGCCTGGCCCTCGTCATTGGCCGCCGGGGCCGCCGGATTGGCGCCCAGGTATTTGCGAACCTCGTCCTCGCTGAAGACCCGACCCGGCGTCGCGGCGGGCGTCGCCGCCGGTGCCGCAGCGGGTGGGACGGCGGCCGCCGTTTGCGAAGCCGCGAAGGGCGGCCAGTGCTTGAGATAAGCCGCGCCCAGCAGCAAGGCGGCGAGCACGACGACGAGGAGGAGAATCCAAGGCCACAGCGCACGCCGCTGCGGGGCGGGCTCGGCGCGTGGGACGATCGGGGTGTCGGCGACCAGTGGCGGCGGGGGCGCAGCCGGCGGCTCGGGGGCCGGCGCCGGCGGCGGTAATTCTTCTGCGGGCGGGGGCGGCGCTGCTACCGCCGCAGGGCGGGCATTGGCGTCCAGGATGATCTTCGGCCAGGCGAGGCGGGCCCGCTCCGGCTCCGCACCGCTGCCAGCCGGGCGGACGCCGATCTCCAATGTCGCGACGTCGCTCAGGAACCAAGTCTGAGCCGGGCCGATGGGCAGGACGAGGTCCGCCGCGTCCAGCCAGGTATCGTTGAAGGTCAGCCAGTGCTGGGCCTGCTGCCAGCCCTGCTCCGTCAGGAAGGGCTGCCGCTCGCCGCCACGCTTGAAATAGAGCTCGACCGGCTGGGCGGCGGCAAGGCCGAGCCCCTCGATGCGCAGGCGGCACCAGCCATTGGCATCCGTTTCTTCCTGTGCGGCGGAAATCCTGATCATCGCGGCGCGCTCACGGCAAGCCTGGCATCCAGCCTGGCCCGTTCGATGATCCGGCCCAACGCGGCATTCTGCTCGGGGCTGATATCCCGTCCATGGGCATGGCCGATATTGTCCACCGAGGTCTGGACGAAGGAGGCCATCCAATCGATGGCAAAGTCCGTAGCGATGGGCTTCGCCTTGTCGCCCAAGGTCGGAATCACGGAGAAGGGTTCGGGCGGCCGGAAGGCGCGCCGGATGGGTGTGCGCGGCGCCGGGGGCACGGCGGGCCGCTCGCCTTCAGGCCGGTCGCCATAGCCGAGGAAGCCCACCACATCGTTGATCCGGTTGGCGGCGATGCAGGCAGCCAGCGCAGCCCCTGCCTCCCAGCTCGCCGAGACCGACATGAGCGCGCCGACTTCACGGGCGATTTCCGCGGCCACCCCGAGACGATGGATGGCCCCGATCAGCTGCTCAGCCAGGTATTCCGCCGAATCCCGGTCGAGATGGCGCCGCCGCGGATCCGTCTCATCCGCCGCAAACTGACGCAGATCGCGAATCCAGGTCTGCACCGCCCGCTGGGCGAAGATCGCGGCCGTCCCACGGCCGGGATTCGATTCCACGGACTCCTGCCCGTTCGTCTCCAACTCGGCGAAGACATCGGGCAGATTGGCGGATGCGGGACCGCGGGCAAGCGCGCCGGCGCCTCTGTCGCTGTCCTCCACTCCGGTCAGGCTGGCGACATCCAGATAGAGCTCGTAGAAGGCGTTCTCCTGCGCCGACAGGGCGGCGACGAACTGCCCCATGGCGCGATAGCCATCCTCGGTGCGGATCGAGGCGCCGACGGCATTGACCGTCGCTATCGAGCGTTTCAGCGTCTCGTCACGGCTGCCGAGCGCCCCGGCATCGTAGAAGCGGGCGAATTGCTGGACCAGGAGCGCGGCCTGGCGCAGCAGCCGGCGGCGGATCTGCTCGAGCTTGACCGCGGGATCGCAGGCCGCCGAGACCTGCTCGACGATATAGGCGACGCCGCCGTCGTTCAGCGTCAGAAGCGCATCGAAGGCTCGGGCGGGTTCGCGGAAATAGGGGATGACGTTCTGGTCCTGCAGGAAGTAGGACCTGAGCTTGGGCAGCTCGCCGATGATCGAGGGGGCATAACCCGTCTCGATCCGCGGCTCGACAGCGACCTCGCGGCCGTCCTTCACCGTGGTCTTATAGGTCACGAGATGGTTCTGCTCGATGCTGGGATTGCGCAGCCAGAGCGCATTGTCGAACGGCCGGCCGTTCCAATCGTCGAGCCACATGTCGCGCTGATAGAGCTCGATCATCGAGGCGAAGATGCGCCGATACCAGCGCTTCTGCCGGGATTCCTCGTCCTCGCCGTCCTTGCGGATGAATTCGAGATCCGATTTCGTCAGCACGAGGAAGAGGGCGTTGCGCTGCTCGCGCCGCTCGGCCGGGGTTTCGCCATGGGTGGCGAAGATCCACTCCCGTACCAGCAGACCCAGATCCTTCACCTCCGCGGTGCCCCCGGGCATGCAGAGCAGCAAGGAGGTGAGCTCCAGCTCGTCCGTATAGCGCTGGAAGAGGACGGCGATCTTGCCGCGGATGAAGAGCTC
>Ga0310811_10005937_pt1 | contig 15534 bp, 11 predicted proteins | sample YCmetagenome_FD_207642 | JGI IMG/M metagenome (GOLD analysis project Ga0310811, IMG submission 207642) | Soil microbial communities from experimental microcosm in Duke University, North Carolina, United States - YC | ecosystem: Engineered > Artificial ecosystem > Soil microcosm > Unclassified ...
GCTTTACACCCAGGCGACAGGGAACACATTTACCACATGTCTCTTTCTCAAGAACACGGTTACGATCCATAGCCCAGGAAACCATGCAGGTATTAAGAGGAAGTAATTCAATAATACCGGAACCAACAATTGTACCGACTTCTTCCAAAGGATCAAAATCATATGGCGTATCCAGCAGAGATAAAGGCAACGCTCCACCTTCAGCTCCACCAACAACAACAGCGCGTGTAGCATCCTCTGAGGCGCTCACACCAGCATGCTCAAGGATTTCCCGCAAAGTCGCGCCAAACGGCACTTCAACCACCACTGGTTCACTCGTAGGTGACGCATAGACCGTCAAAACCTTTGTACCGCCGCTGATAGCCGTACCAACGCTGGCGAATGCCGCTGCGCCATCACGGATAATGACAGGCACATTTGCCAATGTTTCAACTGAATTTATCGCGGTCGGCTTATCCCACAGACCATATTGTGCCGGAAATGGTGGTCGCTGCTCAGGCATACCACGACGCCCCTTAATAACCGCGATTTGAACAGTCTCTTCACCACCCATAAAACCAATATCAACGCCAAGCACATTAATCGTACAACTAAAATCAGTGTTGAGAATATCATGCCCGACGAGTTGAGCATCCAGAGCCTCTTGCAGGGCTTGCTGCAAAATAACCGTGCTTGCACCATTAGAACTGCGGGTGAAGATATATGCCTCAGTCGCACCAACCGCATAGGCTGTTAGCAAGACGCCCTCGATAACCTGATGAGGATTCTGTTCCAACATAGAACGAACAGCGAACGAGCGGGTATCTGCATCATATGCATTACAGATAACATACTTCTGATCATCTGCCGTTTGCCGGACAATACGCCATTTTTCGCCAGCAAGGCGTCCCGCGCCACCGCGACCACGCAGTTTTGCATCGACCACTTGCTGAATAACCTGATCCGGCGTTTGTTCCTGCAAAGCTTTGTCTAAAGCAGCATATCCGCCAGCCTTGCGATACGCTTCTAGAGAACGCACTTCTGGATCATTAGATCGCCGCAACACACGATACGATTCTTCAAATTTAGGCATCTGGCAGCCTCACATGATTAATATTTCCCCATACGCCACGCTTGTCCGGAGCTAAACCACGTGCGGGTTGATCATCACGGGTAATGCCCTTCGTAGCAGGAGCAGGTTTGAACTTAGGACTCATCGTCGCGATGCCAAAGATATCGCTTAAATCTACACCACGAGCTTGCACAATGCGCTTTGCCGCTTGCAAAGGAAGATATCCAAAGATATCCATCACTGCATCTAATAGACCTGCCAGCGCAGTAGCGTCCTGTGACCATGTCTCTAGCAGTTCATCAACTCTGCTCAGGTCTATTTCAGGCTCCAGATAGTCCTTCACAGGCATAGCCACACATGGAGTTACAGGTCTATTAAAGTAATCGACCGCGTATTCAGAGATACGGGTCTTATAGAAACCTGCTTTGGGAGATCCTGAAGCGGGGGTTAACTTGCGCGGAGTAAACTTATCAGCGCCCTCGCGGATGTAGGATTTATACCAGGGACGCTCTTTCCACTCATTCAATGGCTCGTATTCAATGGTGATAGCACGTGGGGGACACGCTTTCTCACACAGAAGGCAGGATTCACACTTCAAATTGAATTCTGTATGCAAGCCATCCTGAGCAATTAACTGAATCAGGCCGCGACTACGCGGTGGTAGTTTGGGCTTCTCATATGGATAGAGCCGGGTCACCTTCGGACGAAACATATGGCTAAAGGTCAGGCCCATCCCTTCAAGAATACCACGCATATACTACTCCTCTATTTCTTCATCTCCACGAATTTTCAAACCCTGTTTGGCAATCTTTTCGCGCAGTTTGAGGATCCCTTCGATCAACGCCTCTGGACGAGGAGGACATCCAGGCACATAGACATCAACCGGGACAACGTTGTCTACACCCTGAACGGTATAATAACTGTCATAAAATTCGCCACCAGAGTTTGCGCACTGCCCCATACTGAGGACCCATTTCGGATCAGGCATCTGCTCCCAGAGTAAGCGCAGACGAGGGGCCATTTTCTGGGTAACCGTGCCGGCTACAATCATCAGGTCGGACTGTCTGGGGCTGCCTCGGAACACCTCAGAACCGAAACGAGACAGATCATAGTGGGATTGTGCCGCCGCCATCATTTCGATTGAGCAGCAAGCAAGGCCATACATAAACGGCCAGACGGATTTGGAGCGAGCCCAGTTCTGTACCCACGTGAGCATGTCAGCGACAGTGGTAAGCTGAACGGGTAACTCTTGATCACCGGGAATATATTCTTGTGGGCCGGTAGCGTTAAGGATTGGTATTGGCTTACGGTGCCCTACCGCTTTCCCATTTGCATTTACGTCAATGCTCATAAAAAAATTCTCCTACGCAAAGGTTTAGCAGCACCTATTGCTCGGTTTGGATAAAAGTAGGGTTTTATTTTATACAGACGGGGGAATAATATTTTTACACTCCATCTTGTCCACTATTATAGCACGTTTCACTCAAGCATGCTATAAAAGTAAACTCAAGCGTAAACCCTGTTTCCACACAATCTCCATTACACACAGTTTCCCTTTGCTTCGCCAATGAAAATCATCGATAAACTGTGGTATGCCAATGAAGCAGCATCTTTTTGTCGGAACTGCTAAAACGTTTCACAATGGTTTCAATAAATAGCGATACTCATCAACCATAACCTTTGATAGTACTCACTACTTATACCATTTACCATTATGGCTAATGTTCCAGATAAAACCAGTCCTGTTTCTTTCTACTACATCACGCTCCACGACGTGAAAATGTCACATCTCTATGCCCAATTATACAAACCATCTGAGTAGCTATGATAGAATGATAACAAATAACAGGTGCCACCACCGCAATTTCGTCGCTTCAACCCTGGCATAAACCAGGTACAACAAACATTCAAGAGAGGACGGTGTTGTAAAAATATGGGAACATATACAATTACAGTATTACCCGGAGATGGTATAGGACCAGAGGTAACAGAACAGGCGATCCGTGTCTTAGATACTATCGCGGAACGCTATGGACACACTTTCACCTATCATAAACGCTTAGTCGGACTTGCTGCAATTGAAGCAGAAGGTGATGCTATTTCTGATGAAACTCTCGCACTCTGTCAGCAAAGTGATGCAATCTTATTTGGTGCGGTTGGTGGTCTTCCTACCTATAACGGACGCTATCAGGTAAAGCCGGAATCGGCACTTTTTAAGTTGCGTAAGGGGCTCCAATTCTTCGCAAACTTACGCTTCATCAAACCATTCAATGATCTACTTGATGCCTCTACTATTAAACCAGAAGTACTGCGAGGAACAGATCTGGTGGTGGTGCGTGAATTAACAGGTGGACTCTATTATGGACATCTAGAACCTCCTGTTCCTGGGAAACCAAGCGAGATCCGCCAGACAGCACGCGGAGTGGAAGCTATCGATACACTCCTTTATACAGAGGCTGAGATTGAGCGTATCCTGCGCATCGCATTCGATATCGCCCATGATCGTAAAAAGAAAGTCACCTCTGTCGATAAAGCGAACGTGTTGAGTTCCTCAGTATTATGGAGACAGACTGCGGATCGTGTCGCGGCCGACTATCCTGATGTCGCATTTGAGCACATTCTGGTCGATGCCTGTTCCATGCATTTAATTCGCAAGCCAACGAACTTTGATGTCATTGTGACAGAAAATCTCTTCGGAGATATCTTAACAGATGAAGCATCCATGCTGGCTGGCTCGATGGGCATGTTACCTTCAGCAAGTCTGGGCACACAGCGTACCGCTCATGGCATCCTTGGCATGTATGAACCCATTCATGGTTCAGCACCTGATATCGCGGGGCAGGGAAAAGCCAATCCTATCGCAACCATTCTTTCCGCAGCACTCCTTCTGCGTTATTCTCTGGGCTTGAAAGAGGAAGCAGACGCCATCGAAACAGCTATCACCCGGACTGTTACCGCTGGCTATCGCACAGAAGATCTACGAGAAGAAGGAAAAATCGTAGTCAATACTCAGGAGATGGGACAAAAAATCGTTGAAATGCTCACGCAAAAAATTGCGCCAAGCAGGTAAGGTCGGGTAAAAAGCTCGCTTTTACCCCATCATAGGACGAGGACAGGGACCCAGGTTTTTTAATTTCTCCTGGGTCCTTGCCAATACCTGACGCAAATCTTCGCTATTCGCAGCGGATGCACTCTCAGCCGAAGCTGAAAGCTCAGTGCCCGAAGACTCTTTATCCGCTTGCTGAGCTATCTGCTCCTCCAGTCGTGCAATTTCATTGAGTAACGACTGACGATAGAGATACCAGCGTGTTACTGCACGTTCGACACCCATTTGTACCTCCATAATCAACGCATACTAACGATATGAATTTCCAGCGCCATACACAAGAGAATTAATGGTGCTGAGCAACTCTTCATCCTGATACGGCTTAATCACATAAGCACTTGCGCCAAGCGTCATAGCACGTTGCTGGTGCTTCGAAGCCGCACGAGAAGTCAGAACGATCAATGGCAAGGTTCGATACTGTTCCTGCGCACGTACAGTCGATATCAGTTCGTAACCATCCATACGTGGCATCTCAATATCCAGAAGAACAGCGGATGGTGTCTCATTAGAAATCATTTCCAATGCCTCTACACCATCACGAGCCATCTGTACCGTCCAACCATTCTGTTTCAACATGTTACTCACAACACGGCGCACACTCGGACTATCATCAACGACCAGCAGGTATTTACCACGTTCAGCCGCAGGCGATGCCGTTGCTGTAGGTCGCACCGGACTATTCTGACGATTGTTGGAAGACACATCAATACGCTGCCTTACCTGCGCCTGCGCAGCAGCATCGCGACGTCCAAATGCCGATATCAAATTGATATTTGTCGAGAGCAACGACAGTAGCTCTAACACCAGAACAACCTGTCCATTACCAAGGACCGTGCCACCCGCAATACCATGTACTTCACGCAAATGAGGGCCAAGGTTCTTCATCACAATATCGAATTTTCCTCGGATTTCATCAACGATCAATGCCACACGGTGTCCACCAGTATTGACCAGCAGAATCTGTGCCTTATCATCCAACGCCGTATTTACAGGTAACGAGAGATATTGCGCTAGCATATACAATGGATATGGCTCATTACGCACAATCACCGCAGGCTGTCCACCCGAAGTCGTGCGCTTAAAGTTATCCAGACGACCAATTGATTCGACGTTTGCAGTTGGGATAGCAAACTGTTGTGTTCCCACCTGGACCATCATCGCACTTTGAATTGCCAGACTGGTTGGGAAAGTCATCGTAAACGCCGTTCCCTGTCCTGGGGTAGACTCCACAACCAGACTACCACGCAACCGTGAGACACTATCACGCACGACATCCAGCCCAACACCACGACCACTTTCTTCACTCAGAACCGCCGCAGTGGAGAACCCGGGACGGAAGATAAGCGAAACAACCTCATCTTCACCAATCATCTGATCCGAGCGGATTAAGCCACGCGTAATAGCTGTCTGTCGAATATGCTCACGATCCAGACCACTGCCATCATCACGTACAGCAATAACGATCTGGTTTCCTTCATAGGCAGCAGTGATCTTCACGATGCCAGTAGTATTTTTTCCACGTTGTCTACGCACAGAGGGAATTTCGATAGCATGGTTTACAGCATTACGAACAAGGTGCAACAACGGGCCAAAGACTTCTTCGTAAACGGTACGGTCAACTTCAGTCTCCTCACCTTCCAGCACAAAGTTCACTTCTTTACCCTGTTTCAGCGCGACAGCGCGAGCGGCACGATAAAGACGAGGAGCCATCGATGCCAGAGGCACCAGACGAACTTTCATCAAGCGATCCTGAAACGTTGTACTCAAACGACTTTCACGCGCGAAAATACCTTCACTTTCACGAATGATCGCATCCATTTCAGTACTCAACGTTGCCATATCAGAGATACCTTCGCTCAGACCACGAGCAAGCTGGTGGAATTCTGTATAACGGTCTAACTCAAGTTCGTCAAATTCAGATAAGTGAGCAGGTACGGACGCAGCCTGATCTTTCAGAGGTGCCCCAAGCCGCAACAAACTCTGATCACCCTCACCAGGCATCACCTGCACAGGTTTACCACTGGGAAGGGTCGCAGCTTCAAAACGACTCTCTAATTTCTGACCAACGTCACCCAGACGATTACTACTCACGGTAACATCCGCAACCAACCGATTCAGACGATTCAGCCGCTCCTCCAGAACACTACGGCTAACAAGCATCTCACCAAACAGATTGACAAGCTCGTCTAATTTCTGAAGTCGCACATGGACGCTCAAATTGCCATGACCACCACGAGCAGCATTTGCGACATTCGTAGCGGTTGAGTTATCGTTTTCCACCACACTAGACATCGAATTTCCCATGGTCATCCCAGGACCACTGGAAAGATCCTCGTCTTCATCCAGGTCATCTTCAATAAATTGCGCCGCTGAACTACGCTCGCCCAGAAATTCAACGTAACGAACGTGTAGTTCTCGCGCCCTCGCCTCACCAGTCACCTGATCATTCCCCATAATGAGCAGATCAAGTGCTTCTGCCGTATCCAGAATCAAGCTAACGACCATCGTCGAGATAGATACTGTGCCCTCCATGATCAAATCAAGCAAATCTTCTGACACGTGGGCAAGATCAGAGATGGTACGAAAACCCATCATACCCGCAGCACCTTTGAGTGTGTGAGTAGCACGACGAATGCCCTGAATAAGATCACGGTTCGTAGGATTCTTTTCGAGAGCAGCCACATGCATACTGATGGCTTGCAGTAATTCTTCAGCTTCCAGACGGAAAATTTCTGCTGCCTCTTCATCAATATCCATCTGGATATTATTGCCACTTGACGTCGTAGCACTCACAAGTGGCATCACAGCAGGGGCAGATTGTGCAGAATTAACGTCGTTCTGCGATACAATGGTTGTCGCGCTACTCCCATCCTGCTGCCCGGTAGGAGTAGATACATTGGTTCTCAGATTCGACATTAACTGATTCGCCATCGCGGATGGATCATCTCCATCATTCATAATCTGGCTCAAAAACTCTTGTCGTACCTGAATTTCAATTTCGTTACGTAAGCGCGATTCTAAAGCCTGAATATCACCGCTATTGCCAGTTGAAGCAAGAGCAGCCTGTATCTGGAAACGTTCACGTTCAGCAAATTCACGTCGGACTTCTTCACGGATCTGTCGCTCAAGCTCTAAACGAGTCGCAGAGGCAGCATTCTGAACCTCATACTCTTGCCGTAGCTCTTCACGCACCTGAGCTTCAATCTCACTACGCAAGACAGCCGGATCACCTTCTCGTTCAAATGTTACCCGTTGGCGCAACCCAGATTGATGGCGTGATACCTGCATCTCCCAGGGACCCCAACCAGGATCTTGTGAGAATCCCTGAGCACGCGCCTGTAGCTCCTGGAAAAGCGTACCATATTCGCCAAGAGAAGATTGGAGATGTTTTACCACAAGGTCCAACTGAGAATCGTTTGTTTCAATGCCCTCTGTAATTCCACGAAGCAGATCTAACACTCTCTTCAATTTCGTATTAGAAACCCACATCACAGAAAGAGGAAGATAACGACGCACCTGCTCGGGACTATTGCGCAAATTGAGGCCCATTGCCTTACCTGCCCAATCCTCCATGCGATCCAGTGCATCCTTAGAGCCATTCAAGAAGCCTTTAAACTCGCTGCGCTGGCCCTCGATAACAGTCATAGCATCTTGTAACTGCGAAACGACATCCCGAAATGAAGAAACCTGAACATCTAGAGATTGCACTTCCTGTTGCATAGCGGTATATGCCTGAGGAAGACTCTCAGTCTGTACAACCAGATGCTGATCTGGAACAACGGGAACAGAAGCAAACCCTTCCGATTCTTCAGGCTGTGCATATGCATGGTTAGTAGTGTTCTCATATGGTGCAGCATATTGATGCAGAGGAGGAGCAGTTTGCTCTTTCTCCTTAGGTGGCTGCGGTGACGGAACTGGTAATGATGGTGCCACAGATACATCAGGCACTTGTTCCTGTTGAGCCGGTGCTGTCGCAGACGCAAAGCGTCTGGTCGAAGCAACCAGAGCATCCAGAGCGCTTGTATGAGTTCGCTGCTCTGGTTCCTCTGGTTGAGGAACCGCAGGTTGAACAGGTTCAACCTGTTCAGGCTCAGCATACGAAGTATTCCCTTGAGCAACCGCCTCATCAAACCGGGACACTAACGCAGGTTCTTCAGGCCACCCCATATCTTCCCCTTGATTGCCGGATGGCGTACGGAAAGATGCCAACACTTCATCAAAGGAAGGTAAAGCAGGTGAAGCTGCGTAAGGAGTAGAGATTCCAAAAGACGATTCAAGAGAAGGAGATGGAGGAGCCGCCTGAGTATAATCATTATTGGATAGCTGAGGACTCTCAAGATATTCCTGAGCTATAGATGGTGTTGCAGCAGACTCGATTTGCGCACGGTACTGAGCGTAATCAGCATCATCTTCAGCGATCACGGCCTCTTCATCAATGCCATTGCGAATACCCTCCAGGAGTTGATGCAATCGACCCAACGAACGCCGTAACAGCCCTAATGAAGGCGCATCAAGCGTTATTAAACTATCTAATGCATCACCCAAGATGTCTTCCATGCCGTGGGAAACGTGTGCCAGACCAGGGAAATCCATCATGGAAGCGGAACCGCCAATGGTGTGAGTACGGCGGTAAGTTTCTTCGAGGGCATCCATGTCGGCAGGTGACTGCGCCAGGCGCTCAAGGTTCGTCTCAATTTCTGGCAAATAGCTATTCACCTCTTCGATAAACGAATCGAGGACTGACAGTTTATCAAATGTATTCGACATGTTGTGCGTACCCATTTAACTATTCTGGTGTTATTTCTAGCGCAACACCAGTTTTAGCTGGTATCACGCTAGAAATAACACCTGTTCATTTATAAATTAGCTGTTCATCTCTCACGAATTTACATTGAACGAAAGACAAACACTTCTATGGTTACGGGTTCTGGTCTTGTGGAATGCTATTCGGCCAATGAGGACGAGCGGCCATTGGTTGCCCAGGCTGCTGCTGCATTGGTGGGGGCAATAAACCAGGATTCGATGACTGAACAAATTGTTGATTTGGAGCAGCCCCCCCTGGTAATGAAGGGAATGCCTGACCACCAAAACCCTGATTGGCAGACTGCATCTGACCATCAAAGCCACTCATATCACCGAAATCCATCTGGTTTCCATTCCCAAAGAAGGGTTGGTTTCCCATTCCCTGGTTCATTGGTTGACCATTTCCGAAATTAGCGGGTGCCCCAAATGGAGCATTCATGCCAGGCTGCGACATCCCCTGACCAAAATCTGCCTGTTGACCATTGGATGGGAAACCGTTCGAACGTGATCCCATCGATACCAAAGAACCAGAATTACCTGGCTCAGGCAAAGGAGGAAATGAATTCGCCAGACCCTGACTCCAACTGCCACCATCCATACCCGGTAAAGAGCTGCCAAAGATTTGTGCATTCTGGTCGGCACCTTCATTGATTCCGGATGCCGAACCACCACCAAACGAACCACCACCAAGCATATCGCTTGCACGATCAGGCAGACGGAAGGTTGACACAGAAGCACGCAATTGTTCTGATAATTCCGCAAGATAACTTACACTTACAGCGGCTTCCTGTGTACCTGCGTCTGTCTGACGAGTAATTTCAGAGATACGACCCATAGCGACCGCAACTGCTTCTGATACAGAGGTCTGTTCATTAGCAGCACGAGCGATATTTTCAATCATCTGCGCCTGTCGTTCCACAGCGCTATAAATCGAGTTCAGTGACCGACCAGCATCATCAGCAAGCTGTGATCCTTTGACCACTTCCTGTGTGCTATCTTCCATAGCCACAACAGCTTCATAGGTATCGCCCTGAATACTCTTGACCAGTGTCGCAATACGTTTCGTTGACTCAGTTGAACGTTCAGCAAGAAGACGGATTTCATCGGCAACAACCGCGAAACCACGACCATGCTCACCAGCCATAGCAGACTGAATAGCAGCATTCAAAGCAAGCAAGTTTGTTTGATCAGCAATATCTTCAATAATTCGCACGATTTCACCGATCTCATTTGATCGCTCACCCAGACGTTTAATTTTCTTTGAGGTTTCCTGTACGTTTTCACGAATAAGCAACATACCCTCAATAGACTGACGCACAGCCTGTTGACCATTTGTCGCGCTATGGAGAGCTTCCTGAGCCACTTCCACACTCAACTGCGCATTACGAGCAACGTGTTGAATAAAAACAGCCAGCGCTTCTACAGCTTCAGTCGTATTCGCGATCTGTTTCACCTGTGTTTCAGAAGCAGTCGCCAGTTCAGCGGAGCGGTCCAGAATACGCCGTGTTGCGTTCGTAACCTGCACAGCAGTTGATTGTACACGACCCACAACCTTTGCCAGCTCTTCAATCATATAGTTAAAAGAGTCAGCAAGCACACCCAGCGTATCAGGAGTGACCTCAGCTTGTACACGCAAATCGCCATCACCGACTGCACTTACTTCTTGCAACAGTTTTTCGATTTGTGCCTGCAATGCTGCGGCATCACTACCACCACCGACCGAAGTCGCGGTAACAGTACCTTGATTGTCAAGCACCGTATTCAGCGTGCTAGAGAGTTGAGCAAACTCATCGTCTCCATTCACAGTAGCGCGAACTGAACGATCACCACCAACAAATTCGCGGCTAACATTGAGCAACGATGCAATACGCCCGGTAACGTTGCGCTTCATATAATAATTTGTAATAAGAACTACAATTACAACAACAACAGCGCAACCACTAACAGCTAAAGAAAAAGTTGTATGATCAAGATTAAAATTTGTCAGAATAAAGGCTATTATTACAAAGGCAAAAATTGGAACAACAGCCGATACCCATAACCCCATATTTAGCAGGGAATTGACTGTCATGCCACTTTTATTTTGATCAGGATTCATCCGCCAGACCTCCGTTGATAAAAATATAGCTATGCCAATTCAGGTGGCCACAGGGTCACCTTTCAATTATCAAAGGGCCTTATATTGATGCATTTTTTCGGAGAAAAGAAGACGGTGTACATCCAAGATAACCATAACGCGGTTTGCAATCAACGCGCTTCCCCCAGCATAGGAACTCACCCAAGGTGGAACTGTAGCCTGGCGCATATTACCATTGACAATCGCATTTGAGGGAATTGGCAGCATCTCACTGACACCATCCACCACCAAACAAATGAGCATATCGTTACTCTGTAACGACAATAAGCGAGAACGTGGAGTAGAGGGAATTGGTTCCAGACCCAGAAACATTCGCAGATCAACCACAGAAACGATAGATCCACGTAAATTGATGACACCCTTTACCCATGAAACCACATTTGGCACAGGCGTAATGTCAGCGAGGCGCTCAACGCCTTGTACAAGCTCAGCTTTGATAGCAAACTCACGGTCTGACAGAGCAAACACCAGATATTGTTCACCAACAAATGGGGTGGCGGTTTCCCCGCCCGCCCCACCGCTAACACGAAACTGCTCTTGAGCAATTTGCAATTGTCGGGCTGCTGCTGCTGAAGGAGCCTGAGAGATCAACTGCTGAATTGCAGCTAAAGCATCATGTTTTAGATCTTCACTGGACACAAAAACTTACTCCCAATAGGAACATTTATGCAAAAGGCATATTTTTATTCATAATAGAACGCTGCCAATTCAAAGTTTTCGCAAGACCTTCCGTCTCTATGCCTGCCCTTTCCTAAAATGGCACTTAAACCAGACGTCGCACGCTCGCGACTAACTCGTCGCCTTTGAAAGGCTTTGTCAGGTAAAGATCAGCCCCTTGCCGCATTCCCCATTCTTTATCTAATCGGGTGCTCTTACTTGATAACAGAATGATTGGAATATGTCGACTAAGTTCTGAGTTTTTCAGTTTACGACATACCTGAAAACCATTCTGCTTTGGTAAAACAACATCCAGTACAATACATTGTGGACGCTCTTTTAAAACCTTTTCAACCGCCTCTTCTCCATCAACCGCAGTTACAACCTCAAACCCACTATTGCGGAGAGGTGTAACAATCATTGTTAATTCCGTCCAACTATCATCTACGACGAGTACTTTCTGCCCAGGCATCCTCTTATACCTTTCCTAACGAGCCACACCAGATAAAAACAGGAAACAATGGCTACTCCACGACCCCTCTCACACCACAAACAGGATGATGAGCACAGGAGATATAAAAAAGCGTTACTTACCCGCGATAGCGTAAACGGGTGCGCGCACTCTGTTGATGAGACGGTACCCGCTCCTGCCAGTTGGCAAGATGCTTTTTCACTGTTTGCACTAATTCAACCGAATCAAATGGTTTTGTCAAATATTCAGTCGATCCGGCTAAACGACCGCGCATCTTATCGAACAAGCCATCCTTTCCACTGAGCATAATAATGGGTATTTGACGAAACTGCAAGTGTTTGCGTATTATTTGGCAAATTTGGTACCCATCCATCCGTGGAAGTTGTATGTCAAGTAGGATAAGTGCGGGCATTTCATCGGCAACAGAGGTCAATGCACTCAGCCCATCGCCAACAGTAATCACGCGGATATGCTCGCGTTGCAATGTCATCTGGACAATCTTGCGCACAGTTGGGCTATCATCAACTACAAGCACTGTTGGTTCTGCCATCTATATCGACCTCCGCGTTTCGGGTGACCAGAAGTCCCCACTGTTCTGATTTTGCACAATACTAAAGGAACCTGGAGATGAAGGAGGAACGGCTCCTCCCCCGCGCTCACGTGACATCTGTGTGTGCCGATGGGCACGATAGACCTGATATTGCTGAACTTCGTGATCTATTTCTGAAAGAAAAATCCTCCAGGCCACTTGTAATTGCCGACCAGTATGAGAATTTCCTACCTCATCTCGCAATAACTCGGTGAAGATCATTCTTAAAAATGCAACAAGCCCTTGAACAGCTTCCCAGTAAAACTCTTCGAGCTGTTCGCCTTTTACCACTTTATTCAAAGTAAGAATGTCGTTACAGTCTAACTGACCATAATTAAATGATGCCGTCTCCAATATTGGAAACTGCTGACCAGCCAGAGCCTGTAATTGCGGGGAGAAGCGACGTTCAAGATAACGTACGATTTCCATTGATGGAATTTGCCCCCGCCCACGTAAATTGCGCGAATACGATCCATGGTGCACAAGTAAGCCATTCACACATTCAGCAAGTGTGGTGATAAGCCCTAACAGGTGCTGTTCAGGATTGGCGGATTGCCGCTGTTGCGCTAAAATATATTGACACTTGATGATGATATTTGAGAGATCCTGCTGCAATTCTGCTTCTAACGCGGTATCAACTACCTCAATCAAGTTCAGTTGTAGTAAATACACCATCGTGCGTGCAATGCGTGCTTCAGGTAACATCAGACCTAAAGCCACTGCTTGCAACGGCAATTCACCATTAGAAAGGCAGAGAACATTTATTGAGTCCTGATTAAGCCCCAGACTTTGTACATCATTCCTCACCTCTGGCTGCCAACGGGCGACCGTTGTACGCGTCAGGTGAGTCACACCCTCACCAACAACTTCTTCCCATTCATCTGCCTGACGCAATGCCTCCAGAAGTACCGAATCAACATCCAGGGGCTGCATTCTGCTTTCCATGGGTATCACCTGACGATGAAATGCAAAACGTCCATTCACCCAGCGTAATGCATGACTGATCGACTGCGTCACTGCGAATTCCAGACGATGTTGCAACTCACCGGCATTCATCCAACCTTGCTCAACCAACATCGCCAGCGCCAGTTGCATATCGCCGCGTGCATGTTCACGTACCAATTGCGCCCTCGGAGGATCCAGTTTACTCAGTAGACAGAGCATTCCTAACACATCAGGAACAGGTACCCCCTCCTCATGCAATCCAACAATCTGTCCCTTCCGCAGGCTAATGGAAAGAGTCTCTGGTCCTGAAGAAACAAAGAGTTTTCCTGTTTTTCCACTCAGGGCGAGCATTTTTAAAATGGATTGAAGACCTAGTGTCTGTAAATCTCCATCCATGATGCGGTCTTGCTGCTCCATTATCCTTCTAGTTCCTTTATACGACTAGCTCGCATGCCGCTTTTTCTGATCGCAAGCGGCCTCTTCACAGATTACAAGGGCTACCACTCTGTTCTTGCTTATCTGTATGTGCGGTGTAGAATAAGCTGTTTGTTTGTACCATTCCCACTTTACGTTTGTTTCGGTCATTGCTTTCCATTCATCTTTTTCGTATGCCGGATCTTTTTTCCCAATCAACCACTCCATCACTACGTCATCTCCTCTTCATTAGTAGCTATAGCATTTTCCTATCAGAAAACTGTAGCTCCTCTATTGACTCCTACCAACTTTTTTGCTCGTTCTGAAAAGTCCGGTATCATTCGATGTACATGGCACTAAACATTGCTTTCCGGTCACTCATTCTCATCGCAACGTTTCGCATAACGAGATGTATTTTCTGGTAACTCCTATGAGAAAAGCAATGTTTTTATTCTAACTCTGACTTTTAGTGTGCATCCTCACGCTGTATAGCTTCTATACCTTAGAAGTTGTATACGATGTACTGACCTATTCCGTTATCCAGAATAGAGGGAGTGTACTACAGCGCTCTCATTGTAGCAGATTCTGTTCCTCAATGCACTGTTAAAACACTGGCGACATCGTTTGTCGTGAGAGTCCCATTCATAGACTGTATCTACGTATGAACGGAAGAGTGGGAATCATTTATTTTGTTGTGGAAGAACTGACAAAATTATCGCGCACCGAGTACTATGACTAGATCGGCTTTTTCCGTACAACCACAACAAAACCTTCCTTCATATCATAAATTCAATTACACAAAACTTCAATATAGCTAGCTACAATCACAACTCTGTGATCTAAATTTCAAGCATAAATATGTACTAGCGTCAATAGTGTGCAATATTTTCCAGCTATTCTGGAAATGAGCTGCGACTCTCAGAAATAAGAAGAGAGACATCCACATTCCCCACAATCATCTTCCACTAAACGCTATATTATATTTCCTGCGATCCAGGTAAGCTTCGGACCGAAGTCCATTCATGGCAGCCCTGAATGCTGGTAGGTATCCAGATCCCACTGTTTTTCTTTTTCGCTAAAGAAAAAAACCTACTCATAGTGTAGTGTACGCCTAAACAGATTAGGTGGCTATAAAAAATAGGAGTGATTGCATTAAAATTTTATTAAAGATTTTCTACATCTCCTTGAGATCGAAAGACATAGCCAATACCAGGCTCAGTGACGATATAACGCGGCTTCGATGGCTCAGCTTCTACTTTCAAACGCAATTGGCGTACATAGACACGTAAATAATCCGCTTCTTCCCCATATTCTGGTCCCCAAACCGCTCGTAACAGAGCACGATGGGTCAACACCTTTC
>Ga0310811_10005938_pt1 | contig 15532 bp, 14 predicted proteins | sample YCmetagenome_FD_207642 | JGI IMG/M metagenome (GOLD analysis project Ga0310811, IMG submission 207642) | Soil microbial communities from experimental microcosm in Duke University, North Carolina, United States - YC | ecosystem: Engineered > Artificial ecosystem > Soil microcosm > Unclassified ...
ACGGCGCGCCCGTCGAGATCGACGACCTGCGCGGAGCGGAGATCTCCGAGGCCGCCCACGAGGCGACCGAGCGGCTGATGGCGCGGATCCTCGAGCTCGAGGCCTCGCTGTGAGCGTGCTGCTCGCTGTCGACGGCGACTCGTTCGCGCACCGCGCCTATCACGCGCTGCCGAAGTCGATCCGCGGAAACGCGATCGTCGGCGTCACGAACATGCTGACGCGCCTCTGGGAGAGCGAGCGGCCGGACGCCGTGCTCGTCGCGTGGGACACGCTCGAGGTCCCCACCTACCGGCACGAGTCGTTCGCCGCGTACCAGTCGGGGCGCATCTTCGAGGACTCGATCCTCGAGCAGCTCGCCTCGATGCCGGGGCTGACCGAGGCGCTCGGCTTCACACTTGCGAAGGGCGCCGGCTTCGAGGCCGACGACTTCCTCGCCGCGGCGGCGGCGACGTGGCCCGGCGAGGTGCTCGTCGCGACTTCCGACCGCGACGCGTTCCAGCTCGCGAGCGAGCGCGTCACGATACTCCAGCCGACCCGAGGCGTCAGCGAGCTCGCGCGCATCGGGCCGGCCGAGGTCCGCGAACGGTACGGCGTCGACCCCGAGCAGGTGCCCGACCTGATCGCGCTGCGGGGCGACCCCTCGGACAAGCTGCCGGGCGCGCGCGGCATCGGCCCGAAGAAGGCGGCCGAGCTCCTGTCCCAGTACCGCACCCTCGAGGACGTGCTCGCGGCCGGACGGTTCGGCGCGGAGGCGGAGGACTTGCGCCTCTACCGGCGAATTGCACAAATGGACGCCTCCGCCCCCCTTCCTCCCCTCAAGCACCAGACACCCACCTGGGCGGAGGCGTCCTCCTTCGTCAGAGCCCTCGGCCTCACCGGGCTCGCCGACCGTCTAGCCTCCCGCGCGTGAACGAGTGGCTCGCCACGCGCGCCGACGCGCTCGCGAAGGGCACGGGGATCGACCGGGCGGCGCTCGAGCTGTCGCCGGCCGAGATCGAGGCGCTGCTCGACCTCGCCGGCCACGCCGCCCACGAGAGCGGCGCCCGGACGAACGCCCCGTTGCTCTGCTACCTGCTCGGCCGCGCCCGCACAGGGGCCGCATCGCTCGACGAGCTCGACCAGATCGTCCGATCGACCTCCTGACGCATCCGGCGCTCGCCCGGGCGCATCCGACCGGGCACCACCCGGAGCGGCCCGAGCGGCTCGCCGTGCTGCTGGATCGCTTCCCGGCGTGGACCGAGGGCCGCCCGGCGGGCGAGGACGAGCTGCGGCTCTGCCACACGGCCGAGCACGTCGCGCGCGTGCGGGCCCTCGACACGCTGCAGTGGCTCGACTACGACACGGTCGGCTCGGAGACGACCTGGGAGGCGGCGACGCTCGCGGCCGGGACCGCGATCGAGGCGGCGCTCCGCGGCGGCTTCGCGCTCGTCCGCCCACCGGGGCATCACGCGCTGCCGGACCGGGCGATGGGCTTCTGCATCTTCAACAACATCGCAATCGCCGCACGCGCCGCGCAGCGGCAGCTGGGTCTCGAGCGCGTTGCGATCGTCGACTTCGACGTGCATCACGGCAACGGCACGCAGGTCGTGTTCCAGGACGACGACAGCGTCCTCTTCGTGTCGCTCCACCAGTGGCCGTTCTATCCGGGAAGCGGCGGCCCGGACGACCAGGCCGAGACGACGCTGAACATCCCGATGTCGGCGGGCTCGGGGGACGAGGAGTACCTCCATGCCTTCGCGCACACGGTCGAGCCCGCCGTGGCACGATTCGAGCCGGAGCTCGTGCTCGTCTCGGCGGGTTTCGACGCGCACGTCGACGATCCGCTCGCCGACATGCGCGTCACCGAGGACGGCTTCCGCGAGCTGGCGCGCCGCTCGGCAGCGCTCGGCGCGCCGCTCGGCGCCGTGCTCGAGGGCGGCTACGAGCTCGAGACGCTGCCCCGCCTCGTCGAGGCGGCGCTCGAGGGCTTCTCGGCGGAGCAAGCGAAAGGGCCCGCTTAGGGCCCCCTCGCTGCACATCATTTTCCGCCGATCCCACGCTCGTGAAGGAGCGGGTGCCTGTGTCCTGGCGGAGGGATCGGCCCGATCCGCCCTGTTCTCATGACCCTCGCTTGGGGAAGCGCATCCCCCGCAGCGGGTGAGGTGAGCGCCTCTGAGGAGCGTCTAGGCGGCGCGGGCGACGGCGAGGTGCTCGAGCGCCTCGCGGCGGGACGAGACACCGAGCTTCCGCATCAGGCTCTTGACGTGCGAGCGGACCGTGTGCTCGGAGATGTAGAGGCGCTTCGCGATCTCGTCGGTGCCGAGGTGGTCGTCGAGCAGGAGGAGCACCTCCACCTCGCGTGCCGAGAGCGTGGCCGCGATCTCGTCCGGGACGCCGACGTCGCGGCCGTTGCCGTTTCGAACCTGGTCGAGCAGGCGACGGGCGATCGATCCCGAGAGCGCGGCCTCGCCGTTCACGACGCCGTCGAGGAACGCGGCGATGCGCTCCGGCGGCTCGGTCTTCAGCAGGTAGCCGGCGGCGCCCGCCCGGATCGCGGCGAGCAGGTTCTCCTCGGTGCCGGATGCGGTCAGGACGACCACCTCGCAGTCGGGCGCCGCCTCGCGGAGGCGCGGCAGGGCGGTCAGGCCGTCGAGGCCCGGCATCGAGAGGTCGAGCAGGACGAGGTCGGGCTGGAGCCGCCCGGCCTCGGCGATCGCCTCACGGCCGTCCGAGGCGCAGCCGATCACGTCCAGGCCGTGGGCGCCGAGGAGCGACGAGAGCGCCTCTCGGGTCAGGGGATGGTCGTCGACGATCAGGATCCTCGCGGACATACGCGCCTCTTATCGGCAGGAAGCCTTCTGCCGACAAGAGGGAGGTGAAAACCAACCGCGCCAACGACAAGCAGAGCTGGCTCTGGGGCGAGATCCTGCTCGCCGGGCTGCTCGGCGCCAGCCTGGCGCTCTTCGTCACCCATCCGGCGCTCCGCACCCGCTGGGACCTGCCGGAGCTCAGGCTCGTCCTCCAGACGACGATGACGCTCGCCGGCCTGCTCGTCGCGGTGCTCGCCGCCGCCCGCTACTCGGTCGAGGGCCGCCGCGTCGACCTGCTGCTCGCGAGCGGCTTCTTCGTCACCTCGCTCTCGAACGCCGCCTTCACGATCGCGCCTCGTTTCGGCGGCCACGAGGTCGCGGCGCCGGAGGCGTGGACGGCGCTGATCGGCTCGATCCTCGGGACGGCGCTGATCGCCGCCGCGCCGCTCAGCCGCGGCCGCAGCAAATACCGGGACTGGGCGATCGCGAACGCGGTCGCCGCGGCCGGCATCACCCTCTTCGTCGCCTGGTCCCTCCTGCGAGCACTGGGCACCGGCCTTCCCGCCCTCAGCCCTCCCATCTCGGAGCCGCAGCCCTTCTACCTGACGGGCGCGCTGGCGCTGCAGGCGTTCGTCGCGCTGATCGCGGTGGTCGGCTGGGGGGCGCGCTTCATGCGGCGGGGCGACGATCTCGCGCGCTGGCTCGCACTCGGGTTCACCCTGATGCTCTTCGCAGCGCTGCACCTCGTCTTCCAGCCGCTCCTCGCGACCACGTACGTCTCCCAGAGCGACTTCCTGCGGATGCTCGCCTACGCCGTGATGCTCGTCGGTGCCTGGCGCGCGATTCAGTTTGCCGAGTTCGGGCGCGCCGTCGCAGAGGAGCGCGCACGCGTCGCACGCGAGATTCACGACGGCCTCGCGCAGTATCTCTTCGCCGTCTCGACGCATGCCTCGATGCTCGAGGCCGGAGCGCCGGTCGAGAAGACCCTGCCCCGCCTCAAGGAGGCGGCGGTGCTCGCACAGCAGGAGGCGCGCTTCGCAATCCTCGCCCTCTCGTCCGCGAGCGGCACCGCGCCGTTCGACGCGGCGCTCCGGCGCTACGTCGACTTCCTCGTCGCGGACGGTGCGCTCGAGGTCGATCTGGACGTCGACACGGCGATTCGGCTCGCGCCCGACGAGCAGATCGAGATCTTCCGGATCGTGCAGGAAGGGCTCGCAAACGTCCGCAAGCACGCGAATGCGACCCGCGCCGAGGTGACGATCGGCGCCCGCGACTTCGGCGAGCGCTTCGTCGAGATCCGGGACGACGGCGACGGCTTCGACGGCGAGGAGCAGGCCGCCGGGCAGGGCCTCAAGAACATGCGCGCGCGCGCCGAGTCGATCGAGGGCGGCTTCTCGCTCCGCTCCACCCCGGGTCGCGGCACCGCGCTCGAGGTCGTGCTCCGGACCTAAGCCGTTCCGACCTCGGCCGTGCAGAAGGCGCAGCGTCGCGCCGCCTTCGGGATCTCGCTGAGGCACTCCGGACAGGGGCGAACGCTCTCGTCGACCGGCGGCTCCGTCCGCCGTCGCGCCATCAGCCCGTTCACCGGCTTCACGACGAAGAAGAACACCGCGGCCGCGATCGAGAGAAAGGCGATCACGGCGTTGATGAAGTCGCCGTAGAGGAACCGGCTCTTGTGAATCGTGAACGCGAGCGACGAGAAGTCGTGCTTGCCGGCGATCGCCGCGATGATCGGCGTGATCAGGTCGGCGACGAACGAGCTGACGAGCGCCGCGAAGGCGATCCCGATCACGATCCCGACGGCCATGTCGACGAGGTTCCCGCGCAAGACGAACGTCCGGAATTCCTTCAGCAGGGCCTGCATCGCTCTCTCCTTCGGTCGAGGTCTACGGTGACCAGCAGCGTATTCTCGTGGCGTGAGTCACGACGTGCTCCGCCGCCGAGCCCGTGAAGCGCTCGTCGCAGGTGCGGAGCGCGCACCCGCCCGTGCCCATTTCCGGGCGATGGGCATCGACCCGGGGCGGCTCGACGGCCCGATCGTCGGCGTCGCGTCGACCTGGACGGGAACGATGCCCTGCAACCTGAACCACCTCGAGCTCTCCGGCCGGGTGGCGGAGGGCGTGACGGCCGCGGGCGGTGTCGCGCTCCCGTTCAACACGATCGCGGTCTCCGACAACCAGTCGCAGGGGACGCCGGGCATGCGGGCCTCGCTCGTCTCGCGCGAGGTGATCGCGGATTCGATCGAGCTGATCACGCACGCGCACGACTTCGACGCGCTCGTCTGCATCGTCGGCTGCGACAAGACGGTGCCGGCTGCGCTGATGGCGCTCGCGCGCGTCGACCGGCCCGCGGTCGTCGTCTACAGCGGGCCGATGCGCGCCGGGCGGCTGCACGGGCGCGCGGTCACGATCCAGGATGTCTGGGAGGCGGTCGGCGCCGAGGAGCGAGGGCTCATGGCGCGCGCGGAGCTGGACGAGCTCGAGCGTCACGCGTGCCCGGGCGCGGGCACCTGCGCAGGTCACTTCACCGCCAACACGATGGCGGTCGCGCTCGACTGCCTCGGTCTCGCCTGCATCGGCGACGGCCTCGTCCCCGCCGACGAGCTCGAGGCGAAGGGCGCGGCCGCAGGGCGTGCGGGCGCGCTTGCGGTCCGGCTCGCCGACGGCGGTCCCACGGCGCGCCGCTTCCTCGACCGGCGCGCGCTCCTGAACGCGATGGCGGGAATCGCCGCGACGGGCGGCTCGACGAACGGGATCCTCCACCTGCTCGCGATCGCACGCGAGGCGGGCGTCGCGCTGACGCTCGACGAGCTCGCCGAGGTGGGAGCCGGGACGCCGGTCATCGCGAGCCTCGTGCCGTCGGGCCGCTTCACGGCGGAGGATCTGCACCGCGCGGGCGGCACGGCGACGTTGATCCGGGAGCTCGTGAGCGGCGGCCACCTCGACGGCTCCGCACCGACCGTCGTCGGGGCGACCCTCGCCGAGGCGACCTGCGACGCCGCCGCCCCGGACGGCGAGGTGCTCTTCAGCGTCGAGGCGCCGTTCAAGCCGTCCGGCGCCCTGCACGCCCTGCGCGGCAACCTCGCGCCGGACGGGAGCCTCGTCAAGCTCGCGGCCGGCAGGCGCCGCCACCAGGGCCCGGCGCGCGTCTTCGAGAGCGAGGAGGCATGCGCGCACGCCGTGCGCGGCGGCCTCGCCCGGCCCGGCGACGTGCTCGTCGTGCGCTACGAGGGCCCGGCGGGCGGCCCCGGGATGCGCGAGATGCTGAGCGTCACCGCATCCGTGGTCGGCGCCGGCCTCGGCGAGTCCGTCGCCCTCGTCACCGACGGGCGCTTCTCCGGCGCGACGCGCGGGCTGATGGTCGGGCACGTCGCGCCGGAGGCGGCGCGCGGCGGGCCGCTCGCGGTCGTCCGCGACGGCGACACGATCACGATCGACGTCGACGCCGGGCGGCTGACGCTCGAGGTGGGCGAGGACGAGCTCGCGGGGCGGCTCGCCGCCTGGCAGCCGCCGGCGCCTGCTGACGGCGGCGGCGTCTTCGCGCGCTACCGGGCGCTCGTCGGCTCGGCCTCCGAGGGCGCGGTGCTGCGGCCGTGAGCTTCACGGCGAGGCAGGCGCTCGTCACGGGCGCGGGCTCCGGCATCGGCGCGGCCGTCGCCCGCCGGCTCGCGGCGGACGGGGCGCAGGTCGTCGCCGCCGACGTCGCGCTCGAGGCCGCCGAAGCGGTGGCACGGGAGATCGACGCTCGGCCGCTCGAGCTCGACGTCCGCGACGAGCGGCAGGTCGCGGCCGCGATGGCGGGCCTCGACGTGCTCGTCAACGTCGCCGGGATCGGCTCGACCACCACGGCGCCGGAGACGCCGCTCGACGTCTGGGAGGACGTCTTCGCCGTCAACGCGCGCGGGACGTTCCTCTGCTGCAAGCACGCGATCCCCGGCATGGCCGAGCGCGGCCGAGGCTCGATCGTCAACGTCGCCTCGGTCGCGGCCATCGTCGGCCTGCGCAACCGCGCCGCGTACTGCGCGTCGAAGGGCGCGGTCGTCGCCCTGACGCGTGCGCTCGCGGTCGACCACGTCGCCGACGGCATCCGGGTGAACGTCGTCTGCCCCGGCACCGTCGACTCGCCCTGGGTCCGGCGGCTCGTCGAGGACGCCGGCGAGTCGCTCGACGAGCTCCGCACGCGGCAGCCGATGGGCCGGCTCGGGCTGCCCGAGGAGATCGCCGATGCGGTCGCGTATCTCGCCTCCGACGCGGCCGCGTTCGTGACCGGCACGACCCTCGTGATCGACGGCGGCCTGACCGCAGCCTGAGGATGCAGGGGCTCGTCACCCGTCCCGGGGCCGCCCACTCGACGAGGGTCGCCGAGGTGCCCGCCGCACACGCGGATGCCGGCCAGTTGCTGCTGCGCGTGCTCGAGGTCGGCGTGTGCGGCACCGACCGGGAGATCTCCGCAGGCGTCTTCGGCGTCCCGCCCGACGACGCTCCCGAGCTCGTGCTCGGTCACGAGCTGCTCGGCGTCGTCGCCGGCGACGGGCACGGCTTCTCGCGCGGCGACCTCGTGACCGCGACCGTCCGCCGCTCGTGCGGCCGTTGCCTCGCCTGCGAGGAGGGCTCGCCCGACTCCTGCCTCACCGGCGACTACAGCGAACGCGGCATCACCCGCCTGCACGGTTTCGCGCGCGAGCTCGTAGCGGAGGACGCGGCGCAGCTCGTCCCCATCCCCCGCTCGCTGGGGCGGCTCGGCGTGCTCGCGGAGCCGACGTCGATCTGCGAGCGGGCGATTCGCCACGCACGTACGATCGGCGGCCGCCAGCCGTGGGAGCTCGAGCGCGCGCTCGTGCTCGGCGCGGGCGCGATCGGGATGCTCTCGACCTACCTGCTGCGCCTCGCGGGCGTCGAGGTGTGGACGGCCGGGCTCGAGCGGCACGTCGACCTCGTCACCGCGAGCGGCGCGCGGTATGTCTCGACGGAAGACGTCTCGCTCGAGGCCCTACGGGCGGACGCCGGCGGCTTCGACCTCGTGGTGGCCGCGGTGCCCGACGCGCAGGTGATGGCGGAGAGCCTCGGCCTGCTCCGCCGCAGCGGCGTCGCGTGCCTGCTCGGGATCGACGGCCGCCCCAGGCCGGTCGAGCTCGAGGGCCCGGTCCTCGGCGTCGACGCGGTGCTCGAGAACCGGGTTCTCTTCGGCAGCGTCAACGCGCACCGGCAGGACTGGCTGGCCGGAGTCGAGGCGCTCGACCGGGCGCGCGAGCGCTGGCCGGGCGCGCTCGAGGCGTTTGTCGGCCTGCGCGTGCCGCTCGACCGGTTCGCCGAGGCGTTCGCCTACCGCGGCGGCAAGGCGACGCTCGTGCTCGACTAGGAGCGGTAGGAGACCGTCTCGCGCCGCCCGCTCTCCGACGAGCGGACGATCGCGTCTCCGACCTCGGAGGCCCGGTAGCCGTCCTCGAAGGTGGCGCCGTACGGGGCGACGTCGCCGTCGGAGGCGATCGCCAGCAGCATGTGGTGCAGCTCGTGCACGAACGTGTCGCCCCAGCCGATGATGTGGCCGGGGGGCCACCAGTGCTCCCAGAACGGATGGTTCGTCTCGGTGACGAGCACCGTCTTGAACCCTCGCGCGCGATCGCCGTCGGAGCGAAACACCTGCAGCTCGTTCAGGCGCTCCATGTCGAACGCGACCGAGCCCTTCGAGCCGTTGATCTCCCACTGGAACGCGTTGCGGCGGCCGAGCGCGAGCCGCGTCGACTCGATGGTGCCGACGGAGCCGTTCTCGAACTCGACCGTCGCCTCGAGCGCATCGTCGACCTTCCTGCCCGGCACGAACGTCTTCACGAGCCCGGAGACGGCGGCGATCTCGCCGTTCAGGAACCGCGCGAGATCGATCACGTGGGTGCCGAGGTCGCCGAGCGCTCCGGAGCCCGCCTCGTCCGGGTCGAAGCGCCACGTGTCGAGGGTCGGATCGTCCGCCCAGTCCTGGAGGTAGCGGCCGCGGAAATGCCGGATCTCGCCGAGCTCCCCCGCCTCGAGCAGCTCCCGCGCCAGCCGGACGGCGGGGACGAAGCGGTAGTTGAACGCGCAGAGATGCTTGACCCCCGTCGCCGCGACGCGGCGCCAGATCTCGTAGCTCTCGCCGGCGTCGCGCCCCAGCGGCTTCTCGCAGATCACGTGCTTGCCGGCCTCGGCCGCCGCGATCGTCGGCTCCGCGTGCAGCGAGTTGGGGCCGCCGTTGTCGAAGAGCCCGATCCGGTCGTCGGCCACGAGCTCGCGCCAGTCGGCCGTCGCGTACTCGTAGCCGTAGCGCTTCGCCGCCTCGCCGACCGCGTCGGCGTTCCGGCCCGCGATGCCGACGAGCCGCGGCTCGAGCGGCGGCGGCCACGTGATGTAGGCGATCTTCTTGTAGGCGTTCGAGTGCGCCATGCCCATGAACGCGTACCCCAGCATGCCGACGCCGATCTCAGCCATCTCGAGGCGATACTACGCACGTCCGTCCGCTCGAGCTCGCGAAGGAGTCCAATGGCCAAAGCAGTCAAGTGGGGAATCGTCTCGACAGCCGACATCAACCGGAAGGTGATCCCCGGCGCGCACGCGTCGCCCAAGGTCGAGCTCGTGGCGGTTGCGAGCCGCGACCAGGCACGTGCCGACGCGTACGCGAAGACGTGGGAGATCGAGCGCGCGTACGGCTCGTACGACGCGCTGCTTGCCGACCCCGAGATCGAGGCGGTCTACATCTCCCTCCCGAACACCATGCACTGCGACTGGTCGATCAGGGCCCTCGAGGCGGGCAAGCACGTGCTGTGCGAAAAGCCGCTCTCGCGGCATACCGACGACGTGGAGGCGGCCTTCGACGCAGCCGGGCGGACGGGCCTGCACCTGAGCGAGGCGTTCATGTACCGCCACAACCCGCAGACGAGCCGCGCGAAGGCGCTCGTCGACGACGGCGCGATCGGCGAGCTCCGGCTCGTCCGCTCCTCGTTCAGCTATTCGCTGTACGACGTCGACAACATCCGCCTGCGAACGGAGGTCGAGGGCGGCGCGCTGATGGACGTCGGCTGTTACAACGTGAGCGGTTCACGTCTCTTCGGCGGCGAGCCCGAGCAGGTACACGGCGAGGCGTGGTTCGGGCCCTCCGGGACGGACTGGGTCTTCGGCGGGACGCTTCGCTTCCCCGGCGGACTGATCGCGCTCTTCGACTGCGGAACCGCGATGCCGGAGCGCGACGAGCTCGAGCTGATCGGCAGCGAGGGGTCGCTCTTCCTCGACGACCCCTGGCACTGCAACGTGCCCGTGATCGAGCTCCGCCGGGGCGGGAAGACCGAGCGGATCGAGCTCGAGTACGTCGACTCCTACAGGCTCGAGCTCGAGAACGTGAGCGACGCGATCCGCGGCGAGGGCGAGCTGCTGCTCGGCCGGGCAGACGCAGTCGGGCAGGCCCGCGCGCTCGAGGCGCTGTACGAGTCGGCCGCCGCGGCCGCGCAGGTCGCGCCGTGAACGAGGCGGAGGCGCGCGAGCGTGCAGCGGCGCTGCTCGCCGAGGCGGGTGTCGTGCTGACGGCGGCGGAGCGCGACTCGATCGAGGTCGCCGACTTCGGGCTAGGACGGCTCGAGGAGATCGGCCTCCAGCTCGTCGTCTACGTGAACACCGAGCGGGTGTGCGCGAAAGAGCTCGTGCTCTTCCCGGGGCAGACCTGCCCCGAGCACCGCCATCCGCCGGTCGACGGCGGGCCGGGCAAGGAAGAGACGTTCCGCTGCCGCCGCGGCACCGTGCACCTGCACGTCGAGGGCCGCGGCGAGATCGCGCTGCGTCCCGGCGACCAGTACACGATCCCACCGGACACGCTGCACTGGTTCCGGGCCGGCGACGACGGCGCCGTCGTCTCGGAGTTCTCGACCCAGAGCCGCGACGAGCTCGACGTCTTCAGCGATCCGCGGATCGTTCGATAGCGGCGAGCGCGAGCTGCTCGTCCATCTCGCCCGGGAGTCCGCTGACGCCGACCGCGCCGACGCGAGTCGCGCCCTCGAAGACTGCGACGCCGCCGAGGAAGAATGTGAAGAACGGGTCGAAGCTCGCGCGTTCCACCGCGTCGCCTCGCACCTTCTCGGCGAGCTCGCGAGTCGTGCGGGCGTCACTCCGTGCCGCCGTGTAGGCCTTCCGCTGCGCGTTCAACCGGGTGTCGGGCGCAGCGCCGTCCATCGTCGCAGCTGCAACGAGCTCACCGTGGCGGTCGGCGACGAACACCGAGACCGGGCCGGGCGCCTCCGAGACGACCAGGTCGACGATCGCACGCGCGCGCTCGAGCCTCACCCTGCGATTGTCCCTGACTCGTAAGCCGCGCGCCCGCGGTCTAGCATCGACCATGTGAGCGCGCAAGCCGCACCGGCCCCCGGCGGCCTCACGCTCTCCGTGCGAGGCGCCACCTATCCGGTCGTCCTGCCGAAGCTCGGCGACCCACGGTTGCACCTCGCGGCCACGATCACCTCGCTCCAGGTGATCGGGCAGGTCGGCTTCCATTTCGAGCTCTCGATCGCACAGATCCTCATCTCGCTCGCGACGTGCGCCGTGCTCGAGGTTGCGATCGCAGCGCGCCGGCAGCACATCCTGCTCTGGCCGGCGAGCGCGCTCTTGACCGGCAACGGAGTCGCGTTCGTGCTCCGCGTGCCGGGAACAACCCACGGGGACTGGTGGAGCGTGCGCGGCTGGTGGATCTTCGCCGGCACGGCGGCGGTGGCGCTTCTCTCGAAGCACGTGCTCGTCTGGCGCGGAGCGCACCTCTTCAACCCGTCGAACATCGGCCTCGTCATCTGCTTCCTCGCGCTCGACCGGACGCGCGCGGCGCCGCTCGACTTCTGGTGGGGCCCGATGTCGCCGTGGCTCGTGCTCGCGCTGGCCGTGATCGTCGGCGGCGGCTTCGCGATTCTCGGGCGCCTTCATCTGCTGCGCGTCGCACTCGGCTTCTGGGCGTCGTTTGCGGCCGGCATTGCCGTCGTCGCAGCCGCAGGACACGCGATGAGCGCGCGCTGGCACCTCGGCCCCGTCACGGGCTTCCACCTCTGGGCGGTGCTCGTGACCTCGCCCGAGGTGCTCGTCTTCCTCTTCTTCATGATCACCGACCCGAAGACCGCACCACGGGGCGCGCGTGCGCGGCTCGGCTACGCGGTCTCGCTCGGACTGCTGGCCGCGCTGCTGATCGCCCCGACCACGACCGAGTTCGCGAGCAAGGTCGCGCTGCTCGGCTCGCTCGCCGTCGTGTGCCTCGCCATCCCTGTGCTGCGCATGCTGCCGCGACGCTTCGTGCATCGGCGCCTCGTTTATGCGCTGCCGCTCGCGCTCGTGCTCTATACGGGAACGCTCGTTCTTGCGACGAGCTCCGCGCCACCGCGGCTCCCGGCGACCGCGGTCGCGGCGCGCGAGCTGCCGCCGATCCAGATAGCCGCCTCGCCCAGCGTGCAGTCGCAACTCGATCCAGCGACGGCGCGCATCGTCGCAGCCGCGTTGGTCAAGTCTTTGCCCGGGACGAGCACGGGACGAATCCGGATGTGGCTCGAGCCCGGCACCGATCAGGGCCCGCCGGTCGCAGTCGCGCGCTTCGGCGGCACGACGTATCGCCTTCATCAGGCGGCCGGCGGCCGGTGGGAGCTCGGGTCGGACACCCGGCCCCGGCAGGTCGAGACCGCGCCGCAGGGTCCGGTCGCCACCGGCTACCGGCTGAAGGACATCGCCTCCTCGGTCGGGCTCGACTTCCGCCAGAGCTCGTTCCGCTTCGGGATGTCGAACGACGACAAGGCGATGATGGGCGGAGGCGTCTGCTGGATCGACTACAACGGCGACGGCTGGCTCGATCTCTTCGCCGTCAACTCGTACTCGAGCGCCGACACCGCGCGGTTCGAGGCGCACGGCGGGCTGCCCCGCACGGCGCTCTACGAGAACGTGTTCGGGAAGTTCCGGAACGTGAGCCGGGCCGCGCATGCGGATCTACCGGTGCAGGGCGACGGCTGTGTCGCAGGCGACCTGAACGGCGACGGGAAGCCGGACCTCGTGGTCACCACGACCTCAGGTGTCGACCTGCTCTGGAACAGCGGACACGGCCGGTTCGCGGAGGGTGCGAGACGGGCCGGCCTCCGCGACTCGGGCTGGTACACGGGCGCAGCCGTCGCCGATGTGAACGGCGACGGGCGTCCGGACCTCTTCGTCGCCGGCTACGCCGATCCGAACGACCCCGTTCCGGGCTCGCTCGCCGGCTTCCCGACGAACCTGGCGGGTGTCAGGGACCTGCTCTACCTGAACGAAGGCGACGACGCCTCCGGCCACGCCACGTTCCGCGAGGTCGGGATCCAGGCCGGACTCGAGGCCGCACAGCCGCGGCACGGGCTCGGCGCCCAGTTCATCGACTACAACTTCGACCGCCGGCCCGATCTCTACGTGGCGAACGACGAGGACCCGAACCAGCTCTACGAGAACGTGCCCTGGCCCGGCGGGGCGAAGGCCGACCCGGCCGGGCTCGGCTTCCGCTTCGAGGAGCGCGGTGCGGCCGAAGGCGTCGCCGATCCCTTCGCCGGCATGGGCGTCGCGGCCGACAATGGAATCGCCCTGAACCTGTTCGTGACGAACTCGCGGCGCGAGCCCTCGGCCGCGTTTCGCGTGCTCGAGCCGGGGACCACGCCGGCGTTCGCAGCTGCGCGGGCGTCCGTCGATCCGGCGCTCGGCAGCGGCTTTGCAGGCTGGGGCGCCTCCTTCGTCGACCTCACGAACTCCGGCAACCCGGCGCTCGTCCTCACGGCGGGCGCGATCCCGGTCACGAGCCTTGCCCACGATGCGGAACCGGTTCGCGTGCTCGGGCGCGTCGGGAGTGGGAGGAGCTTGCAGCGCTACGGCGATGCCCGCGGAGTGCTCGGAGCCGGCGGCCTGCGGCTGAACGGGCGCGGCCTCGCAGCCGCCGACGCAGGCAACGACGGCCGCATGGACGTCGCGATCAACACGATCGGCGGCAAGCTCGTGCTTCTCTCCCCGCAGGGCCCGAGCGGGCACTGGCTCGACGTGAAGCTCGCGAGGTTCTCCCCCGGCGCCGTCGTCACGGCAGAGCTTCCCGATGGGCGGATCCTCACCCACGAGGCTCGAGCGGGGAGCAGCTACCTCTCCTCGGAGGATCCGCGCGTCCATTTCGGCCTCGGGGCGGCGACGCACGTCAGGAGGCTGATCGTGCGATACGCATGGGGCGGCGAGACCCGCCTGGCCGGGGTCCGAGCCGATCGGATCGTCGAGGTCCCTTCGCCCTCACCCGTGCGCATCCGGGCTGCGGCAGCTTCGAGCGCCGCCGTCTCCGGCTGCACGCGTGCGGCAAGGCGTGAACAATCGGTCGCGCGCCTCTGGGACGAGACGGCAGTGCTCGTGCTCCGGGACGGCGCGGCCACCCCGCCGGTCCAGGCGCGCGACCTCTTCGACCTTTCGAAAGCGATGCAGAACGCCTGGGCGCATGCGAGCGGCACGAACATCCACTCTGCGCGCGAAGCTGCGATCAGCTACGCGGCGTATCGCCTGCTCGTCTGGCGCGCTTCGCTCGGGGCGAATCTAAGCAGGACGTTCGCACTGCTCACACGTCGGCTTCACTCGCTCTGCTACTCACCCGACTTCACGAAGTTGACGGGTGGCTCGCCTGCGGCGCTCGGCAACCGGATCGGCGACGCTGCGATCCGCTCCGGCCGTCACGACGGCTCGCTCGAGGCGCTGCACTACGTCGATGCGAGCTACGTGCCGATGAACGGGCCGCTCGTCGTGAGCGAGGCAGGCTCGACGGTTCACGACGCCACCTTCTGGCAGCCGCTCGCGCTCGGGCAGGTCGCGGCGCACGGGCTCGCTGCGATTCCGGCGAAGATCCAGAGCTTCGCGGGCGCGCAGTGGGGCCATGTGCGAGGTTTCGCTCTTCCTGCGTCGGCGAACGGGCTCCCGATCGATCCGGGCCCGCCGCCGCTCGGCGATCCCTCGACGGCGTCGTACAAGGACGCCGCCGTCGCAGTCATTCGCGCCACCAGTCGCAAGGGAGCCCCCGTCGTCGCATCGTCGCCGCTCGACTGGAACGTCCGTGCGAACCGCCTCGCGCATTCGTCGCTACAGAGGGACGTGAGGCTCTATCTGACGCTCAACGGCGCGTTGAACGACGCGGCAATCGCGACCTACGGCGTGAAGCGCAGATACCAGTCGCCGCGCCCGATCTCGATGATCCGGTACCTCGCGTTCCAGGGGCAGTCGAGCGACCCGAAGGCGCCTTCGTACAGCGCGGAAGGACTGCCGCTCGTCCCGGGCCTGATCGAGCTGATCACGAAGCAGTCGAGCGCACCCGGGCGGCCGCATGCGGCGCTCGCCGCCGACGTCGGCCAGGTCGCGATCCTCTCGCAGGGTCGCTGGGTGCTCGGGGCCCGGTGGACGCCCCCGGCGGCGACGCCGCCCTCGCCGGGCTGGGTGTCGGAGGGCAGCGCGTTCAGTTATGCCGCAGCCGACGTGCTGACCGCGCTCACCGGTCACTCGCTCGAGCGGCAGGCGGAGCAGCTCGGGCAGGCAGGCGTTGCGGGTGGGATCGAGACTCCCGCCGACGTGGCGGCAGGACGGGCACTCGGCACGACGGTGGGGCAACGGGCGCTCGCGCGCCGCTAGCGACCCGAGCGGACCTGCAGCCTGCGCGCGATCGTGTCGAGCGTCACCGCCAGCAGGAGGATGACGCCGGTGACGACGTAGATCACGCCCGTCTGGTATCCGGCC
>Ga0310811_10005939_pt1 | contig 15531 bp, 10 predicted proteins | sample YCmetagenome_FD_207642 | JGI IMG/M metagenome (GOLD analysis project Ga0310811, IMG submission 207642) | Soil microbial communities from experimental microcosm in Duke University, North Carolina, United States - YC | ecosystem: Engineered > Artificial ecosystem > Soil microcosm > Unclassified ...
AATCGATGACGGTGTCGAAGAGGATGTCGACGACGATCGTGAAGGGAAGGCCAGACTTCTACCGGAAACCGAAGACGGCGTGCCCCTGGCGGAATCGCCGATTGAGCGGTCGGGCACATCGGAGGCACCCGAAACCTCGCAAGCGCCAGCGTTGAGGCGCACGCGCGGCCCTTCAGAAAGGCTTGAGGGGCCGCCCGTCCCTCTTGCGGCCTTGCCTCGCATGAGCGAGTCCAGCCAGGAAAGGGCGCAGGCGAGCGAAGCTGCCGCGGACGACAAGCCGATCACACTGCGGTTCCGGCACGCCGAGCTTGCCGACGTCCTTCAAGCGTTTGCGCGATTTACAGGGCTGAACATTGTCGCCAGCGACAAAGTGCGAGGCGCCGTGTCGCTGTACCTCGACCAGGTGCCGTGGCGCACGGCGTTCGATACGCTGCTTGACGTCAACGGTCTCGCGATGTCGCAGCGCGACAATGTCATTTGGGTGGCCCCACTGGCCGAGCTCGCCGCGCGCGAGCGCCAACGCTTTGAGGCGCATGCGCGCGCGGCCGATCTGGAGCCGCTCGCAAGCCGCACGTTTGTTCTACGCTATCCGCACGCCGAGGATGTGCAGCGGCTCTTGACCGCGCCTGGCTCCCAGCGCGTGCTGTCCAAACGCGGTGGCGCAATGGCCGATCCGCGCACGAATCTCTTGTTCGTGACAGACCTCAGCGCCCGGCTTGCCCAGGTGGCCGAGCTCATCGCGGAGATCGACAAGCCGAACCGGCAGGTGCTGATCGAAGCGCGCATTGTGGAGGGCGCGCGCGGGTTTTCGCGTGATCTCGGCGCGCGACTGTTTTTGCGCACGGTGGGTGCAAAGGCCGATGGCAATGGCGCGCCCGCCGATGCAAGGGGGCTGAGCGCAGGCAACGGCGGCCTCGTGCACGATCTTTCAGCGCGTGCGCTGGCCGGCTTCGATGCCGCAAACGTCGGTCTGACGCTCTTTGCAGCGCAGGCGACACGCCTTGTCACGGCGGAGCTTTCCGCGCTGGAGGCCGAGGGCCTCGGCCAAATCGTATCGAGCCCGCGCGTCGTGACGGCCGATCGAGCGAAGGCGACGGTCGAGCAGGGCACGGAGTTGCCTTATCAGGCAAAGGTGCGCAACGGCGTATCGGGTGTGCAGTTTCGCCGTGCGACTCTCAAGCTCGACGTGGAACCGCAGATCACGCCCAACGGGCGCGTCATTCTCGATCTGGAAATCGCCAAGGATAGTGTTGGTGAAGCGACAGCGGCGGGTCCGGCGATCGACACCCGGCGCGTGCGCACGCGCGTCGAGGTGGAGGACGGCGGCACGGTATCGATCGGCGGCATTTATGAAGCTCAGAACCGCAACGATGTGACGCGCGTGCCGCTGTTGGGCAAAATACCGGTTTTGGGCGCACTTTTCCGTCATCGGACCCAGCGCGAGCTATCGAGCGAGCTTGCCGTTTTCATTACGCCACGTGTTGTCGATCTGCCTATTGATTGAAATGCCGATCGGCGAGCGGCTTGGCGCGCCTCGGCAAAGGCGGGGCCAGCGCGTGGATGAGAAGACGGGCTGCCGATTGGCGCACTCGACAAGCCGGCGACTTTGCCAGTAAGCTGCGCCACGAAACTTCTCCGAACATCAGAGGAAATCCGTTGCAAGAGCGGGGCGCAGACACCAACATTTTTTTCGTGGGACTCATGGGGGCGGGCAAGACCACCGTGGGTCGCGCCGTCGCGCGGCGGCTCGCTCGCCCGTTTTTCGACTCCGATCACGAAATCGAGGCGCGCACCGGTGCGCGTATCCCCGTCATCTTCGAAATGGAGGGCGAGTCCGGTTTCCGTGAGCGCGAGGCGCAGGCTATCGCTGAACTGACGGCGCGCCATGCTATCGTCCTGGCGACGGGAGGGGGCGCGGTGTTGCGCCCGGAAAACCGGGACTTTCTTCATACGCGAGGTCTGGTTATCTACCTTCGGGCGAGTCCGCATGATTTGTGGCTGCGTACGCGCAAGGACAAGAACCGGCCCTTGCTTCAGACTGAGGATCCCAAGGCCAAGCTCGAGGCACTGTATGAGCTGCGCGATCCGCTGTATCGCGAGTGCGCGCACTTCGTGGTGGATACGGGGCGGCCTTCCGTCAGCGGATTGGTAAACATGGTCCTCATGCAACTCGAGATGGCCGGCATTACTCGGAAAGCACATTTATGATTACCGTCAGTGTCGATCTAGGCGAACGCAGCTACCCCATTCATATCGGCGCAGATCTGATCGGCCGTACTGAGCTGTTTGCTCCGCATATCGCGGGGGCGGCCGTGACGATCGTGACGAACACGACCGTCGAGCCGCTGTACGGCGAAAAGCTGCGCGCTGCGCTCGCGCCGCTTGGCAAGCAGGTGTCCACTGTCGTGCTTCCAGACGGTGAGGCTCACAAAAACTGGGAAACGCTGAATGGCGTTTTCGATGCATTGCTTGCCGCCCATGCGGATCGCAAGACGACGCTGATCGCACTGGGCGGTGGCGTAATCGGTGATATGACGGGCTTCGCGGCGGCTTGCTACATGCGCGGTGTGCCGTTCATTCAGGTGCCTACAACACTGCTCTCGCAAGTCGATTCGTCGGTGGGCGGCAAAACCGGCATCAACCATCCGCTCGGCAAGAACATGATCGGCGCGTTCTACCAGCCGCTGGCGGTAGTGGCCGATACCGCCGTGCTCAGAACGCTGCCCGAGCGCGAGCTCGCAGCCGGCATCGCCGAAGTGATCAAGACGGCGGCCATCGCCGATGCGCCATTCTTCGATTGGATCGAAGCCAATATCGGTGCGCTCAATGGCTGTGATGGCGAGGCGCTGGCGCATGCGATCAAACGCTGCTGCGAAATCAAGGCGTCGGTCGTTTCGGCCGACGAGCGGGAGGGTGGCTTGCGTGCGATCCTCAATTTTGGGCACACGTTCGGCCATGCGATCGAGGCGGGCCTCGGCTACGGCGAATGGCTGCATGGCGAAGCCGTCGGCTGCGGGATGACCATGGCGGCCGACCTCTCGGTGCGCCTTGGCCATCTCGACGACGCATCACGCAGGCGCCTTGTCAGCATCGTGGCGGCGGCGCGGCTGCCGATTCGTGCGCCCGCGCTTGGCGAGACGCGCTACATCGATCTCATGAAAAGCGACAAAAAGGCCGAGGCGGGCACCGTCAAATTCGTGTTGCTCAAGCGCATCGGCGAACCGTTGATGGACAGCGCGCCTGAGGACGCGTTGCGCGCAACGCTTTCGGCCAGCGTCTAATTGCCTGATCGGTAGCGGCAGGCACAGCCGCAGGCAACGCGATGGCAAGCGTCACGCCAGACGTGGCGCGGCCCAGGTAAAAGGGGGACGAACGTGAAGCAGAGCCCGATGCAGGACGGATCGATGGGCGCGTTGAGCGGCGAGCGGTGCGACGAACCGTCGTCCAGCGCATTGAGCGCGCCGACGGTGGAGATGCTTGAAGCCCATCTCGCGCCCTATGCCGCCCGTTCTTCGAGCTCGCGCGGTCGGCGCTACCCGGAGCCGCCCCCCCTTGCCCGCACTGAGTTCCAGCGCGATCGTGACCGCATTGTCCATTCGACTGCCTTTCGTCGTCTCGAATACAAGACACAGGTCTTTGTTAATCACGAGGGTGACCTCTTCCGGACGCGGCTCACGCATAGTCTGGAAGTGGCGCAGATTGCCCGGTCGGTCGCGCGCAATCTGCGCGTCAACGAAGATCTGGTAGAGGCGATTTCGCTGGCGCACGACCTGGGTCATACGCCGTTCGGCCATGCCGGCCAGGACGCGCTCAACGATTGCATGCGCGATTACGGTGGATTCGAGCACAACCGGCAGAGCCTCGCCGTCGTCGACGAGCTTGAGGCCCATTACGGTGCGTTCGACGGCCTCAATCTGTGCTTCGAGACGCGCGAGGGGATACTCAAGCACTGCTCGCGCGAGACTGCACGCAAGCTCGGCGAACTCGGAGAGCGCTTCTTGTCCGGCAAGCGCCCATCGCTTGAAGCGCAGATCGCAAACATTGCCGACGAGATCGCTTACAACAATCACGATGTCGACGACGGCCTTCGTTCAGGACTGCTGACGATTGAGCAGCTTGCGGGCGTCGAGCTATGGCAGATACAGTTTTGCGAAGCGAAGCGCGTGCACCCACAGCTCGACGGACGCCGGCTAGTGCACGAGACGGTGCGCCGCGTCATCAACACCCTTATCGTCGACCTCATTGATACGACGCGCGCCAATCTCGCCGAATATGCGCCCGATTCGCTCGAGGCCGTGCGCGCTGCTCCGCCGCTCGTGGCGCATAGCGACATCGTCGCGGCCCAGGCAGCCGAGCTGAAGCGTTTTCTTTTCGGGAACCTCTATCGGCATTACCGCGTGATGCGCATGGCCAATAAGGCGCGCCGCGTCATCACGGGCCTCTTCGAGGCTTTTAGCGAAGATCCGAGGCTTTTGCCGCCCGGCTACATCGCCGATGATCCGGCCGTGCAGCCGCGGCTTATCGCCCATTACATCGCGGGCATGACCGATCGCTATGCGCTGAAGGAATACCAACGCCTCTTCCTCATCAGCGAAAACTAGACGGGCCAACAAGCGCAATCAGCAAACGGCAACGAGGGAGCGGCAACGTCGTGACGAACATGGCGAAGACGAACGAGTGGCCCTATCCATGCGTGACGGCGCACCGTGGCGGCGGCGCGCTTGCCCCTGAAAACACGCTGGCGGCGATCGATACCGGCACGCGGCTGGGCCATCGAATGATCGAATTCGATGCCAAGCTTTCGTCCGACGACGTAGTGTTTCTTCTGCACGACGATAAGGTGAATCGGACGTCGAATGGATCTGGTCCGGCCGCCCGCATGACGTACGCGCAAATTGCAGCGCTTGACGCAGGGAGCTGGTATGACGTGCGCTTTGCGGGAGAGCGCATGCCGAGGCTCGATGAGGTCGCCGCACATTGTCTGGCGCACGACGTGGCTGCCAATGTCGAGATCAAGCCATGTCCGGGACGCGAGGCCGCTACGGGACGCCGTGTGGCCCTCGAGTCGGCTCGGCTCTGGGCAAAAGCGGCGGTGCCCCCGCTTTTGTCGTCTTTTTCTTTCGATGCGCTGTCTGCCGCGCGTGATGCGGCAGCGGCGTTTCCGCGTGGCATGCTGTTCGGCCGCGTTCCGGCGGACTGGCGTGCACTCACCGCGGCGCTCGGATGCGTCTCGCTACATGCCGACCACCGATACCTCAGCGCCCGGCTCGTTGCCGAGATCAAGGCAGCGGGGCTTTTCATCCTCGCGTACACGGTCAACGATCCCGCACGGGCGCGTCTCGTCGCCGAGTGGGGCGTCGACACGATTTGCACCGACCGTATCGATCTGATTGGTGCGGACTTCATCGATCGCGCTTAGCCCTAGCCCTAGCACTTGCATTTCGGATCTTGCGTGATACGGCATGCAACTATGCCGCCATGCATCGTCGTCCGCATCGGGATATCGCGCGCGTCTGAGCCCAGAAGCGTTGAGAGTGACCTTCGGAGCCTAGCGCGGCGGTATCCCTCGGGGGCCTCTTTGTCAGCGGTTGCGCGCCACGATCCAGCCGGCGACGAGCGCCAAGCCGCCGAAGACGGCAACGGCCTCCCACGGGTTTTCCCGCACATAGGTGCTCGCGTCTGCGACAGCCGAGGCGGCACGGGCGCGGAGCGTATCGTGTGCGCCGTCGAGCCTTGCGCGAGCCGCATCGATTCGTTTTCGCATTTGCTCGCGCAGCGTAGCGGCGTCGGATTGTGTGGCGTCGGAGAGGGTTTCGTCGAGCTCCGCGAGCAGCTCGCGGATTTCCTGGCCGATGTCCTCGGCGGCGCTGCGACTGTGGCTGGCCATGCGCCGGGCGTGGCGCCCGGCGCTGTGCCACGTTGTTTCGAGCGCGTCTCGCGTGTTGGGTAAGGCGGTCATAATCGCTCCGTCGGCATCGATGTCACGAGGTGAGAAGGCCGCGTCTGATGCGGCGATCGAAGGTGCGCAAACTCGGTGCCAGACGGCGACAGAGCGGCACCGGCCGTGGGCGCACGTCTGAGCCACTCGTTGCCTGAGCTTTACTGCGGGCCGCCGAAAAGCCGATCGGCGCTCTCGTGTAGCGCAAGCGCAAAGACGTGATTACGGGTTCAATGGAGAGAGTCGATATTACAACGCCGCCCTCATTCGGCGGCGCCCGGTGGTTTCCGGCTTGGGCGACTTCAGCCCAATTTAAAAGGCGTAGCCGATCTTTGCGTAAGTCACGATCGGGTTGAGCCTGATCTTTGCTTGTGTTCGCAGCGTCAAACCAAACGGACCAACGTTAGTCGAAGTGAAGTTCGCGGTCGTGCTGACCGGGATATACGACACGGAAACGCCGGCAAACCAATGTTTGGTGAACGAATAGTTGAAGCCAGCATTGAACACAGGAGCCCAGGAACTGTCCGTCGAAACGCTGGTCGGACCTTTCAGAACTGTCGACTCAAAGGCGCCGTTGGTGAGTTGCGCGTCAGAAAACCAGACGCGCGTGACGCCGAGCCCAACATACGGGCGGAACTTGGCGTCAGCACTTCTGAAGTTCCATTTGAGGAGAAGGGCGGGGCTCCACAGACGGGCGGTGCCGAGCTTGCCGAAGCTCGAGAAACTGCCGGTGCCATTGATGTCGAACTTCGGCGGAACGCCGGCCTCGAATTCAGCCGAGAGATGATCGGTGATGAAGTATCCGAGGCTGAGCGCGAGCGTATCGGCGTTGCCCACGCTGGCGCCGGTGTTGGGACTTGACTGGTTAATGGGCGAACTGCCGAGGCTGATTTCCTTCAAAGGATCACTGGAACTTTGAGGCGCGAAATGAAACCACCCCGTTGAAACATAAACCGTTCCGGCCGTTTGCGCCTGCACAGCCGGCGCGCACGCAAGGGCGATTGCGGCCCCCGTGATGGCCTGTTTTAGTTTCATATGTCTTCCTCCATTTAATTGCCCGCCTATTATGAGTAGAAGGTTCGACTCAAACCAAGCTTACCCGCTAGAGCTTTCACCCTAGTGGTGAGGGACTTCGGCTTGGGCCGCGCTCAAGGCCGTTACGGGCCGCGTGGCCTTTTCGTTCCTCGGGTAATTACCAACGTACTAAACGGAAATCAGCATGGCACGGCTAGCACGTCTTTACGTCCCTGAACAGCCGCAGCACGTGATTCTGCGCGGACTCGATCAGCAACCTGCCTTTGTCGACGAGCAGGACTTCGAGCTATTTGTTGACTGCTTGAAGGCCGCTTCGCGCGACCATCGCCTGTCCGTGCATGCCTATGTGCTGATGCCGGGCACGGTACAACTGCTCGTCACGCCAAGCGACGAAGCGAGTTTGCCCAAGGCAATGCAGGCGGTCGGTCGGCGCTACGTCGCACACTTCAATCGCCGTTATGCGCGGCGCGGCACCTTGTGGGAAGGCCGATATCGCGCGACGGTCATCGAGGGTGAGCGGTACTTCCTGCTCGCGAGTCGCGTGATCGAACTCTGCCCCGTACGGGAGCATCTCGTGGGGGCACCGCAAGACTATCGATGGTCAAGCTACCGGCATCACATCGGGCTCGCCGTCGATAGCCTCGTCACCGATCATCCACTCTACTGGTCGCTGGGCAATACACCGTTCGAGCGGCAACGCTCCTACAAGGATTTGTGTGAGCAGCCGCTCGACGAGCGCGAGGCCAATGAGTTGCAGCAGGCGACTCTCAAGGGCTGGGTGCTCGGTGGCGAGTCTTTTCGCGAGTGGGCGGCGAGAGCGGCCAACCGGCGCGTTTCGCCGCTGCCGCGTGGGCGGCCGAAGAAAGTCCGCGAAACGCCGCAAACCCAATAACCCCCCGGCGGCTGGCGCCGAGTCGGGGACGCGCACGTGCCGATGGCCTGACGGGGCCGGCGCGCGGGTGTGGCTGTCGCCCTGTCCGGCAAGCGCTATGCATTCGAGCGCTCCTCGTCGTAGTGGTGCTTTGCTTTCATTGAGATGACTCAATGGCGAGCCGGCCGGTGAGCCTGCGCTCCGCCTGCATAAAGGGCGCGGTGGCACGGTCCGCCCCCGGACGAATCCGCAAGGAGCATGTTCGATTTGCACGCTCGTGCTCATGGCTCTGATGTGATGCCAACTCACTCTAGTCGTGCCACGCATACATGCCGGGCCAAGGGAGGGGATCCCTGATATGAACAATGAGGGCAGTGCTTCATCGACGCGGGTGACCGCTAAATGATATGACCCTATTAAAATAAAAGATTCGAAATCGACATTAATAATAAGGGTCGCATCATCTGGTTTTTGTTGCTGTCTCGCCGATTCGTCGCGTATATTCCGATTTCTGGCGGTTTTCCCATTCCGCGTAACCCACGCGAGCGTCGGCCAGCCCTTCGATCCGATCGGAATCGGCCGACTTTTCCGGAAACCCCCGGCGTAGCCCCTATGCGAACGGCCCCTGAGGCCTCCCTACTGATGGTGTCCCCCATGAACGACCAGCAACCGATTTCCTCGGTCCCCGCCGCGCAAGGTCTTTACGACCCGCAAAACGAGCATGACGCCTGTGGCGTCGGCTTTGTGGCGCATATCAAAGGCCGTAAGAGCCACGACATCATTCAGCAGGGCCTCAAGATTCTGGAGAATATCGATCACCGGGGCGCAGTCGGTGCCGACCCGCTGATGGGGGACGGCGCGGGCATCCTGATTCAAATTCCGGACGCCTTCTATCGCGAAGAAATGGCTCGCCAGGGCGTGGCGTTGCCGCCTGCCGGGGAATACGGCGTCGGCATGATCTTCCTGCCGAAGGAGCACGCGTCGCGGCTCGCCTGCGAACAGGAACTCGAGCGGACTGTGAAGGCTGAAGGTCAGGTCGTGCTCGGCTGGCGCGATGTGCCCGTCGATCACGCCATGCCGATTTCGCCGACAGTCAAGGCCTCGGAGCCTGTCATTCGCCAGATCTTCATCGGTCGCGGCCGCGACATCATGGTGACCGATGCGCTCGAGCGTAAGCTCTACGTCATTCGCAAGACGGCGAGCCACCGCATCCAAGCGCTCAAGCTCAAGCACGGCAAGGAATACTTCGTGCCGTCGATGTCGGCTCGCACGGTCGTCTACAAGGGCCTGCTGCTCGCGGGCCAAGTCGGTCTCTACTACCTCGACCTGCAGGACCAGCGTGCCGTCTCGGCGCTTGCGCTCGTGCACCAGCGCTTCTCGACGAACACGTTCCCGGCTTGGGAGCTCGCCCACCCGTACCGGATGATTGCGCACAACGGCGAAATCAACACGGTGAAGGGCAACGTCAACTGGTTGAACGCACGTACCGGCGCGATCGCGAGCGCCGTGCTCGGCGACGATCTGCCGAAGCTGTGGCCGCTCATCTATCCGGGGCAGTCGGACACGGCGTCGTTCGACAACTGCCTCGAGCTGCTCGTAATGGCGGGCTACCCGCTCGTGCACGCGATGATGATGATGATTCCGGAAGCGTGGGAGCAACACACGCTGATGGATGAAAACCGTCGCGCCTTCTACGAATACCACGCAGCCATGATGGAGCCGTGGGACGGCCCGGCCGCGATCGCCTTCACCGATGGCCGTCAGATCGGCGCGACGCTCGACCGTAACGGCTTGCGCCCGGCACGCTATGTCATCACCGACGACGATCTGGTGATCATGGCTTCGGAATCGGGCGTGCTGCCGATCCCCGAATCGAAGATCGTCAAGAAGTGGCGCCTGCAGCCGGGCAAGATGTTCCTGATCGATATGGAGCACGGCCGCATCATCGACGACAAAGAGCTCAAGGACAACCTCGCCAACGCGAAGCCCTACAAGAGCTGGATCGACGCCGTACGCATCAAGCTCGACGAGATCGAGCCGAAGGCCGAGGGTCCCTTCACGGCGGGGCGCGAAGACGCGGCGCTGCTCGACCTCCAGCAGGCGTTCGGCTATTCGCAGGAAGACCTCAAGTTCCTCATGGCGCCGATGGCGCAGCAGGGCGAGGAGGCGACCGGCTCGATGGGCAACGACTCGCCGCTCGCGGTGATGTCGAATAAAAACAAGACGCTTTATCACTACTTCAAGCAGCTGTTCGCCCAGGTGACGAACCCGCCGATCGATCCGATCCGCGAGAACATGGTGATGTCGCTCGTCTCGTTCATCGGCCCGAAGCCGAACCTGCTCGACACGAACAACATCAACCCGCCGATGCGTCTTGAAGTGTCGCAGCCAGTGCTCGACTTCAAGGACATCGCGAAGATCCGCGCGATCGATCAATACACGGGCGGCAAATTCCGCTCGTACGAGCTCAACGTCTGCTATCCGATCGCCTGGGGGAAGGCCGGCATCGAGGCGCGACTCGCGTCGCTGTGCGCCGAGGCCGCCGACGCAGTGAAGTCGGGCTACAACATTCTGGTCGTGTCGGATCGCAACACCGACTGCGACAACGTCGCGATCCCGGCGCTGCTTGCCACCGCCGCGATCCATATGCATCTCGTCTCGCAGGGGCTGCGCACGAGCACGGGCCTTGTCGTCGAGACGGGGTCGGCGCGCGAGGTCCATCACTTCGCGCTGCTCGCGGGCTATGGCGCGGAAGCCGTCCATCCGTACCTCGCGATGGAAACGCTCGCGCAGATGGCACAGGGTATGAAGGGGGACCTCTCGCCCGAAAAAGCCATCTATAACTTTACGAAGGCGATCGGCAAGGGCCTGCAAAAGGTCATGTCGAAGATGGGCATCTCGACGTACATGTCCTATACGGGCGCGCAGATCTTCGAGGCGATCGGCCTCGCGAGCGATCTCGTCGAGAAGTATTTCCAGGGCACGACATCGAAGGTTGGCGGCATCGGCCTCTTCGAAGTGGCGGAGGAAACGATTCGCCTGCACCGCGAGGCGTTCGGCGATAACCCCGTGCTCGCGAACATGCTCGATGCGGGCGGCGAATACGCCTATCGCGTGCGCGGCGAAGACCACATGTGGACGCCCGACGCAATCGCCAAGCTCCAGCATTCGACGCGCAGCAACTCCTACCAGACGTACAAGGAGTACGCACACCTCATCAACGACCAGACGCGCCGTCACATGACGTTCCGCGGCCTCTTCGAGTTCAAGGTCGATCCGGCGAAAGCCATCGCGATCGATGAAGTCGAGCCGGTCAAGGAAATCGTCAAGCGCTTTGCAACGGGCGCTATGTCGCTCGGCTCGATCAGCACGGAAGCGCATGCCACGCTCGCCATCGCGATGAACCGCATCGGCGGCAAGTCCAACACGGGCGAAGGCGGGGAAGACGAGAACCGCTATCGCAACGAGTTGCGCGGCATTCCGATCAAGAGCGGTGAGACGCTTGCCTCGGTGATTGGCCCTGAAGTGGTGCGCGACATTCCGCTCAAGGACGGTGACTCGCTGCGCTCGAAGATCAAGCAGGTGGCGTCGGGCCGTTTTGGCGTCACGGCCGAGTATCTCGCGTCCGCCGACCAGATCCAGATCAAGATGGCGCAAGGCGCAAAGCCTGGCGAGGGCGGTCAGCTGCCGGGCCACAAGGTGTCCGAGTACATCGGGAAGCTGCGCTACTCGGTGCCGGGCGTGGGTCTCATCTCGCCGCCGCCGCACCATGACATCTATTCGATCGAAGACCTCGCGCAACTGATCCACGATCTGAAGAACGTGAATCCGTCGTCGAGCATCTCGGTCAAGCTCGTCTCCGAAGTGGGCGTGGGCACCGTGGCCACGGGCGTCGCGAAGGCGAAGGCCGACCACGTCGTGATTGCCGGCCATGATGGCGGCACGGGTGCGTCGCCGCTGTCGTCGGTCAAGCACGCAGGCACGCCGTGGGAGCTGGGTCTTGCTGAAACGCAGCAGACGCTCGTGCTCAACCGGCTGCGCGGACGCATCCGCGTGCAAGCCGACGGCCAGATGAAGACGGGTCGCGATGTCGTGATCGGCGCGTTGCTCGGCGCCGATGAGTTCGGCTTCGCGACGGCGCCGCTCGTCGTGGAAGGCTGCATCATGATGCGCAAGTGTCACCTGAACACGTGCCCGGTCGGCGTCGCCACGCAAGATCCGGTGCTGCGCGCGAAGTTCCAGGGCCAGCCTGAGCATGTCGTCAACTACTTCTTCTTCGTCGCCGAGGAAGTGCGCGAGATCATGGCGCAGCTTGGCGTGCGCAAGTTCGACGACCTGATCGGCCGTGCGGACCTGCTCGACACGAAGAAGGGCATCGAGCACTGGAAGGCCAAGGGGCTCGACTTCTCGAACGTCTTCTATCTGCCCGCGATGCCGGCTGACGTCGGGCGCCGGCATGTCGACGAGCAGGACCACGGTCTGTCGCGCGGGCTCGATCACACGCTCATCGAGAAGTCACGCGCGGCGATCGAAAAGGGGGAGCACGTCTCGTTCATTCAGCCGGTGCGCAACGTCAACCGTACGGTCGGCGCGATGCTCTCTGGCGTGATCGCCAAGAAATATGGCCATGACGGTCTGCCCGACGACACGATCCACATCCAGTTGAAGGGCACGGCGGGTCAGAGCTTCGGTGCATTCCTTGCACGCGGCGTCACGCTTGACCTCGTCGGCGACGGCAACGATTACGTCGGCAAAGGCTTGTCGGGGGGGCGCATCATCATCCGCCCGACGAACGATTTCCGCGGCAAGTCCGAGGAAAACATCATCTGCGGTAACACGGTGATGTACGGTGCGATCGAAGGCGAATCGTACTTCCGCGGTGTCGCGGGCGAGCGCTTTTGCGTACGTAACTCGGGCGCGAGCGCTGTCGTCGAGGGCACGGGAGACCACGGTTGCGAGTACATGACGGGCGGCACTGTCGTCGTGCTCGGCGAAACGGGTCGCAACTTCGCGGCGGGGATGTCGGGCGGCATTGCCTACGTCTATGACCCGGAAGGCCTCTTCTCGGCGAAGTGCAACAAGGCGATGGTCGCACTCGATCCGGTGTTGCAGCAGGCCGAACAGGAGCGCACGGTCGAGCGCGCGCTCTGGCATACGGGCGTCACCGATGAGGCGTTGCTCAAGGGGCTCATCGAACGGCATTTCCAGTTCACGGGCTCGCCGCGCGCTAAAGCGTTGCTCGAGAATTGGGACACGTCGCGCCGACACTTCGTCAAGGTCTTCCCGACCGAGTACAAGCGCGCACTCGGCGAGCTTGGCGCGAAAAAGGCCGCCAAGGAGGCGCTTGCCGCATAAGCTGCCGGACGCACGCCGATCGATGAAATGAATGGATCGGCTTCCAGCGCGCGAGGAGAGCAGCCCGTCGCGCGCTGAAAAGCCGGACAAGACACGACGCCATCGAGGCCTGCCGCTCATGATTGAAGCATGAGCGCGGCGCTTCGCGGGCTCCCCGCTACCGAAGATTTGGATCACAGAGAACCCCATGGGCAAGGCAACCGGTTTTCTCGAATATGAACGTCGCCACGAGGCGTACGAAGCGCCGCTCGCGCGCGTGAAGCATTACAAGGAGTTCGTGCTCGCGCTGACGGACGAGGACGCGAAGATTCAGGGCGCGCGCTGTATGGACTGCGGCATTCCGTTTTGCAACAACGGCTGCCCGGTCAACAACATCATCCCGGACTTCAACGATCTCGTTTATCGCCAGGACTGGCAAAACGCGATCGAGGTGCTCCACTCGACGAACAACTTCCCGGAATTCACGGGGCGTATCTGCCCCGCGCCGTGCGAGGCCGCATGTACGCTCGGGATCAACGCCGAGCCTGTCGGCATCAAGTCGATCGAGCACGCGATCATCGACAAGGCCTGGGCATCCGGCTGGGTCGTACCGCAGCCGCCGAAACAGAAGACGGGCAAGAAGGTGGCCGTCGTCGGTTCGGGCCCCGCTGGGCTCGCTGCCGCACAGCAGCTTGCACGCGCGGGCCACGACGTGACGGTCTTCGAAAAGAACGACCGCGTTGGTGGGCTTCTGCGCTACGGCATCCCCGACTTCAAGCTCGAAAAATGGCTCATCGATCGGCGCATGCGCCAGATGGAGGCCGAGGGCGTCACGTTCCTCACTAACGTCTTCGTCGGCAAGGAGCCCTTGCCGGCGTACATCGGCAACACCGCCAAGGAGACGGTCACGCCCGATGAGCTCAAGGAGAAGTTCGACGCGGTCGTGATCGCGGGCGGCTCCGAGACGCCGCGTGATCTCCCGGTGCCGGGGCGCGAGCTCGCGGGCGTCCATTACGCCATGGATTTCTTGCCCCAGCAGAACAAGGTCAATGCCGGAGACAAGCTGTCCGAGCAGATCCTGGCGAAGGGCAAGCATGTCGTCGTGATCGGTGGCGGCGATACGGGTTCCGACTGCGTTGGTACGTCGAACCGGCACGGGGCGAAGAGCGTTACGCAGTTCGAGTTGCTGCCGCAGCCGCCCGAAGAGGAGATGAAGCCGCTCGTCTGGCCTTATTGGCCGGTGAAGCTGCGCACGTCGTCGTCGCACGAAGAAGGGTGCAGCCGCGACTGGTCGGTGGCGACGAAGCGCTTCGAAGGCAAGAACGGCAAGGTCGAGAAGCTGATTGCGGCGCGCGTTGAATGGAAGGACGGCAAGATGCAGGAAGTGCCGGACTCCGAATTCGAGATGAAGGCCGATCTTGTATTCCTCGCAATGGGCTTCACGCAACCGGCTTCGCCCGTGCTCGAGGCCTTCGGCGTCGACAAGGATGCGCGCGGCAACGTGCGCGCGGCGACCGAGGGTGAGCGCGCCTACTACACGTCTGTCGACAAGGTGTTCGCAGCGGGCGATATGCGCCGCGGGCAATCGCTTGTCGTCTGGGCGATCCGCGAAGGCCGTCAATGTGCGCGCGCCGTCGATGCCTACCTGATGGGCAGCTCGGAGCTGCCGCGCTAACGGCGTCAATGGCGGCGGCCGAGTGGCATCGCACGTTTGTCGCGTTGGTGCCCGACGCGGCGACGCGCGATGCGTTCGCCGCGTTGCCGCTAGGCGTTGGGGGGCGGCGCGTGCCCCTCGATCAATTGCATCTGACGCTCGCTTTCCTCGGCTCGGTCAGCGAGGAGAAGGGCGCGATGCTCGTCGCAGCCCTGCCATCCCTAGTCTTGCCGTTGCCGCCGCTTCGCGTCGCGCGGCTCGAGTACTGGCCGAGCCGCGTGCACCCGCGGCTCGCGGTTGTCGCGTTTGAGGCATCCGCCGAGCTGGCCGAGCTCGAGATGCGCGTGCGCACGATGGTCCGCCAGCTGGAGCTGCCGATCGATGATCATCGCCCGTTTCGCCCCCACGTCACGCTCGCGCGTTTGCCGCGCGATGGGAAATCGGACGCGCCCGACCTGCGCTGCGGCACACCCTTGAACCCGGGCGGTGATGCGGCCCGCGAGGCAACCGATTTATCGCGCTTCGATACGCTGACGCTTTACTCCAGTACCTTGGCGCGGCATGGCGCGCGTTATCGCGCGTTGGCCTCGGCGTACGTGCCGGCCGGTTGATGCTCACGCGTTGCCGGTAGCGCAATGCGCACGCGCAGCCCGCCACGCGGATCGTTGCCGATCTCGCAGCGGCCGCCGAAATCCCGCG
>Ga0310811_10005940_pt1 | contig 15531 bp, 12 predicted proteins | sample YCmetagenome_FD_207642 | JGI IMG/M metagenome (GOLD analysis project Ga0310811, IMG submission 207642) | Soil microbial communities from experimental microcosm in Duke University, North Carolina, United States - YC | ecosystem: Engineered > Artificial ecosystem > Soil microcosm > Unclassified ...
CCGCTCAATCTGTTGCTGCCGCGTGCGGAACCGGTACAGGTCGTCGAAGGACCGGTCGCAAAGCCGCACATCCCGATCGATCGGACGATGGTGCTGTTGTCGTTCGCTTTCGCCGCGGCATGGACCGTGACCTCGGCGATGGCTGCGCATCTGCCGCGTATCGTGGAGGTTTTCGGAGCGACGCCGGCGCAGGCGATTTTTGCCGGCATGATGATCGGACCAGCGCAGGTCGGAGCGCGGTTGCTGGAGGCAAGCCTGCTCAAGCGGGTTCATCCGATCGTCTCGACGCGGCTCGCCTGTATCACGCATCCGATCGGCGCGTGCGTGATCGGAGTTTTCGGCGGGGGTGCCGCGGCTGCCTTCGCCTTGCTGCACGGTGCGGGCAACGGCATCCTGACGATTGCGCGCGGCACGTTGCCGCTCGCGATCTTCGGATCGGAAAACTACGCCTACCGGCTTGGCCTGATCGGCGCGCCGTCGCGCATCTGCCAGGCGCTGGCGCCGCTGGGTTTTGGCCTCCTGATCGAGCCGATGGGCCGCCTGGTGGTCGTGGTGTCGGCAGGCCTCAGCCTCGCCGCGTTGATTGCGCTGCTGGCACTGCGGGTGCGTCCCCGGACATCGAGTGTAGCCGCGGCGGCTGAATAGGCGTCAGACGCAGAACTTGGGCAACTCACGCCGCAGGCGCGGTCGGCGGGGAGGAGGTCTGCTGCATGCGGTGGAAGCGCAGCACCTGTTGCGCGGTGGAGGGGCGCAGGCGCTCATAGGTATCCCGGCAGGCGTTGGTATCGGTCGGCTCGCCACCGGAAAGCTCGTCGCGCATATTGATGATCGATCTCACCGCCGACCACGACATGCCCGAGACCTTGCACAGGATCATCACGCCCTCGGCGCGCGACTCCACCATCATGTCCTCGGCGATCGTCACCGGCACGTTGGCAAGGGCTGCGATCGCCGCATTGGCCTCGTCGAACTTGCCGGCCTCGGCGAACTGCGCCACCTGGTGCTCGTCGAGCCGTCCGTCGTCGAACAGCGATTTGACCAGGGCATGCGCGATCGCGGTCTGCTGCGACATGGCCGATTTCGACGAGCGCGCCCGCCGCGTCGCCTCGCGCACCGCGGTCGGGACCTCGGCCGCCTGCTTCGGATTGGCGGCTTCGAGCCGCTGGCGCACGGTCTCGGACGCCTTCGCGAGCAGCTTCAGATAGAGATGCCGCGGGATCGCCGGGCGCACGCCGAGGCAGGTGGCGAGCTCGTCGTCGCCTTCGGCGCGGTTGACGAGGCGCGTGAAGCAGCGCTCGGAAAATTCCGCGCCTGGATTGCTGAGGGTCGAGTGCACGACCTCGTCATTGCCGCGCAGCACCAGCACATCGGTGACGGCGTCGGAGAGCACCTTGCGCTTGGAGATCGCCATCAAATGCGCCTGGCTCTTGCTGCGCGCGGTTTCGATCAGCGTTTCGTCGTCGAGCCGCATCGATTGCGTCAGAACGGGGCCTGCGACCTCGATGACATCGTCGAAGGCGAGCGTGCGCACGGTCTGCGGCGGCGCGGTGTCGATCGGCGCGAGGCGGTTGGAAAGCAGCGCCCTGGCGGAGACCTCGATGTGCCGGATCAGGCACTGGAACACATCGTCGAACAGCGCGATCTGCTCGTCGGAATAATCCACCGCGCCGTTGACGAAGAGGTCGGTGACGCGCCGCAGCGTCTCGACGCGGCGTGCCACGGTGCCGTGCGCGAGCGTCGATTGCAGCTCGTCGAGCAGGCTCTCGGGGGCGGGGGAAGCTTTCGAACTCATGGTCTCTGTCCTGGAGCGTTGGGCCGGAGGCATTTTCTTTGCCTTCGGAGACATAAATGGCTTTCGGGCCTAGTCTAGGCACTGGTGATGCGGTTGCGTCCACTCGCCTTGGAGACGTAAAGCGCGCCGTCGGCGCGGGCGAGAAAATTGTCGGAGGTCTCGTTCTGGCGCAGCGTCGCGACGCCGGCGGAAATCGTCACCCGCATGCCCGGAGAAAATGCGCTCCAGTCGAGGTCTGCGATGATCGCGCGCAGCCGGTCGAGCATGCGAAATGCCGCGTCTTCGCCGGTGCCGGGCAGTACCAGCAGAAATTCCTCGCCGCCATAACGGCCGAGGCGGTCCATGGTGCGGATATTGGCAAAGGAGGTGATGGCGAAGGTGCGGAGCACTTCGTCGCCGGTCGGATGGCCGTAGGCGTCGTTGATGCGCTTGAACCAGTCAAGGTCGATCAATGCGATCGAGCAGGGCGTGCCGCCGCGCTGGCCGCGGGCGATTTCCTCCTCCAGCGTGCGCATGATGCAGCGGCGGTTGAACGAGCCGGTGAGCTCGTCGAGCTCGGCAAGCTCCTCGATGCGGCGATAGGCTTCCTTCAGCTCGACGCTGCGCCGATAAAGGGTCTTTCGCAGCGTAGAACCGAACAATCCGAGGAACGCGCACTGTCCGATGACGAGGACGACGCACAGCATCCCGGCGATGCGCTCGAGCCTGCTGGTGAGCGGCAGACCGAGCGGAAGGTCGGAGAACAGGAATACCGCGACCAGGCCTGCCGTCACCAACAACCAGGTGGCGGCCGCTTGCCGGGACGTCATCCGCAGCGCACCGAAGGCGAAGATGAGGAACAGGACGCTGATGAAGGCGAAGCCGATTTTCGGCACGGCAACGAGAAAGCCGAGCTGAAGGGCGAGGTGGCCGCTGACCTGGAAAACGGTGAGATAGTGATCGTCGAAGCGGTCGTTGAAGCCGCTTTCCGACAGCACGGCGAAGATGCCGATCAGCATCAGCCCGCTCACCCAGAAGGCGGACGGAACGCTGAACGGGACCGTTCCGGCGTAGGTGTAGAGCAACAGATCGAGGGCGCCGAGGGAGTAGCTGAAAGCCTGGATCAGATGCATCTGGCGGCGATGCCGCACACGGCGCGCCATTCCCTCGCGGGTGATCGGGCTGGAAACCAGCGCGCGCCCCTCGTGGAACATTTCGGCCGTGGTCGGGTCCAGGAAGGACGGCGCTACGCTGCCCATTGTCTCGCTGCGGATGGAAGCCTGCGGCAAAAATCTACGTGGTAAAGCCTTTAGGTTTGGTATCTTTTGGAACCCGGATCCGGCTTGCTGCCGGGGTGATCGTAGTCCTTGATTGGCAATGGGAATCGGCCGGGAAGGGCGGCGCAAACGGACGCCTGGGGAGGCGCTTTCTCCGAAAGTCCCGTACAACTACTGTCACGCGAAGCTTGCCTTCGATATGTTGCGGCCGGATCGGCTGCCAAGTGAAAGCTAGCAAGTAATATGATACCAATTTTTCAGTGTATTTCCCGAAAACAGGTCAAATTCCCGCATGTGTGCGGCGGATCACATATGCGCGCAGCTGATAGGGGTAGCCTAAAGAATCTTGCCGTCGCATTCGAACCGCCCGCCCATCCCATCCGACCAACCCTGCGAGACGGCCATTGAGCGCGACATCCGCAACGGACGAAGTCCTGATCGGCAGGATCGCGCAAGGCGACCGGCTCGCCATGCAGGTGCTGTACGGACGGCACCATGTCAGGGTGTTTCGCTTCGGGCTTCGGCTCGTTCGGGACGAGCAGATCGCGGAAGACCTCATCAGCGAGGTTTTTCTCGATGTGTGGCGTCAGGCCGGCAAGTTCGAAGGCCGTTCCGCCGTCTCCACCTGGCTCCTGGCGATTACGCGGTTCAAGGCTCTCTCGGCGCTCAGGCGCCGGAAGGACGCTGAACTGGAGGATGAGGCCGCCAACGCGATTGAGGATACGTCAGACGATCCCGAAGTGGCGGCCACAAAAAAGGATACCGGTGACGCGTTGCGTAAGTGCCTTACGGCATTGTCGGCGGAACACCGGGAGATCGTCGATCTTGTCTACTACCACGAGAAATCCGTGGAGGAGGTAGCCGAGATCGTGGGGATCCCGGAGAACACGGTAAAGACGCGCTTGTTCTATGCGCGCAAGAAATTGGCCGATCTGCTGCGGGCAGCCGGCGTGGAACGAGGCTGGCCATGATGGCATTGAGCAAAAGAATGCTGGAACAAGAGCCCGGCGAGATCGAGGCGCTGCTTCCCTGGCATGCCGCAGGTACGTTGAGTGCGCGCGACGCGCGCCGTGTCGAGGAAGCACTCGCCCGCGATCCCGAGCTTGCCAGGCAGTACGCCGTCATCCGCGAGGAATATGCCGAGACCATCAGCCTGAACGAGACCTTGGGCGCGCCGTCGGCGCGTGCCATGCAGAAGCTGTTTGCCGCGATCGATGCCGAGCCGGCGCGGCGGCCGTCGGCCTGGTCGCGCCTGTCGACGAGGGTTTCGGGTTTTTTCGCTAGCCTCTCGCCGCGCACGCTTGCGTGGTCGGCGAGCCTTGGCGCGCTGGCGCTGATGCTGCAGGCCGGGGTGATCGGCGCGGTGCTGATCAACAACCAGCAGGGCTCGACTTTCCAGACCGCCTCGCTCAGCATGAACGAGCCGGTCACGCGAACGCTCTCGGGGAATGACGCCGGCCCGCCGCAGGCGCTGGTGCGCTTCGCGCCGGACACCAGGATTTCCGACATCATGGCGCTGCTCAGCGATTATCAGGCCTCGATCATCGACGCCAAAGGCGGCCTGTTCCGCCTGCAGTTCGGCGACCGCGCGATGAGCCAGGAAGATGCGAAGGCGCTGATCCGGAAGCTGCAGGACGAGAAGATCGTCAATCTCGCGGTGGCGGCGCACTAAGGCTGTTGCGCCGCGTTTCTGCGAAGTGCGAGGTGCCCATGCCCCATGACGGTGCTGACTGGCGGATGATGATGCGCCGCGCGGCGTGGGCAATAGGCGGGATTGCGCTGATCGCAGCCTCCGCAGCGAGTGCGCAGAGCATCATGCGCTCGCCCAGCATCAACATCGGAGCCCGCATGCCCGGCCCGCCCGTCGGCGTCGGGATCGCAGGCCGCGCGGTGACGGGCGTTGGCCGCGTCAACCCCGTTGTTCGCACGCCGAGCCTGACGGGGCAGCTCGCGGTTCGTCCGCACTATCCATACATGCACACCTCGCCGAACCTCTATCCGGCCTGCGGCGGCGCCGCGCGCGACAGGGACGGCGAATGCGCCGACCTTTTCGCCGCATCCAATGGCAAGGGCAGCGGCAGTCAGGCCCGCAAGGGACGAGGCGGCGGTCCGCGTCAGGTCCAGACCGCGCTCGATGTCAACACGATCGCCAACGAGATGGTCGCCGAGATCGATGGTGCGGTGTCCGACGCACAGGCCGACGAAATGGCACGTCGTCACGGGCTGCGGCGCGTTCAGTCGCAGAATTTTCCCTTGATCGGGGCGACCATCGGCCTGTTCCGCATCACCGACCGCCGCTCGGTGGACGTCGTCAGCCGCGAGTTTGCGAGGGAAGCGAGCGTGCACTCGGTGCAGCCGAACTTCCGCTATCTCCTTCAGGAGCAGAAGCCGGCCGCGCTGGGCGAAGGCGATCCGCTGCAATATGCGCTGGCGAAAATGCGGCTGCCTGAAGCGCACAAGCTGGCGCATGGCACTGGCGTCAAGGTCGCCGTGATCGACTCCCAGATCGACGTCAAGCATCCGGAGCTTGCTGGCTCGATCGTCGATAGCTTCGATGCGCTCGGCAGCAGCGAGGGGCCGCATGTCCACGGCACCGGCATTGCGGGGGCAATCGTGGCCCACACGCGGCTGATGGGCAGTGCGCCTTCCGCCGGCATCATGGCGATCCGCGCCTTCGGCACGGCGTCGAAAGGCGCGCAGAGCAATTCCTACGTCATCCTGAAGGCGCTCGATTACGCGGTGGGCCACGGCGCGCAGGTCGTCAATATGAGCTTTGCCGGCCCGAAGGACGCGCTGATCGAGCGCAGTGTCGATACGGTGGCGAAGAGGGGCATCGTCATGGTGGCGGCGGCCGGCAATGCCGGTGCGAAGTCGCCGCCGCTTTATCCCGCCGCCAATGCCAATGTGATCGCAGTGAGTGCGACCGACGCGCAGGACCATCTGTTCACCGCGTCCAATCGCGGCGGCTATATCGCGGTCGCCGCCCCCGGCGTCGACGTGTTCCTGCCGGCGCCGGACGGCAAATATCAGATGACTTCAGGTACGTCGTTCTCCGCCGCTTATGTCAGCGGACTTGCCGCGCTGATGATCGAGCGCAATCCGGCGTTGAAGGCAGATGAATTGCGCACCTTGTTGATGAAGACGGCGCGCGATCTCGGTTCACCAGGACGTGATGATCTGTTTGGCGCGGGCGAGGCGGATGCGTTCGCCGCTATCGAAGCCGTGATCGGTGCGGCGTCGGCCCCGGTCGCCGGCACGTCAGCACCGGCACCGGAAAAGCCCACTGAAAACGCGCCAGAACAGCGCCAAATCCCGGCGGTTCACGCGCTGGAGCCGCAGGTCTCCACCGTTGCGACGGAGAAACCGGCCAGCGGCCGATAAATTTTCGCAGGCTGAAGGTGCTTCCCAAGAGGTTAAAAAAGTTGGCCGCGGCTTTGAACGCCCGGCACGCCTCTGGCGACCAATTCATGTGGGAGCGGAAATCCCCTCCCCACGGCTATATCCGGCGCGAGCGCCCATCCACCCCAAGCGCCCATATGGCTTGACCCGTCCGGTTGTCCCCCCGGACGGGTCTTCCGTTTTCGGCCTCGCGTTTCCGCTTTCAGCCGCGCCGCGCGAAGGGTAGGGGAGAATCCGGGCAACTACGGACTTCGCGCGAAAGTAGTAATGCTCGCTGGACAAGCCAAAACTTTTCCACAAAATATTCTCGTCACATGTTTTTGATTCGTTGCGTCAGTCCTCGCGTCTTTTTTTCTCTCCCTGCGGGCTGGTTCATGACACATCGCAACGACGCGGCGTGCCGCGCCGACGTCCTCGGTCGCTGGCGGCAGCTGGCCGAGCAACGTCTCGAACATCTCACTGAATTATTCGAAAGCGGTCGCTGGCGGCGCTATTACGGCGAGCGCGCCTTTCTCGAGAACATCAGGGAAGCCAAGGTTGCCGTCGAAACCTGGCGCGGATTGTCGGCGCCGAAAGTTCTGGCAGAGCCCGTCATTCGCGTGACCTTGCCGTCTGCCCCGGCGTCGCAGCGCTGGCGTCCGGCCGCTCCGGCACCGGTGATCGCGTCCGAGCCGATCGAGATGCCCGTGCTCGCGGAAGCTTCTGCCGCGCCCGCGATCGATTTCCTCGCGCTGGAACGGGCGCTGGATGTGCCTGAAGAGCAAGCGCTGGACCCGGCGGCGATCGAGCGGCGCTATCCGTTGCTGCGCAACACGCTCTGAGACGCTAACGCCTCACTGCATTGCCGCCGATCATCACCTGCGCAAAACGCTGGGCGCCCTCGGCCGACAGGTCGGCCGTGACCGGTTGGCCATGATCGTGGCCCACCACCGCGCCACGCGGCGTCTCGGAGATCAGGTTGTTGTTGACGAGCACGGTGCCGGCCCCCGCCGCCACCGACACGCCGATACCTGCGAAGGTCTTGCGGATCACATTGCCCGTGATCGCGACATCGCGCAGATATTTGCCCCAGCCCGCGACGATGCCGAAGGAAGGCGCGTTCTCGATCACATTGCCGGTCACGGAAGTGTCGGCTTCGACATAGATGCCGATGCCGGCGGCATCATCCGGCGCGGTCCCGATCGGGCGCTTCGGAATGAGGTTGCGGATGATGTTGCCCTGGACGACGGCAATGCGTCCGCCCTCGTTGAAATTGCAGACGGACACGCCAAACGCCGCACCATCCACGGTGTTGCTCGCGATCACCGCGCCCTCGAAGGAGAATTCCGAATAGAGCGCGACCTCGCGGACATCGGTGACGCTGTTGCCGGTGATCTGGATGTTGGAGGCCGAATTGCCGCGCACCGCCGAATAGTCGCAATTCCTGATACGGTTGTTGCGTACGATCACATTGCCGGCACGGAACGCGTTGATGGCGTTGCCGTATTGTCCGGAGCCGCCGGGCCCGGCCTTGATGTCCTCGATGCGGTTGTCCGCCACCAGCGTGCCGTCGTCGCCGATCGCGGTGCGCAGGATCTCGATCCCGTTATCGTTCGTGCCGGTGATGGTATTGCGCGAGACGATGAGCCCTTGCGCATCGAACGACACGATCGCCGTGCCGGCGATGCCCGTGATGATGTTGCCCGAGATGTCGCCTGCGACCTGCTCGATCCAGATGCCGTTGCTGCCGCTATTCAATATCTCGCAATCGGTGACGCGGATGTCGCGGCCGCCGAGGCAATAGATCAGCCCATGCCGTGCAGGCAGGGGAAGGTTGCCGCCATCGAGCGTGACGCCGCTCAGCGTCACATGGCCGGCGCCTTGGCCCAAGAGCATCGCGCCGCCGCCGGTAAAGACAAACTTGGTCGCGCCGCGCACGCCGATCAGCTGCGTGCCGGTGGCGAGATTCAACGCGCCGGTGCGATAGACGCCGGGTGGCAGTGCCAGCGGCACGGCGGCGCGCGCGGCTTCGTCGATCGCGCGTTGCAGGGCTCGCGTCTGGTCGTCGGGACTGCCGGGGCGGACGCCATATTGCGTGGCATCGCGTCCGAGCGCGGAGGTGAGCTGCGCGGCCCGCGCGGCTTCAGGCGAGGCGGCGAGCGCGCCGGCAACGCCGATTGCGGAGGCGCCGATGAGATGGCGGCGATTGAGGTCCATGACCGTCTTTCCGCAAAAAAATTCGCGATGAAAGGAAGTACCCCAGAAATGCGCTGCCGCACGGCGGAAGCCAGCCGCGTAGACGGCGATTGTTGGGGGTAGGGTTAACAGCCGGTCAGGATCAGGCGGCCTCGCGCACCGCGCTGCGCGTCAATCTGATGAGTTCCGCGAGCATGGCTTCGCCGGCATCGACGAGTCCTTCCAGCGTGATGCGGCCGGGCCTTGCCGCGCCATTGCGCGCGAGTAGGGGCACATGGATGAAGGCCGCGAGGCGCGGGCCGTCATTCCGCTGCGTCGTCTCGATCGCGCGCCAGCTCAGATAATTGCAGAGATAGCTGCCGGCATCGCGCGAGGCGCGCGCATCGATGCCGGTTGCCAGTGCCGCGCGCAGGAGTTTTGCGGTGTGCGGGCCGAACGTCAGGGCATCGCCGTCGTGTGCGATCGATCCCTTGCGCACGCGCGTGCCGTCGGCGTCGGGCCAGATGGTCGTGACCGCGTTACGGGCCCGCGTCTCGACGCGCAGATACGGCGTCCGTTGCGCCAGGCCGAACATCAGGAGCGCGTGCGGGCGCCGCTTGGTCAGAAGCTGCGGCAATTCGCGATCGACGGTGGCGTAGGTGACGTGAAAGATGTGGCCGGAGAGCGCGACATCGTCGAAGGCGGGACGGCGGAGCTGCATCAGCCGCCCGACCAGCGGCATGGTCGGATTGTAGGGTGCGCCGGGATACGGTCCGAAGCCGGTGACGAGAATGCGCAGCTTGCCGCCCATCAGAGCAGCCCCAGCATCTGCTCGGCGGCGACCGCCGGCGTGAGGCGGCCGTCGGCAACGTCGATCTCGATCTTCTTGACTTTCGCGCGGGTGGAGACATCGGCGCGCAGCCGCCCCAGCATCCGCTGCTCCAGCATCGACCACATCCACTTCACCTGCTGATCGCGCCGCCGTGCCGCGAAATCGCCCGACGCGCTCATCGCGGTGCGATGATCGAGAATTTTCTGCCAGAGCTTGGCGATGCCGTCGCCGGTCAGCGCCGAATAAGTCTCCACCGGCGGATGCCAGTGCTCCGAGCGGGGGCTCAGGATATGCAGCGCGCTGCGATAGTCGGCGGCGGCGCGCTGGGCGCGCTTGAGATTGTCGCCATCGGCCTTGTTGATCGCGATCATGTCGGCGAGCTCGACGAGGCCCTTCTTGATGCCTTGCAGCTCGTCGCCGGCGCCGGGCAGCATCAGCGCCAGGAAGAAGTCGGTCATGTCGGCGACCGCAGTCTCGGACTGGCCGATGCCGACGGTTTCGACCAGGATCACGTCGAAGCCTGCTGCCTCGCACAGCAGCATGGCCTCGCGCGTTTTCGCGGCGACCCCGCCGAGCGTCCCGGACGAGGGCGAGGGGCGGATATAGGCCTGGTCGGAAGCTGCAAGCCGCGCCATCCGCGTCTTGTCGCCGAGGATCGATCCACCGGTGCGGGCCGAGGAGGGATCGACCGCGAGCACCGCGACCTGGTGGCCGCGGCTGATCAGGTACATGCCGAGTGCGTCGATGGTGGTCGACTTGCCGACACCAGGCGAGCCCGTGATCCCGACGCGGATCGCCTTGCCGGTCGCCGGCAGCAACGCCTGCACCAGCTCGCGCGCGGAAGCCTGGTGATCGGCACGTCGGCTCTCGATGAGCGTAATGGCGCGCGCGAGGGCCGCGCGGCTACCGCTGCGGAGTTCCTTAACGAGGGACTTGATGTCGGGAGCCTTAGAAGGGGACATGGCTTGGTGTACAACGCCTGCGCGATGCAGGCGAGAGGCTTCCCGGCCTTGTATCCCCATCATTTCGGATTCGAAAAACGCCTTTGATTATTGCTGATCTTCCGCATCGCCCTTCGGGCGCGCTCCGGCGAAGATGCGCTGGCCTTCCGCCGTCAGATGCGGCTTGAGCGTCTCCCATGGCACGAAGGCGACGTACTGGCCCTCGACATAGGGGCCTACCGCATAGGGCGGATAGTGGAAGGTGAGGCCGGAGCTCTTGCCGGCTTCGGTCGAGGGCGCCAGCGTTACCGCGCCGATCTTGAGCAGTTTCGGCTCGACGCCCTTGAACCATTCGGCCGTCGCCGTCTCGCTGGAATCGCGTTTCTTCTTTTCGATCTTGAGGGAAGCGATGATCGCCTTCTGCATCGCGGTCATGGTCGGGCCGCTGTCCGCGGTCTCGGTGAAGAAGGGGCGGATGCTGATGGGCTTGTTCTCGGCCTTGTCCCACAGGATGGTGTTGACGTCGGTGTTGGGATGCGCGCCGTGGGTGTCCATGTAATCGTCGCGGACGATGCTGACATAGCGGTCGGCGATCACCGAGCGGACGCTATATTTGCGCTCGAACGACCAGCCGCCGTCCTTGAAGAATTGCGGGTCCTGCTTCATTTCCTTGGCGGCATCGGCGGCATTCTTGTCGAGCCATTTCTTGCCGTCGGCAAGGCAATAGGCTGAAAGCCCCGGATCTGCCTCGATCTTGATCGCAGCGTCTGGCTTGGGATCATCGGCCAGCGATGGTGACCACTGGGCTATCGCAGCCAGGAGCCCGATTGCGATGGCGGCGCGCCGTGTCGTTCCAATCCGTTTCATGTTCGCTTGACCCTGCATTCCCATTTTCCTGCGCGCGGATTCACTACAGGTTACGCTGAACCCTGGCTGAACGCCGCGCGTTTCTCCATGTGGACCAATGTTAGCGTCGGCATTGGTCGCAGCACATCACGCTCCGGGTTCAATCCGGAGCGTTAGCAGGTCTTCGTGAAGGTTTACTCCGCCGCCTCGCTATGGCCAAGTCGGGCGTTGAGCTTGCGGATCAGCTCTTCGGCGGCGTCCGAGATCACGGTGCCGGGCGGGTAGATCGCTTCCGCGCCGGCCTTGTAGAGCGCGTCATAATCCTGCGGCGGCACCACGCCGCCGACGATGATCATGATGTCCTCGCGGCCCTGCTTCTTCAGCGCGGCCTTCAATTCAGGCACGGCGGTGAGGTGGGCGGCCGCGAGCGAGGAGACGCCGAGGATATGCACGTCGTTCTCGACGGCCTGCCGCGCGGCTTCGTCGGCGGTGGCAAACAGCGGCCCGATATCGACGTCGAAGCCGACATCGGCAAAGGCCGATGCGATCACCTTTTGGCCGCGATCGTGGCCGTCCTGGCCGATCTTGGCGACGAGGATGCGCGGGCGTCGGCCTTCGGCCTCCTCGAAGGCATCGATCAGCTCCTGCACTTTCTGGACCTTGTTGGACATCGCGGACGCCTCCCGCTTGTAGACGCCGGTGATGGATTTGATCTCGGCGCGGTGGCGGCCGAACACTTTTTCCATCGCGTCGGAAATTTCGCCGACGGTTGCCTTGGCGCGCGCCGCGTCGATGGCAAGCGCCAGGAGATTACCGTTGCCTTCAGCCGCGCGGGTCAGCGCGGCGAGCGCAGCGTCGACATCCTTCTGGTTGCGCTCGGTGCGCAGCCGCTTCAGCTTGTCGATCTGCAACCGCCGCACGGTGGAATTTTCCACTTTCAGGATCTCGATCGGCGCTTCGTCGGTCGGCTTGTACTTGTTGACGCCAATCACCGCCTGTTTGCCGGCATCGATGCGCGCCTGGGTCTTGGCGGAGGCTTCTTCGATACGAAGTTTCGGCACGCCGGCCTCGATCGCCTTGGCCATGCCGCCCAATTCTTCCACTTCCTGGATATGACCCCAGGCCTTGGCGGCGAGATCGCGGGTCAGGCGCTCGACATAATAGGAGCCGCCCCAGGGATCGATGATCCTTGTCGTGCCGCTCTCCTGCTGCAGGAAGAGCTGCGTATTGCGGGCGATGCGCGCGGAGAAGTCGGTGGGCAGCGCCAGCGCTTCATCCAACGCGTTGGTGTGCAGCGATTGGGTGTGGCCCTGGGTTGCCGCCATCGCCTCGATGGTGGTGCGCGCAACGTTGTTGAAGACATCCTGCGCGGTCAGCGACCAGCCGGAGGTCTGGCAATGGGTGCGCAGCGACAGCGAGCGCGGGTCCTTCGGATTGAACGGTTTTAACAGCTTCGCCCAGAGCAGCCGCGCCGCGCGCATCTTGGCGACTTCCATGAAGAAGTTCATGCCGATCGCCCAGAAGAACGACAGCCGCGGCGCGAAGCGGTCGACGTCGAGGCCGGCGGCGAGGCCAGCGCGTAGATATTCGACGCCATCGGCGAGCGTATAGGCGAGCTCGAGGTCCTGCGTCGCGCCGGCCTCCTGCATGTGATAGCCGGAGATCGAGATCGAATTGAACTTCGGCATCCGCTGCGAAGTATAGGCGAAGATGTCCGAGATGATCCGCATCGAGGGCGTCGGCGGATAGATATAGGTGTTGCGCACCATGAACTCTTTCAGAATGTCATTCTGAATGGTGCCCGACAGTTTCTCCGGTGGCACGCCCTGTTCTTCGGCGGCAACGACGAACAGCGCGAGGATCGGCAGCACCGCGCCATTCATGGTCATCGACACGCTCATCCGGTCGAGCGGGATGCCGGCAAACAGCGTGCGCATGTCGTAGATCGAGTCGATCGCAACACCGGCCATGCCGACGTCGCCGGAGACGCGCGGATGATCGGAATCATAGCCGCGGTGAGTGGCGAGATCGAATGCGACCGACAGCCCTTTTTGGCCGGCCGCAAGGTTGCGGCGGTAGAACGCGTTGGAATCTTCCGCCGTGGAGAAGCCGGCATATTGCCGGACCGTCCACGGCTGGTTGACATACATGGTCGGGTAGGGGCCGCGCAGGTACGGCGCGATGCCGGGCCATGTGTCGAGGAAGTCGACATCCGCAAGATCGGCCTCGCCATAGGCGGGCTTCACCAGAATGCCTTCCGGCGTGAGCCACGGCTCGGCCTTGCCGGCGGGCGCTGTGGGTGCGGCCAGCGCGAAGGCGAGGTTGGCAAAGTTTGGAACGCGGCTCATGGCGATCACCCTATCATATTCGCTCGCGGCACGACCCGTTAATCATGATCCGGATGCTGGTGGCTGGCGATGGTGGCCATCTTTTCCGGGCCGTAATTCTGTATCGTGGTCTGGCTCGGCAAATTCGCGATGCCCACCACCCAGCCGAGCCGGGATTCCGTGCCAAACTGCCGCGTCGGGATCACCCGATCCGGCCGGTCGAAGGTGCCGGTCATGATCTCGATGCGCGGGCCGTCGATGCGGCGGAAGCTCAGGGGCGTGCCGCAGCTCGCGCAGAAATCGCGCTCGGCGATCGAGGAGGAGCGGAATGCGGCCGGCTTGCCCTTGGTCCAGGCGAAGTCATTGCGATCGATATCGGCGAAAGAGGCGAACGGCGCGCCGGAGGCCTTCTGGCACATGCGGCAATGGCAGATGCTGATTTTGACCGGTGCGGTCTTGACGGCAAATCGAATGGCGCCGCACTGGCAGCCGCCGGTCAGGACGGGCTTGGCTTCCTCATTCATGTCCGCTCCATCAGCTCATAGGCTTTTTGCAGCACGCTGAGCGCATCGCCGCCCGCAACGACAAAGTCGGTCACGCCGGCTTCGCGCAGCGCGGCTTCCAGCTCGCCGGGCCGGCCTGCCAGATAGATATGTCGTGCGCCGGCGGCTTTAAGGGCCTTCGCGGCATCGACGGCGAGCTGGGCATAGATCTTGTCGGAGGAACAAAGGATCGCCAGCGGTGCGCTGGAACCCTTGAAGGCAGCCGCAAGCGTGGCTGCGTCGGCATATCCCTCGTTGTCGATCGCCTCGATGCCGCCGGCCTCAAAGAAGCTCTTGGCGAAGGTTGCGCGCGCGGTGAAGTCGGCGGCCGTGCCGAGATTGGCGAGGAACACGCGCGGACGTTTCCCGGCGGTTTTCAGCATCTGGTCCGAACGGTCGCGCAGGCGCTCGAAGGGGGCCGCAAGCCGCAGCGGCATCAGCGGCTCGAAGGTGATGGCGTCGTTCGCCGGTGCGAGCACGACGGGTTTCACATCCTCCACTGCAACCTGCGCTTCATGCAGGTTTGGAAACTCGCTGGCACCGGTGAGCACATCCTTGCGCCTTGCGACATTGGCTTCGCGTGCCTTCCGCGTGGCAGCGACCTTGCTCTGGATCAGGCCTTGCTGAAGGGCGGCAAATACACCGCCAGCCTTCTCGATCTCCTGGAAGATCGCCCAGGTCGCTTCGCACAGCTCTGTGGTCAGGCTTTCGATGCCGCCCGATCCCGCGGCCGGATCGGACACCTTGGCGAGGTTGGATTCTTCCAGCAGCACGAGCTGGGTGTTGCGCGCTACGCGCCGCGCAAAGGCATCCGGCAGGCCGAGCGCCAGCGTATGCGGCAGCACGGTGATGGCGTTGGCGCCGGCGAGGCCGCCTGCGAAGGTGGCCATGGTCGCGCGCAGCATGTTCACGTAAGCATCGCGCTGCGTCAGCATGCGCCAGGCGGTCTCGGCGGCGATGAAAATAGGCTTTGGCGCAAGGCCGCAGGCTTGCTCGACGCGGGCCCACAGACGTCGAAGCGCGCGAAACTTGGCGATGGTCAGGAACTGGTCGGCATCAGCGACCAGCCGAAACGAGATCGCCGCGCGCGCTGCGTCGAGCGCAATGCCGCCGCCTTCCAGCATGCGCAGATAGGCCACCGCGAGCGACAGCGCGAAGGCGAGCTCCTGCGCCTCCGAGCCGCCGGCATCGTGCACCGGTCGGCCGTCGGCCAGCACGAACGGGCCCTTGAAACCACGCGACATCAGGCCGGAGACGACCTTGGCGAAAGGTTTCTCCATCTCGCTCCAGGGCGAGGGCGCGCCGCCGCGCACGGCCATGGTCGAGAGTGCCTGATAGCTGACGCGAAGGTCGACCTTGGCGGGATCGATACGCCGCGCTTCGATGAGATCAGCGACGGCCTCGCCGGCGTTGCCGCGTCCGATCACCGGATGCAGCGAGAT
>Ga0310811_10005943_pt1 | contig 15526 bp, 14 predicted proteins | sample YCmetagenome_FD_207642 | JGI IMG/M metagenome (GOLD analysis project Ga0310811, IMG submission 207642) | Soil microbial communities from experimental microcosm in Duke University, North Carolina, United States - YC | ecosystem: Engineered > Artificial ecosystem > Soil microcosm > Unclassified ...
TTGGTGAACTGGCTCTGGAGGCTGGTATTCCTGCTGGCGTGCTCAATATTATTGCGGATGGCCCGGAGATTGCCCCGTCTCTGGTGAGCCACAATGACGTCAATATGGTCTCGATTACCGGCAGTACGCGAAGTGGTAAATATGTCATGCGTGCCGCGGCTGAGACGGTGAAGCGTGCCCATCTGGAACTGGGTGGCAAAGCGCCCTTTATTGTCTATGACGATGCTGATCTGGAAGCCGCTGCAAATGGCGCGGTCGTCGGCGGTTACGTCAACTGTGGTCAGGACTGCACGGCTGCGACGCGTATCTACGTCCAGGATGCCGTCTATGATGCCTTCCTGGAATCCTTTGTGCAGAAGGTCAGGCAGATCCGTGTCGGCAATCCAAAGGACGAGAGCACCGATATGGGTTCATTGATCTCCGCCCGACAGCGCGACAACGTCGAAGGCTTCGTCGAGCGTGCCCTGCACAACGGCTCCAATATTCTCATTGGCGGCAAGCGTGCTGTTATCTCTGGCCTGGAGAAGGGCTTCTTCTTCGAGCCAACCGTGATCGCTGAGGATCGTCAGGACGCGGAGATTGTGCAATCTGAGGTCTTTGGCCCCGTGGTGGTCGTCAGCCGTTTCAGCACAGAAGAGGAAGTGCTGAAGAAGGCAAACAACGTCGTCTATGGTCTGGCCGCCTCCGTCTGGACAAAAGACATCTTCAAGGCCATGCGCGCCAGCAACGCCCTGCAATTCGGCACCGTCTGGGTCAACGATCATCTCCCCATCACCTCTGAAATGCCCCATGGTGGCTACAAACAGAGTGGCATTGGTAAAGACATGTCAATCTACTCCTTTGAAGAGTATACCCAGATCAAGCACGTGCTGGTCGAACTCACTGGCGAGGCCCGCAAGTCCTGGCACTACACCATCTTCGGCGACCCATCGTAGCTCATCTCGCACGTCCCAGCAAAATCATCGGGGAATGGTCTACCCCATTCCCTCACCAATCGCCGTCACTCCAGACCAGTAGGGGCGTGGTGCAGCGCTAGCGGAACTGCGCCCCCGTCCCCCACCGGCCATCTCGCCCTCACACGTGCTTCTCGAGCGCGTTTTCATGGTTGTAGAAAAGACGCAATGAAGTTTGGCTACCCAGGCACAACTCCGTTACACTGCACCGTACCTCTCCTGTTCCAGCCTGACGCATTCTCGAGATGATAAAATAGGTGTGTGAGAATCAAGGATAATCTCATAAAAAAAGGAAAGATTATAATTATATGACACTTGACCTTATCCCGCTTTGTACAATGACCTCCACTCCTCTTCCACCCGCTGATCTTGGGATCACTTCATCCGGACACCGTCTCATGGTCCAGATCCAAGAATCCATTTGGGAAGGTGAACGCTTACATGCAAAACTCAAACCTGGAACCACTGCTGCTGATTGGATGGTGATCGGACCTGATGGCACCGCTCATATTGATATCCGACTCACACTCGAAACACACGATGGAGCGCTTATCTACGTGCATTATACTGGACGGAGAGATTTTACGCAGGTTGCTCAAGGAATCGATGCCCCCGTCTATATTACCCCTCTCTTTGAGACCAGTGATGAGCGTTACCTCTGGCTCAATAAGATTCAAGCGGTTGGCAAAGGAACCGTCGATGGGAACACGCGCATCTATCACATCTATGAACTTCGCTGAGTGCCGCACTGTAGAAAAAAAGATGCCAGATTGGAAATATCTCTTCCTGGAGAAATGTTCTTCATATCTCCGGCGGCGTTCCCTGAACTATCGTTTCTAACCATCTCGCCAGTTGCTCTTTGCCCATTTTCCCATTCGCGATTGCCATCATCGTGTGATAATAATCGATTTCGCTCGCAACTGGCTTGAGTCCATTTAACTGCAAAAACGTAAACATTGTCATACCGGCCGCTCGTTTGTTCCCATCAATGAATGGATGGTTCTGGCAGATGTGAAAACCATAGGCTGCGGCCATCTGGAAGATGGTCTCGTGTAAAAACTGCCGCTCAAATTGTGCCTGTGGCATCGCCAATGCCGCATCCAGCATGCCTTCATCCCGTAGTTGATAGCTTCCCCCATACAGGCGAATCTGGTCATCATGTATAGCTAAAACAAGCTCTTTTGGCAGAAATCGTATCATAGCACTTATCTGAACTCACTCACTCACTCAATTTTCGATTGGCATTCCGATAGCGGGGTTCAATCTCTTGATAGGCTTCCCAGGCATCCTGAAAATCCTCGCTTGCCTTCGTCAATATGATACGGTCTCCTGTTACCTCGATTGCTATCTCATCGTTTTCGTGAAGGTGAAGCGCTTCAACCACCGTCGCTGGTAAGGTAACTGTGGCGGAATTTCCTACCTTTCGCAATTTGACTACCTGCAAGATGTTTCTCCTTTTTTGTATTGTGTGTATACGGAAGTATACACGAAAATTTCTCTTTGGTCAACACTATCTGCAAATTGTCGTTTTGCGCAGAATGACTCTAGTTTTCTCATGGGAAGGCATTCTATGAAATAAAGTAGAAAATATGCTTGTTTTGTGTTACACAAACACCTCTGCAATATTTCTAAGTAAAGAATGAATTATAATAACGATAGAAACACATTTATAAATCTTAATGAACAATTAATACTTTCTTGAGTGTAAAGGGTATATAATAATTATACATGAAAGAGATAAGCGAACAGGACATTCTTTTCGCCACGAAAGCTCTGGAAGTTGTGTGTTGATAAGCACAAGTAGCTCTACGTCGATGTTGTTGGAAGGGGGGTCATTATGAAGAATGATCGGAATGTGAATGCCGACCTGGTTGCTTTTGATGCTGCGCAAAGCCGATCCACTACGGATGAATTGATCTTTATTACACAATTATTGCGAAGTACGCGGACTATGTTTCATATAGACGAGCTCTTGTTCTGGTTAGAGGGACAGTTTGTCCAACGCTTACAAATGCAGGTGGCTCAGTGCTGGGCCGTTCAGCTCGATCAATTTGGCCAGCAGACTCTCAATATGCGCTCCCAGGTCTACCGAGATCCCTCTTTGCCTGTGCATATCGTGACGAATGATCAGGTGATGTTGCTGGCAAAACGCATCGCTCTCTCTCATGAGAATTCCTTCTTTCAACCGGTCGATACGCTCTTTTCTTCGTATCAAACCATCTTGCTAAAACGCTACGGTCTGCACTATTGCTCTGGCTGTTTTATACAGCAGAACATTTTGTTGCCTCCTCCCAATTCTGACCTCGCAGCCCAATGCCTTCCTGTTCCGCTGCGTCTGGTTCTCCTATTTTTCGTCCATCATTCCTCATCACAAAATACGTTGCCTCTGGTAAACGCGATTGTCGAGCAAGCATTGCGTATTGCTAAGGACCGCCATTTGCTGCATCCTCTCTACGAAGGACCACGCCTGTTGCCACCTCCGTCTTCTCAAGTCGCCTCTTTACCTCCTCTATCGGAACTTGTTCCGCGTCGCCTGGAGAGCCAGGAACTTTTGCGCTCCAGTAATCCTCTCTCAGGCTCGTTGGCTATTGCTGATAAAAAGGCTCGTTATCTCTATAAATATATCGATGGCCGTTTAACTATTGATCGGCTGGCTTCTCTGTTGCATGTATCGCTCGCCGAGATCTTGCCTCTACTGCGCCTTCTGCTTGCTCAAAAGTGGATACAACTATATACGTCTGACGGGAGACAGGTTCAGAGCGGGGCTCTTCGCTAAAAAAACGTAATGCCGCTTCTCTCTATCCTGCTGGTGTTTTTGTGTGGAAAGGGGTTGTCTTGTGCCGAGCTCTCTGACTTCGAATGGTCTGAACATCCTTTTATCTCTCTCGTTCTTTTTCTTTGCGCTTCGTGTTTTGTATCTCTACATCCATATTCGTAGCGCTCGTCTCTTTCTCTTCGGCTTTTCTATGCTGGTGATCAGTTTCACCGCTGCGACAGATTTTGTTTCTGGCTTTTTTCTATTCCTGCATACTGACTGGTTCCTTTTCATCGGTCAGGCCATCAGCTTATTGTTTGTGCTCTTCAGTCTCCTCCGAACCTTTGATCGCCATCTCGAACTCCTGATTCGGGTGCAGCTCTTTGTGTCTGCGCTCCTCCTGTTGCTTCTGGCCTTCTCGCCATTCCTGCCCACATCCTCTACTCCCTGGCTCTTCTGTTTTAGTGCGGCCCGTAGCGCCATTTGCTTTGCTATTTTTTTCTACTACCTCAGCATTTTTTTCCATAAAGATACGCGTTTCAGCCTGCTGATGTCCCTGGCATTTTTCTTATTGAGCCTCGGCTATCTTCTCACTCTGCCCCGGTACGTGCTCCCCGACGCCTCACTGATGGATATGGTCGGTGATATCGTGCGTGTCGTCGGCGTGCTGATCCTATCCCTCAGCTTTACCATCAGCTAGGCCCTCCACGCGGATAGACCCAGGATAGACCCAGGATAGACCCAGTAGAGGCACGGTGGAGTGAGAACGGAACTGTGCCTGGGAACTCGCGCGATTCTTCTGGCTCCGCAGGAGGAGAGCCGCCATCGCCGCAGATCTCCGTGCTCGAAAAAACAGGTGCCTGCAATCGCCATCGCCTCCGTTGCCATCATCGCCTGCGGATCCAGCTTTATCGCGCGAGCTCACAGGCTGGATCCCAAATCCTGCCTGTCCACGAACTCCACGGCCCTCAGGCTGATGCATATTAGGCGCTGCTTGTCTGCGCCCAATATGCATCAGCCTGAGAAAGGATGCGCTATTGGAGAGGGCTGGTGGAGCACACAGGTGAGACAATCTCGGCCCCTCCCTGCGGTGTTGAACTGCTCCTGGTAAAGGGGTACATACGTTCTTCACCCTCGAAGAAAGGCAGAGGTAGGGGCCGCGGTTTATCCCTGCCCGCAAGCCCCACCGGCCCTCTCGGCCTTCGCTTGATGTGTATTGATCACGCTTGATGCTGATCTGTATGCCCTACAGGGGCCGTTTTCTTTTCTAGTCGCAGAAAAGGGGACGTAATGCGACCAGATCAGGATCCGTCAAAGCAAACTCACGTGTCGCAGGATACAACGCAAACGCTTGCTGCAACGCTGGCCTTGCTTGCTCCAGTTGACTATGTGTGGCATAAAAGCAGGCCAGATTATAGAGCACATAGCCCTTCAGCGTCTCCGGTACCTCCAACTCAATGACGCGGTTGACCCAGCCTTCATACATCTCCAGTGCATGCTTGAGATCGCGATGCTCGAGAAGGTATTGAGCCAGATGAGACTGCGTATGTTCGTAACAATTCCCCATGAAGGTGGTGTACAGTGGCATGCCATCGTTAATCCAGTCGAAACGATGGGAATCCGTCAGATCGCTCTCTGTGAGCTGCGAGACAAGCTCGATCAGTTCCGCGTACACCTGATCAGATTCAGAGAGCAACACTGACCAGGGACGATGACGATGCTCTTCAAAGATCAGAGGGTTTAGCTCTTCAAAGTTTTCCTTGTTTTCCTTTTCCGGTTGTGCATCCTCTCGAAGGATGGCTTGCAATCGAGACACGAGCCGCTGACGCCAGAACGTCATGTGGGCCACATGGTCCTTGGCAGACCACCGTTCTGGTGTGCCAGTGCTCTCCAGTTCGCTAGTTGGTAACTGTTGGAAGAAAGCATTCTGATTGATCTGGGCCTGGCGCAAAAGATCGAGCAGAAGAGGCTTAAAAGCACGGTGCGTCATGGGTATTTTTCCTCACTTCTTGTTGTGAAATCATCTCAAACATAGGGCAGATGCAGCCCTGTAAGAGAATTAGTAAAAATGGCATACGTTGAGGCGTTGCACCTGAGGAGAGATGAATATCAGGAGGATCTCAACCGGAAGCGGTAGAGATGCTCTCAAAGAAGCTTGGAATCTGCTACTGATTCAATCGCAAACACGCAATAAATCAGCAGTGAGTACTTTTCACTCGCGAGGTGCAGCGTCTCATAGAAGAGAAATGCATGTTCTTCATAGATCGCACCTCCTTTCAGTGATAAAAAACATCATATCAGAATTTGAGTATATCAGAGGATGTGATATTTTACAAGGGATACACTCGCTAAATTCATGCAGAGAAACAAATCTTGCCAGAACCCTTCAGAAATTTCACTACCTGCCGAATATCTATAAGAGAAGAGGCAAAAAGACCTCCCTCCCGGTTCTCACAACGATGTCGCCTGAGTGAGAGACAGTGCAACATCGATATGGGGAACGTGTAGGACTGGTGCAGGGGGCAGTGTAGGGGTAAGATCCCGATCACATCGGCATTTGTGTAGGTAGTGTAGCTTTTTAGGAAAAATTCTCGTAGCGTAAAAAATCTTGTAGCGCGTCACAAAAACGATCCCAATGCTCTATCATCTCACCATCTCATGTAGCTCTGGTGTAGGATCGTGTAGGGTCAAGATCCCGATCACATCCGCCTTTGTGTAGGATGTGTAGCACTTTTACAATTTTTATAACTCTGTTTTGCGAACCGGGTCTCGTTTGGCAATGGGTGCATGTGGTCTGTTTTGCGAACCGGGTCTCGTTTGGCAATGGGGTGCATGTGGTCCCATCCTCGAAGAAAGGCAGAGGTAGGGGCAGCGGTTTATCCCTGCCCGCGAGCCCCATCGCCCTATCCTGCACCCGCTGGGACAGGTGTTGCTTATGAATGCCAACCACAATTATTACGCATACTCTGAATGCTCATCATTCGCCGACTGTGGCGGTTGTTGTATCCCTGGCTGAACTGTCTGAACCGGCTGAACTGGTTGAACTGGCTGCTGAGGCCCGAGCCCCTGTGCGTAACGTGTCTTGTCAAAGTCTGATTTCTCATGGAGACGTGCCGAGATCAACTCATCACTCCAACGTGCAAGCAGCACTCCCAGTGCCGCTCCTCCTGCTGCCACTGCGATCTTTATCATCGCTATTCCTGCGTTACTCACTATCGTTGTCTCCTTTCTGCAAAGTTGGAACTGCCCTCTTTTTTTTACAGATACTTTCTATTTTACTTAGTCTCTTAGTAATGTACTACATTTATACGTATATCTTCCGTTCCCCGCTCCATACTATGGTCATGTTCGGCCCTCTTGTGTGACACTTCCTTGCTCTCATCAGTCATGATATAAGGATGGGGCAACATGATATGGGGCAGGAACGGTGCTTTCTTCCTGTTCATAGGAGTGCTTGCTACCCATAAGGGTTATCTGATCACTCAGAATTATAGCAAAGTAGATTTTATGTGCTAAAATCTGCTACTAAGTTTAGTTTTGTTGATATGTGGACGTTTTTGTTTGTGGAGTAGGAGCAAAAAATGGAGGATCTACAGCATCGGATTCAGGTCGCACGTGGCGCTTTACCTGCTGATCTGGTTTTACGCAATGCTCATCTACTGAATGTCTGTAGTAATGAGTGCTACGCCGCTGATGTGGCTATTGCTCGTGGATATATCGCTGGCATTAGTGCGCCCGGGGGAGGCTATTTCGGTCGCGAAGAGCGCGATCTCCAGGGACGCTGGCTTGCTCCTGGTCTGCTTGATGGGCATATGCATATCGAGAGTACGATGCTCGTTCTCTCTGAGTTCGCTCGTCTGGTTACTCCCAGGGGGGTGACCACTGTGGTCCTTGATCCTCATGAGTTCGCGAATGTGCTGGGCGTGGCTGGTATACGCTATGTTCTGGAATCCAGTCGGGATCTCCCTCTTTCTACCTATGTGATGCTTTCGTCCTGCGTTCCGGCTTCTTCCTTTGAAACTCCTCGCCAGCCTCTCCTGGCCGCCGATCTTTTACCTTTTCTCGATGATCCGCGTGTCTTAGGTCTGGCTGAAATGATGGATATGCCTGCTGTCTTGCAGGGGGCGGAACAGGCGCTGGCAAAGATTCACGCTTCTCGCGCACGTGGTCTGGCGGTCGATGGTCATGCTCCTGGCCTGAGGGGACGCGACCTCTGCGCCTATGCTGCTTCTGGCATTCAATCTGATCACGAGTGTAGCTCTTTAGAGGAAGCTCGTGAGCGTATCCGCCTTGGCATGTGGCTGATGATACGTGAGGGCTCTGCGGCTCGCAATCTGGAGGCGCTACTTCCTCTGGTGCAAGAGCTTCATCCGCCGCGCGCTTTTTTTGTCACTGATGATCGTGATCCTCTGGATTTGATGACCCGGGGCCATATTGACTCTATGGTTCGTCAGGCTATTTCTCTCGGTCTTGAACCGCTTGAAGCTATTCGTCTGGCTTCTTACAACACTGCTCAATATTTTGGTTTGCACGAACGTGGTGCCCTGGCTCCGGGTTTCGTGGCTGATATGGTGGTTCTGGATGATCTTCGTTCGTTTCAGGTTCAGTCTGTCTATAAAGATGGTCTCCTGGTTGCTCAAGAGGGAAAGTTGCTGGTATCGCCTCCCCCCGCTACGATGTTTTCGGGGGTCGCTGACACGGTCAATCTTGGCGCGGTCTCTGTCGCTGATCTTCGTATTGCTGGCACTCCTGGCCCGGTCGAGGTGATTGGCCTGGAACCCGGCCAGATTACTACCAGACACTTACGCTTTGAGGCCTCTGTGCGCGATGGCGAGATTGTGGCGGACCCTGATCGCGATCTGTTGAAGCTGGTGGTCATTGAACGTCATCATGGCTCGGGTCGTGTCGGTCTGGGTCTGGTGCATGGCTTCGGCCTCAAACAGGGTGCCCTGGCTTCTAGTGTCGCTCATGATGCTCATAATGTGGTGATCGTTGGGACGAATGATCACGATATTCTCCACGCGGCTCGCTCTTTGGAAGCCTCTGGGGGGGGCTTTGTCTGTGTCTCCGCTGGCTCTGTGCTGGCTAGTGTGCCTTTACCCCTTGCAGGTCTGGTCTCTCCTCTCCCGGCGGAAACGGTGGTGCAACAATTACAGGCCCTTGATGCTGCTGCTACCCAACTCGGTTGTGTGCTCGATCACCCTTGTATGACTCTGAGTTTCCTTTCTCTTTCTGTTATCCCTGCTCTGAAGTTGACGGATCAGGGGCTGGTTGATGTGGAGACGTTTACTCTGCTTCCATTGCAATAAAAGGTAATAGTTCATGCTACAAAAGCTTGTTGAATATCATTGGTCGGAGCACCTCGATGACGCTCTGCTCCTCCTGGGACGCCTCGATGTAAAGACTGTTCCTCTGGCCGGGGGAACCTATTTACTCGGCTTAGATGATGATTCTATTCAAGCCGTTGTTGATCTCCGCGATCTCGATCTGGCTTATATTTCTGACGATACCAGAGGTCTCCATCTGGGCGCTATGACGACTCTTCAATCCCTTGCCGAATCCACTCTCTTGAAGGAGTTCGCCTCAGGGATTCTTGCTGAGTCCGCTCTGGCCTCTGCTTCTTCTCGCCTGATCCGCAATTGTGCTACTCTTGGCGGCACTCTCGGCGCGGGCGCTGCTTCTCAGGCCGATCTGTGGACGGCTCTGGTGGCTCTCGATGCTGAGGTGGTGGTCCGCTCTGGCTCGAAGACGCAGGTGAATTTGAGCGGCGGGACGTCTGAACGCCCCGGCCTCGCTCTCTCCGGGGTCGTCTATAAGGGGAAGTATGAGCGTCGTATCCCCTGCGCTTCTTTCTCTCTGGATCATCGTCCCGGCGAGCTCATTCTTGAGGTCTTTGTCCCTCGCCCTCCTATAAATAGCGGAGGCTCTTTTATGCGCGTTGGCCGTTCTGCCTCTGATCTATCGCTGCTCAATGTCGCTACTCAGCTTGAGGTTGAGGATGGCAAATATAAACGTGTCCGTCTGATCTTCGGTGGCCGCAATATGGAGCCTCTGCGTTTACAGGCTATCGAGCGCTTCCTTGAAGGTCGGGCCCTCGCTCGCTCTGCCGATACTCTTGATCGCCAGTTGCTCTCTCAAGCTATGCGCGCTGCTATCTCTGAATTTCGCCCGCCCTCCGATATTCTGGCCAGTAATAGTTATCGTCGAGTGGCTGGCTTAAATCTCGCTTATCGCGCTCTGGAAGAAGCCGCTAATATTGCGATCTGGCGCGGTCTGGTATCATCTGGAAGAGGAGCTTGAGTTTTGTATGGAACTCGAACTGAATATTAATAGCACGATTGCTAGCCTGGATGTCGCGACAAATGAAACTCTGTTGACTCTGTTACGTCGCGAAGGCTATTGTGGGGTCAAGCATGGCTGCGAGACTGGTGACTGCGGAGCCTGTACTGTTCTCGTCGATGGGGTCCCTCGCCCGAGCTGTGTGATGTTCGCGGCGCAAGCGGGCGGCTGTACGGTGATGACGGTTGAGGGCTTGAACTCGGGCTCTCAATTGCATCCATTGCAGCAGGCCTTTGCTGAGATCGGAGCCGCTCATTGTGGCTTCTGTACTCCGGGTATGCTGCTATCCGCTACTGCTCTCTTGAAACAAAATGCTCGCCCCGATGCTGCTGAGGTGCGCGAGGCTCTCTCCGGCAATCTCTGCCGCTGCACTGGCTACGATCGACCAGTACAGGCCGTTCTACGCGCCGCCGCTGCACTGCGCGGTGATCCTCTTCCTGCGTTGGAGCATCAGGTCGTTCCTGTCTCTCATGAGAGCAATGTCGCTCGTAATCGCTCCGAGATGGCTGAGGGCGCAACCACGAAAATTCCTCTGATTTCTCTTGCGAATGGCGTTCCTTCTTCCACTGGTGAGTCGCAATCTGTCCTCCTTGGTCAGGCGGTTCCCCCCGCGGATGCCCGCAAGCTGGTGACCGGGAAGCCTGTTTTTGCGGCTGATTTCTCTCTCCGAGGTATGCTCTCGGCTCGCGTTCTGACCAGCCCTCATGCCCATGCGTTGATTCGCGATATCGATGTTTCTGAGGCGAAGGCACTCCCGGGCGTTCTCGCTGTTTTGACGCATAAGGATGTGCCCCGCATTCCTTTCTCTTCAGTGGAACGCTCTCGTGAGCCGCAGATGTTGCAGGATCAGTTCAGCCTGGATTATGTTCTCCGCTTCGTCGGGGATCGGGTGGCGGTGGTTGCAGCTGAAACTCCTGAGATCGCTGAGGAGGCTCTCCAGCTTATTCATGTCGATTATGAGGTGTTCCCTTCTCTCCTCGATCCTCGCCAGGGCCTGGAGGCTGATTCTCCTCAGGTGCATCCTGAGTCCGATGCTGTCGGTATTTACGATGCCTCTCGCAATATCGCGGCCCGCGTCGGCGTCGATATCGGTGAGGTGGATCGCGGCTTTTCGTCCGCTGATCTGGTGGTCGAAGGCGAGTATTTTCTTCCTATGACGCAGCAGGTGACGCTTGAGAAACAGACGGCCACGGCGTATTTTTCTGATGATGATGTCCTGGTCGTGCGCTCGAATACGCAGAATCCTCTGTATGTACGTCGCACTCTTGCCCGCTTACTTGCTCTTCCTTTGCGCCGCATTCGCGTGGAGCAAACCGCTTCCCTCACGATGGCTGGCTTTTCTCAGGAGATCCGTCTGGAGGATCTCGCTGCTCTTCTTACGCTCAAAACAGGTCGCCCTGTCTCTCTCATGTATTCACGGGCCGATGAATTCCGTGCTGCTCCTGTGAATTCGCAATATATTGTACGTATGAAGACTGGCGTCTCTCGTGAGGGCAAACTGCTGGCTCAGCAGTTTGTGATGCTTGCCAGTACTGGTGCCTATGCGACGCACCCGCTGATTGCAAATTCTGCTCTTCTCAATGATGTCCTGGCTCTCTATCCCTGTGAGCATATGCGCTTTGTCAGCGACATTTTGTACACCAATTTACCTCCTTCCGCCGCTCTCCAGGGGCAGGGCCTTCCTCCTGCCTTTTTCGCGCTCGAATGTCATATGGATGAAGTTGCTAAACGCGTGGGGATAGATGCTCATGCGTTGCGCCGCCTTAACTGGCTGAAGGTCGGCGATGAATATCCTGGCCGCAAAGAGGCTCTTCGTGGTCGCGTTCCTCTGCTTGAGAGCTGTGCTTTGCCTGATTGCTTGCGCATTGTGGAGGAGAAGTTGCGCTGGCATGAGAAGCGCGGCATGGTGAGCAATGGACGCGAACGCCACGGGGTTGGCTCCGCTCTTGCGGTGCTGGGCACTGTTCCCTGGGAGGCAAATACTTCTGGCTCGATTATGAAGCTGAATGAGGATGGCACTTTTGATGTGTTCGTCGGGGCTGGTGAGCATGTCTTTGGCTCCTCTACTCTTCTCTCTCAGGTGGTTGCCGAGGTGCTTAACGTTCCGTTAGAGGATGTCTTTGTCTATACAACCAATGCCGATGCTATCCCGCTCAATAGCGGTGTGCATGGCTCGTCCTCTTTTTATCTGAGTGGCGGCGCGGTCCGTAAAGCGGCTGAGCAGATCCGCCGTCAGATTCTTGCCGTTGCTGGCCGTCTGCTGAATGCGGTTCCTGAGACCTTGAAGATCAATGCCGGTGTGATTTCTGCCCCTAATGACCAGTCCGTGACGATTCAACAGGTGGCAGAACAATCTCTTTCCGTGGAAGGACGGCAGATTATGACGACTGCTTCCTGGAAGGTGCAACAAACGCCTGTGTCCTTTGTGGCTCTTGGTGCCGAGGTGGACGTTGATACTGAGACTGGTCTGGTGCGTGTTGTTAAGCTTGTTTGTGCGGTGGATGCCGGTCTGGTGCTCAATCCTTTAGTCCTTGAAGAGCAACTGCTGGGCTCTCTTTCTCAGGCACTGAATGCGGTTTTATGTGAAGATCTTCTCTATGATCCGAAAGGGGTGATGCAGAACGCTGATTTGCGCGCGTATCATCTGCTTTCTGCTCTTGATATGCCTGAAATCCAGACGTATCTTCTCTCCACTCAGGATGCTCTTGGACCCTTTGGGGCGAAGGCGATTGCTGAACTCCCTCTGCAATCGCTCGCCGCTGCCGTTGCGAACGCCGTTGCGAACGCTCTGGGTGTGCGCATACACCAGCTCCCTCTGGTCCCCGAACGCATCCTGCGCGCCCTTCACGCCGCCCAATCTGCCGCCCAGCGCTAACGTTTTCAAGGTACAGGCAGAGAGATGTCTGCCTGTACCTGCTCTTCATCGGTTATTCCTACTTATGAGTAGTTCCATCGATAACCTGGAGTATGGTATGCTATCTATAGGTCATCCTTTTGGCATGGACCTCACGCAAAAAAATCATGTTGATGTTTGTAGGATTGCGTTATGAAGCAAAAACCCGCCGATCGGCGAAACTGGCAACGGGTGACGAAGAGCCGTTTCGCTCAGATCTCTCTCGATGTCAGTGAATTCCGTGGCTATGTTACCCTGTTTTGCATCGATGAAGTGCGTGAGCCACTCTGGGTGACCTGTTGTGGTCAGCGTCTTTGTCTTGCCGATAATGGCTATACCTGGATGCAGCACTTTCCTGCTGGTGCACGTTACGCGATAACAACGGTCTTCGATCCTCACGATGAGATTGTCGAATGGTATATTGATATCTGCAATCGTCATTACCTGGATGCACAGGGTCGGGTCTGGTACGAAGATCTCTACCTTGATCTGGATGTCTCTTTCTCTGGCGAGGTCGAACTGCTGGATGTTGATGAACTGGATGATGCCCTTCACCAGAATCTCGTCTCCTCAGTCGAGTATGAAGTGGCGTGGCGCGAGGCAAGCAGTTTGATGACGGCGATTGAGCAAGATATGTTCCCTCTGCTCTGGCTGCTTCCTTCGCATAAAGAGCGCTTTGCTGGACTTGTATAACTCTGTTGTCGCTCCTTGTTGTTGTTGGGGGACCCTGTATTGCTGCTGCAATATGTATCCTATTTTTGGATTACGCAGTTTTACTGATGACATTTTCCTCTGTTGCCTGTTATAATGCTACCGCATACTATACAAGGAGCTGCGATTTACTATGGCCCGTCGCTATCGCACACAAAATACGCCAACTGAAGATTCTCATGAAGATGCTCGTCCCGCTGTTCGGCCCCTTCCCTGGAAGCCCGTTCTGTCCATCTTTTTAATTGCGGCGATTATCATTCCTGCCTATCTCTATGGCACACGCCTGGGAGGCAATCTCTTATCGGCTACGACGCAATTCGCTGCCGATATACTCAATCCTCACCCGTCTCCAACGCCTTTGCCTGTACCAACCTATGCGCGCGCTCTTCCGCAGGCCGGTACTCTGCTCTATACGGTGCAGGATGGCGATTCTTGCGTTGGCTTTCTGGCCTATCAGATGCGCATGAATGATGCCGGTACGATCTTTAGTGATGTCAAACCCGAGACGGTGAAAGCTCTCAACTCTGTCCTTGGTCAGGATTGCCACCGCATTCAGCCTGGGATGGTTCTGCCGCTTTCTCCTCAATATCCGCTTGTTGCTCTGGGTGGTCAGGTGCTGAAAATTACTTCTGCCACTCCTCAACAGGTAATACCAACGCCTCTTATTAATGTTCCCAGTACAGACAATGCCGCGGATTGCAGCGGCGGCTGTCTGTTTACTGTTCGTGTCTCTCCCTCTACCGAGGTGCTTCTTTCTGTCCAAACACAGTTAGCCGTACATATCGGTGACTGGGTCTGGGCACAGGCTATGCTCGCACGCAAAACGGTGCCCGGCTTTGCGAATTATCCTTACGCCGATCCTAAAGCTTCGCTCAATGGCATGACACTGCATGCCTGCGATTTTCAAGTCAATAACGTTCACGATGACGATTCTCTTTTCTGTGATCAACTGGAGCCAAATACGATTGATGATGATGGTGGTTCCTGGCTCTTTGGCGTCGCCGGTCCCTCGGCACTGGATCACTGGAAGTATAAATTACCCGTTCCTGCTGGCACGCGTGTCCTGCTCTGGCTCACGGAACAGCATGGGCAATTAACGTATCACCCTGGCAATCCTGCCTATCGCTACGATGAAGCAAAACATCTCTACGTGAAAATGTAGATTTCCTGTTGCTCAAGAATGTGTCTGACCTCGTTCACGCGGCGGCACGAGTCTATGCTCTACTGCATAGGCCGCTGCCTCGCTGCGCCGCGCGAGCCCCAGCTTTTCGAGAATGTTGCTCACATGGTTGCGCGCCGTTTTTTCGCTCACATACAATGTCTCGGCAATCTGTTTGTTGGTCTGACCTCGTGCGACCAGGGCCAGCACTTCACGCTCTCGCTCGGTCAGTTCCGCTCCCGGCATGCCTGCTCCTCCTGTTGAGAGGGCGCTCATGCGCTTGATGACCAGCCGCGATGCATCCCCCGCAAGCAATGAGTGTCCCGAGGCAACCTGACGAATGGCCTTCAACAATTCTGCTCGACTAACATTTTTCAGCAAATATCCGCTGGCTCCAGCAAGGTGCGAGGCCATGACTGCATCTTCATCGCTATACGAGGTGATCATGAGGATGGTTGCTTGCGGATGGCTACTCTTGATCTCGCGGCAGGCTTCGATCCCGCTCATCCCTTCCATTCTCACGTCCATCAGAATGACTTGCGGGTCCAGCACGCTCATTTTGGCTACGGCTTCTGCTCCATTGCTTGCCTCCCCTATAATCTGAATATCTGGCTCAAGCTCTATGGCCGCTCGCATGCCCAGGCGTACAACTTCGTGATCATCAACGATCATCAAACGTATTTTTGTCATTTCTACCCCCTGCTTTATTTTGTGTG
>Ga0310811_10005945_pt1 | contig 15525 bp, 19 predicted proteins | sample YCmetagenome_FD_207642 | JGI IMG/M metagenome (GOLD analysis project Ga0310811, IMG submission 207642) | Soil microbial communities from experimental microcosm in Duke University, North Carolina, United States - YC | ecosystem: Engineered > Artificial ecosystem > Soil microcosm > Unclassified ...
CCTTCAAACCTGCCCGAGGCCTTCGCACTGCACGCGACAGAACTGCCGGTACAAACCGCTAGGATCAGGAACCCGATCAAGCTATGATCCGACCGCTACGGGGATCCGCAGCCTCCCCGTCAGATGGATGTCCATCCAAGCGCTCGTTACCCCGTTTTATGGGGGAGCGACCTATGGATGGACTGGTTCTGGTACTTTTTGCTTTTGCAGCTTTTGCCGGCGGCTTCGTCAGTGGCTTTTCGGGGTTCGCGATGGGCCTCGTTGTGTCTGGCGTATGGCTGCATATCATTACGCCGATCCAGACCGCGGCACTGATCGCAGGCTACGGCCTGCTGACGCAGGGTTACGGCATCCTGAAATTACGCGCGAAGCTGAACTGGCGAAATATCTGGCCGCTCGTACTTGGCACGACGGTCGGCATTCCGATCGGAGTGCTCCTGCTGACCTACATCAACCCGGCCAATGTCAGGTTCGGCGTCGGCGTGCTGCTGGTGCTCTACGCGGTTTACGGATTGGCGCGGCCGGCGTTCAAGCCGATCAGAATTGGAATCCCGGCCGACATCGCCATCGGCGTCACCAACGGCCTCGTCGGCGGACTGACCGGACTTGGTGGCATCGTCTCGACCATCTCCTGCCAGCTGCGCGGCTGGAGCAAGGATGCGCAGCGCGCCGTGTTCCAGCCGGTGTTGTTTGCGGCCTTTGTGATTATTTGCATCTCGATGGGCGTCACTGGCGCCTTCACGACGGAAACCCTCAAATTGTACGGGCTGGGCCTGCCGTTCATGCTCGCGGGGATCTGGAGCGGTTTCAAACTCTACGGAAAGATCGACGACGACACATTCCGCAAGGCGGTTTTGATACTTCTTTTGCTCGCCGGCCTGTCGTTAATCGTACCGGCGTCGATCGTGCGCGGTGCCTGAAATGGGGCTTGCACCAACGCTCGCGCCGGATTAGTTGATGGAGCGGGGACATGCAGACTCCCCTTTCAGACGGTTCCCGTCCAAGCTCTGCGCAACACTCGATTGTTCGAGGGGATTGCGCGTGGACGGGCCGCATCATTCCAGCTTCCCAAACGCCAATTTCCGCATTGAACCGGTCGCGGCCGCGTTGCGCCTGCCAGGCATCGACGCGAACACGACCGATCTGCCGAACAAGATGCGATCAAGAAGGACTATCATGCGTAGCAATACTTTTCTCGCCCTCGCCGCGCTGCTGGCGGCCACATTGGCTCCACAGGCGCGTGCCGAACAACCAAAACAGATCGTCTTCGTCTGCCTGCACGGGTCGGTGAGGAGCCAGATGGCGGCGGCGTACTTCAACGATATCGCAAAGAAGCGTGGCCTGCCCTACGTGGCGATCTCGCGCGGCATCGAAACCGACGCCTCCATTCCGCCGCGCATCCGCGACGGCCTCGCCGCCGACGGGCTGAAACCTCTGGACGACGTGCCGCAGGGGTTGACCGCGCAGGACGCCGACAGCTCGGTGAAGGTGCTGGCATTCGACAACGTCCGGGCAGAGCGCAAGGGATCCGCCGATGTTACATATTGGTCCGACGTGCCGGTGGACCGAAAGGACTACGCGGCGACGCGCGACGCCATCATGCGGCACATCGACCAGTTGGTACCGAACCTGACCGCAAAGTAGCCGATCCGAACGGCTCCGCTCGACACCATCGTCAGGTGTCGAGCGGGCCGGGATCATCCGACACCTGCACTAATTTCCGCCGCGCATCCGCAAGGATCGAAACACCGTGAGGCCGTCATGCCGCTGAAAACAGTCGGAACCATCGACATACCACGCGCCACGGGCAGCGAGTTCGATCACGCCGCCTTCGATGCCAGGAGCCGGCGCGTCTTCATCGCGCATACCGCGCGCGATTGCCTCGAGGTGATCGACCACGATTCCGGCAGGCACCTTGCCACGCTGCCGGGATTTCCAGGCGTGGCCGGCGCCGTCGCCGACGATGGGCAGATCCTGGTCACCAACCGCGGCAGCGCCAGCGTCGCGTTGCTGGATGCCGGTACGCTGGAAACGCGCGCCACGTACAAGACCGGCGCACGGCCGAACGGCGCTGTGATCGTCGCCCGATCCGGCCTCGGTATTGCCGCCTGCATCGGCGACGACAAGGAAGCGCCGACGCTGCAACTTTTCGGATTACGCGATCGGAAGCATGTTTCGATCGAACTGCCGGGACGGCCGCGCTGGTGCGTCACCGACGCCGCCGCCGAGCGGGTTTTCCTCTGCATCCGCGAACCCTCGATGGTGCTGGTGGCGCGCCTGCCCGACCTCGGCGCGGTGACGCATTGGAAAATCCCGTCATCGGGCGCCCATGGCCTCGACATCGATCATGCCGGAGGCCGGCTTTATGTCGCCTGCGACGATGCAACCCTGGTCGAGATCAGCGCTACCTCGGGCGAAGTCACCAACGTCTGGGGAATCGGAGGCGCGCCCGATGTCACGTTTTTCAACCCGGCAACCGGGCTGGTTCACGTCGCCATCGGGGACCCCGGGCTCGTCGAAACCATCGACCCCCGCACCGGCCAAGGCACGCGAACGGTGACCGGCGCTGGCGCGCATACGACGGCACTGGTGGCGCCGGACCGGCTTTACGTCATCTCACCCGCGCATGGCGGCGTGCTCGTGCTCTCGGACGGCTGATATCTGCGGATGATAACGAGCTGCGAATTCAGCGGCGAAACGGGCAATCCACTGCGTGTAGATCGCATCTACACTGAAGAGCGGCAGCTATGCACTGTCCCTTCCGTACTTCCATCGCCGCACAAGTTGCCCCGCGGTGATCGAGTCCTTACCCGTTGCGAGTGAAAGCCCGGCGAAGGTGAGCGTCGGTTCGAATGGCACGCGCAACTCTGCCGGCGGAAACCCGGGAGCGCCGGGCGCGAGCCGTCTTCTTGAGTCTGCTTCCTCCACCCGTCTTACCCTGAATTGCCACTGCTCATACTGAGTCTTGTACTCATCGAAGGATTCAGACACCGCCTTCACCATCTTCGCCAGGAGTTCTCTGCGCATCTGAGCCCCTCCTTCGATCTTGCCAGCGTAAAAGAAACCGGGAAAAACATATTCCTTGTAAGCGTAGTGTCGAAGGGCGTTCTTATCGATGGCACTCAAGTTCAGAATATGCTCGTTAATCCATTGCTCGCGTTGCTTTTCCATTTCCGAAGTCACTTTTATGCCTTCATGGTTATTGCGCCTCCACCAGTCATCTCTCATGCGGCGGGTGGCCCACGGATAGAAGTCGTCCCGCACCCAACGAGACGTGCCCTCCACGAGTGACTTTTCCATCTGATCCGCCCGGATTGCACTTATTTCGGCAAAGAACTCCTTGGCACGGTCAGGGCTTGGTGCGCTGGTCACCAGGTTCTTCACCTGCCTGACGGTATCTGAGCCGAAACCGGCCCCGATGACGGAAATCGCTTTTTGAGCAGGTGAAGGCAGCCCGTTAGCCAGCGGGCGCATGAACACGGTACCGGCCCACGCCATATTTCCGGCCAATGCAATCAACCAATAAACGATGGATTCTTCCTCCTGCGGAAGCGGTACTGACGTAATCGCCGAGGCGGTTGCGAGTGACCATTCCTGGATGCCATCGGTGATAAACTGCTCGGTGAGATCCTCGAGTTTTCCCGACACCTTTTCCTGGCGATCGAACTCGGGTGCATCATTGGGCGCCATTTGGAGAATTTCTCCGGCTAAACGGTTGTCTTGTAGAGGCTTCTGTCTGTTGATGTTGTCCAACCACCGATGTTGGACCTGTTTGTTTTCGCAGCCGGTGATCAATCAGATCGTCGAAAATGCAATCCATCGCTTTCCATTGAGTCCTCAAGACTGGATCATGCACATTGTTGCCTCCAAAGGCTTTCAGAGAAGCGCAATTTTTCATCTAGATTTGCTTGAGAATTGTCCAAGAGCTTGTTCGCGGAGCGGCATAAAGGCGCGTGGCAGACGATAGCCCGCGGGGCGTCGCTGGAGTTTATCGTCGGGCGCATTCGCGCGACCCGCCGACCCATCCAGGCTACGCATGCGGCACATAAGATTGAGCTGTCCGTGGCGCGGTCCACATGTATGCTGGGTGGGGAGGTACGCCGCCATAACGACGGCCGGCTTTCCCGGGAGATGGCATGACCAACTCACCCTTCGCCGACGGCGCCGGCTATGTCAGGGGCCGCTTCGTGCCGATCGCCGAGGCGACGCTGCCCGTCACCGACTGGGGTTTTACGCGCTCCGATGCCGTCTACGACGTCGTGCATGTGTTCAAGGGCGGCTTCTTCCGGCTCGCCGACCACCTCGATCGTTTCGAGCGTTCGATGCAGATGCGCCGGATCCATCCGCCGGAAGACCGCGCTGCGATCGAGACCGTCCTGCATCGCTGCGTCGCGTTGACCGGGTTTGCCGACGCCTATGTCGCGATGGTCGCCTCGCGCGGGCGACCGCGCCTTGCCGGATCGCGCCGCCCGGCGGATTGCGAAAATCACCTGATCGCCTATGCGCTGCCCTGGATCGATGTCGTGCCCAGGGACGTGCAGGCGCGCGGCGCCCATGTCTTCATCGCCTCGACGCCGCGCGTGCCCGACGCTTCCGTCGATCCGACGGTGAAGAACTATCAGTGGAACGATCTGACAAGCGGCCTGATGGAGGCGCACGACGCCAATTTCGATACCGCCGTGCTGTGCGATGCGCAGGGTTTTCTCACCGAGGGGCCGGGCTTCAACATCTTCGTCGTCAAGGATGGTCGGGTGACGACGCCCGATCGCGGCAGCCTGCGCGGGATCACGCGCCAATCCGTACTGGAACTGTGCGCGGAACTCGGCATCGAGGCTGCGGTCGAACCGATCCCGCGGTCCGCGCTCGATCAGGCCGACGAGGTTTTTCTGGCGACGACCGCCGGCGGCGTCATGCCGGCATCCCGCATCGGCACGCGTATCCTCGGCAACGACCGGCCCGGGCCGGTCTCGATGCGGCTCAAGGATACCTATTGGCGCAAGCACGAGGAGGGCTGGCACCGCACGCCGGTGCGGTCACTTGGCAAGGAAACGGCCCCAGCGCGGGGGGCGAGCTGAGGCCGCCATTTCCACACCGGACGCCATCAGCGCGAAGCAATCCGGTGCATTAAATAAAGTTCCAGCGGAAACGAAGGTTCCCATCACATCGGCTTGTCAGGGTTCTGGGAACCAGCACCTTGTTCGACCGCCCTGATCGCCAGGTTGGTAAGCCGGATTCGATTCCGGACACCCGCACGCCAGCCGTCTGCGATGGCGTTTGCAGCCGACGTCTGCACCTCCCGGAAGTTGACGGCCTGGCCCGTGCAAATGAGGTAGTCCAACGCGATATCGAGCGCGTCGTCCATCACATTGTCGAATTCACCAAACCGCCAAGGGTACATGGGACGTACCGGAAAGAGGTGCCTGCATTCACGCCTGAAGGCCGCCGGGCGCACTGCCCGGTGCAGACGGGTCGGTCTTCTCCAGCCTTTCGGCGTCTTCGTCGAACTGCCTGGACATGTCCTTCAGCTTCGCGCAGGCCTTGTTGTCGCCGATCGTCAGCGCGAGGCGTTCTGCCCGCCGGGCCTGGTCTCCGAGGTGCTCGCTTAGCTTGCTCATTGGATCCCCGTCCGATAGCGGACATAGGAGAGCGCAGAGTCCGGTAACGGACATAACGGATGTTCGTTCCGTTCGAAGGCGGCTTTTCTTTTTGCGACGGGCCTGATTTGACGTTGCCTGGACGATGGAGCGGTTCCTCAGGATGAGGTCTTTGACAGGAACATATCCAGGACCCTCATGGTGAGGAGTGCGGCGACGCCGCGCGTCTCGAACCATGAGGCCCCGCCTCACTTCAGCGGTGAATGCGGCGCCGGTAGCATGATGGTCGAGTGCATCTCTTCCAGGAAGCCCGGGCCCTTGCCGAGGAATTCCTGCCAGACCGGATCCTTCATGGCGCTGGCGCGGACCGCGGCGCGGGTGTTGAGATCGGGATAGGCCCAGATGTGGCAGGCTTCGTTGGGCTGGCCCGCTTCGGTGGTCCAGAGGCCGACGATCTTTGAGTGTTTTTCGCGCGCCGGCAGTACGGCGGTGAAGGCATCGAGCCACTGCTTCAAACCGCCGGCCGGCTTGCCGCGGTAGTTGCGCAGTTCATAGATGTTGCCGGTCGAGCTTGGGGCCACCGGCGGCCGCACCGCGTTCATGAGGCGGACGGACTGGTGGCTCAGCAGCGGGCGGATCAGCGGGATATATTCGCCGGTCCAGCGCGAATTCCTTGAGAGCTCGGCGCGCAGCTTCGCGCGCTCCTCAAAACTGCTGTAGCTCCACATGTGCAGGACCTGGTTGAGCGGCCCGATCTCGGTCATCCAGTAGCCCTCGAGCTTGCCGAAATTGTCGCCGCGAATGTCGCGTGAGACGGTGCTCGCCGCCTTCACCATGTCGCCGAGGGTGCCGGGTTTTACGGTGTAGGTCCTCAATTCATAGATCATGGTGTTTCCTCATTTTTGCTGGTTTGGCGTTCCCCGGATGCGGCGCAGCGCGGAAAAAGTGCGCTGCTGATCCGGGGTCTATCTTGCGTCCGCGTGGGTCCCGGCTTTGCAGTGCTCCGCTGAAGAAGCGCCGCATTGCGTCCGGGACACACTCGATTATTCCGCTGCCTGCGCGTTGATCTCTCCCGACACCTGGCGGATGGCGCGGGCGAGCTGGTCGGCGGGCTGCGCGCCGCTTACCGCGTATTTCTGTGCGAACACGAAGGTGGGCACGCCGGAAATGCCCTTGTCGGAGGCTTCCTGCGCCTGGCCCGAGATCAGCACGACGTCCTCGTCGGTCGCAAGGCGCCTGCGGACGTCCTCGCCATCGAGCCCGACGTCGCTGGCGGCCTGCACCAGCACGTTGACGTCGGTGAGATCGCCGCCGTCGCGAAAGTACAATTCCATCAGCCGCTGCTTCATCTCGGCCGATTTGCCCTGCGCTTCCGCCCAGTGGATCAGGCGGTGACAATCAATGGTGTTGGGCTGGCGTTTCACCAATTCAGGACGGTAGGTCAGGCCCTCTTCGTTCGCCGCCTCGACCACGCGTCCGGCGATGCTCTTGTAGCGCTCGGGCGATCCGAATTTGGCGGTGAGATATTCGTCGCGGCTGATGCCCTCGCGCGGCACCCATGAATTGAGGAAGAACGGCCGCCAACGCACCTCGACCGGCACGTCAGGCACCAGCGCCAGCGCGTCCTCGATCCGGCGCTTGCCGATATAGCACCAGGGGCAGACCACGTCGGAGACGATGTCGATCTTCAGTGGTTTCAGGGTGCTCATCGGCGTCTCCCGGGCTCGAAATGAAGCCCCGAAAATAAGCCGATTGGGTCGCGAGACAAGGGCGCAGGGCGCATGTCGCCCATCACATAATGCCCCGGTTTACGGCGGGCGGCCTTACCTCAACGCCGCCGCCATCTCCCGCATCCGCCGGGCGGTCAGGTCGTCGGCGGGGAAGAACGTCTCCAGCGCCAGCTCCGACAGCGTGACGTCGACCGGCGTGCCGAAAATCATCGTGGTCGAGATGAAGCTCAACACGTCGCCGTTCAGCCGGAGCTTGAAGGGGATCGCGACATTGTCGGGCGAGAGTGGCCCCGATCGCGCCGGCATCGGATAGGCCTTGAGCTCCTGATAAAGTTTCAGCAGTTCGGGATCAGCGGTCGCCTCGCACTGGCGGTGCAGCCGTTCCAGCAGGTGACTGCTCCATTCGGCCAGGTTGACCGTGCGCGGCGCCAGCGCCTCGGGATGGAAGGCCAGCCGCAGGATATTGAAGGGCGGGCTTAGCAGCCGTTGCGGCACGCCCTCGAGCAGCGGCGCCACCATGCGGTTGGCGGTCACCAGATTCCAGTGCCGGTCGTAGGCCAGCGCCGGATTGGGTTCGTGGGCTTTCAAGACCAGTTCGATCGCGGCCCGCGCCGATTTCAGCGCGGGATCGTCGAGGGCGCGCTGTGGAAAGGCCGGCGCGAAGCCGGCCGCCACCAGCAATACGTTGCGTTCGCGCAAGGGCACCTCCAACCGTTCGGCCAGCCTCAACACCATCTCGCGCGACGGCGCGGCGCGGCCGGTTTCGACGAAACTCAGATGGCGCGCCGATATCTCGGCGTCACCGGCGAGATCAAGTTGACTTAGATGGCGGCGCTGGCGCCATTCGCGCAAATGGTCGCCGATATGGACGGGCTGGGATCGTTCGGCTCGCGCCGTGGAAGCATGTGCGTTCATGGCACGAAACCTAGCACGCGAATTTCACCGCTTCCATTACGTCCGAGGTAATCGAATTGGGGAGCCGGGCGGGTCATCTTCGTCATCACAGGAGATGACCCATGCTGATGATCCCGGCTTTTCTTGCCCTCGTTCGAATGCTGCACAATCTGGCGATCTGGGCGCTGGCGCGCTCCCTCAACATGCCCGAACCGCTGGTGCACGACACCGGCGTCTTCGTATTCGCGCAGGTGCAGAGCTTCGAGAACCGGGTCGGCAGGGCACTATGCCCGAGGCAGCTGTGGCGTCAGCTCCGGTCCTGGTTCCGCTGAGCCAAAACCCCAAGCAACCGAAGGAGACTGCCATGATCAACCCGTCCCCGTTTCTGAGCCGCGCTTTGTTGGCCGATGCCGTCTTCAGCGGCGTATCGGCCGTTGGCCTCACGCTTGGCGCCGGCGTACTCGCGCCCTTCCTCAATCTGCCGGAAGCGCTGCTGCGCGAAACCGGGCTGTTTTTGATTGCCTATGCCGCGCTGGTCGGCTGGCTCGGCACGCGCCTGTCGGTGCCGCGGGCGCTGGTGCTGTTCGTGGTCGCCGGTAACGCCGCCTGGACGCTCGCCAGCATCGCGCTGTTGTTCTCAGGCGCGGTCAATCCGAACCTGCTTGGCGAGATCGTGGTCGTCGCGCAGGCCATCGCGACCGGCGTGTTGGCCGAGCTGCAATATATCGGCCTGCGCAGGAGCGGCGGAGTGGTGGCGGCCTGAACTGGATATAAAAGCGTCATTGCGAGCCAACGGGTCGCGCGAATGCGCGCCCGATGACAGGCTCCGCGAAGCAATCCACCTATCGGCAAAGAAAGTGTGGATTGCTTCGTCCGCTGCGCTCCTCGCAATGACGGAACAACCATTAGGGCCCCGACTTTTGCGGCGAACTACGCCGACGCGCGACTTTCCCGGCCGTGCGTCGGCTTCGACCTGGCTGTAATACCGGAACCTGCGGTCAATATTTTGCTTGCCGCGCCATGCCCGTTCAGCGAATGGCCGTTCAGCGTGGCGCCGTTCGCGTGACCGTTGAGCTTGCGCCGGGCGCTCTGTTTGGCCTTGGCTTTTTCTTTGGCCTTCGCCGCCTTCGCCTTGCGCTTCTCGGTCTCTTTCAACGCCTTTCGCTCCGCCTTGGCCTTGAGGCGGAGCTTTTCCGCCCGCGCCTCGGCGCGCTTTTTCTTGCGCTTCTTCTCGCAGGCCGCGCATTTGCAGCCGATTGGCTTCAGATAGGCTTTGAAGTAATCGGTGCCGTAATCGTAGTTGATCTCCTCGCCCGGCTCGATCTTCTTGATGGCGCGGATGAAGACCTTGCGCTTGCGCGGTCTGACGTCGGATTCCGCATTCGGGCGGCAGGCATGGTTGATGTAGCGGGCGACGTTCTCGCGCACCGAACCGTCGATGGTCCAGCGTCCGTTGAGTTCGAACAGATATTTGTTCTCGATCGCGTCGTCTTTTTTCTTCTTCGAATCCAGAATCGGCCCAAAATAACGGATGATTTTGGTGCCCTTCTTGATCGGTTTGGTGGCGAAGAGGCCAAGTCCGGTGCGGGAGCGGCCGACGCGGTAGGGCTTGTTCGATGGAATGGCAGGCATGACGATTGAATGACTGACGCGCAAGGGACATGGATGGAAGCCGCTCTTCTAGGACAATTCCGCGCCGATGTCAGGTGTTTCCCGCAGCATCCGAGAACCTTCCCCAGATTGCGCTCGTCTGAACATGAGTTCCCGCGTCCCGGTTTGCATTTCGCCGGAATGGCACCGGCTGCGCTGTTCGCCGCCGCTTTGAGCCTGATTTCACCGGCAAACGCCCAAACTTTCAGCAGGAGCTACAAGTCCACTGCGGAGGATTGCCGTGTCGTCAGTACACCAACCGGCCAGCGAAACGCGATCGGCGAGACCGGCAGAGCGGTCAGTCTCGCCAAGCAACAGGAGCCGACGTCACGCGCCGGCGGCAGTTCCCGCGCCTCATCCACTCATGCCGCTATCGCCGCGACTAGAAGTGCCAGTTCAGTCCCACCCGCACGAGATGGTCGATCACCGAGATATTCTTGCTGGTCGTCAAGGTCGGATCGAGCAGGAAGTCCTTCGATCCGAGGTCCACGTAGAGATATTCGACCTTGAGCGACAACCAGTTGTGCGGGCTTGGCGTTGCCGGCCAGATCGCCCACTCGCCGCCTGCGCCGACGGTCCAGCCAGCCATCGTATTCGAAGACGACGTGCAAAAGACGCCGGGCAGACAGGTGGTCGCCGTAACACCGGCGAACGCGCCGCCACCGGTTACATAGAGCAGGAACTGATCCTGTGCGCCGAATTTATAACCGACGCGGCCGCGCACCGTGTCGATCCAACGCTCCTTCACTCCTATCGTGGCGGTCGTGTTGAACGGAGGAATCTCGTTGGCGATGCCGCTCTTGTTGGTCCAGGAGATGTCACCTTCGGCGCCGATCACCCACTTTGCGATCTGGTAGTTGCAGCCGACGGTGCCACCGGCGTGGCCGCCGCTCAGGTTATAGGGGTTCGTCACGGGAAGGCCGACAAACGGGGCGGTGATATCGTAATTGTGGGTCCGGCCCCAACTACCGCCGCCTTCGACGCCGATATAGCAACCTGTCCATTCCCAGAGCGCGATAACCGGCGCCTTGTATATGGGAGCCTTGGTCGGCATGTCCGCCGCAAGAGCCGGAGCGCCCCAGGACATCGCTAGCGCCACGCCCGCAAAAAGAAGTCGCTTCATGACTGCCTCCTTTGGTAGGTCGAGCGCCAATCAGCCTAGTCCTCGCCCCGACTTGATCCACGGCAATTCAGGGTTGATCGTTACTTTCTCCGGGCCAGTGGCCGAAGGGCAACACGCGGATGAGCCACGTGGGCTCGCGTTCGCCCGCCAAATCCGGTTCCGCCGTCTACGCTCCCGGCGGGCGGGCGACGGCCGCACGCATCATCGCATCCAGCAACTGGCCGGGGGTGGTGCCGTCGGGCAGCTTGTGCAGGATGTCCTTCAGCCGCCCATCGAGCAGCAGCATGGTGAAGCCGTGCACCAGCGACCAGTTGCGCGCAATGACGGCGGCCTGGTCGAGCGACAGTGTCTCGGCGCCGCTGGCGCCGGCCGAGTTCGCCAGCCCCTGGAACGCCGCGGACGCGGCCTCGTGCAGCGACGGCCGCGTCATGTCGATCCGCTCGTTGCGGAACATCAGGCTGTACATGCCGGGATGCGCCTGCGCATAGGCAACATAGGCCTTGGCGTTCGCCAGCGCTTTCATCATCGGAAGCGTTTCGCTGTCGCGGGCCGCAACCATCGCCACGTTGAACATCCGGAAACCGATCGCGGCGAGTTCGCTCAACAACCCCGTGAGGTCGCCAAAATGATGGGTCGGTGCGGCATGCGAGACCCCGGCCTCGCGCGCCACCGCGCGCAGCGTCAGCCCGGCGAGCCCGTCGCGCTCCAGCACCCGCTCGGCCGCCTGCAGCAAGCCATCGTGCAGCGCGCCATGATGATAGGGGGTTTCGCCCGATGACCGGCGGCGTCTGCCAGGCGCGCGTTCGGCCGCCGCCTTTGCCGGCCGGCGGGTCCGCGCGAGGGGACGGACCGTCTTGTTTTCTCTCGACGTTCTTGCCATGCGAATCCTTATAGCGACAATTTTTACACTGTAAAGATTTGCTTGACGATGGCCGCCATGCCCGCTAATCATATCTTTACGTTGTAAAGATAACCTGAACCGGAGGAATGACCGATGCTGGACCACGTGGCGACCAAGGCGGTGCGGACCAATCTGGCCCCGATCCCGATGGAATGCGACGCGCCGCATCTGAAGGTGACCGGCGAATTGCCGCGCGAGCTCAACGGCACGCTGTACCGCAACGGCCCCAACCCGCAATTCGAGTCGCCGGGCGCGCACTGGTTCGTCGGCGACGGCATGCTGCACGCGTTCCATCTCGAGAACGGCCGCGCCAGCTATCGCAACCGCTGGATCCGCACCCCGAAATGGCAGGCCGAACATGACGCCGGCCGCGCGCTGTTCGGCGGCTTCGGCCGCAAACTGCCGGATGCGCCCGCCGACATCACCCAGGACGGCGGGGTCGCCAACACCAACATCATCTTCCACGCCGGCCGCCTGCTGGCGCTGGAGGAAGGCCACATGCCGACCGAGATCGAACCCGGCACACTCAGCCGCCTCGGCTATTGCGACTACAAGGGCGCCATTAGCGGCCCCTTCACCGCGCATCCGAAGATCGATCCGGTCACCGGCGAGATGGTGTTCTTCGGTTACAACGCCGCGGGCCCACTGACCCCTGCCCTTTCTTTCGGATCGGTCAATGCCGCCGGCGTGGTGACACGGTTCGACCGCTTCGAATCGCCCTATGCCAGCATGGTTCACGACTTCATCGTCACCGAGAACCACCTGCTGTTTCCGATCCTGCCCATCACCGGCAGCATGGAGCGCGCGATGCGCGGCAAGCCGCCTTACGCCTGGGAGCCGGAGAAAGGCGCCTACGTCGGCGTCATGAAACGCAGCGGCTCGGCCAACGATCTCGTCTGGTTCCGCGCCGAAAATTGTTACGTCTTCCATGTCATGAATGCCTGGGAGGAAGGCAACCGTATCATCGCCGACGTGATGCAGTTCGAGGAAGCGCCGCTGTTCACCCATCCCGACGGCTCGCCGACGGATCCGGCAAAATCGCGCGCCCGGCACTGCCGCTGGAGTTTTGACCTGTCCGGCAATACCGACCGTTTCATGCAAACCTATCTCGACGATCTGACCGGCGAATTCCCGCGCATCGACGATCGTCGTGCGGGCCTTGCGAGCAGCCACGGCTGGTACGCCTGCGCCAACCCTGATCTGCCGATGTTCGGCGCGCTGTCCGGCATCGTCCATGTCGACGGCCGGGGCAAACGGCTCGGCAAATATCTGCTGCCCGCCGGCGACACCATTTCGGAGCCTGTTTTCGTCGAGCGCGGTGTCGACGCCGCCGAGGGTGACGGCTGGCTGCTCGCCATCGTCTGGCGCGCGCGGGAAAACCGCAGCGATCTGGCGGTATTTAACGCAAGCGATGTCGAAGCAGGTCCCGTAGCGCTGGTGCATCTCGGGCATCGCGTGCCCGATGGTTTTCATGGCAACTGGGTGGGGGCTAACTGAAACGACACCAGTCGCCAACACGCGCGCATCGTCATTCCGGGATGCACCGCTTGGCGCAGGCCTCAGATGCGCAATTGCGCATCGGGGAATCCATAGTAACGATCGTAATTATGGATTCCGGGCTCTCGCTTCGCGAGCCCCGGAATGACGCTAAGTCATTTGGGAGATTCACATGCAGGCGCCGACCATCACCGGCTTCTACCTCGCGATCCTCGCGCTGCTCTATCTCGTGCTCGGCCTGCAAGTCTCCCGGCTGCGGCGGGGCAACCGCGTGCTGTTCGGCGACGGCGATAACAGGGAGCTGCGCAGCGCCATCCGCGCCCATGCCAACTTTGCGGAATATGTCCCGATCATCGTGCTGATGGTCGCGCTACTTGAAATTTCGGGCTTGCCGGCCTTGCGAGTCCATCTGCTGATGGGAACGCTGCTGGTCGCGCGGCTGATGCACCCGCTCGGCATGTATGTCGGGCCGCGCACCCTGCAGTTTCAGATCTGCCGGGTCGGCGGCATTTCGCTCACGCTGGTGGTGTTGCTGGCCGCCGCGATCACGATGCTGTCACGATTCTGGCCGTAATGAACGGTCACGAAACCTCGGCTAAACCGTTATACTGTCGTCATATTTATCCATTTTCATCCCAATTTAGACACTGTAAAGATTTTGCTTGACGATGATCTCGCGCCGCTTTAATTATCTTTCCAGTGTAAAGATTGAGCCCGGAGAGGCTGCCATGACCATCTTCCTGATCCTCGCGCCCTACGGCGCCTTCGCAGTTCTGATGCTGGTGACCTCGGCCACCGTGAGCGTGTTTACCGCCGCCGCGATTTGTCTCGCCGTGATCGGCTACGACGTCGCGGGCGGCCGTTCGATGAAAATCCTCGGCGCCGGCTCCGTGGTCGTGCTCACCGCGGTCGGCAGCTACGTCGCCCTGATCGATCCGGACTTGAGCGTCTCGGCGGTGAAGTTCGCGGTCGATACCGGCATATTCCTGGTCACGCTGGGTTCGATCATGATGGGAAGGCCCTTCACGCTGCAATATGCGCTTGAAATCGTCGATGCCGAGACCGCGCGGTATCCGGACTTCATCAGAGCGAACTACATCATCACCTGGGCCTGGACGCTGTCGATGCTGCTGATGATGGCCGCCAATGCGGCGCTGATCTATGCGCCGGGCCTGCCGTTGTGGTCCGGCCTGCTGATCGCCCTTGCCGCCCGCAACAGTGCAATCTATTTCACCAAATGGTATCCGGAATATCGCAAGGCGAAGTCCGGCAAGCCGCCGGCCAGCGCCCTGCCCGGCACGCACTGAGCCATTCGATCCAACCCGAACGCAAATCCAGCAGAGAGCCGCACGATGAAAAGCGTATTCGCGAGATTAGGCGCCGACTTCTTCTCCACCATCGTGTTTCTGGCGATCTACCTCACCACCGACAACGTGCTGCTGGCGACCGGGGTCGCTATCGCCGGCGCGATCGCGCAGGTGATCTACGCGCGCGTCAGGGGCAAGGAGCTCGGCTACATGACCTGGGCGAGCCTTGCGCTCGTGATCGTGCTGGGCAGCGCCACGTTACTCACCCACGACCCGCGCTTCGTGCTGGCGAAGCCCGCGATCGGGCATGTCGCAATCGGCGTCATCATGCTGAAGCGCGGCTGGATGCTGCGCTATTTGCCGCCGATCGTGACCGACACCATTCCGGAATACGTTACCTTCGCCGGTTTCGCCTGGGCCGCGCTGATGTTCGTGCTCGCCGCCGGCACCATCGGGGTGGCGATGACCGGCGACATGAAGCTGTGGACGTTCTATGTCACCGTCGTGTTGATCGGGGCCAAGCTCGCCGCCTTCGGCATCCAGTATGCCGCGTTCCGCTTCCTGGTCGGCAGCCGCATCCGCGCTGCCGCACGGGCATAAAATACCGTAAAACAACAGGGTTGGGCTTAAGAGGCCAGATAGGCTATACCGCCGCCCAGGTTCAACAATATCTCAGAACCATTCCGGTTTGCTGGGACAGTGGGGAGACCAAAGATGGCCGTCGACGGAAACTGGAATATCGTCATGACCACGCCGATGGGCGAGCGCAAGGCGACGCTGACCTTGAAGAACGCCGGCGGCACGCTGACGGGCACGCAAGGCGCCGACG
>Ga0310811_10005947_pt1 | contig 15524 bp, 11 predicted proteins | sample YCmetagenome_FD_207642 | JGI IMG/M metagenome (GOLD analysis project Ga0310811, IMG submission 207642) | Soil microbial communities from experimental microcosm in Duke University, North Carolina, United States - YC | ecosystem: Engineered > Artificial ecosystem > Soil microcosm > Unclassified ...
CGCGAACACCGAGGAGCTGGCCGTCGATGGCGCGGATGATGTCCGCGAGGGAGATCTCCGACGCGGGCCTGGCCAGCCAGAAGCCGCCATCCGGCCCCCGCTGGCTGCGCACGATGTTGCTGCGCCGCAGGTGGGTGAGGATCGTTTCGAGGAACTTGCCTGGGATGTTCTGCGCCTGAGCGAGCTGCTCGGCCGTGACATGGCCTTCGTGCGCCGCCGCCAGCTCGATGGCGGCGCGCAGCGCGTAATCGGCGCGTGCGGACAGTCGCATGATCGCCATTATGCAGTGTCCCGATCGGAATACTGACATCAACCAGCCGGCACTAAGCTGCAATCGTCAGCGATCACCGAGGGAGCGCCATTGCCCGCCGCGTGTGAGGTTCCCGTCCAGGTGACGGTCAACGGTGCCCCGCGCGCCGCGACCGTCCCGGCCCGCACCCTGCTCGTCCACTTCCTGCGTGACCACCTGGGGCTTACCGGCACCCACGTCGGCTGCGATACCACCCAGTGCGGTGCCTGCACAGTGGCCCTGGACGGAGTGGCGGTGAAGTCCTGTACGGTCCTGGCGGCCCAGGCGGACGGCCACGAGGTCACCACGATCGAGGGCCTGGCCGGCCCTGGCGGCACGCTCCACCCGGTCCAGCAAGCCTTTCAGGACGAGCACGGCTTGCAGTGCGGCTATTGCACCCCGGGGATGGTCATGGCGATCCGCCAGCTCATCGAGGATCACCCCGACCCGACGGAAGAGCAGGTCAGGCATGCCCTGGACGGAAACATCTGCCGCTGCACGGGGTACCAGAACATAGTCGGGGCGGCGCTTCGCGCTGCTAAGGCTGCTGGCCCGGACACCGTAGCCGAGCGAGAGGGATAGCAGCTCGCGATGTTTCCCGCAGACTTCGCCTACGTTCGCGCGCGCACCCTCGACGAGGCCCTCGACCTGCTTGACGAGGCGCACGCCGAAGACCAGGAGGCGAAGCTCATCGCGGGCGGTCAGTCGCTGCTGCCCATGATGAAGCTCCGCCTCGCCGCCCCCCAGGTCCTCATCGACATCGCCGGCCTCCCGGGGCTCAGCGGGGGAGGCGGCTGGATGGGGTCAGCGGTCGGCGGCTACCTCAGCTACACGATCGGTGCCCTCACCACGTACCGGCAGCTCGCCCGCGACCCCCTGCTGGCCGGCGGAATCCTCCGCAGCCGGAACGAGAACGCCGCCCCGCACCGCGCCGAGGGAATCCCGGCCGTTACCGACGCCCTCGCGGTCCTCGCCGACCCCCAGGTCCGCGCGCGCGGCACGATCGGCGGCGCGGTGGCCCATGGCGATCCGGCGTCCGACCTGCCGGCGGTCCTGCTGGCCCTGGACGCGCGGCTCACGATCGCCTCCCGCAAGGGCAGGCACCCAGAAACGCACGTAGGGCCGTATCCCCGCCGGGCCAGCAGGGAACCCTCGGACATCGGCAGGCGCGAGATCATCCTCGACGACTTCCTCCAGAGCATCTACACCACCGACCTCGCCGAAGACGAGATCATCACCAGCCTCAGCATCGTCTCCCGGAGCGGCCAGGCCAGCGCCTACGAGAAGTTCCCGCACCCGGCCAGCCACCTCCCGCTGGCGGGCGTCGCGGTCGCCGTGGAGTTCAGGGGCGGAACGTCCACCGACCAAGACGGCAACGTCACCTCGCACGCCGACGGCAGCATCGCCCAGGCCGCGATCGCCGTCACGGGAATCTCGCCCCGCCCCTACCGCGCCCGCGCGGCCGAGGCCATCCTCAAGGGCGCGTTCCCCACCGAAGAAACGCTCGCCGCCGCGGCGGCGCAGGTCACGATGGGATCCGCTGACCGCGTCAGCCTGCTCGGCGACCAGCACGCCAGCGCCGACTACCGTGCCCACCTGGCCGAAGTCCTCACCCGCCGCGCCCTGGCCAAGGCGATCGCCCGAGGAGGCCGGAGCTCATGACGCTCATCGGACAGCCGATCACCCGCCGCGAGGACCCGCCCCTGCTGACGGGCCAGGGCCAGTACGTCGACGACAAAGAGCCAGCGGGCACGCTGCACGCCTTCATCGTCCGCAGTCCCCTGGCGCACGCCCGCATCACGGCGATCGACGTGACGGAAGCCAGGGAGGCCCCCGGCGTTGTCGCCGTCTACACGGCGCACGACCTGGCGGCACAGGGCGTCGCGTCGCTCCCCGGCGCCGAGGGGCTCGCGCCAGGCGCGCTGAACCCGCCCCACCCGGTCCTGGCCAGCGACAAGGCCCTGTGGGCGGGCCAGCCCATCGCCGTCGTCGTCGCCGACACCAAGGAACGTGCCGCCGATGCCGCCGAGTTTGTCGTCATCGACTACGACGACCTCCCGGCGGTCACCAACCCCCTCGACGCCGCCGCGAGCAACGCCCCGCGCCTGCACGACGGCACCGACACCAACATCGCCTTCCGCAGGCGCCTGACCGCCGGCGACGCGGCCAAAGCCTTCCAGGAAGCCGAGTACACCGTCCGCCAGCGGATGACGAGCCAGCGCCTCGCCCCGGTGGCCATGGAACCCCGCGGCGTGCTCGCCTTCCCGGCGAGCGACGGACGGCTGGAGATCCGCCTGTCCACCCAGCGCCCCCACGGCGCACAGCAGGGGCTGTCCAGGATCCTCGGCGTCCCGCAGGACCAGCTCCATGTCATAGCGGGCGACGTAGGCGGCGGCTTCGGGGCGAAGGGCGCGATCTACCCCGACCAGGTAGCGGTGGTCGCCGCCGCCAAGGCGCTGAGCAAGCCGGTGAAGTGGATCGAGGAGCGCAGCGAGTCGTTCACGGCGACCTGCCATGGCCGCGACCAGGTAGCCGACCTGGAGCTAGCCGCCGACAAGGACGGCCGGATCACCGCGATGCGCGGCACCGTCACCGCGAGCATGGGCGCTTACTTCACCCCGAACGGCCCGGGCACCCTCCTCGGCCGCCTCGGCCCCATGCTCCCGCAGGCCTACCAGTTCCAGCATTTCGACGTTGAGCTCGTCGGCGTCTTCGCGAACACCACTCCGATCGGCCCCTACCGTGGCGCGGGCCGCCCCGAGGCCGCCTACTTCACCGAGCGCCTGGTTGACATGCTGGCCAGGGAGATGAAGGCCGACCCGGCGGACCTCCGGCACCGCAACTTCATCCCGGCCACCGCCTTCCCCTACACCACGGTCACCGGCCTCACCTACGAAACAGGCGACTACCACGCGGGCCTGGACCTGCTCATGGCGAAGCTGGCCGAACCCCAGGACAACGCCAGTCACTCCCCAGAACGGCCGCTGGCTGCGCACGAAGGCCAACTTCTCGGCACGGGGATCGCGACGTTCGTGGAGCCCGGCGGCGTCGTCCCGAAAGCCCCGGGCCCGGACGGTGCGATCGGCGACCAGGCCACGGTCACCATCGACCCCGACGGCAAGGTCACGGTCGCGGTTGGCACGAGCGGCCACGGCCAGGGCCACGAGACCGCCTTCGCCCAGTTGGCCGCGGACCTCCTCGACGTCCCCTACGACGACGTGACGGTGACGTTCGGCGACACGGACACGGCCCCGTTCGGCTACGGCACGTTTGGCTCGCGGTCCCTCGCGGCAGGCGGCACGGCGATCCACCGCGCGTGCCAGGCGGCCTTGGACGCCGCTCGCCGCGTCGACGCGCCTATGTCCGTCAGCGAGGCGGCGGCCCGCCTTGGCGGCATCACGGCCAACGGCTCGTCGGGTCCCTTGCCGGAGACCTACTCCTCGGGCGCGTACGGCTGCGAGGTCGCGGTCGACCCGGACACCGGCCTGATCACGCTGCTGCGGGTCGTGGCGGTGGACGACTGCGGCAACCTGGTCAACCCGTTGCTCGTCGAAGGCCAGGTGCACGGCGCGGTCGCCCAGGGCGTCGGCCAGGCCCTCACCGAACACGTCACCTACGACGAAAACGGCCAGCCCATGTCCGCGTCGCTCATGGACTACGCGGTGCCGTTCGCGGCGACGCTCCCGCGCATCGAGTCCTACAACGTGGTCACCCCGTCCACCCTGAACCCCCTGGGCGTCAAGGGCATGGGCGAGTCAGGCACGATCGGCGTCACCCCAGCCCTGGTCAACGCGGTCATGGACGCCCTGGCCCCGTACGGCATCCGCCACCTGGACATGCCACTCACCCCGGAAAAGGTCTGGCAGGCCATCCAGCGGGCGGCAGGCTAAGCCGTCCCGACGGGATGAAGCCTCAAGGATCACGGCACACGGCCGGGGCTGGCCTTACTGGTTATCGTCCATAGGTTTAGGTGCTCCAGAAAAAGTCACATTAGCTCGATAGCATGTTTGCAGTGGACATAGGCTGTCGGGGAGGTGGGGCTGGTGGCGACGGTGAGGCTGGCGTACCGGTTCGCGCTGGACCCGACGGCGATACAGGAACGGGCGCTGCGGTCCCACGCAGGGGCGGCGCGATTCGCGTGGAACTGGGGCCTACATCAGTGCAGGCAGCGGTACGCGGCGGAGCGGAAGTGGTACTCGGCTTCGGAATTGCACCGGCTGTGGAACGCGGCGAAGAAGACAGACCCGGCGCTGGGCTGGTGGGCGGAGAACTCCAAGTGCGTGTACCAGGAGGCGTTCCGGAACCTGGACCGGGCGCTGCGCGACTTCGTCAAGTCCAAGCGCGGCGAGCGGAAAGGCAAGAAACTCGGCTTCCCCCGGTTCAAGAAACGCCGCAAGCGAAAGAACTCCTTCCGGCTCACGGGCACTGTCCGCTGCGGCGGCAGCACGGTCCAGTTGCCGCGACTCGGCGTGATCGCTACGCACGAGCCCACGTGGAGACTGGCCGGGCGGATCGCCGCCGGGAACGCGCGGATCCTATCCGCGACGGTAACCAAGACCGCACAGCGCTGGTACGTGTCACTGACGGTCGAGGAGGAGCGGGACATCCCCGACCGGCACGCCCGGCCCGGGACTGCCATCGGTATCGACCTTGGCGTCAGAACCCTCATCACTGGCGTCGACAGCGCCGGGACCCTAGTTACCGTTCCCGGACCCAGGCCACTGCGCACCACCTTGCGCCGGCTGCGACGGGCGTCCCGGGCGCATTCCCGCAAGCGGCCCGGGTCGGGGCGACGCAGGCGGTCCGCAGCGCGGCTGGCACGGCTGCACGCCCGCATCGCCAGCGTGCGCGCCGACGCGCTGCACAAGGCGACCACGATGCTTGCCGAACGGTACGAGACGGTGGTGGCCGAGGACCTGAACGTGGCCGGGATGACGCGGAACCGGAAGCTGGCCCGGGCGGTCGCCGACCAGGGCTTCGGGACGTTGCGGCGGATGCTCGGCTACAAGACCGCCTGGCGCGGCGGGACGCTGGTCACCGCTGACAGGTTCTACCCCTCCAGCAAGAAGTGCTCGGGCTGCGGCGCGGTGAAAACCAAGCTCGCCCTGTCCGAGCGTATCTACACGTGCGAGCGCTGCGGCCTGGTGACGGACCGGGACGTGAACGCAGCGCGGAACCTGCTGTCCCTCGCCGCCAGTGGGGCGGAGAGGCTAAACGCCAGGGAAGGGGCGCTAAGACCCGGCACCGCCGGGCACGCCCCGCCGAACCTGGAACCCGGCACCCGGAAACGGGGCAAGACCGGGACCGCCGCCCGGCAACAGGCGGCAGCGGCATGAGCGCTATTGAGCATCCCAACCGCAACGGCTCGCTCTTCTACAACCTCACAGAGCTGGAAACCTGGTACGGCTACACCGCTGGTTAGGACGATCTGACGATGGTGGATAGTTCTGCACACCCCGTTGCGCAGAACTATCCACCATCTCGTGGTTAGGGAAGCACTGACGCTCGCGGACTGGCGTTCGCCGCGCGGAGGATGGCGGCTAGTGTCGCGGCGACGGGCGAGCGGTCCAGGCCGGCGGCCCAGCGGATGCCGTCTGCGGTCCGGTACTCCACAAGCGCCAGCGCCTGGCTGTCGCCGCCGGTACCGGCCCTGGTCTCGTGCACGCCCAGTACCTCCACCGTGATTCCGCGCTCGCCGAGGGCCGCCGTGACTGCCTCGACCGGGTCGGCGACGGCGTGAGTGCTCGTGTGCTCGGTGCCGTCGACCTGGACCGTGATCGCAGTCTGCGGCCGGCCGTCGGCCTCGGCGGTCGCGTAGCCGGTCAGCACGGCGGCGGCCGTCCCGTCGGCGGGGGAGAGGTAGCTGGCCGCGAAGAGGTCCCATAGTTCCCGCGCGGTTATCTCGTTGCCAGTGGCGTCGGTGTGTTCCTGGACGCGGCCCGCGAAGTCGATCTGGAGGCGGCGGGGCAGTTCGCTGCCGTACTCGGTCTCTAGCAGGTAGGCGATGCCGCCCTTGCCAGACTGGGAGTTGACCCGGATGACGGCGTTATAGCCGCGGCCGATGTCGGCCGGGTCGATCGGCAGGTAAGGCACCCGCCACTCCAGGTCGCGTTCCGCCCGCCCTTCGGCGGCGGCGCGGGCGCGGTGCTCGGCGAAGCCCTTCTTGATCGCGTCCTGGTGGGTGCCGCTGAACGCGGTCTGGACCAGGTCGCCCACGTAGGGGTGCCGGGGATGGACCTCGATGCGGTTGCAGAACTCGACCGTGCGGCGGATCTCGTCGATGTCGGAGAAGTCGATCATCGGGTCGATGCCCTGAGCGTGCAGGTTCAGCGCGAGCGTCGCGATGTCGACGTTCCCGGTCCGCTCGCCGTTGCCGAAGACGCAGCCCTCGACCCGCTGGGCGCCGGCCAGCACGGCGAGTTCGGCACAGGCGATCCCGGTGCCCCGGTCGTTGTGCGGGTGCACGGAGAGGATCACGCTGTCGCGGCGGGCCAGGTTCTTGTGCATGTACTCGATCTGGTCGGCGTACACGTTGGGCGTGGCGACTTCGACGGTCGCGGGCAGGTTCAGGATCACCGGGCGCTCGGGGGTCGCCGCCCACAACTCGGTGACGGCGTCGCAGACGTCGAGGACGTAGTCCGGTTCGGTGAGGTTGAACACCTCGGGAGAGAACTCGAAGCGCACGTTCGGCAGGTGCCCGGCGAGGTCTAGGACATCGTGGGCGCCGCCCAGGATTAGCTTCCGCAGCGTGTCCCCGTCGTGGCCGAGGACGACGTTCCGCCAGGTCGGCGCGGTCGCGGTGTACATATGGATAACCACGGGGTTCGTGATCCCGCGGATGGAGGCGACAGTGCGCTCGATCAGGTCCCGCCGGGCAGGCGTGAACACGGCGATCGCCACGTCCTCCGGGGCGAGGTCGCTCTCGGTGAGCAGCCGGACGAAGTCGTAATCGGTCTGCGAGGCCGAGGGATAGCCGACCTCGATCTCCTTGTAGCCCATGGCGACCATGAGCTCGAAGAAGCGCCGCTTGCGGGCTGGGTCCATCGGCTCGGCGAGCGCCTGGTTGCCGTCGCGCAGGTCGACCGGCACCCACAGGGGCGCCTGCGTGAGGCGGCGCGCGGGCCAGTCCCGCTGGGCGAGGGGGATGTCGACGCGGGAGTAGACGTCGCGGTAGCGGTGCGAAGGCATCTGCGAGTGCCGTTGCCGGTTCCAGGCCGGCGCCTGCTCGGGGACCGGGCCCGCGGGCGTGCTGATACGCGGGAAAGACGTAGAGATCGCGCTGGTCATGATGCTGAGTTCCTTTGCTGCGTTCCTGCTGCGGACGGAAGACCGGCGCACGTCCAGGCACCACGCCGGGGTGCCGGTCTGGCTAGGCCCCGCCGTGGCAGCGAAGAAGAAGGAACTCGAGCGCGAGCACGGCGTAGACCGTATCAGCGCACACGCAAAGGCAGAAGCGGTTTTCCGCGCAAGCCGCCCAGTAACGGTCCGGCGAGCGGAGACTCGGCTAGCGGTAGTGGCGCTGCAGTTCGTTGGCGTAAGTGCGGCCTAGTTCACCGCCGTGGCTGGCGATCCAGTCCATGAGGCTGGTCTGGCCGGTGGCCTGCGCGTCCGAGGTGGCCAGGCCGGCCGCCATGGCCTGGTACTCCTCGGTGGTCAGCAGGACGTCGCGCAGAGCTGCCCCCAGGACGGCTGACAGCGGCGGGATCAGCCAGCCGGGCGTCGGGACGAGCAGCGCGCGGCTGCCGGTCGCGGCGCGGATCGCGCTCACCGCCTCGCGGAACGTGGGGGCGTCCGGCCCGACCGCGTCGACCGTGACGTTGTCCGCCCGCCCGCCCAGCTCGACCAGCAGCCGGGCGAGGTCGTCGACGTGGATTGGCCGGATCCGGTAGCCGCCGCCGTCACCGATACCGAAGACCGGTAGGTGGCGCAGCAGCCAGGCGATGTTGTTGACCAGCACGCTGGCGGCGACACCCAGGTCAGCCGAGGATCCGAACAGGATGGAGGGGCGCGCGATGGCATAGGGCACGCCGGTGGCGGCGAGATGCCGCTCGACCTCGCCCTTGCCGCTGAAGTACGGGTACGGGGACGCGGCATCCGCGTGCAGGATCGAGACGTACACGATCCGCTCGACACCCGCACGGGCCGCGGCGTCGAAGAGGACCTTGCTGTTGGCCACCGCCGACTCCCGGGTGGCGCTGCCATGGGCGAACCGCACCCAGTACGTGCAGTAGAGCGTGTGTGCCCCGGAGAGGTCCTTAACGAGCGCGTCGGGAGCGCTGAAGTCGAGCGGCCGCGTGTCGATGTCGCCCTGGTCGGCTCCGCTGCGCGGGTGCCCGGTCAGCGTGCGCACCTGGTGCCCGGCCGCGCGCAGCTCGCGGGCGATGGCCGCGCCCGAGTAGCCGAATGCCCCGGTGATCACGTCAGTCTGCATTACTTTGCCTCCTTCTTCCTGGTCCCGCCCAGGTCGAGCAGGGCAACAAGCGGGCGAAGCCGGTCAAGCACGTCACCGAGCACCTGGGCCCGGTCGAACAGGGCCAGCGCGGCGGCCCGGTCACCGTCCAAGCTGGCCAGCATCTCCAGGCCGAGAATCCCGGCCACCACCGCGTGCGCCGCCTCTTCGGCTGGGAGCAACTGGGCGACCGGCGACGCGGCCAGCACGTCCCGGACGGCGGTCGCCGCGAACTCCCGCCACGGGGCCAGGCAGGCCGCTACCCGTTCCCCGAGCCCGGGCACGGACTGCGCGCCGCTGATCATCTCGGTCAGCACGGTCACGTGGCCTGCGTCGAGGTCCGCCTCGAACACCGTCTGGGCCGCGGCGATGAGCTCCGTCAGCGACCCGGTCCGGTCAAGCAGCCCGCGGTACGCCGCCATCCGGCGCGCGCTGACCTCCTCGAGCGCGGCTACCAGCAGGTCGTTCACCGACCCGAAGTGATAGAAGACCAGCGCCTGGTTGCACCCGGCCCGCTGCGCGATCCGCCGGGCGCTCGCACCGGCGAACCCCGACTCACGCAGCACGGCGATGGCCGCCTCGATTAGGGCACCGCGAGCATCGCCCACCAGTTCGCTCCCGTCCATTTTGAGCGTTCGATTTAAGCGAACGCTCAAAATCGTAAACCTGTCACCGAGCGCCGTCAAGGCACCGCTGATTCGTCGCGGGAACCCTGCGCGGCAGGGCACAATGCAAGCAGTCAGGTTCGGCGCATCGCGCGAAGTGCGAGAGAGGCAGGACAGGCGTGGCGAACGCTCTGCGGTACGTGCTTTTCTATGACAGCGGTGACCTGTCGCTGGCGGCGGAGCACTTCCCGTCGCACCAGGCCCGGTACAAGGAGTTCATGAGCCGGGGCGTCCTCCTTTCCCTCGGCCCGTTCACCGACGCCGCGGGTTCGATCGCGATCTTCACCACTCGCGAGGCCGCCGAGGAGTTCGCCTCCGGCGACCCGTTCGTCAAGCATGGCGTGGTCAGCGCCTGGCGAATCCGCGAATGGCGCGAGGCAACCCCCGACTGACCCGCGGCTAGCCGCGCAGGCGGAGGCCCCTCGGGGTGTGGCGGAAGCCGGCGGACTCCAGGGCACGGGTGAGCGGGGAGTCGAACGCGACCACGCCGCCGTCGGCCTTCTCGACCGTGATGCGGCCGAGTGCCCCGTCGCGGACGGCCCCGGCTAGGGCCTGGGCGCACGGCTCGAGGGCGGCCGGGTCCTCGGTCCAGGACAACAGGGTCTTGCCGCCGCGCTCGACGTACAGCACTAGGTCGCCGCCGAAGAGCACGGCGAGCGCGCCCGCCTTGCGGCCGGGCCGGTGCGACGACGCCGTCTCGTCGGGGCGGGCCGGCCAGGGCAGCGCCGCCCCGTAGGGCTGCGCCGGGTCGGCCGCGGCGAGCACCACGGCCCGCCGGGGATCCTCGGGCCGCCCGGACTGTCCGGGGAGCGGAAAGCCAGCCGCCTCGCTGCCCCCCGAGGCATCGGATACGGCCGCGACCAGGTCGCCGGCGAGGGCGCGCATCCGGTCGACCGCCCCCGGCAGCGCGAACTGGGCGCCGCCCAGCCCTTCGACGAAGTACCCCCGGCGGCACTGGCCGGTCTCTTCCATCGCCCGCAGCACCGGGTAGACGGCGGCGAACCCGCCGGGGATCCGTTCGGCGGCGATCGCTCCCTTGGTCACGACGCCGTGCCGTTCAAGCAGGGTCAGCGCGAGCGCGTGCGCCCGCATGGTGACCGCCCCCGGATCGCTGCTGCTGGCAACGCCCACGGGCAGGTCGTCGTCCACGACGGGCAGCCCGTACCTTTCCGGCAGCAGCGACCACCGGCCGGACACCGTGGGCGGCCCGGTCCGCGTGGGCATGGCCGCGCGCCGGGCGCCGCGCCCGTAACGACTCGATCCGGCATAGCCGCCAGCGAACCCGCTCCGCGAGGCAGGCCGGGGATTGAAGACCCCGGGAACCGATCCGCCCCGGGCACCGCCGTACCCCGCCCCGCCGAATCCGCCGCGCCCTCCGGCACCGCCCGAGGGAGAAGTACCCGCGTCAGCACCCCCCAAGGAGTCCCGGGCCCGGCCGAGGTCGGCTGCGAGGCTGGACCCAGCAGCGCGCCGGGGCCCGGCCGGCTTCCGGGTGGGCGCCCCGCCCGAGGTCACGACGCGGAGCGGCGCGAGGGTGTCGTTGGTGACCAGGCCAGCCCAGGCCAGGTCCCAGAGCGCCGCCACGAGGTCGGCGTCGTCGGCCGGGTGACCGTCGAGCACCGCCGCGGCCCGGTCGCTGAGCATGCGGAAGAACATGCCGCCGCCCCCGGACAGGGCCGTCAGCACCGCGCCGTGCAGCGGCGTCATGGTCAGCTCGCCCGGCTCGGGCAGCAGCAGCGGCGCGGACTCGGCGGGCGCGAGCACCAGCCAGCCATCCCCGGTGCCTACGCTTCCCGCCCCGGCCCACACCACCTCGCCGGCCGCCGTGAGCTCGTCGAGCAGCGCGGGGGAGTAGCCAGGCACCCGGCCGGGCAGCACGAGCGTCTCAAGCGCGGACGCGGGCACCGGCGCGCCGGCCAGCCGCTCGACGGCTTCGAGGACCGCGCCGACGTCGGCTCGCCGCGAGCGTCCCGACCCGATGCCGTGCCAGGCGGGCAGGAACCGGCCGAGGGCGGCGGGCGGCACCGGCTCGGCTTCCTTGCGCAACCGGGCCAGGCAGCGCCGCCGCAGCATGCGCAGCACCCCGCTGTCGCACCACTGCGTCCCGTGCAGCGAGGCGACGAACTCGCCTTCCGCGACCCGCCCGTCGGCCGCCAGCCGCCGCAGCGTCATCGCGACCACGGCGACCCCGAGCCCGTACCGCGCCGCGAGGTCCGCCGCGGTGAACGGCCCGTGCGTCCGCGCCCACCGGGCGACCAGGTCGCCCAGGGGGTCCGGCAGCACCTCGGTGAAGGCCTCGGGAATCCCGACGGGCAGCGCCACGCCCAGGGCGTCCCGCAGCCGCCCGGCGTCCTCGATCGCCGCCCACATGTCCTGCCCGGCGACCCGTACCCGGATGAGGCGCCGCGTCGCGGCGAGCCCGTCAAGCCAGCCGGTGGGGTCCGGGACCACGCACCGGGCCGCGATCTCTTCCAAGGTCAGCGGCCCCGACGTGCGCAGCAGGTCAGCGACCCCTTCCGCGTCCCTGCACTGCCGCGACGGCGACAGGTGCTGCAGGTCCGCCTCGGTCTCCGCCACGACCGCCGGGTCGAGCAGCTCCCGCAGCCCTTCGGTGCCGAGTAGTTCCGCGAGCAGCGCCGGGTCCAGCGCGAGGGCCTGCGCCCGCCGCTCGGCGAGCGGCGCGTCCCCCTCGTACATGAACGCGCCCACGTACCGGAACATCAAGTTCCGCCCGAACGGGCTCGGCGTTGCCGTCTCCACCTCGACGAGCCTGATCCGCCGGGAGGCGAGGTCCCGCAGCACCTCGGTGAGGGCGGGCACGTCGAACACGTCCTGCAGGCACTCCCGGACGGTCTCCAGCGTGATCGGGAACCCGGGGAACTGAGCGGCGATCTCAAGCAGCTGGGCGCTTCGCTGCCGCTGCTGCCACAGCGGCGTCCGGCGTCCCGGCTGCCGGCGGGGGAGCAGCAGCGCCCGCGCGGCGCACTCCCGGAACCGGGAGGCGAACAGCGCGGACCCGCCGACCTCGGCGGTGATGATGTCGCTGACTTCCTCCGGGTCGATCAGCGCGATCCCGGCGGGCGGCGGCTCGTCGGAGTCGGGCACCCGGATGATGATCCCGTCGTCGGTGTGCAGCGCCTGCACGTCCATCCCGCCGTAGCGCTCACGCAGCCGCGCGGTGATGGCGAGGGCCCAGGGGGCGTGCACCCGGTCGCCGTACGGCGAGTGCAGCACGACCCGCCAGTCGCCGAGCTCATCGCGGAACCGCTCAACGACCAGGGTCTTGTCATCGGGTACGTGCCCGGTCGCGTCCCGCTGGTCGGAGAGGTACGCCACGAGGTTTCCGGCCGCGAGCGCGTCGAGCCCGCTGGCGGTCAGCGAGGCGATGGCCTTCTCCTCCGGCAGGGCGACCAGCGAGCGCACCTTCGCGCCGATCGCGCGCCCAAGCTCGGCGGGCCGCCCGGGCGTGTCACCGTGCCAGAATGGCAGCTTGCCCGGCTGGCCGGGCGCGGGCAGGACGAGCACCCGGTCGGGTGTGATGTCCTCGATCCGCCACGATGACGCGCCGAGCACGAACACGTCGCCGACCCGCGACTCGTACACCATCTCTTCGTCGAGTTCCCCGACCCGCCGGGGGGCTCGCGCGGACTCCTCGGACACAGGCAGGAACACCCCGAAGTAGCCCCGGTCCGGGATCGTTCCCCCGCTGGTTACCGCGAGCTTCTGCGCGCCCGGCCGGCCGTGGATGACCCCTGCGACCCGGTCCCACACGACCCGTGGCTTGAGCCCGGCGAACTCCTCGCCCGGGTAGCGCCCGGCGATCATGTCGAGCACCGCCTCGAGCACCGGCCTGGTCAGCGTCGCGAACGGCGCGGCCCGGCGCACCACGGCCTCCAGTTCGTCGACCGACCAGTCGTCGAGCGCGGCCATCGCGACGACCTGCTGGGCGAGGACGTCGAGCGGGTTGCGCGGAACGTGCAGCTCCTCGATCGCGCCCGCCTGCATCCGGTCGGCGACCACCGCGGCCTGGACGAGGTCGGCGGCGTACTTGGGGAAGATGACACCACGCGACGTGTCCCCGACGTTGTGCCCCGCCCGGCCGACCCGCTGCAGCCCGCTGGCCACCGACGGCGGCGACTCCACCTGGATGACCAGGTCGACCGCGCCCATGTCGATGCCTAGCTCAAGGCTTGAGGTCGCGACCACGGCGGGCAGCCGCCCTGCCTTGAGCGCCTCTTCGATCTCCGTCCGTTCCTGGCGCGACACCGACCCGTGGTGCGCCCGCGCGATGACGATGGTGCCGTCGCTGGCCCCCGTGCCCACGTCGTAGGTGCCGCCGGCGCCCTGTGGCAGGAACGCGCCGCCCATCGCGCTCGACTTGCCTGTGCCGTCGGCGGGCGGCGCGCCTTCGCCGCCGGCCGCGATGAACGCCCGCTCGGTCGCCAGTTCGTTAAGCCGCCCGCACAGCCGTTCGGCCAGCCGCCGCGAGTTAGCGAACACGATCGTCGACCGGTGCGCCTGGATCAGGTCGAGCACCCGTTCCTCGACGTGCGGCCAGATCGACCGCTGGGGCACCGGGTCATCGTCGCCGCCGGTGTCCCTGACCTGCGTCTCCGACAAGTCCCGCATGTCCTCGACCGGCACGATGACCTCAAGCTCGATCCGCTTCGAGCTCTCCGGCTGCACCACGCTGACCGGCCGTGCCCCGCCGAGGAACCCGGCGACCTCGGACGGGGGCCGCACGGTCGCCGACAGCCCCACCCGCTGCGCCCGCCCACCGGCCCCGGACGAGGTGCCGCGCAGCGCGTCGAGCCGTTCAAGCGACAGCGCCAGGTGCGCGCCCCGCTTGGTGCCCGCCACCGCGTGGATCTCATCGACGATGACCGTCTCCACGCCGCGCAGCGTCTCCCGCGCCTGCGACGTGAGCAGCAGGAATAGTGACTCAGGGGTGGTGATGAGGATGTCAGGCGGCCGCGTCGCGAGCTTACGCCGGTCCTCGGCCGCGGTGTCCCCGGTCCGCACGGCCACCTGGATGTCCGGTTCCGGCAGGCCGAGCCGTTGCGCCGCCTGCTTGATCCCGGTGAGCGGCGACCGCAGGTTCCGCTCGATGTCCACGGCCAGGGCCTTCAACGGCGAGACGTACAGCACCCGCGTGCGCCGCTTCTTGTCGGCGGGCAGGGGCGACGAAGCGAGCCGGTCAAGCGCCCACAGGAACGCGGCGAGCGTCTTCCCGGACCCGGTAGGCGCGATGACCAGCGTGTCCTCGCCCTTGCCGATGGCCTGCCACGCCTGTGCCTGCGCCGTGGTGGGCACGGCGAACGCACCCTCGAACCACGCCCGCGTCGCGGTCGAGAAACTCTTCAGCGCGTCACCTGCCACCCTCCCAGTCTGCCAATACCCGCCGACATTCGAGACCAGCGAGTGGCACCCAGCTCAGCGGGCGGTCGTCGGGCTGCCAGCCTCGTGGATGATGTGCAGCAGCCGCGCGCCGCCTGCGGCGAGCAAGCCGTCGTTCGCGATCACCGCATCGACCCGGTGGCCGGGAGCCGGGTCGGGCCGGGTCAGCCGCTGCCCGATGCCGGGTTCGCTCTCGCGGCTGCGGCGGCGCAGTCGCTGCGCGCGCGCCTCTTCTTGCACGGTCACCAGGACCACGACGAGCCGCTGGTAGCGTGCCTCCAGTTCGCCGAGCACGCTCCGGGAGACGTTGGCGACGACCACGAGGCCGGCCCGCACCTCGCCGTCGACCGACGCCGGGATCCCGTACCAGAGCCCGTGCGCGTCCCACCACAGCGCGAAAGCACCACGAGAGCGCGCCGCCGCGAACTGCTCGTCGGTGACCGGGTCGTGGTCTTCGCCCGGGCCCGGCGGCCGGGTGATGGCGCGCCGGGGAAAGCGGGCGCGGCCACCGGAACGTTCGCGGGCGTACGACAGCAGGGCATCCTTGCCGACCCCGCTGGCCCCCACCACGGCGATGAAGGCACCGGGACCGATCGGCCCGGTCACGAAACCCGCATCCCCTGCCGGTAAACACCGCGGACGACCGGTACGCGCTGCCCGTGCGGGTGGTCATCGGTGGCAGGCAGGTCGTGCGGCCGCACCCGGACCAGGTCGGCGCGCAGGC
>Ga0310811_10005948_pt1 | contig 15523 bp, 13 predicted proteins | sample YCmetagenome_FD_207642 | JGI IMG/M metagenome (GOLD analysis project Ga0310811, IMG submission 207642) | Soil microbial communities from experimental microcosm in Duke University, North Carolina, United States - YC | ecosystem: Engineered > Artificial ecosystem > Soil microcosm > Unclassified ...
CGCAAAATAAGAACAAAGCCTTTCATGTGCTCGTGGGTGGCATGGACATACAGGTACTCGGCACGAAATTCAACGTCAACGCATATACCGATGAAAGCTCACTAAAAACCACCCTCATGGAAGGTTCGGTCCGGCTGGTCAAAGACAACCAATCCCTTATCCTTGCCCCCGGACAGCAGGGGCAAACCGCACCCGCCGGAGCCGGAACCGGAACCCGGGCTGGAGCAGGAACCGGAGCTTTTGTCCTCATAAAAGACGCCAATACCGATGAAGCGCTGGCCTGGAAGAATGGCTATTTCAGCTTTGACGACGCAGACATCCATACCATCATGCGTCAGCTCGCCCGCTGGTATGGGATACAGGTAAAATACGAAGGGACCCCGACAAAAACCCTGTTCTGGGGTAAGATGGGGAGAGACCTCAACCTGACCCAGGTACTGGCCGGTCTGGATAAAAGCAAGGTTCATTTCCAGCTGGAAGGGACCACGCTGACCGTATTGCCGTAAAACTTGTCCCAATAAAAAAGCCAGAAGCGTTGGCCCGCCTCTGGCTGAATACGTTGGGTCATTTTAATATAAAACCGGATAGTTTCTTATTGACAACCCAAACCTTGCAAAATTATGAAAGATTTTGGCAAAAGCCATGTTTCTCATCATCAAATCTTCCTGGCGATGAAGTTTACCATTGCGCTGCTTACGATTGCCTTGCTGCATGCCCATGGCGGCGTATTCTCCCAGAATGTAACGCTCTCCGGGCATAACCTGACTTTAAAAAAAGTGTTCAGCGAGATTGAAAAACAGACGGGTTATACCTTCTTCTGTAATGCATCACTATTGAACTCGGCAAAACCCGTAAGCCTAAATGTAAAGGATGCCCCCCTGACCGAAGTGCTCGAACGCTGTTTCTCGAATGAGCCCCTGGGTTACTATATCCAGAACAAGACAGTCTTTGTCACCGAGAGACCGCCCACACCACGCAACAACGATCCCGCCAGCCCTGAGCCGCTGCCGCCACCTATCAAAGGCCACGTCACCGATGAACAGGGCGCCCCCCTGCCGGGCGTAACGGTCACGATAAAAGGCGCAAAAGTATCGACCCAGACTGACGCCAACGGTAACTTCCAGCTTGACGTTCCATCCGATGCAAAGACCCTGATCCTGACCTTTGTCGGCATGCAGACACAAGAGATCTCCCTTGGCAAAAAGAGCAGCTTCGACGTCCGGATGCGACGCAACATCTCCTCCATGTCGGACGTCGTGGTCATCGGTTACGGAACCCAACGTAAACAGGATGTCAACGGCGCCATCTCCAGCGTAAAAAGAGAGGACATCGCCAATATCCCCATGTCCAGCGTCGACCAGCTCCTCCAGGGCAGGGCCGCCGGCGTCGACGTACAGCAGAACTCCGGCGCACCCGGCAGTAATACGTCTGTGCATATCCGTGGTATCACCTCGCTCAGCCTGTCCAACGAACCCCTCTATGTTATCGACGGAGTGCCCATGTCCGGAGACGCCAACAACATCGCCCAAAGTGGTCGCCCCGTCGGCCTTTCCAATAAGGGGCAGTCGGGAGGCGGAGACGGGGAGGCAAGCGTAAGCCCCCTGTCCACCCTCAACCCCGAAGACATTGCCAGCATCGATATCCTGAAGGATGCTTCCGCCACGGCGATCTATGGCAGCCAGGCCTCCAACGGGGTCATTATCATTACGACCAAACGCGGTAAGAGCGGCACCGCCCGCCTTTCCTATGACGGGTACTATGGTACGGCGGAACAGGGAAAATTCCTGAAGATGATGGACCTCCCCCAATACGCCGCGTTACAGAACGCCCTCAGCGATGCCATCAATATCCAGCGACGCGGAGAGTTCGCCAATCCCGGCCTGTTGCCAAAGGGTACCAACTGGCAAAAACAGATCTTCCGTTCCGCGCCCCAGCAAAACCACCAGGTATCTATCTCCGGAGGACAGAACGGCGTTAACTATTATGTTTCCGGCGGCTATTTCGATCAGCAGGGCACCCTCATCGGTCCCGATGATTTCAAACGATATTCGATCCGCGCCAACATAGACGCTCATGCGAAATCCTGGTTGACCATCGGCACCACCCTCGCCGGCAGCTATTCCAACCAGCGCGTGGCGCTGAGCGATAACAACGGTCTCGTATACACGGCCCTGCTAAATGCCCCCGACCAGGTCGTTTACAATCCCGACGGCAGTTTTTACGGCCCGCCCGCCAACCAGATCAACGCCCAGATCAACCCCGTGGCAGTAGCCCTCAATACCACCAACAACCTGCAACGATATAATTTCAACGGCAGCCTCTATGCCGACCTGAAGATCTTTAAAGACCTCACTCTTCGTTCAGAAGCCAACACCGATCTCAACTTCGCCAACGCAAAAGTGTTCCTGCCGACTTATGCCTACGGTCCGCAGTTTGTCAACCAGACGGCAAAACTGATAGAGTACCCCTCCAACACCCAATACTGGGGCTGGCGGGAATATCTTTCCTATCACCATATCTTTGGTACCCGCCACGATCTCTCCGCACAGGCCGGACACGAGGTCAGCGTGTCCAACTGGGGAGGCACCACCAATACCATCCAGGGTTTCGCGACAAATACCATCCAGACCCTCAACCAGGGAACGGCATCCACCGCCACCGCCACTGAATACAAAGCCAGCTCTTCCCTCGAATCGGCATTCGCCCGGGCCATCTATACCTATGACAACAAATACAGCCTGACGGCTACTTTCCGCGCCGACAAATCTTCCAAATTCCAACCCGGCCACCAGACAGGTTATTTCCCCGCCTTTGCAGCCTCCTGGCGGATGTCCGAAGAGCCTTTCTGGTACAAGCTGAAGAACATCGCAGATAATGTCAAACTCCGTCTTGGTTATGGACAGGTCGGTAACCAGGCGATCCCGAATTATCGCTACGGCGCAGCCCTGACTACCTATGCCTCCGGTCTGGGAACCGCCTATGCCTACGGCAACGTGGCCAATCCCGGCGTCACCTGGGAAACAGCCGTACAGTATAATATAGGCCTCGACTTCAGCCTCCTCAACAACCGCATCGATGTCAGTGTCGACGGGTATAAGAAAGAATCCAAAAGATTCCTCTTCGCCGCATCCCTGCCCGCCTTTCTGCTCGGCGCCACCGCAGAATACAGCGGCAACGGCATTATCTCACCACCATATATTAATGGCGGACAATTGCAGAATAAGGGAATAGATGTCACCATCCGTACAAAAAATATCGATGGAGGAAACTTCAAATGGAACTCCACCTTCATCTTTTCCTCCAACGTCAACAAAGTCGTTTCGCTCGCCAACGGTACCCCCTCTATACAGGGTAACCTTACCATCAGCTTTCTCTCCTTCCAGGTCACAAAGACCCAGGTCGGAGGCCCAGTGGGTGAGTTCTACGGATACAAGGACATCGGTATCTTTAAAACAGCCAAACAACTGCAGTCCGCTCCCGTCCAGTTCGGCCTCCCAAAATACAACAACCCGAACGGCGCAGGCACCACCTGGCTCGGTGATATACAGTACGAAGACATCAATCACGACGGAGTCGTAGACCAGAAGGATCAGGCTCCGCTCGGCAAACCAAATCCGACCTTTACCTACAGCATCGGCAATACCTTCAGCTATAAGTCGTTTGATCTGAATATTTTCCTCAACGGTTCCTATGGCGCAAAGATCCTCAACGCCCTCAACTACCAGATCGGTTCGCTGAACAGCCTCTATCAGAACCAGCTGGCCGCCAACGCCAATTTCTGGACCCCGGCAAACCCCAACTCCAATGTCCCCGCTATACGGGCAGGGGACAACGCCAATCTGTATATGTCCAATCGCTTTATAGAGAACGGATCCTACCTGCGGCTCCAGAACGTCTCTTTGGGTTACTCCCTCCCAAAGAAGTACATCGGCATTCTGAAAATGACACGCCTCCGCGCCTATGTCAGCGGTCAGAACCTCTACGTCTTCACTCCTTATAAAGGACTGGACCCGGAGATAGGAGCCCTGAACCAGAATGTTTTCCTCTCGAATGTGGACGTCGGTAGATTCCCCATTCCAAGGACGATAACTTTTGGTCTCAATGCTGAATTCTAACCTCAAAACGCAAATGATCATGTACAGTCATATAAAAAAATACATCTTCCTCATCATCGGAGCCGCAGCCCTCACAAGCTGCAGCAAATCCTTTTCCAACAGACCACCCGTAGACCAGATCACCGTCGACAACTTTTATCAGACCGCGGCCCAGGTACAGGCCAGCACAAATATCCTCTACGGCGCACCCTGGTTCGGGTACAATACCAAGGTGGCCTGGTCCATCTCCGAGCTCTATGGCGGCAATGGCCGCACCTATTCCGGCGACGTTATCAACTTTGGGAACTTCACCGTCACCAGCAACAACTTCGAGTTATCAGCCTGCTGGAATTCTTTGTTCACGGTAGTGGCGCAGGCCAACGCCCTGATAAATACACTACCCGTCAAAGTGAATAAGACTGTGGATGCAGCTACGATCAACAATGCCCTTGGCGAAGCCCACCTCTTCCGCGCCCTCGCCTACTTCCATCTCGTCAGACTCTTCGGCCCGGTTCCGATCATCGCGAACTATTCCGACTATATCAGCAACTACCAGGTCAACACCAATCCGGTGACAGACGTCTACAAGTTCATCATCAACGACCTGAAATTCGCGGAAAGCAATTGCACCCCGATGATCCGCGGCGGTTCCTACGGCGGACAGGGACGCGTATCCAGCGGATCGGCCTCCGCCCTCCTCGCAAAGGTCTACCTCTATATGCAGGATTATACCAATGCTCAAGCCGAGGCACAAAAGGTCATCAGCAGCGGCGAGTTCAAGCTCTACGGGACCGACATCCAGGGTAAGACCTTCGGTGATCTCTTCCTGACAGCCAACAACAACAACGAAGAGACCATCGTAGCCCTCCACTGGGCGGCAGGCGCAGCCTATGGACTCGGCAACGGCCAGCAGGCAAGTCTTGCCTACAACAGCGTGATCACAGGCACCGGGGACGGGTATGGCCAGCTCGGACCGACATTCAGCCTCTTCGACCAGTATGATACGGTCCACGACAACCGCTTCCGTGCAACGATCATGATGCCCGGTTCAAAATACCCGCAGATCAACCAGGCCACCGGTGGTTATACCCTGCCCCTCACAGCCAATTCCCAGGGCACCTATATGCAGGTAAAAAAATATGTCATCGGCACACCGGCAGACAATGGAGGAATAGGCGCCGCACAAAGCACAGGGAACAATACCTATATGATGCGCTATTCAGAAGTCTATCTTATCCTCGCGGAAGCCATCATGGCCGGCGCCGCTACCAGTACAGACCCCGCCGCGCTCAACGCTATCAATACAGTGCGCAGCAGGGCGGGACTATCTCCACTGACCTCCATCCGTCGCGGCTATACGACCCCCAACCCCGCCGTGAATTATTATGGCAACCCCAGCGCTCCTCCCCAAACCCTTTACCGGGACGATATCATCGAGGAAAGACGAAGGGAGTTTGCTATCGAGAACGATTACTGGTACGACCTGCAGCGCATCGATGGGTTCAATGTATCTACGCATCCCATAGCAAAACTGGTCATCTCCCAGCAGGACAGGGGCACCGGCGGGACCAACGCCATCAGCGGACGATATGCCAACGGCTTCCTGACGATCACCGACGAACAGTTCCTCCTGCCCATACCATCCACCGAGACAGCCGCCGACCCGCTGCTGCTTCAGCCACCCGTTCCCTATAAATTTTAATCCCAAAACAACTTCTGATGAAAAAACATACCATCAACATATTGACAGGTTTCCTGGTCCCCCTGTTCATCCTGGTTGCCTGCCACAAGGACAATAAAGCCGGCAGCCCACCCTCCATCTCCCGGATCAGGCTTCTCAGCCGGTCAGATACCGGTCAGGTGAGCTTTGCAGTAAAGCTCGACTCGACCGGGCAACTGGCAGACAGCACCCGCCAGGCCATTACCCTCGTGGCCTTCGATAGCACCGTCGCCTCCGGTCAGCTGAGCCGCCAGTATGCCATCCTCGGCAGTAATCTTGGCACGCTGAGGACCATAACGATCAACGGGGTCAGCAATCCGATCCTGCCTGGTCTCGTGACCGGCACCTCCGCTATCTTCACCGTGGCGCCCAACATTCCTTTCGGTACGACAGGCCCGGGTAATTTCGTCATCACGACTTCCGGCGGCTCCGCATCATTTACCTGGCCGATCCAGCAACCGCCTCCCGTCATCAATAACATCACACCATCGACAGGTTCGGCCGGAGATACCATGACCATCACCGGTAGTCTCTTCCAGGGACTGACAAGGGTCACCTTCGACAGCACAGAAGCAACGATCATCTATTCAGATTCCGGTAAGATAAAGGTGATCATCCCGGCAGGTATCGTCCAGGCATACATTTACGCCTTTACCCCGGGAGGCAGCGGCAAATCCCCCGCCCCCTTTGGCTTTAAATCGATCGTCTATGTGGGCAGCTTACAGAATGGATGGGGCAACTACACCGGATACAGCAGCACCCTGGACTTTAATAACAAAACGAATCTTCTTCCGGGAGAGGCCAGCAATATCTCGGTTACCTTCAACGACCAGTACGGAGCCCTCCAGATCGGTTACGGCGGTGCAACACTAAGGCCCGCGGATCTTGGTCTGACCGCTATAAAATTCTCGGTCTACGGCGGAACAGGAGTGCCCGCAGGCGGATTAAATGCGCATGTCGTACTGAACAACAACTACGGCATAGCAGTAAATCTGACCGTTCTGCCCGGTACCTGGCAGACCTATACGATTCTCCTCAGCGACCTCGGAAACCCATCGCCCATCACCGAATTTGTCCTTCAGGCCCTTGGAGCTCCTGTCCCATGCACCATCTTTGTCTCGGACATCGGTTTTATATAACACATAAAAATGCCTCCAAAATGTGTCTGACATTTTGGGGGCATATCAAAGCGATCGCTGGCTGCCGTTTTTGCCATATTACTCCTGGAACAACGCTTTCAATTTCGCGGCCTGCCGGGACAGATCGATCGTCTGCCCCGACAGATCGATCGTTATTGCGCTTTCGGATAATTCGTGCTGATATGATACCTGTCCTCCAGTTCCCACAGCCTGGCGCCGCCTTTTATACCATCCTTGTTCGTAAAGAGATGCATATTCTCCTCCAGCGGGATCGTCAGCTTCTCCGAACTGCCGCCGCCAATATAAAGCCGGTCATAGTTGAATACCACCTTCAACACCTCCAGCACCTTCGTCATCCGCTTGTTCCATTTCTCCTTGCCCTCTTCTTTCAGCTCTTTCTCCCCGATATAATCATCATAATCCATGTCCTTGTGAATGGGATGATGCGCCAGTTCCATATGCGGCAGTAAATACCCATCGATCAGAAAAGCCGTCCCGAAACCAGTTCCCAGCGTAATAGCCACTTCATATCCCTTCCCGCTGACCACCCCCAACCCCAGTTGATCGGCATCATTCACCAGCCTTACCGGTTTTTGCAGCGCATTGCTGATCTGCTGCCCCAGATCTACATTCTTCCAGTTTGGATTGCCCAGGTTGGGCGCCGTATAGACGACCCCATTTCGAACATAACCCGGAAACCCAACCGAGATCTTCCCGTATTCCGGCATGCCCTTTACCAGGTCTTTGATTGTGCTGAGTACATCGGCCGGCTTTGCCTCTTTGGGTGTGTCTACCCGCTTGTATTCCATCTGCCATTCGCCTTTCGGATTAAGTATCGTACATTTGATGTGCGAACCTCCGATATCGATCGCTAAAATATTCTCTGTAGATTCCATTCCGGAAATTACAGGAAAAAAGAATCCCCTCTTCAAAATAATCCCTAACAGCAAAGCCGTCATATATGCGCTGCAACAAATGGTACGACAATTGCAACTTCCTGTATTAAAACTGGTATGAAGAGAATTCTAATGATGGAGGACGAAGAAAACATGTATTTATTACTTAACATTTTACCGCATCAAAATGAAATAATTGTAGAGCATGTTAACACGCTGACCAAAGAAAATACGTTTCTCGGGACCCAACAGCCCTCGTTGAACTTATTGGACAACCGCCTCCCCGAAGGATTGGGTAGAGACTTCCTCACCTGGAGGACTCCAAAAGACGTCTCCCACCTTTAAAGAACACCAACGACTAAAGAACACCAACGATTGTAAAGAACACCAACCTGATTGCTGCCAAGGCCTGACCAGCTCTGACCACCCCGCTATGTAACCCTCTGACCACTATTTACCTCCTTGCTTATGATCACCTTTACCCACACACCCTTACCCCCTACCTATGATCACTTTACAAAACCTGCCTATGATCACCGGAACCTACCTCTGCGATTGCTTCCCAAAAAGATACTGTTCTAAATAAATTTTGTTACTTACATGCAAGTAAGTAACTTTGTCATCTTAACTCACCTGAAAAATGCTTAGGTCATTAACAACACGGGATAAGATCATTGAGCTGGGCAGAGATTTTGTCCAGAAACTGGGCTACCATGCCTTCAAATACCAATTGATCGCCAAGGAGTTAAACATCAAGAACGCCGCGATCCATCATTACTTCCCGGCCAAGGAAGATCTTGGAGTGGCTATTATCGAAAAAGACCAGGCGGACTTCCAGTGGATGGTCCGCTCAGTAGCGGATAGACCGGCATTCGAAAGGGTCTCGGCAATTATTGAGGTCTATCGTACCTATCTCAATGAGGGCAAAAACCTATGTATCGTCGGTGCCTGCGTATCCGCCTATCTGGAAATACCGGAAAAAATGACTTTCGCTTCAAAGAGATACCAGGACATGATCTATAATTGGCTCGTTGCCAATTTTAAAGAAGGCCTTGCCACCGGGGAGTTCCACTTCACCGATACCCCGGAAGATCTCGCAGCGCTATGGATAGCGACCCTTCCCGGCACCATCCAGGTGGCACAGGCAAGAGGCAAGGAGTATTTCGAACAGACAATGAACCAGCTGAGCATGACAGTTAAAGCCACCAATCAGCCGGTCGCCAACTAAGCCGACCACCAGGCTGGTCCCAAAAGGCGATCACCTGGCAGCCAGTCAAAAGAACCACCCGGCCACACAAAGCCGGTCCGCATTTCAGAAGAAATGCTTTTTTTAAAACCAAATTACTTACTTGTATACAAGTAAGTAACCCAAATAAAACACATTCTCTAATTTCTAACAACAAACAAAATGAAAAAAGTCCTTTTAACAGGCAGTTCCTCAGGTTTCGGTCTCCTCGCCGCTAAAACGATCGCAGCAAAAGGTCACACCGTATACGCAACAATGCGCAGCATCAACGGCTCCAACGCCAAAAACGCCCAACACCTCCGCGACTGGGCAAAATCCAACAACGCAAATATCGAGATCGTAGAGCTCGACGTCACCAGCGAAGCATCAGCCCAAGCCGCTATAAAAACGATTCTCGCCAGTTCCGGCGGCATCATCGACGTCCTTATCAACAACGCCGGCATTTCCTTTATAGGCGTTAGCGAAACACTTACCACGGAACAGTCCAACCAGCTCTTCCAGGTCAACACTATCGGTACCGACCGCCTGATCAGAGCAGTACTTCCAACCATGCACAAACAAGGATCGGGTCTTATTATCAATGTATCCAGCGTCCAGGCCAGGCAGATGATCCCTACCTTCACTGTCTACAATGCCACCAAAGCCGCAGTCGACGCACTGTCTGTTGGTTATTATTATGAGTTACGCTCCTCAGGCATCGATGTCGCCATTATCCAGCCCGGCGGTTACCCCACCACAGATATTGTCACCAAAGGAATACAGGCCGCTAACCCCGACGCTGAAAAATTCTATGGTGCAGACACGATAAAAGTGAAGAATTCCTTAAATCATTATTTTACCCCTACAGAGAAAAGCCCCAGTCCACAACCCGTAGCCGATAAAATGCTCGAGCTCGTGGAGGCCAAACAAGGCGAAAGAGCCCTCTGGTCCCTCGTCGGCGCAGGTCCCCTCGAAGGCTACATCGACCAGATAAATCAAACGACAAAAACTATCGGTGATATCCTGGTATCCAACCTTACCGCATAAAACCCGATCTCCAACCTGACTGCATAAAACACCCAAAAGACGCAAACGGCACAGAAACAAAACTGCTGCCATATCAAAACCAGGGCCGGCCGGTACAAAACCGATCGGCCTTACTTCTCCGTTAGTTTAATGTTCGCGCGCCTCGCGTTATATCGCATCCCGCTTAGTATTCCGACGAAATATCGTCAGAGCTATCCCCCATTTATCAGTTGCTGTCCCTGAAAATCAACGCATTAATTGCTGGCACAATATTTACATAGTAGATGATGGCTTTCATAAAAAACCATTAAAATACTTTACCATGTCAAAGAAAGGCACTCAAAACATCGTCGATGCCATTGTAGATCTCCAAAATCGCGGCTACTCCTCCGACTTTATCGTTATGGACAATCAACTGTTCTGCGCACAACAGAAAATATTCCTACGCCAGGACGAATTTGACATTGACGAAGTATACAGCTTTCAACCCAGTCAGACCCGCCAGGAAACGGTGCTCTACGGCATCATATCCGAACAGCACGCCATCAAGGGTATACTCCTCACACAGCCATCGACTAATAAATCGGCCGTGCCTCCGGTACTATTCAAAAAAATGGGAAAATTCTGGCACTAATCCCCCTCTAGGTAAAATACAGCGCGGCCTCTGCTTTCCTCCTTTTGAGCAACCCATCGCTGACCTCCAGCCTCCCATCCACATGGATCTTATCCCATAGCTGAAAAGCAGCGCTGATATTCTGATCCCCGGGATTAGCCTTGATCAGACGCAGCAGCGTACTCCCGTGAAGCGCTCCCGTCCCCGCGTTGTAGGCAAAATCCACCAGCGCATCGAACTGGTTTTGCGACAGCCCCGGAGGGATCATGGCGTTGACGGCTATGACAGTATCCTGCAGGTCATTGAGCAAATAATTTTCGGCCTGCTGTTGCGTGATCGGACTGTCCTGCATAGTGACATGGGCACCCCCTGGATAACGAGTGGTCCCAAAACCAATGGTCGGGATCTTAGCCTGATCGAGATAGGGGTGAAGGACGCATCCTTCCTGTGACTTGATAAGATTGACGCAATTCTGCGAAGGAGTCATAGTCAAAAGGTTGAGCAATAAAGTTAGGTATTATATTGTAGTTTTGCCCCCCATCGCGACTGCATCCTGGCCTCACCATGGAGCGAGTAGCACAAGCACCCGGCGCCGGCTAGATCTTTATTGCAAACTGGCAAAGATATTCTTCAGCTGATGCAAGTGTCTTTTCGAATGATACACATAAAAGCTGACCCACTCCAGCCTTGTAAGGTGCCCAACGCCCGGCATCTCAAAATCGAGACAGGTCTCGCTGAGATCCAGTGTATCGACGGCTTCGCCAAGACGTTCCCAATCCTTTTGCAGCCCATCGATCAGTGGTTGCCTGGCATGAAAACCTTCAGAAGGCAGAATAAAATCAGGCGATTTCATCTTGATGCTAAAATCAAGGAAGATCCGCAGCATGGGTACTTTTTCATCGGGTGCCCGGTCGGTGGTGGGAGCCGTTCGTCCAAATACAACCTGCACTACCCCGGCGGATTTCAGAAGGTGTTCCCCTACCTGGCCGCCGGTCCAGCTGCCGGCAAAGGGAACAAGGTTCAACTGTTCTTCGCTGAAGAGGTTCAATTCATCGATAACGGCAGCGCCGGTCTCTTCAACCTGTTTGGATAATTTCTGCGTGTCCATATGTAACTTTTTTCTGTCATAAAGTTGAGAACTTTCCCCTACAGTCCCAGGGGGTAAGCCTGACATTTGTAAGGGGTGATCACGACAATTTCTTAATTTCAATTATGAAACGAACCATCGCCCAATTATCCCTGGTTGTGAGAGACTACGACGAAGCCATCGACTTTTATGTCGACAAGCTGGGATTCACACTGATAGAAGATACTCCCCTCAGCGAAACCCGGCGCTGGATAGTTGTAGCCCCTTCCCCCGCCTCCGAATGCCGGCTTCTCCTGGCAAAAGCATCCGGAGACGAACAGCTCAGCCGGGTCGGCAACCAGACAGGAGGACGGGTCTTCCTGTTCTTACATACCGATGATATAAACCGTGACATACTACAGCTGAAAGAAAAGGCGGTAAAAATAGTGCGACCGCCCAGCAGAGAAGTTTACGGGACGGTCGCAGTCTTTGAAGATCTGTATGGGAATCTATGGGACCTGATCCAGCCTGCTAATAGTTAAAGGTAAGCCCTGCCCCAAAACCCATATCGCTGTCATAATGCGTCGACAGGCCAATATATTTTGTAAGAATATACCGCAAACCCGCCATATACTCTTTATCGGTATTGACCATAAAGCTGAGTCTTAACCGGCTGGTAACGGTTACATCCTCCCTGCCCAGCTGGAGCCGGAGATTCCCATGCTGATCCATCCTCCAGTCGGCGATCAGCAGCATCGGCAAGGTATACTGCACCCCAAAACAGAACACATTCCGGTGGTCCTTCGTATCTGTCTGTCCAAAAAGATTCTTTTCCGGTCTGCTGTCCCGGCGATAGCGAAAATCCCAACCGACATAGGGCAGCCAGTACTGCATCTTTCCGAGATAACGCCCAAAATGACTTTCGCTCTCATAGCCCTTATCTCCATCAGTACCGATACGCCACTCCGACTGGAAACGGTAACGTGTATTCGCAACCATGACCTCCCCGTCACTACCATTGCTTTCAAGCCCCACTCGGGCCATCGGCCTGATCTCCCGGTCATCGGAGTAGATCTTCTTCAGCGCCTTCTGCGGATCATCTATCCCCGGTATTGGCGAAAATGCCGACCCGGTTGAATCCGTATAGTGAAAGATGCGACCCATCCCGCTCATCATATGGTATAGGATATGGCAATGAAAAAACCAGTCCCCGCTCTCCGTTGCAGCAAATTCCAGCGTATCTGTTTCCATCGGCATGATGTCTACCACATTCTTTAATGGCGCATAGTCCCCCTGTCCATTCAGCAGCCGGAAGAAATGCCCATGCAGATGCATCGGATGCCGCATCATAGTACCGTTGTATAGAATAATGCGGACATTCTCCCCTTTCCGGATCAGGATCTTATCCGCTTCCGAAACAGCCTTATTATCGATGGTCCAGACATACCGGTTCATATTCCCCGTGAGATCGAAATGCAATACCTTCACAGGCGCATCCGGCAAAACGGTCCGCTCCGGAGCCCGCAGCATCGCATAATTCAGCGTGGTGCCGGCGCCCATGCTCATACCAGCCATTCCCGAGTCCGCATCCATCTTCATCCCCCCCATACCCCCCGCTTCCGGATACATCACCGTATTCATGTCCATCACCTGATTGCTCATCTGCATGCCCATGTCCTTCATATCGCCATTGGCCTTCATCATGTCGTTCATCATCCCCATCCCTTCAAAGTATTTCAACGGCGGCAGCACCGCCAGCTTCACCTTTTCCCCCGACCCCAGCCAGACCGATGACGATCCCGTCCGGTCCTCAGCCGTAGCCTGAAATTCATAACTCTTCCCATCGGGTATGGTCACTATCACATCATAGGTCTCGGAAACGCCGATGATCAGCCTGTCCACCTCCACCGGCACTACGTCCTTGCCATCATTGGCGACCACCATTATCTTGCCGCCTGCCCAACGCAGCCAGAAATAGGTAGAAGAGCTCCCATTGATTATCCTAAGCCGGACCTTCTGACCAGCCCGGTACCGTGGCTCCTGTTCCGATGGCGCTCCATTCACAAAGAACCGGTCATAAGCCACATCGCTGACATCCATCGAAAGCATCCGCTTCCATTCATTGGTAAGCTTTGTCTTAAAATGCCCCTCCCGGATCGCCTGAACATAATTCTGCGTACTTCTCTTGCGGATAGCATACCAGTCGGTGGCATAATGCAGACTGCGCTCCACCTCATAAGGCTTTTCATTCGTCCAGTCACTGAGAAGGACCGTATGCTCCGCAAGCGCTGCTGCCCCTTTCACGCCCGCCTCCGGCGCCCGCCCTTCACCACGTTTATGGATGATCAGCGCCCCATACAAACCCGTCTGCTCCTGCAACATCGTATGCGAATGATACCAGTACGTCCCGTTCTGCACGATCGGAAACTTTGCCACATAGGTCTGCATCGGCCTGATCGGCGGCGTCGTCAGATAAGAAACCCCGTCATATTGATTGGGAATGATAAGCCCATGCCAGTGCACAGAGGTCTCCATCATCATCTCATTATGGATATGTATCTCAGCCGTATCCCCTTCTGTAAAATCCAGCTGCGGCCCGGGCAGACTTCCATTCACCGCAATAGCGCTCCGTTTCCGGCCGGTATAATTGACGATAGTATCCGTAATGTATAAATGATAGACCACCAGGTGAGGATGCCCGTCCGGCCGCGTCAAAAAAGGCTCCCGCTGCCTCATAACCATCCCAGGCCGCCCATGCCCGGAACCCTTCCCCATCCCTCGCCCATGACCTGCCCCCTTCTCTGCTCCCCGCCCATCGCCGGCCCCCATTCCCTCCATTTCATGCTGCGCACACACCTGCATCCCAGCCAAAATGACCAGCACCCCAACAAAATATTTTCTCATACTATTTCTGGGATTTCAATGTTGCGTTCACTTTCCCGCAGGTAAGCATACTCTGCCCAAAATAAGGATTCTTAATCTCCGTCCCGCTACTCAGCCAATAGGCCTTCTTCATAGGACAATAATCCTCATAGATAGGATCGTTCGACAAATTCGCCTTCTTTGCAAAAGCTCCCATATTGGCAGACAAAGCCGTAAAATGTTCGCGCTGATGAGCAAGGTCTGTAGATTCCGAAATATGCCGGGCATCAAAAGCCAGCTTCTCCTTCAGGGACATATACGCCATATGATCCTTCTCCGGCAAGGCCTTCATGTCGACACCATCAATAGCCTTCACCATATCCCCGGCCTTCGAGGCCGCTGCTTTTGCGTCACTGGCGACCAGCGCATCCTTGATACCATAATAATCGTTGAGGATGGGAGACAATGGAGTAGACTGCTGAGCAGAAACAGGTTGTATAAGGACAGCCGCAACAAGCGCAGCCGCAAAAAATAACTTTTTCATTTTGAATAGATTGAGCGTTAATAATAATGACAAATAACACCGCGAACGCGGCTGACTTAAGCAGCACCACACGGCGAACGCGCAAAAGATAAGCACCACCGCATCGCAGGCACAACTATAGATCTGCTTGAATCGGCATCAAACGAGAAAACGCTGGTATAAGACCTGGAGATCGGGCGGCGCATGTTTATAAACCCATTGATCGGAAAGCGCCCGGTTCCCTCTAGCGACAAGCTGACCAGGAACCAAAATAGAATAATTAAAAGAGATCAGCATCACCGGCTGTTCCCCGGAACTGATCGACGAAGACACCTGCTTTTCAAGCAAATTGAACTTTA
>Ga0310811_10005949_pt1 | contig 15521 bp, 16 predicted proteins | sample YCmetagenome_FD_207642 | JGI IMG/M metagenome (GOLD analysis project Ga0310811, IMG submission 207642) | Soil microbial communities from experimental microcosm in Duke University, North Carolina, United States - YC | ecosystem: Engineered > Artificial ecosystem > Soil microcosm > Unclassified ...
GCGAGATAACAGAACATACGCCGATCGCAACGGTTTGGATCGATCATCGTCGTTTCTGATTGCATCGAGTTTCATCGGAGCGTAGGATGATCTGGGAGGATTCAACAATGCGCCAGCTGGGTCCATTTGCCTTTCTTCTGTCACTCCCTTTTGCCACTTTGGTGCCGGCGCACGGCATGGCCGCGGTGTCGAGTGACGATTTTCTGGCCCGTACCACGGGCCAACTCGTGGCTCTGTGCTCCGCTCCACCAACCGATCCGCTCGCGACGTCGGCCGTGAACTTCTGCCATGGCTTTGCCGTGGCTGTGGCGCGCGTGCTGGAGGAGGAGGACGCGGCCAATCCTGGCACCAGGCCAATGTTCTGTCTTCCCGCAAACGGCGTCTCGAGGAACCAGGCCGTCTCCCAATTTGTCCAGTGGGCGTCGGCCGATCCCTCACGGATGTCGATGCCGGCGACCGATGGTGTCGCCGGGTTTCTTGCTGCGAATTACCCATGCAGCCGTCAATGATTTCATAGGGAGGTGGTTGCGATGAAGGCGGTGCTCGCTCTTTCGGTCTGCATTTTTACGCTGGCTGGCTGCGAGAATCTCACGCCGACGCAGAACAGGCTCCTGGGCGGCACCGCGGCTGGTGCAACCGGTGGTGCGGTGCTGGGGGCCGTGGCCGGAAATGCCGGGCTTGGAACCCTTATCGGCGCAGGTGTCGGGCTCGCGGGCGGCGCGATTTACAATCACGTCAAGAACAGTGAGCAGCAGTCGTACCAGGAGGGTTACGCGGCTGGGCATGCGGGGACTCCCCCTTCGCAGTAAAGGCCGAAATCCAGGTCGATCACAACCGGGGGCCGGGAGTCGCCAGATAAATCGGCTGCAATCTGGTGCGCCGAGGCCGGCTTTTTACGGGAGACGCGTCGGCAGCCCCCGAAACTCGGCCTGCAATCCACTCCGAGCCGTTTCAGCTTCTGATTCGTAATCTTCAACTTATGGATGAAGAAGCGTATACAGCGTCTCCGGCTGGAGATTTGCGAAGGCACGACATGGCCCACCATTCATCACGTGGCCCAATAGCTACCAACCCCACGATCTGTAACAATCTGTATAGCCTGTTGCCAGTCTGCTGGCGCGTCTCTTATCGCCTTCCTGGAGCCGCGAAGCGCCGGTCCTGGGGCGTGGAGAAGACATGTCGGGCGCGGGCGAACCACGAACCGTGCGCCGCACCATGCCGTGCCGGCTTTCTTGTCCCTGACGGCACTATCCGCAAGCCATCCAAGGGATTAATCGAGCACGGGGAGAAGAAAATGGCGGAACGTTCCACCTTCCTAAGCCAGCACCTTTTTATCATCCTGGCCACCTTGGCTTTAGCCTCATGCGGGCCCAGCCCCGCCGCCGTCGCTCAGCAAAAATTCATCGCACTGGCGGCCAACTGTGCCGGAAAATACCCGGCTCAACCTCCCACGATGGGGGCTTATGAAAGATGCCGCAATCACGCCGAAGACGAGACGGTGAAGCCCTACTTCCCTTACTTAGATGTTTATGAGCATGTTCACGCGAAGCGCCAAGACATTGCGAATCAAGCTGATGCCGGCAAGATCACCCTGGAGCAAGCCAATTTTGAACTCGCCCAGGCAAATGAAGCAGCGGCGAAGGTCGTACAAAGAAGGAATAATCAAAAAGCCTTAATGATGATCCCAAACCTTACGATCCTCCAGGTACCATCACGACCTGAAATGGGGATGGGTATGAAATAAACCGCATCGCCCAGGGCTGTGCGGAACGCAGGGCCCGCCGCTATTCGACCCAGGCGTTCATCACCTCGCCCTGCCCACATCGTTTCATTGCGGCTTGGTTCTCTTGATCGGTGGGCGCCGTCGCATACATGATCCATCGCTTCAATATCGCTGGCAGTCCGATGGAGAGAAACATGGTCCAGCAATCCAAGCCGCAGAAGGAAACGGTCAAGCGCGTGATGCACGAATACAAGCACGGCGAACTGAAGAGCCGAGGCAACGGCCCGAAGGTGAAGAACCCGAAGCAGGCGATCGCCATCGCACTGCATGAAGCGGGAGCGACAAACCGAGAAAGCCCGAAGAAGAACAGGCGCAATTTCCAAAGAACCAAAGCCAAGGAAGCAAGAGGACAAACGGCGCAGGCCGAGACCGAAGGCAAAAAGGCGCAAGAGCGGACATTGAAGAGTGCGACCGGCAGGGGAAGAACGGGCGCGGCAAAAGGCCAGACGAAGAAGGCGCTCTATGCCACGGCACAGAAACAACATATTGCCGGCCGTTCGAAAATGTCGAAAGCAGAGCTAGAGCAGGCCCTCCGGCGATAGCCGGCCCAGTTCGTCCAGGTATCCCGTACGCCGTCCGCCCGCGATGATGAGAGGAAGCTTGCCCCGTCAAGTTCGCCTCGTCGCCTGAGTGGCTGTGCTTATCGTGATCACCTTCAGCTTCGTCCTGCCAAGTCGAAAACCTGTACTTTTTATAACCGAAACGTCATCAGTGATACGAAACCCGCGTGACCAGCAGAGTTCGTGAAAGTGCGACTTAACCAACTCCTCATATCAAAAGCATAGATAGCTCCACACCCAGGCATTATGATGACCGTACGACATGACAAGGGGAACCCACCAATGACATCGCCGAACCAAATCCATAACCTGGAAGAGCTTTTCCTTCATACTCTGGAGGACATTTATTTCGCCGAAAACGCGATCGTCAAAGCGTTACCCACAATGGCGCAAAAAGCAACGAATGGAGAGCTAAAGCACGGATTCGAAACTCATCTGAAGGAAACAAAGGATCACGTTTCACGACTTGACCGCATTTTCAAATCGCTCGGCAAGCCGGCGAAGGGAACAACTTGTCCCGCTATCGAAGGCATTATCGAGGAGGCCGATGAACTGGCTGATATTCGTGACGGCCAAGTGAAGGACGCTGCCTTAGCCTCGATCGCCCAGGCGGTTGAGCATTACGAGATCAGCCGCTATGGCACGCTGATCGCGTTTGCGCGGCGACTGGGCCATGATGACCTTGTCCAACCGCTGGAGGAGACGCTCTCCGAGGAAAAAGCGACGGACGCCAAATTGACGAAACTTTCCGAGTCGTCGATTCTGAAAAAATCCGCCTGAACTTTTCTAAGAAATAGCCTTTATCGCAGCCAGGGGCCATTACTGCCGGAGTGCAAAAGACCTCCGCTCCGGCTATCCCGGATGTCTCGGGGCGCCGTTAGGTCAAATCGGCCAAGACAAGGGGAAGGCTTCTTTTTGTGAACAAAAAGAAGCAAAAAAACTTTATTGACTCTGGGCCGTGGGCGTTGTCGGCGACACAGACTCAGGCCCAGAATCGCAAGAAGTTTTTGCGCCGCTTTTTTCAAAAAGCAGCCACTTTCTTTTGTCTAAAAGACGGCAGAATTTTTCGGAGGGGGACTGCCGGTTTATGCCGCCTTGGGCTTGAGTTCGACCTTGATCCAGCCCGGCTCCCGCGTGTCAAAGGCCTCATAAGCCTCGATTGCGCTTTGGAGCGGCTCTACCTTTGTGAGAATGCCAACCGGATCGATGGTGCCGGAGCGTACCAGATCAATCAGTGTGGCGTAATAGCGGCGATGGTTGCAATTGCCCATTTTCACCGTGAGATTTTTGTTCATCGCCTTGCCGATGGGAAAAACCCGGTCGGTGGGCGGATACACGCCGATGATGGACAACTGACCGGCCTTGCACAGCGCCTCCACCGCCCAGTCCAGCGCCTGTGCCGGCGCATCGCCAGCCACCCATTTGTCGCCGCTTGTCTTGGCCTCCGGCACGATCTTCTTCTGCTCGGCCTCGTGCTCATGGAACCCGGCCGCAGCCGGACCATGATGCGCGTGCTGCGCATCCACGCCTACCGCGTCGATGGCACGATCCACGCCGATACCGCCCGTGAGTTCAAGGATGGTCTGCACCGGATCTTCTTCCTCGAAGTTCACGGTTTCCGCGCCCTGCCGCCGCGCCATGTCAAGCCGGTCCTCCAGCCGGTCTACCGCGATAACCCTGCCCCCCATGATCAAGGCCGCGGCGATCGCGAATTGTCCAACCGGCCCAGCGCCGAACACAGCGACCGTGTGCCCCTGTTCAATATCCGCGAGATCCGCGCCAAACCAGCCGGTAGGGAAGATGTCGCTCATCAGGATCGCCTGATCGTCCGTGATCTCGTCTGGTAATTTCACGAGGTTGACATTTGCCCAGGGCACACGCGCCTTTTCCGCCTGTAGCCCCGGGAAACCGCCCGCAGCTTCAGGGCCACCGAAAAACGCCGTGCCGGCGCGCTTGCCGCCAGAGTTGGCGTTGTCGCATTGGGCATAATAGCCCTCACGGCAATAGCTGCATGTTCCGCATCCAATGGTAGAGGGAATAACCACCCGATCTCCGATCGAAAAATTCCGGACCAACGGCCCCAGTTTTTCGACCACGCCCACCCCCTCGTGACCCAGTATTTGCCCGGGCTTCATGCCAGGGAACGTGCCTCGGACAAAATGAAGGTCAGTGCCACATATCGCCGATGAGGTCAGCCTGACGATCGCGTCGGTTGGGCATTGGATGACCGGGTCCGCCACATCTTCAAGACGAATGTCTCCGATCGCATGAAATACGACAGCTTTCATGGGTAAGTTCCGGATTTGTGGGATCGCGTTCAGAAGCTGCAGTTCAATAGCACAACCAGGAGCCCGCAACATTAACGATAAACGACAACACGGAAAAACGCGACGCGTACCGCGCTCTTCATCTGATACAGCAGACGCTTTTGAAAAAAACGCGATGAGATAAATGTTACCGAATGCCATTCATTCTTTAATAAAATTCTGTGCCGCACCGCTTGGAACCCGCCCCTGGCGTCACGAATTTGTAAGCAGTGTTATCCCAATGGCGAGGGCCGCCGCCCCCAAACAAAGACCATCTCGAAACAACAAGAAGAAAACAAAAGGAGTTGCAAACCGGTGAACATCATGAATGGCTTTCGAAACCGGAAGGACTCCCGGCCCAGCCACACAGATCGCCGGCAAGACGAGGCGGCGCGCGAACTTAGCGCCGCACTCAAAGGCCGGATCACAGGCGAAGTGCGGTTCGATGGTGGCTCACGCGCGCTCTATGCGACGGACCATTCCATATACCGCCAGGTGCCGATCGGTGTCGTGATTCCGCGTTCCGAAGAGGACGTGATTGCCACGGTCGAAGCCTGCCGACAGCGCGATGCGCCGCGCGGCTGCGGCACCAGCCTTTCTGGGCAGGCCTGCAATGTCGCGGTCGTGCTGGATTTCTCGAAATACATGAACCGGCTGCTGGCACTGGACCCGGATGGCAAACGCGCCAAGGTGCAACCCGGACTCATCAACGACCAGCTGCGCGAAGCGGCGCAGCGCCATGGGCTCACGTTCGCACCTGACCCCGCGACGCATCGCTACTGCACGCTGGGCGGCAATATCGGCAACAATTCCTGTGGCGCCCATACGGTCATGGGCGGCAAGACGGTCGATAACGTCGAGGAGATGGACATCCTCACCTATGACGGGCTTCGCCTGCATGTCGGCGCGACCAACGATCACGAATTGGAGTTTATCCAGCGTGGCGGCGGCCGCCGGGCGCAAATCTACCGCGATCTGAAGCACCTCGCCGAACGTTATGCGGCGGAGATCAGGAGCCGATATCCCGACATCCCGCGGCGCGTCTCCGGCTATAATCTCGATGACCTCCTCCCGGAAAAAGGATTTCATGTCGCCCGCGCCCTTGTGGGTTCCGAGAGCACCTGTGCGCTGACGCTGAACGCCACGGTGCGGCTCATCGATTATCCGGCATTTCGCGCGCTGATGGTGCTGAGCTATCCCGACCCGGCGACCGCGGCCGATGAGGTCACGCATATCCGCGAATTTCGGCCGAGCGCGATCGAAGGCTTTCACCATCACCTCATCGACAACATGCTGCGCAAGGGCAAACATTTGCCCGGTATGGACCTGTTGGAGCGGGATGGCGCCTATCTGCTGGTGGAATTCGGCGGCGACACTCAGAAGGAAGCCAATGGCAAGGTCGAAAACGCCTTCGCCAAGCTGCGTCGCATGAAATCCGCGGCGTCCGCCATGAGGCTTTATGAAAAACCGGAGGAGCAATCCGCGATCTGGGATGTGCGGGAATCCGGCGTTGGCGCCAGCCGCGTGCCGGAGGTGGAGGAATCCTGGCCGAGTTGGGAAGATGCCGCGCTACCGCCCCAGCGGCTCGGCGAGTATCTGCGCGGGCTCGATGCGCTGAATGAACGTTATGGCTATGCCTATACGCTCTACGGCCATTTTGGCGATGGCTGCGTGCATACACGCATGAGTTTCGGCCTTCGCACGGCCGATGGCATCAAGAAATTCCGGGACTACATGGAGGAGGCTTCCGATCTCTGCCTCTCCTTCGGCGGCTCGCTCTCCGGCGAGCATGGCGATGGTCAGGCAAAGGCTGAGTTGTTGCCGAAGATGTTTGGGCCGGAGCTGATCCAGGCGTTTCGCGAGTTCAAGACGATCTGGGACCCGGAATGGCGGATGAATCCCGGCAAGGTGATCGATGCCTACGCGCTGGATACGAATCTCCGCCTGGGCACGGATTATCATCCGATCCCGGTCACCACCTATTTTCATTTTCCAGAGGACGCCAATTCCTTCGCCCATGCCACGGTTCGCTGCTTCGGTGTGGGTAAATGCCGGGAACTCGGCGGGCAGGTGATGTGCCCGAGTTTCCAGGCCACACGTGAAGAAAAATATTCCACCCGCGGTCGTGCGCATCTGCTGTTCGAGATGATGCGCGGTGAGGCGATCAAGGATGGTTGGCGCAGCGAAGCCGTGCGGGACGCGCTCGATCTCTGCCTGCAATGCAAGGGCTGCAAAAGCGATTGTCCGGTCTCCGTCGATATGGCCACCTACAAGGCGGAGTTTCTCGCCCATCACTACAAGGGCCGCTTACGCCCGCGCGCCGCCTACAGCATGGGGCTGATTTTCCTATGGGCACGCCTGGCCATGCGGGCACCCGGACTGGTGAACAGCGCGCTGCGCGCCCCCGGTCTGGGAGGGCTTCTGAAATATGCCGCCGGCTTCACCCGTGAGCGGGAAGCACCGGCTTTCGCGCCAACAAGTTTTCAGGAATGGTGGCGCCGCCGGCCGGTCGAAACCGATCTGGCGCGCAAGGAAGTCCTGCTTTGGCCGGACACGTTCAATAATTATTTTTTGCCGGGCACGGCGAAGGCGGCCGTCAAGGTCTTGGAAGGGGCGGGCTACCGCGTCACCGTGCCGCAGGTTGCTTTGTGCTGCGGTCGCCCCCTCTATGATTACGGTTTTCTCGACCTCGCGCGCGAAAAGCTCGAACAGATCCTCGATATTCTGAAGCCCGCGCTGCATGCCGGCACGCCAATCGTCGGCCTCGAGCCAAGCTGCGTCTCAGTGTTTCGGGACGAGCTGCCAAATCTTCTGGCCAATAACGAAGATGCCGCCCGCCTGGTCAAGACCCTGCCGGAGCTTTTGTTGGAAACACCGGGGTGGACGCCGCCGCGCCTTAACCATAAGGCGCTGCTGCAAAGCCATTGCCACCATAAGTCCGTGCTGAACGAGGCGCGCCAGCGTGAGTTGTTGACCCGCATGGGGTTGGATCTGGAGATTCCAAAGTCCGGCTGCTGCGGCCATGCCGGCGCCTTCGGCTATGAGGCGGAACATTATGCCATCTCACAAATCATTGGCGAGCAGGTGCTGCTGCCGGCGGTGCGCAAGGCGGATAAAGACACGCTGATCATCGCCGACGGTTTCAGTTGCCGCCAACAGATCAGAGACGCTACCGGCCGCTGGGCCATACACCCGGCCGAGCTTCTGGCCTGGGCGCTGGAAACCAAACCGCCGCCGGAACCGGTGCCGGAGACACACTATCTGGAGCCCGCGGCGGCACTGGCACCCGGTAAGGCTGCGGCGGGCATGGCCTTAACCTTGGCCGTTCTGGGGGGCGTGGCCCTGCTCGCGCGGTACGGGTCAGCGAAATCATGAAACGTGGGGGGATGGACATGAAGCTCGGCATTATCGGCGCCGGAGCGGTTGGCGCCGCGACCGCGATGGCCGTGGTGAACGGCGGCAAGGCCAGGCATATGGTGATTGTGAATCGCCACCGCGAACGCGCCAAGGCGATGGCGGCGGATATGAGTTACGGGGCACCGCTCTGCCCAGCCATCGAGATCATGGAAGGCGACTACGACGCCCTTGCCGACGCTGCGCTGTTGATTCTAACCGCTGGCATCAATGAACAGGCCGGCGGCGCCACAGACCGGAGCGACCCGGCGGGACGACTCCGCCTGCTGAAACAGAACGTCAAAGTGTTTGCCGAGATCGTTCCGGAGATGGTGAAGGCGGCGCCGGCCACACCAATTCTCGTGTTGACCGACCCGCCGGACCCCCTCGTCGATGTCGCCCGGCATTATGCGGGGCACGATCATGTTTTCGCCACCAGCACGGCCCTCGACAGTCTGCGCTTCAAGACCCATCTTGGCCGCCATCTCTCGGTGAACCCTGCGAGCATCCATGCCGACGTGGTCGGCGAGCACGGCACCTCCAGCGTTTTTCTATGGTCTTCCGCGCGCATCGGCGGCGAGCCGGTCAAGGAGCTGCTGGCCCGGCGAAAGATCGCGTTCGATGAGTTTCGCACGCGGCTGGAAACCGAAGTGCGGCAGGCCAACATCGCCATCATCGAAGGCCTCGGCGCCAGCCAATACGGCGTCGGCATCGTCGCCGCACGCATGGCCGAGGCGGTGCTGAAGGATGAAAAAGTCGTATGGCCCGCCAGCGCCTATAACGCGCACTATGGTACGGCCATTTCTCTGCCGAGTGTGATCGGGCGCGAAGGCGTGAGCGATGTGCTGATGCCCGACATGACCGCGGAGGAATCCGCCGCCCTGGAACGAAGCGCAGAGACCATTCGCCGCGCTTTCGAGACATGCACGAGGTAACCCCCCCCCTTTCGCGTCATAAGTCGTACAATCAGAGGTGTGTTACAGCCCATCGCCAAAAAAACAAAAAGGCCCACGAAGCATTTTCGTAAAATCCGTGCAATGTTTGAAATTCTTCTTGAGCGTCCGTTTGGTCGCGGCCTATTCGACAGGAAGACAGAACGAACAAGGATCACGCGGATGCAAGAGATGATCCCGATGAAAAGAACGACGAAAAGAAAAAGGGGCCAACCCCTGACCGCCATGACGTGGCTCGTTCTGCTGCTGACCGGGTTTTATTTTTTCCTCGCGGGCCAAGTGTCACCGGCCGAATCCGTGGCCTGCCTGCCCGCGATTTTCACGGCGACATGGCTGGCCACCCGATGGTATGGTGTCACGCGTCAGCCGTTCAATCTGCACGTGCCGTGGCCAAGCATTCTTCTTCGCCTCTCGCGCGCCTTGGCGATCGACTCATTCAGGGTCATGTGCGCCCTGCTGGCCGCCATAGGGCGCACACCCGTGCGGGAGATCGGGCATTTCGAGACGCAACCGTTCGCGCCTGGCGGGAGCAGCCGGGCAGATGCGACACGGCGCGCTTTGGTCACGCTGGGTGCGTCGCTGGCGCCGAACGGGGTGGTGCTCGACATGCTTCCCGAGAAGGAAAGTCTGGTCTTGCACCGTCTGGTTCCCGCGCCGCCGGTTCCGGACATTGTTTGGCCCTTATGAACGCGTGGGGGGTTGCAGCCATGGGCTTCACGGCCGCGCTGGCACTGCCTGTATCATTTGCGGCATTTCGTGGAACGCTGGAACGCTTCCTGGCCCTGCAGCTGGCGGCCAGTCTCGCCACGCTTGTCCTGGTGCTGCTCAGCTTCGCCTTTGACCAGCCGTCCTTCATCGATCTCCCGCTCTGCGCGGCGTTGCTCAACCTGCCGGCGGGGTTACTGATCGCGCTGGTTCTGGAGCGCTGGCTGTGAAGCACATCTTCATCCTGCTGCTGCTCGCTGTGGCGATGCTGGCGGCCTGGTTGGGCAGCGTTGGGTTTGTGCGTCTGCGCGCCCCGGCAGACCGCCTTCATTGCGTCACCTTCGTCAATGCGGTTTGCGGCGCCGTCATTCTGCTGGCCACCCTGTTGCAGGATGGCGCCACGGATCGCGTGGGCAAAATCCTGTTGATCTGGCTGCTGATGCTGATCAGCGGCGCGCTGGTGTCTCACGCGACCCTGCGGGCCATGAAATGGCGGGCACAGGCGCGATGACGCCGCTCATTGGCCTGTTATTGCTGCTGGAGGCCGTTGCCGGTACGGCGGTCGCGCTCTCGCGCAAGCCGCGCCGGCAGGTATTGGCCATGTCGGTGAACGGTCAGGTTCTGGCATTGCTGTTCATGGCCCTGCAAGCGCCGGATGTGGCGTTTTCTGAAATCGTCGTCGGCGCGGCGGTATTGCCGCTGATGTTCCTCGTCATGCTCGCAAGCTGCAGGATGGACCGCGCCAGCTCCGGCCAGGACGAGACATGAGCGCGACGGGAAGGCTCGGCCTGTTCGCTTTCGCGTGCCTGCTGCTGATCCCGATTGTCTGGCAGCTCGTTCTTGCCATGCCCCCCTTCGGCGCTCATCCGCTTCCCTATGCCGATCTGATCAATGCGGCCGCGCCGGCGGAGCGGCACGTCACCAACATGGTCAGCGCGGTGAATTTCGATTATCGCGGCATTGATACACTCGGCGAGGAGACCATGCTGGTCTGTGCCGTCACCGGCGCGACGGTCCTGCTGCGTGGCCAACGCGGGGAGCAGCTTGAGGCCCACCCGGGACAGGTTGAGAACCGGCCGATCCCGCACCGCAGCGAAGCCATGCTGTTGGTGGGGCGCCTGGCCGCCCCGCTCACGGTCCTGTTCGGCGCCTATGTCGCGCTGCATGGCATGACCACGCCAGGCGGTGGGTTTCAAGGCGGCGTCATCATCGCCTCTGGCCTGTTGCTGCTGTTCCTCGCCGAGGATTATCGCGGCTGGCGGCGGCTCATGCGGTCCTGGCTGTTCGATGGTCTGGAAGGGCTGGGCGTGGCGCTGTACGCGCTGGGCGGCCTCGCGGCGCTGCCGCTCGGTCTGCCCTTTCTCACCAATATCCTTCCCTACGGCCAGCCGCGGAACGTATTTTCTGGCGGTCTCATGATCATCGAGAATCTCGCCGTGGCGCTCGCGGTGTGCGGCGGATTCGTCGTGCTGCTGATCGAGTTTCTTGAGGAAACGCGGGTCATGTCCGACGGAGAGCAGGAATGAACCTGCTGCCCTGGATTGTCGTCGCCTGGCTGATGCTCGCGGGCCTGTACGGCATGATCACCAGCGGCAACATCGTGCATCTCATTGGTTGCCTCTCCACGGTGCAATCCGCCACCTACGTGCTGCTCTTGGCCGCAGGATACCGGCATGGCGCGGGGGCGCCGATCTTCTACACCCATCCGCCGGGAACCCCGGCCGTTGATCCGGTCGTTCAGGCGCTGGTGCTTACGGACATCGTCATCGGCGGGGCGGTAACCGCCTTGCTGCTGGCGCTCGCTCTGCAATTGCATAAGCGCCGCGGGTCCTTGAAGCCTGACGAACTGCGCGCGCTGCATCGATGATGTTGCCCCTGCTGCCGCCTTTGCCGGTCGTGATGCCGCTGACGATCGCCGCCTTGTTGTTAGCCTTCAGCCACGTTCTGCCGCGGCCGGTTCCTGATGCCGTGGCGCTCTTCGCTACAGTGATGGCGGGTGGCGTTTGCCTGGCGATGCTCGGGCCGGCCCTGCACGCGCCCTTGGTCTATTGGTTTGGTGGCTGGGTGCCACGCCATGGCTTCCCGATCGGCATCGGCTTCTATGTCGACCCGCCAAGTGCGGCGATGGGCGTCTTCATCGCCGTGCTGTTTACTGCGGCTCTGGTGTTTTCCTGGGGTTATTACGATGAGGTACATGCGCATTTCCATGTGCTGATGCTGCTGTTTCTGGCGGGCATGATCGGCTTCTGCCTGACCCATGATCTGTTCGACATGTTTGTCTGGTTCGAAGTGATCAGCGTCGCCGCCTACGCGCTCACCGGTTACCAGCTTCGCGTCTCAGCACTCGAAGGCGCGATCAATTTCACCATCGTCAACAGCATCGGCAGCTATCTTTTCCTCGCGGGGATCGGGCTGGTTTATATCCGCATCGGCGCGCTGGATTTCTCCGCCCTGGAGCAGGGCATGAGGCAAGCGACGCCGGACATGGTGGCACGTGGCGGATTCGTGCTGGTCGCGACGGGTTTGCTGATCAAGGCGGCGCAGGTCCCGTTTCATTTCTGGCTATCAGATGCGCATGCGGTGGCGCCGAGTCCGGTCTCGGTGATTTTCTCCGGTGTCATGGTGGCGCTTGGCATGTTTGGCCTCGCCAAATTGTGCTGGACCGTCTTCCTGCCGGCGGGGGAGTTGACCCAAGGCGTGCGGCATTTTCTGCTGGGTATGGGAATTGTGACGGTGCTGCTGGGCGGCCTCATGGCCCTGAGCCAGCGTCATTTGAAACGGCTTCTGGCCTTTTCAACAATCTCGCATACCGGCATGCTGCTGATCGGGCTGGCTTCATTCCGCCCGCAGGGGTTGGCGGGGCTGTTCGTTTATCTGGTTGGCCATGGGCTGGTGAAGGGCGCCCTGTTCATGATCAGCGGCATTCTGCTCGCGACCCGTGGCGGCATTGACGAATTGGGCCTGCGTGGCGCGGGCCGGCCGATATGGCCGGCTGGCCTCGCCATGGCGGCGGGCGGCGTGCTGCTGGCCGGCTTGCCTTTCGGCCTCATGGGGCAAGGGGATGACTATATCAGCGCGCCCCTCCGACATTCCCTCGGCGGCATCGTGCCGTTCGCCATCGTGTTCGGCGCCGCGTGTACAGCCGGTGCCGTGTTGCGCGCGGCGGGGCGGATTTTTCTCGGGCTGGGACCAGTGGCCGGCGAGGAAGAACGTGGGCCCACCGACGAGGAGGCAGAAAAAGCCGACCGGCCGCTTTGGCTCATGCTGTGGCCTGCGGTGATCTTGCTTCTGCTGTCACTGATCGTTCCGAACGGCGCCAACGCATTTCTGACGGGGCTTGTCCGGGATTGGCTGCCTCCAGAATCGGCAAATCTGACCACGGGCGCTCCAATGCTTCAGAAGCCCCCGCACGATCCGGCGGCCTGGTTTGGCTTACCCGCCGCGCTGGCTTTGGCGGCGTTCGATTTGATGCGGCACCGGCTGCCAGCCTGGTTCGTCGGCATGGTCGATAAAATGAAAAATCCGCTGCTCCGTTACCTGCAAGCGGCGCACAGCGGCGACGTGCGGGATTATGTCGCCTGGGCGGCTTTTGGTCTCGCGACCTTCGCGGTGGTTTGGAATATTTGAGCGGCAGGTGAAGAAAGAGCTCAATATTTAAATAAAGGGAAGCGGCCGCTTTTTAAAAAAAGCGGCGCAAAAACTTTTGCTCCCATGAAGCCTGTGGCGCAGAAACCAGCACGGCCCAAAACTATAAAAGTTTTTTGCTTCTTTTTGTTCACAAAAAGAAGCCTTTGCTTACCTAATCATCCTATTGGACCGCACACTGCCCTGTTGGCGTGGCGCGTTCGTTGAACCAGGCGATGGTGTGCAGCAAGCCCTCGCGCAGACCGACCCCCGGCCGCCATCCCAGATGCGTCAGGGCGAAGCTGATATCGGGGCGGCGGCGGCAGGGGTCATCCATCGGCAGCGGCCGGAACACCACAGGCGAGGCCGAACCGGTGAGGCGCCGGACCATGGCGGCAAGCTCGCTAATCGCATGTTCCTCGGGATTCCCCAGATTCACAGGCCGAGGCGGTGGCATTTCGCAAAACACCAGGCGCAAAACGCCCTGGACCAGGTCGTCGACATAGCAAAATGAGCGGGTCTGGGTGCCGTCTCCATAGATCGTGATCGGGCGCCCGGAGAGCGCCTGCGCGATCATGTTGGAAATGACCCGCCCATCGCTCGCCCGCAGCCGCGGGCCATAGGTGTTGAAGATGCGGGCGACACGCACATCCGTCCGATGCTGACGCTGGTAATCGAAGCACAATGTTTCGGCGGCACGTTTGCCCTCGTCGTAACAGGCACGCGGGCCAATCGGATTCACATTGCCAAGATAGCTCTCCGGTTGCGGATGCACGGCCGGGTCGCCGTAAACCTCGCTGGTTGAAGCTTGCAGCAGGCGCGCGCCCTGCGCGGACGCGAAAGCGAGCAGATGGTTGGTGCCGACGACGCTGGTCATCAGCGTATGCACAGGGTCGCGCTGATAGAGCGGCGGCGAAGCGGCGCAGGCCAGATTGCAAACGAGGCCCGCCGCCAGCCCGCGCGGCAGCGGCGCGGTAATGTCATGCGTGACGAAATCGAAACGCGCCTCGCGCATCAGCGCATGCAGGTTGTCGAGACTGCCGGTCTGCAGATTGTCGAGGCAGATCACCTTGAAGCCGCGCAGGATCAACGCCTCGCAAAGATGTGAGCCGATGAAGCCGGCGCCGCCTGTGACCAGCGCGGTGCGGCGAGGCGATGTCCGGTAAGTGGTCATGCACGCACCCCATCCGGCTTGGCCCGTCCGGCGGCGCGTTCGGCGAGGCAGGCGCTGATCAACGCTTCCCATTCCGCGGCGCGACGCATGGCGCTGTGGCATTCCAGGCAGCGGCGCCGGGCAGAAGCGGCCAGCCGCGCCCGCTTGGTCTCGGGCCAGGACAAGGCGTCCAACACGGCCTCGGTGCCGGCGGCGATCATGATCTCGCTCTCGGGCGCGAAAAAACCTTCCAGCCCTGGCCAGGCATCGCTGAGGATCGGCGTGCCACAGGCCGAAGCCTCGAACAGCCGGACACTCGGGCTGTATCCGGCGGCCGCCATGTCCGCGCGGGTGAGATTCAAGGTCCAGCTTTGGGCGGCATAGAAGGCTGGATGCGCGGCCGGCGGCAGATGCGCGATACGCGCCACATTCGCCGGCCAGTCGATGTCCGGCGGATAAAGGGCGCCGGCGACGACGAAACGCCGCTCCGGCAGACGGCGCGCCGGGGCGAGCAGCAGAGCTTCCAGCCCTGGCTGGCGGTCCGGGCTGTAGGTGCCGAGATAGCCGAGATCCCAGCACCGTGGCACGCGAAGAGGGCGGTAGAAATCCGTGTCGGCGCTGCAATAAAGCGCCGCCGCCCGGCGGGCGCCGAACTCATCCTCCAGGCGAACCAGGGTCGGGCCCCCGGTGAAGGAGAAATACAGGTCGAATATCGGGATGCAGGCGGGCGCAAGGTAATCCGCGCCCCCCTTCGCCATGCTCGCGAGCGTGGCCGGCGTGTCGATGTCGTAGAAGCAGAACAAGCCCCGGACCCAGGGACGCAGCTGCCCAATGAGCGCGGCCCCCTCCGGCACGAAGGAGCCGATGACGACCACATCCGCCGCCTCAATCTCCGGCCGGAAGGGGGACAGTTCCGAAAAATCCCGGTAAAAGGCGAGCCGGCAGAATTCCGGTTCCGCAAGGTCGCGATGGGCGGCGTACCACGGGCGATCGCGCTCCAGGAACAGGATCTCGTGGCGCTTGCCCAACACTCCTAGCAAAGCG
>Ga0310811_10005950_pt1 | contig 15521 bp, 14 predicted proteins | sample YCmetagenome_FD_207642 | JGI IMG/M metagenome (GOLD analysis project Ga0310811, IMG submission 207642) | Soil microbial communities from experimental microcosm in Duke University, North Carolina, United States - YC | ecosystem: Engineered > Artificial ecosystem > Soil microcosm > Unclassified ...
GCGGCGAAGTTCCTGTCTTCTTTGCACGCGCGACTGGGGAACTGGCAGGACGCGGTAGCGGCCTATCATTCCGCCACACCGGAGCGCGGCATTCCGTATCAACAAGCTGTCTATGCGAACTGGTCCGCGCCAGAGGGTTGGCGCCAGGCATTTTCTGCAACGCCAACCCTGGCGCGTGAAGTTGCGGAGCCTGTCAAGGTTTTTTCAGTCGGTGGTATGGTGGTGCGGGTTTGGACGCCGAGCGGATCGAGTGCCGCTGCCGCGCGCGTCCCGACGATGCCGGGGCTGCCACATGTGATTACACCGGGAGGATAGCACGGCGCGGCCAATCTTCGACACTCGGCCGCAATCAGCCTCCTGCCACACCGGCCGCCGGTAAAGGTGGCGGAGACACCTATGCGCGCTGGCCTCGTGATTTGGTCATTGATCGCCCTTATGGCGCTACTCGCCGTCGCGCTGTACCCCATGGAAGACATGTCTGTTGCCGTGAACTATCATGGCATCGGCTTGTTTCTGGCGGTGCTTGTGGCGCTGGCCGGAGCTACCCGACGCCGTTATCCCGCGGCGTCGCACATTGCACATACGGTCGTGCAGCTCATAGTTTTAAGCCGGGCCGGCGCGTACCTCAGCTACGTGGCCATGGCTATGACGCCGTTTCCACTGGCAGATACCACCCTTGCGCAAGCTGATGCAGTATTCGGATTCGATTGGCGCGCCTGGTTCTTCTGGATACATGGGCACACTGTGCTGCATGACGTTCTGGCGTTGGCTTATCAAAGCATTCCGCTGCAACTGCTTGTGCTCATCGTCTACTTTGCGTTCCGCGAGGCTGACCGTTTGGATGAACTGACGCTTGGTGCGATCATCACCATCGTATTGACGATGCCAGGCATGATTTTCCTGCCGGCAGTCGGTGCATGGAGTGAGCACGCTATCGGCACGACCGAGCCATGGAAACACGATATCCTGGCGTTGCGGGCACACCAGCTGCTGATCGTCGAGAAAACCCAAGGCATTATCTCGTTCCCCTCTTTCCATGCGGCGTCAGCGATTTTGCTGGTCAATATGGCTCGAAGGTGCAGTTTTTTTATGCCTGTCCTTCTGTTGAATATGCTTATGATTGCCTCGGTCTTGAGCGAAGGAGCGCATTACTTCGTCGATATGCTGGGTGGCGTCGTTGTCGCACTGGTTGCGATTGCAATTACCCACGGGATCTTGAACTTGTGCCGTAACGGCCCGGCCGGAGTGTCGGGGGCAGACAGTTGGCGGTATCGCCGGCACGGTCGAGCTTCAGTGGGCGCATTGTCACAAGGCATATTCGTGGCGGCAGCGCGAATTTGTCAGAAGTGAAACCGTTTTAAAACCCGCGCCATAGTTTATTCCGCATCGCAGGCTTCCGGTGTGTGTCGGTGCAAGTCAGCACACAGGTCTCGGAATGCAGCAACCAACCTGTCTACAGTCCACAAGGGAGCCCCCGTATGTTCGAGTACATCAAGACCTGGATCGAGCTGAAGTCTGACCGCCGCGCCGTGACCGCGCTGGAATACGCCCTGATCGCCGGCGTGATTGTTGCGACCATTCTCGCTGGCTTCAAGGTCCTGGCCGGCGACATGTCGAACGCGTTCAGCAACATCGGCGGCTCGATCTAACCCCAGCGATCCTGACCGTCCGGCGACTAGCCAAGCGCGGCGGCAGCTCTTGCCGTCGCGCTGCTCGCTTGTCTGAAACCCATTCATTCCTGGAAAGAGACGACCGGCGCGGTGTCCACCTTGTCATCCAATCTCCAGGTCAGCCTCCTGCTTGCCAGCAGCGCCATCGTCTTGGCCGCCGCGCTGCATGACGTGGCGGCGCGGACGGTGCCGAACTGGATGGCCGCCGCACTCGCTGTTTTAGGCCTCTTGGTTCAAGCGACCACCGGTCATCTGATCGCTGGTATCATCGCAGGGCTGATCGTGTTCATTGCCGCCGCTTTCTGCTGGCGCCGCGGCTGGATGGGCGGCGGCGACGTCAAGTTGCTCGGCGCCGTCGCGATCGTCGTGCCGGTGGGGCACGTCATCCAATTCATTGTCGCTGTCACGCTGACCGGCGCGGCGCTCGCGGTCATTTACCTCATGGCGCGCCGGGTCGTCCCGGCACCTGCCGCGCGGCGCCCAGCGCGGTTGATCGCACGTGCCATACGTGCCGAGTGCTGGCGCATCAATCGTGGCGGGCCGCTGCCCTATGCACTGGCGATCGCCGCCGGCTTCCTCATCGTCACATTGTAGGCGGAGCATCCGATGGTCCTGCGAATCATCTTTTTCGCGCTGATGGCTCTCGGTTTGGTTGGCTTCGGCACCGTCGCCTGGATTTCCTCACGGCCTCCGCCACCGCCAGTGGCCGCGTCGCAGCCGCCCCCGGCAAAAGTCGTCGTGCTGGGCGCCGCGCGCCCGTTGCGCGCGGGCAGCCTGCTTAAGCCCGAGGACCTGACTCCGAAGGAGATCTCAGTGGCCGACAGGCGGCCTGACATGAGCGTTGACAATGCCGACGAACGTCGCGCCCTGGCAGGCGCGATGATTCGTCGAAGCCTGTCGGCAGGCGAGCCTGTCCGCTCTGGCGACGTGATGCGTCCGGGTGATCATGGCTTCCTTGCCGCGGTGCTGCAGCCTGGCATGCGTGCCGTCACGGTTGGCGTTGATGCAACAACAGGAGCCGCGGGCCTGATCTGGCCAGGTGATCGGGTCGATCTGATCCTGACACAAACGATCCAGGAAGCGACGCTGTCGCCCGGCCATCGTGTCGCGGCGGAAACCGTGCTGGCCGACGTGCGCGTGATCGCGATCAATCAGCAGCTCGTGCAGGGTGGCGATTCCGGCAACGGCGATGCGCAGGCCCGCACTGTCACCCTGGAAGTGACGCAAGAGCAGGCCGAGCGTGTCTCAGTTGCGACACGGCTCGGCAGGTTGTCGCTGTCGGTCCGCTCGGCCGAGACGTCGCTGACCGCCAGCACGAAGCCCTCGTCGGGATCGAACACGACATGGGCCGTGGATGTCTCGCCGGCACTCGGTGCCGCGCCACCAGCGCCAACACAGAACACCATCCACGTCTATCAAGGCTCGGCCGACGCCAAGGAGTTCAAGTTCTGATGATAATGCTGCGCAATATCGCTGTCGCGGTGGCGCTGATCAGCGCTCCCGCGTCCACCCTCGCTCAAACCCAGGCTGCCAAGCCGCTGGCAGTGTCCAGCAACTCGGACCACTCACAGCTGCTGTTGGAGGCAGGTACCGGCAAGGTGCTGGATCTACGCACCCCGGCGGCGAATGTGTTTGTTGCGGATCCCAAGGTTGCCGAGGTTCGCCCGGCCAGTGCCGCGAGCCTGTTCGTGTTCGGTGTCGCGCCGGGTCACACCACGGTCGCCGCGCTGGACTCGACGGGCCACACGATCGCGCAGTACGACATTTCAGTGCAGCCGTCGGCGTTCGGCGCAATGCAGACGCAGTCAATGATCGCGCGGCTGGTGCCCGGCAGTCACGTCAAAGTGGAGCCACAGCAGAAGGGCCTGCTGCTCAGTGGCGCTGTCGGCAGTGCAGCCGATGCGGCACAGGCGGTGGCCATCGCAAAAGGCTTTCTGGCCGATAACCAGAGTGTCGAAAACCAGATCACTATCACCTCGCCCATTCAGGTGACGCTGCGCGTGCGGGTGGCCGAGATCTCGCGTCAGGTGGTGCAGAACCTTGGTGTCAACTGGCAGCAGCTCTCCACCATCGGCAGCATCGGCATGCTGCCCGCCCTGACCTTGAATGCCAACGCCGCAAGGCTGTCGTGCGTTGGCACGGGCGCGTCGAGCGGCAATATCACACTCTGTCCGGGGGCGAACTTCAACGGCGTGATCGATGCGTTGGCGCAGGACAATCTCGCTCGCATCCTGGCCGAGCCGAATCTGACGGTGATGAGCGGACAGCCCGCGAGCTTCCTGGTGGGTGGGCAATTCCCGATCCCCGTCGCCCAGCAGAACAACGCGATCACGGTTGATTACAAGAACTTCGGCGTATCGCTGTCATTCGTGCCGACGGTCTATGCCGATGGCCGCATCAACCTGCACGTCGCGCCGGAAGTCAGTAAGCTGAGCAACCTGAATGGCATCACCGTGGCGGCAGGCAGCAGTAACCTGATTGTGCCTTCGCTGGTTGTCAGCCGCGCCGAGACGACGGTGGAACTCGGCAGCGGACAGAGCTTTGCGATCGCCGGGCTGCTGGAGACGGATCACACTCAGGGCCACAGTGGTGTGCCCATAGCAGGCGATATCCCCGTCCTCGGAGCGTTGTTCCGCGACAACTCGTTCGACAACAAGGAAACCGAACTGGTCATCGTTGTTACGCCGTTTGTTGTTCGCCCGGTGAACGACGCATCCGCGCTGCATCTGCCCACCGACGGGTACACGTTGCCGCGTCCCGCCGACCGGCTGCTGTTCATGCGCCAGGTGGGCCAGGGGCAGCCCCAAGTGCCGGTGCACATTCCGGGTGCCGCCGGATTCGTCGTGCAATGATCGGGAGCTATCGCATGTGGATCGGCACGATCGTTCGCGGCACGTTGGTCGGTGGGATACTGGCGCTGGCAGGTTGCCAGGACCTCAATCCGTATACACGGGAAGGTACGTGGCAACCGACCGGCGCCAATCAAGGCAACCTCGCCGCGATGGTGGCCAATAAACAGGATCTGATTCACGGTCGCGGCCAGCAGACCGAGGACACCAAGGAACCGACGCTCGCGATCAACCGCATTTGGACCGACACGCCGAAGGCACTGCTCGATCCGGGTGGCGGTAGCTCCGGCGGCGGATCATCCGGCAGCGGTAGCGGTAGCGGCAGTGGCTCCGGGTCTGGCGGTGGTAGCGGTGGTGGTGGGAGCGGTGGCGGATCTGGCAGTGGCGGTTCCGGATCGGGAGGAAACTAGATGCCCGATGATGGCAGCCACAAACTCCATACGATCAACGGCGAGGCCGGCGACGGTTCATCGGCACGGCACGATCGGCCGGCACTGACCGCATTCATTGCCGACGCCCGTTCGGAAGAGGCGCTGCGCGACGGCTTGACCGAGGTCGTGATCAGCGAAGACATGGATATCCGCCGTGGTGGCGTACGCGCGGCGATCGCGGCGATGCAAAAGCAGGCGACACCGCGTGTGCTGGTGGTCGATGTGAGCGGCGAGGATCAGCCCCTGACCGCGTTGGGCGATCTGTCGCAGGTCGTCGAGCCGGATGTCTGTGTGCTGGTCGTCGGCGAACTGAACAACGCAGATTTCTACCGAGAGGTGACCCGCGGTCTCGGCGCTGCCGACTATCTGCCGAAGCCGCTCACGCGGGACAAGGTCTCGCGCCATTTCGGCTCCTTTGTGTTGGGACAGGCACCGTCATCGGAAGGCGTATTGGGAGGCCGTGCGATCGCGGTCACCGGCGTGCGCGGCGGGGTGGGCGCGACAACGATCGCAGTCAATCTTTCATGGCATTTCGGCGTGTGGATGCGTCGGCACACGTGCCTGCTGGATCCCGATCTTCATCTCGGCATGGCAGCGTTCCTGCTGAACATCCAGCCAGGGCCTGGTTTGCGCATGGCGCTCGAGGCGCCGGAACGTATCGACGCATTGCTGGCAGAGCGCGCGGCGCAGCCGGCGGCGGACCGTCTGCATGTTCTAGCGGGTGAGGAAAAGGTGGCGCTGCAACCGAACCATGCGCCGGGTTCGGCTGGAAGGCTGGTCGAGGCACTGCGGCGTCGCTACAATTTCATAGTCGCCGACGTGCCGTTCGCACCGGTTCCGGTGTATCGGGATCTGCTTGACCTGGTGGATCAGCGCATACTGGTGATGGAGCCTACGCTGGCAGCCGTGCGTGACACGCTGCGGCTGCTCGCGTTGCCGGCAGGACATCTGCAAAGCCAGCGCGCTGTCGTGGTGCTGAACCGCGTGGGTATCCCTGGCGGCCTGACCCGGCGGCAGGTGGAAGACGCACTGAAAATGAAGGTCGATGTGGCGATACCGGACTTGCCGCGTCAGGTCGGCACAGCCGCGACGCTCGGCGAGCCCGCGATGGCGACCAGTGGTGGTTTTCGCACCGGCATTGTGGAGCTGACACGGCAGGTCGGTGGTCAGCGGCTGCTTGATTCCGCCCCGGATGCATCGGCGGCGGCCGCAGTGGCGAATGCCAAGAAATCGCGGTTCAAGTTCAGCCTGCGAGGCCGTCGTACATGAATCCAACATTCACGCCGAGTTTTGGCCGCCGGGCAGGAGCCCAGGCGGCCGTCGCGGAATTGTCCCCCCGGCAGGCTGCGCCTCCGAAAATCGTGCCGACTGCACCGCCTGAACCAAACAACGCCAATAGCTCGACACCCGGGCTGTCCGCAGAATCGATCGCAGAGCTTCGCTCGGTCTGTCTGGCGCGGCTCGAGCCGTCCGCCGTTGCCTCCATGGCGCCCGAAAGGCTGACGACGGATGTGGAGAAGCTGATCTCCGAAATCGCCACCGAGCGGCGCATCCAGCTCAACGGCCGCGAGCAGCGTGCGCTCGCGGCCGAACTGGTGCACGACATTCTTGGACTGGGACCACTCGAGAAGCTGCTCGAGGACCACACCATCAGCGACATCATGGTGAACGGGCCGGAGAAGACGTTCGTCGAGCGCGGCGGCAAGGTGTCGCTGGCGAATATCCGGTTTCGCGATACCGTGCATCTTCAGAACATCTGCCAGCGCATTGCCGCGGCGGTCGGGCGGCGTGTCGACGAGTCGAGCCCGATGGTGGATGCGCGTTTGAAGGATGGTTCGCGCGTCAATATCGTGTTTCCGCCGCTGGCTCTGGATGGGCCTTACGTCTCGATCCGTAAGTTCGGCCGCAAGGGCATCGATTTCGCCAAGCTGGTCGAATACAAGGCGCTGACGCTTGCGGTCGCGCGCGTGCTGGAAATCGCCTCGCAGGCGCGGTTGAACGTCATCATCTCGGGCGGCACCGGTTCCGGCAAGACAACGCTGATGAACGCGATGTCGCGGCTGATCGATCCGGGCGAGCGTGTCGTGACGATCGAGGACGCGGCGGAACTGCAATTGCAGCAGCCGCATGTGGTGCGGCTGGAGACGCGGCCGGCGTCGCTGGAAGGGCGCGGCGAAATCACCCAGCGCGATCTGGTGCGCAACGCGCTGCGTATGCGGCCTGACCGGGTGATCATCGGCGAGGTGCGGTCCGGCGAAGCGTTCGACATGTTGCAGGCGATGAACACCGGCCACGACGGATCGATGTCCACCATCCACGCCAATACCACGCGTGACGCCCTCATCCGTATCGAGAACATGGTGCAGATGGGTAATATGGGCCTGCCGTCGAAGGCCATCCGTCAGCAGATCGTCGGCGCCATCGATTTGATCGTACAGGTCGAACGGCAGCGCGATGGTGGCCGCCGCATTACGCAGGTCACCGAGGTCTGCGGCATGGAAGGCGAAATCATCACGATGAATGACATCTTCCAGTTCGAGATCCTTGGCGAGGGCCCGGATGGCAAGCTGTTCGGACATTACAAGGTGAGCAAGGTCCCGCCGTCGTTTCTGCGCCGCCTGTCATATTTCGGGCTGGAGCGGCAATGGAAGGCCGCGCTGGAAGACGCGGACGTGCCCTGATGCACAGGCTGCAATGGATCCTGCTCGTCCTGTCCTGCCTGTCATTGGCTGGATTGGGACTGAGCGGCTTCCTGGTATCGCGTGCGCAGACCTACCGGCAAAAGCGCGACGCACGACTTGCGATGGTCGTTACACCGCACGTGCGTGTGCAGAAGACAGAGATATCGGCCTTCACCCGTTCAAAGCCACGCGACCAGTCGGTCATCGGCATGGCTGCATGGCTGTTCGGTTTCGACGTGACGGCACCAGACCGCTATCCGCTGAGCTGGTGGATGGTCGTGGGGATCACGTTCGCGCTCGCCGTGGGCGCGCATCAGTTGCTGGCCGAATTCGCCGGCGTGCTGTCCTGGCTGGTGATACCAGGTGGCTGGGTCATGATGAGCCGCATGTTCTTCGGCTGGTTCGACCGTCGTCAGCGGGAGATGCTGCTGGAGCAGTTTCCCGACGCACTGGCCATGATCGTGCGCTCGGTTCGCGTCGGTATTCCGGTGCAGGAGTCCATCCGTACAGTAGCGCGCGAGGCGCCGCATCCGACCGGACCTGAATTCAACCGGTTCGTCAACGAAGTCGCCGTCGGCGTGTCGATGGAAGATGCGATGAGCGAATTGGCACGGCGTTCCGGGCTGCCGGAATATCGTTTCTTTGCCACCGCAATTTCATTGCAAACCCAGACCGGTGGAACTCTCAGCGAAACGCTGGAGAACCTGGCCGACGTGATCCGCAAACGTGCCGCTCTCAAGGCGAAAGGGCATGCCCTGACCTCCGAGGCGAAAGCGACGGCAGCCATTCTCGCCGCCCTGCCAGTGGTGCTCGGCCTTCTGCTCTGGTTCCTCAGTCCCGAATATATCGGGATGTTGTTCACCGATCCGACGGGCCGAAACCTGTTCTGGGCGGCCGTGTGCTCGCTGTTGACTGGCCTTGGGGTCATTCGCACCATCATCAGGCGAAGCCTGCCAACATGAATGATGTGCTCCTCCTGGGTTTCGGCGGCTTCTTCATGATCGTGCTGTTGGTGTCCGGCATGATGCTGCTGCGCCAGTCCCGGCAGCAGGAACGTTACATGCAGCGAGTACGCCTGATCCACGGCCAGGTGCCGGCAGGGACAGGATTCAAGGCGCAGGCGGAACGGGAAGCGATCAAGGTCGCCGCCGTGCGAGCCATCACCGGGCTTGGCCAGGTGATCCTGCGCAGCGGCGTGGTGTCGGCGAGCACGAGGACGGAACTGGAGCACACGCTGGCCGCGTCCGGCCTGCATGGCGCCAACGGTTTGGCTGCCTACATTGGCGTCAAGTTGCTGCTGCTGTGTGGGCTGCCGGTGGTGGCATGGCTGTCGCTGCATAACGCCGCTCTGCCGGGAGCGATCACGGCGCTGGCGCCCGCGGTCGCGGGTGTGGTCGGACTGATGGCGCCCGACTGGCTTCTGGGGCGGCGGCGGCAGCGCTACGTGGCAAAGCTCGATGTCGGCCTGCCGGACGCCCTGGACATGATGGTGATCTGTGCGCAGGCGGGGTTGGGGCTTGGGCCTGCGATCGTGCGCGTGGCGACCGAGCTTGAGTCCGCCCACTGGGAGGTGGCGCAGGAGTTGGCACAGACCGCCAATGAGCTACAGATGATCTCGGACAGCCGCATTGCGCTGATCAACCTGGGCACACGGACGGGGCTCGACGGCTACAAGCGTCTGGGCACCACGCTGATCCAGACCATGCAGTACGGCACGCCACTGACGGAAGCGCTCCGCACCCTGTCGGCCGAGATGCGCCAGGATTCGCTGGTTAAATTTGAGGCACGAGCCGCGCGTCTGCCTGTGATGCTGACCATGCCGACGATACTTTTTATCCTTCCGTGCGTTTTCCTGATTGCGGGCGGCCCTGCCATCCTTCAGATCATGCGGGCGTTTTAACTGATGCGGTGACCGATTCGGTGATACGGGGCATAGCCCTGGGCTTGCTGCTTCTGCTCGCTGCCTGCTCCCGCGGAGCCAACGGGGTGGGTTCGGGCCCCGCCGGTATGGAAGTCGCTGACGCCGCGCTCAAGGGCGGCTCGCCGGAGATCGCGCTGCAGATTGCCACCAACGTTCTGGCAATCCATCCCGGCAATGAGGATGCACTGCTGACGAAAGGCGAGGCGTTGACGGCGATGGGCCGGAACGATGAGGCGGCCGCCGCATTCGGTGCCGTGCTGGCCGTCAACAGCAGGTCGGTCGGAGCCAATATCGGGCTAGGGCGGCTGCGCCTGGGCACGAACCCCGTCCAGGCAGAGCAACTGTTCCTGGAGGCCCTGAATCGCGAACCTCGCAACGATGTGGCGTTGAATGACCTGGGGATCGCCCGCGATCTGCAAGGCCGGCACGCGGACGCACAGACAGCCTATCGCCAGGCACTTGGCATCAATCCGGAAATGTCCGCCGCACAGGTGAATCTTGCGTTGTCGCTGGCGATGAGCGGGCAGTCGCGCGACGCCGTGCAGCTGCTGCGGCCGCTGGCCGACAAGCCCGGTGCGTCGCAGCAGACACGGCACGACCTTGCGGCGGTGCTGATGATGAGCGGCGATAGGGCATCAGCAGCGCAAATCCTGAGCAAGGACCTGCCGCCCGACCAGGTGCAGGAGGCGCTCAAGGCGTTTGCCTCCGCGCAACCAAATGCCGCGGCGGCCATGATGGGTGCCGCTCCGGAGCCGCTTCCTGCTCCGAACGTGCCCGCGCCTGCCAGCCCCCCACAGGCCGCGGCACAGGCTTCCGCGGCGCCGTCCCCCTCGCCGCCAGCAGGTCCTGCTTCCGTGGTGTCGAAACCCGCGGCTCCGGAGCGGAGCGCCGTGGCTCCAGCCGCTGGAGCAGTTGAAGTCCAGTTGGCAGGGCCTGTTCCCTCGAAGAGCGCAGCGCAAGCCAAGTGGGACCGGCTGGCGAGGGCATTCCCCGGCGAGCTCGGCCAGCGTGAACCTGTCCTGGCCGAGGTTGAGGAGCACGGGCATACGGTCTGGCGCGTGCGCGCCCGCGGGTTCACGAATGACGGTGCGGCGAGCTCATTCTGTGAACAGGTCCGCACGACGGGAACCAGCTGCAAGGTCATCGAGTAGCAGCAAGAGCGAGGCGATTCCGTCGAGGTCAGCCGACAGCAGCGACGGTCACTTCGGTGCCGACCACCCGCGGCAGCAGGCGACGGCGGGCACGGGATTGAGGAAGCAGGATACGGCCGTCGCGGACGAAGTCGGCATAGCCTTCCTGCGCCAGGGCAGCACCGATTTTGCGCTTGGCACTGGCCTCAAGCTGGCAGATGCGCTCGCGTGTCACGCCGAAACGCTTGGCCAGGGTTTCGTGATGAGCGACGTCGTCAGTGTCACCCATACAGCGGGCGAGGAAGACCTCACGCTCGCGCTCACCGAGGATTTCCTGCACCAGCGCCATGATCCGCTTGCGTGCCTTCGCGTGGTCGAGACGCAGGATCACGTCTTCCTCAGGCGTCGCCGCCTCGGTTCGCAGGGTGTCTTCCAGGCTGCGCGTCGTGCCGTCTTTGGTAACCTGCGTATGGAGGCTGACAGCCCCGCTGTTGATGAGGCGAATGCTGCAGGCGACTTCGTCGGCGTCCAAACCGATGCGCCGGCCAATGCGCTCACAGAGTTCCGTATCGGTGGCGTCCACCTGTTCGCGCTCGCAACTCCGGCGCGCGTCGGCAAACAGGCGTCCAGCCATTTGCGCGAGCTGGCGGTGTGCGGTGGTGGCGGGCAGGCGGACCGGTGCCGCATTGCGGCGGATGTAGTCCTGGATGTGCCAGCGGATCCAGCCGATGGCATAGTTGGCAAGGCGGCCGTCAAACCGATCGGCGTCGAAGCGCGCGATTGCCGCATGCAGTCCGAGATGGCCGGCGCCGATCAGGTCGGCAATCTCGATACTGGGCTGGCGATAGCGACTGGCGATCGCAATGACGAGTTTGCTGTGGCTTTCCCATAGATCGGTCAGCGCGCTCTGGCGCTCGCTTTCATCGGTCGAATACTGGCAGAAGCGCAGAAGCTGGCGCTCACGTTCAGCTGTGAGATTTGACCAGTTCAGTTGCGCTCGAATGGCTAATTCGAGCCACCCGGTGGTACCTGCCGCAGACATATTATTATTCCCGCCAGAGCAGACCCAGACCTATGCTGCCAGGGCGCTCCCTGGCCTGCGTCGTGTCCCGGCGTTGGTGCGCAACGGACTGAGCTTCCAACACGGCGGACTATAAAGTCCCGGTTGCGGACGCCCCGTTAGTTTCGGTCCCGGGTTAACACAACGTGAATCATCATATCGGGAGTGTTATGTCCGAACAAGCCAAACGTGAGTTAAAAGGACGTTGATTCAATGGCACAATGGTGTCGTACCGAAGCAATCGGCTTAGCCGAGCGGTTGCGGTCCTGCAACTATAGGGCGCAATCGTTTGCAGCGATACCCGCGTGACTTGGCGGTTGTCTTGTCCACCGAGCGGCATTGACGAAGGTTTTGGCTGTCCGAGCCCAGACTACAACCAATGGATGTGTCATTCCAGATTGATCCATCTTTGCGTGTTGCCGCGGATGCTTTGCAATGCGAAAAATATGACGATCAGTTCACGCCGCCCGGTCGTGTGACGGGGGCGAGGCCGTCACGGTGTAATAATCCGGGGAATTTCGGCGCGTGATGGACGGCCTGGCCGTCTGCTATCCTTTGACAGCCCCCATGGTGAGACCGGCGACCATATAGCGGCGCAGGCCGAAATAGATCGCCACTGGCGGCAACGAATAGATCAGCGCTGTCGCCATCATGTAGTTCCACGGTGCTTCATCGCTGTCGAAGAATTGCGTCATCGCCACCGCTACCGTCGCATTGCGCGCCGACGAGATCAGCAGATACTGGTAAACATATTCATTCCACGCCAGCAGCAGGGCGTAGACGCCGACGGCCACCAGTGCCGGCGCCATCAGCGGCAGGTAGATACGGAGATACATCTGTAGTGGCGTCGCGCCATCGACCTTCGCCGACTCGTCCAGCTCGAGCGGGATCAGCTTGCTGTAGCCGTTCAACACCAGGATCGCGTATGGCGTGGCGAACGTCACCTCGGCGGCAATGACCGACCAGAGGCTGTCGGTCAGCCCGTACACCCGCATCAGATGGATGAACGGGATCAGCAGGAACGCCGTCGGCAGCGTATAGGTCAGCAGGGCGATGTTGGTGACGAGCCAGGCACGGCGCAGGCGCATGCGAGCCATCGCGAAGCTGACCAGCGACGCGATCAGGACGGTCAACACCATCGTCGCCGTCGCCATATAGAAGCTGTTGCCAAGCTGGCGCCAGAAATTCTCGAGGTACCAGTAATCCTGCTGCACGACGACGCGGAAACTGTCCCAGTTCCAATCCTCCGGCCAGGCATAGCCGCTGAACTCATCGCCGTCGTCGCTCAGCGCGATCAGGAACATGTTGTAGATCGGGACCAGCGTCCAGATCAGCAGCACGGTGCTCAGAAACACGGTGCCGATTCTGGTCCACCGGCGGCGGCGGCGCAGGCGTGGCCGATAGTCCGCCTCGATGGGCGTGGGTGTGAGCGCGATACTCATAGCTGCTCCCCCGTCCTCCGGATCCGCTGCATCAGCAACAGCACCGCGGGAATGAGGACAGGCAGTGCCGACATCATCGCAGCGTTGCCAAGGTTCGGATAACCGAAGTCGAACGCCTGGTGGAACCCATACGTGGCCAGCACATCGGTCAGCCTGGCAGGCGCTCCATAGGAGACAAAGTACACCGTGTTGAAGTCGCCGATGGTCCAGATGGTGAAAAGCAGCGTGGACACCAGATAGACGTTTGCCAGCAATGGGAACGTCACGTGCACCAGCCTGCGCCAACCCGTGGCGCCGTCGATTTCCGCCGCCTCGTAAATGTCCTGCGGAATGGACATACGTCCGGCGATGAAGATCAGCGTCCAGAACGGCATCCACTTCCAGATGTAGGACACGATGTTCGTCGTTGCGGCCAGCCAGCGGTCCACCAGGAACAGCGGTCCATCATGGCCGGTCACCGCGCGCCAGAGGCTGTCGAGGAAGCCGTACTCGCTGACCGTCATGTAGTGGATCGACAGAAAGGCCGTCAGCGCCGGCAACGCCCAGGGGAGCAGGTAGATCGCCAGCAATGTCCTGATCCACCAGCCTCGCTGCATGAAGAAGGCAGACAGCAGGAAGGCGAGGAACATCGTCACGTTCACGCCGATGGCGGTCAGCAGCAGGGTATTGGCCACGATCGTCGAATAGAGCGGGTCCGAGAACAGCGTGCCGTACAGCGCCGGATCGCTGCCCATCCAGAGGCCGAAGGCGACCGGGTAGACCACGAAGGCAAGGAACACAGCGATATAGGGGATCAGGAACGCGATCGCCCAGGTCGTGTCGGAACCTTGCAGGCTGAAGTGCCTCGGTGGTCGCCGCGAGCGGCTCACGGTGATCGACTGGCCAAACGCGACCGCCTGCTCGGTGCTGCTCATGGTCGCCTCCCATGCACCACGCCCACTCGCTTGCCCTCTTGCCGGTGGGGGTTCGTGTGAGGCGAGAGCCGCGTGGCGCTGATCTCTCCCAGTCAATATTGCTGTGAGCCTAGCAGCATGCATCGCGCGCCCACAAGCAACCGGGAAGCGGATGAACAAGCTGTCATACGCTGCGACAGTTCCCATCAGAAGGTGACACGAACGCCGCCGAAACCGCCGATCGGCGCGGCCGGACTGTAGCTACGTGGGTTGCTCGCGCCGGGTGCCTGCGCGATCGGCACCGAGCTTGTCGGCGAGAAAGTACCGAATGTGTAATAGCGCGCATTGGTGATGTTCTGTGCCCAGGCGAAGAGCTGGATGTTCTTGGTCAGTTGATAGGATGTGTTGAGGCTAACGGTGAAATAGCCGGGAAGTGGTGCGGTCAGGTTGGCCTCGTCACCGAACAGGAACGCGGGCGTGACACCGATCGCACTCGCGCCGACCGTCCATCGGTCGGTGACCTTGTAGCTGAACCCGAGCTTCACCTGGTGCGCCGGGATGCCGGGCAGGCGATTGCCTGGGGTGACCGTGATGTTGCCATCGGCATCGGCCGCGGGGTTGCTGCCGGACGCCTCGACGAAGCCGCTCAGATAGGTGGCGCTGACATAGGAATACGCAACCCAGGCGAGCCAGCGATCGGTCTTGAGCTGCACCGACGCATCGACACCCTGGCGGCGCGTCTGGCCAATATTGGCGAAGAAGGCGCGACCCTGCGTAACGCTGTTGATGAAAGCGATGTCGTTGTCGAGCGTGCTGCGGAAATAATCCAGATTATAGCTGAGTCTGGCGCCGTCGAACGGTGTCACGTTGCCGCGGATACCGACCTCGATGGTGTGGGCGACAACCTGCTGAAGGTCAGGATCGCCGACGAAGAAGTTGGCCAGGCTGCAGGCGTTGGCCGGGCTGGCGCAGGAGAGCTCGGCCGGTGTCGGCGCGCGGTTGGCGACGGAGTAGCCGGCATAAGCGGTGAGCCATGGCGCAAATTGGTAGGTGACGCCGGCGGCAGGGTTGAAGTGCGTGTAGCTGTGGTTGCCGGTCAGGTCACCGCCGTTCTGGTCGTTGAGGCTGATCAGTGCGGCGTTCAACCGGCCTGACAGCGTCACCGCAAGACGCGAGGTGAGGTTCAGCGTGTCTGTCAGGTAGACACCATACGTGGCGTTCGAAATCGCAACGCGAACGGGCGAGTTCGTGCCGGGTTCATCGATCACCACGCCCGGGCCGATGAACTCACGGCTGAACGGAGTCAGGCCGCCGATAAACGAGATGGCGCCGAACAATGTCTGGGCGCCATCGAAGCTGACACCGGCAACGACCTGGTTCTTCAATCCGAAGATGCTGTTGCTATTGGTGACCTGTGTGGAGACGCCATAAGCGTTGGTGTTGG
>Ga0310811_10005951_pt1 | contig 15521 bp, 17 predicted proteins | sample YCmetagenome_FD_207642 | JGI IMG/M metagenome (GOLD analysis project Ga0310811, IMG submission 207642) | Soil microbial communities from experimental microcosm in Duke University, North Carolina, United States - YC | ecosystem: Engineered > Artificial ecosystem > Soil microcosm > Unclassified ...
GGAGTATACCGAGCACGGTGCTATCTGCCCACGGAAAGAGGCAACCGCTGCGGCTCGGCATGTCAATGGAAGAATTGGCCTGAATGTGGCTGTTTCAAATCAGGGCTGGCCAGCCGATGCATGATTTCAAGATCGGAAAAGTTTTTACGGGACTGATGACGAAGGCTGGTTTAGCTCGACACAATCTCCAGTCTCTGATGCACACGTTGCCAGCTAACAGCTGTGAATCCTCTATAGAACCATGATGGTGAATCTGCCGCCATTCTCCATCTATTCGCCGAAAGACTTCGCTCGTCCTGATTCCCATGTGCAGAACCACTTCGCCGGCTCTGTACTCCCCTCGCTCTCTGCCCACGACATAAACGACGTCGCCGGCTTCATGGTAGCTGTAGTGATAAAATTCGAACCAGTATTTACCTGAACTAACGCTTCGGATCTGTTCCCAACCACGTTGATACCGCCTACCGGGTTTCCATTACGGCTTCATCGAAAGTGATCAACGTTCCTTCTAACCTTTTGCCCCGGCAAAATTTCTTAACTCTCGCCCGCGAAATGTCTGCATTGTTCTCAGACCGATGGTTTACAACGTCTTCAGGAAGCCAGTGATCTTTTCCTTGATGATCATATTTTTCTTAAAATGGTTCTTAGCATCGAAAATGGCATACGCTTCGTCACAGTATTTATCCAGCCACGCCCACGTCATCTGCTGCTTGCGGCCCCATGTAACGCAAACCGGTCCGCTTGGGGTGTAACCGGAAACGTAGACATAATGGCCACCCCAGGACCCAGGTGCAGAATCAGGGCCCGTCGTCACGTCCCACGGTTGTCCTGTTTGAATTTGCGCTTTCGCGGAGTTGGGGAGTTGTATGCCTAAACCAACCCCCACGTCAGCGAAGACGGCCTGGCGAACTTCGTCATTTTTCCGGAAATCGACCTCGGCGAATGCCTGGATCTTGTAGTTGTGTTTTCCGACTTTCCACCCCTTGTGGCGCCACTCGTTGAGTGAGTCGAGTACCACCAGGCCGTTGTCGGGTCCGCCGGTCTCCTTGAAATATTCTTTGAGCACCTCTTTCTCGGTAATCATTAGGACCGAGCCCTGCTCAATATCTTCAAAACGAAGTGTTTGGTGTGCCCTGCCTGCGATGACGCAGTCGCCGTGGACATCATTGCCGAACATCGGCGTTGGTATACCTGAATGGGTGGTGTCGAAGTCGTAGGAACTCGGTAACGTCGGTGCCGTCGCCCGTAACAGTGTGGCGAACTTTAGGTTGCGGCTATCCTTCTTTGCTGGAGCCTTGCCGAGCTTAAAAATCTTATGCGCCTGAATGCCTTTTGCTTTAGCCATAATACATCCTTCGATGGAATGATTTTGTTACTCGAACATCTCGAGTGTACTGCTCGGTATTTACCTTAATCAACCACGATGTCGCGTTTTGGAAAGGCTCGTTGGTTGTAATGTAGACCCCGGCAATGAACGCGAGATAGACGCCGAAGAGATTCGACTCAAAGAACGCCACGCTATCGGGTGTTCATACGGCGTCCGCTAAGCTCCAGGCAGCATGGGCCACTGCGGTTGTGCCGTATTATTGATACGCTCAATTTTCAGAATCTATTCTGAATAGAAGGCGCCGCAACTGTCATGTTCGGTGCCGGCGACGTTCATATCGAGAATGGTTGAAACTACAAGCTAAAATATCGCCCAAATCTGCATCCCAAATGCACTGGGTCGCGCCCCAGGGCGATTCCCTGGACATCTGTGGATACCGGATAAGGCATATCTCCGCCCCGAAATATTCCCTGAGATTCAGGGGGTCACTGTTTATCGGGATCTTTGATAGGGGCACATTGAGACGCGCTTGTCATGGACACGAATGCACTGCACTCGCTACAAATCTCATGTTCCGGTCGCAGTTTATCGAGGACGATGAAGTTGAAATCACGTGGCCAATGCGAACAATCCCGGGAACAATGCCAAATCTCACTATGCAGATGTCGGCGATATTCCATTTTTTCGTGCTCGTACTATTAAAATTTCCGCAATCAAGGAATTTGCCTGTGGGCTGTTTCATCTTCACATTGACTGACTTGCAGTAGGCTTTTGCACTCATCACAAAGTTTAAAACCGCTGGGCAATTTATCGCTCCAGAAAGTGTCCGAACATTTTATCGGCCACTTCGCGCAATTCGCGCAGAAGTGCCAAACATCAGTCGCGTTGTCGAATCTGAATTCCATAGTGTTTCTCCCGGTTGCATTCCAAGTCCAACCGATTTCTGGCGGACAGGAGTCTCGGTCAGTTGGAAAAATATTGCAACCGGAAAAACAGCGAAAAAACTCTATCGTAACGCGATTGAGAGTGCGGTCAGGCGGCTTCCGTCATCAGGCGGGCAAGGGAGCTGTTGCGCGGGCTGTCGGATGATGAGCTTCTGCGGGCAATGCGTGAGTGGCAGCAATATTACTCGTTGTCACCCGCTCGCGTGCGCTTAGTCATGTGCTGGTCATGTATCAGGCTCAATATGACCCCGATGCTGAAGTAGACAAGCCCCATCGCTGCCAGAAATACCGCCAATTTGCCGCCTTCAGTGATTTGGAGCATGTACAAATACATTCCGACCAGCACCAGGCAAAAGCCGACGAGCATCCAGGCTCTAACAATCTCAATTCTCATTTTCCGAGCGTTTGCAAACAATCCAGTCGGATGATGGATTTATCTACGATTGCGAATTGTGTCGGCTGTTACTATCGCAATCATGAGAAGAACGGTAACGAGTATCGCAATGGGCCAGGAATATTTGACGAGAAATTCGACGAACTCGGCCATGATGTCACCTTCATATTGCTCACTAACTCTACACGGGCCTTTTCGGCTGATTCAAGGGGGCACTGATTCGCCGGGCACTCAGCGCGACAATTGCAGGCCGTCGGAATTGCTCCAGGTGAGGAGCGGCGGCGGCAGTGATTGGCAGAACCGAAAGAAAATAATAATCAACACCCACGGTGCATCAAGACGACACACCACTGTCACCACTAAAGCCGATGGCGATTCTCTTTTTTTGCAGCGTCAATCGTCTTGGGCGGCATCGCGCTAAAGAACGCCTACGATGCATACACTGAGCGGACGAACACCGATGTTTCGCGCGCGACTCACGTCATTACGGAAGCGGGCGGCTATGAGTATATTTACACCGTGGACCAGAAGATGGTTACGGCACTCAAAGCCGACGCGTGGAGCTACACTCTCTATTGCGTGGGAATGTTTGCAGTGGGGGCGATATTTTGGGGGCTTGCCGCGATTAGCTATAGGCTCGGTCCAAAACACTGAGTCATGGAACAACTCGGGCGCAATGCGGCGAGATGCGAGGCTCCAGTGCCGCCCCGCTTCAACTTGTTTATGTTATAAACAGGTAAGTCGGTTCTTGTCCCTTGGTGGATAATTTCAAGCGCACGCCGCCTATGGAGATCATTAGAATCACAACGAGTCTGTGCATAGTCTGTGTTTCAGGCCGCACAAAAAACTTCTTTATTCGCGTCACAACGTCCGCCTCTGATTCGTTGCGCCCTCTCTCTTCAACACAGAGCCGCGCACTAACGGTTTCTGCTTTTGTATAAGTCCGTAATAAACCCGCTGTCGTCCAGTTCTTTTACGAATCGCATATCGACAAAGTCTTCTGGCGTGGCTGCTTTTGCCTTGGAATCAGTTTGCGCCAGCGGTTCTAAAATGTTTCTGATCCCCTCCAATGTCGGATACTGTTTAGGCGGGAATTTGTCGTCTGAGCTGAGTTCATCATAGCTCTTTGCCAAGATATCGTTGTCCTGGGGACCGAGATATTTCACCAAAATTTTGAGCGCGGTATCCCGATCGGTTTTGATGAGATGAATCGCTTCGATCTGGGATTTAACATATCTACGGACGAGGTCTGGATTCTCGCGAATGATCGTGCGCGTCGTGGCGACGCCTGTGCTCTGATAAGCCAAAGACACACTTACAAGGTTGTGAAAACCGCGCTTCTGACCAACGAACTTATACGGAGTCGGGAGCATGGCGCCCTGCACTTTGCCCGTCTCCAAGGCGAACAGGCGCTCTTGCAGCCCGGAGACCTGTACGAACGCGATATCTTTCACCGGGGTGAGGCCGAGCCTTTTTAGCGCGATGCGGGTCATTGATTCGGCTAACCCGCCAAAAGGACTGATGGCAAGCGTGCCGCCCTTGAGCTGTTCGGCGCTTTTAATATCGGACCGAGTCAAAAGCACCACTCGGTATCTACCAGTCCCCCGGCAACCATCACTGTGTCGGCGCCCCTGAGAGCGGCATTGACGCTCGCCTGGCCGGAGCCCTGGCTTATCGGCGTTTGCCGCGCCAGCAAGGCCATCGTTGCGATGGTCCCACCTCTGAAGTAGACAAGCTGAACGTCAAGGCCGTTCTTTGCGAAGATCCCCGTCTCTTTAGCCAGCCAAGCCGGAAGTTCTGCGGATGCCGTCGAACTGTAGCCGACCGTTATTAGGGTAGGCTGAGCGAACGCCACAGAGAGGAAAAATATAAAGAACAAGGACAGCGCGGGCACTAGTACATCGGAGTACATCGCACTTTAAAAGAATTGTCATTCGGAGCACAGCGAGGAATCTTTCTTCATTGCTCAGCGCAATTGCTTGACGTATTTAAATGCCAACGGAACTGGAGGACACATGTTATTCAAAGACAAAATCGCTCTGGTCACCGGCTCAACGCACAATATCGGCCTGGCGATCGCGCGCGCGTTTGCGCGTGAAGGCGCGAAAGTCATCATTCATTCGCGACATGAGGCCGACGCGAAACAGATCGCGGCTGAATTATCGGGCGACTACTTCACAGCCGACCTAGCCGACCCCGCGCAGATCGCCGCTCTGTTCGAGCACATTCAGAGAAACCACGGCCGGCTCGATCTCCTGGTGAACAGTGTCGCTCATTCGACTAAGGGCGGCGTGCTCGATATCACCCTCGAAGAATGGCGCCATGTGCTGGCGATCAACTTGACCGGGTATTTTCTCTGTATTCAGCACGCCGGTAAAATGATGATCGCGCAAGGGCAGGGCAGCATCATCAATATCTCCGCCGGTTCCGGAGAAAGATCGAGTCCCGGCGGAGCCGCCTACTCGGTCTCTAAAGGCGCGATCAATGCGCTGACCAAGCAGGCTGCTGCTGATCTGGCACCGAACATTCGTGTAAACGGGATTATCTCCGGAATCGTCGGTACGCCGTTGGGGCAGAAAGAAATGGGCAATCGCAAGCCCGAGTACGATTTTATTCCGCTGAAGCGCATCGGCCGCCCCGAGGACGTTGCTGAAGCCGCGGTATTTCTTGCTTCCGATAAAGCGAGTTACATCACGAATACGATTTTGCCCATAGACGGCGGCAGGCTGAATTCGATGACTAGCGGCACCGCGAGATGAGCACTGACAGCGCTCCCGCCGAAAAAGCGACCTGCGCTTAACGCCAGCTGGAGGGTATCGATGATTTTAGCAGCTCGCTGAATTTCGCGAGCTGGTTAGGTTCTAGATCCGACACCACCCAGAAATTCATGGCGGAACTCGTCCAGCGAATCACGTTATAGCCCTGTTGCGTTTTATTGCTCTGCGCGAGCTGTTGACCCGCGCTAGCGGGCCAAACAAAGACGTTGATGAGATGCTTGTCACGCTGGTAGATCAGCGCCGCAACGGGTCTACTATTCAAATAATCGAGACGCCCACCGATCAAAGGAAATCCCTGGTTTGCCAAATCACTCACCGGCGGAGAGAAATCCAGCTTGCCATTAAACCAGGGTTTCACCGTATGTTCGTCTGTGGAAGGAACGTCCGCCAAGTGATCGACCATCAATGAGCGGATGTGACTGGCAATGACTTGCTGGGTCAAAAGCTCATCCGGCGACGGTCCGGAAAAATGTGGAACGAGCATTAAAACGACCAGCGCCGCGACCGCCATCGGCGCTGCAATTTTAAACCAAGAGCCGGAGAACCACTGCGCCGGCGCCTCGGCTTTGGCGGCTTGACGCAACGAGCGCTGGATGCGTCTTTCCAGTTCCGGAGGTGCTTTGAAATAAAGCGATTCTGTTTTGAGGCTCTGGCGAATCACCTGGCGATCCCCGTAGCTCTGCGCACACTCCCGGCAGCCCTGCAAATGCTCTTCGATCTCCAGGTTGCGCACCGGATCGAGCTCCTGATCCAGGTAAATATCCAGCAAGCTCTGTGCATGACCACACTCCATGCTAAAACTTCTCCTTGAGACGGGAGCAGAGAATTCTCTTTAATTTGCCGCGCGCCCTCGCCAAGCGCGACATCACTGTCCCGAGAGGCGCCTTGATCACTTCGGCAATCTGCTTATAGGGCATTTCTTCGAGATCACGCAGGACGATGACTTCGCGGAACTCGTCCGGCAACTCTTCCAGTGACTGCCTGATCATTTCCACATCGCCGCTCTTGAGCGCTAATGCCGATGGATTCATGGCATCTTCATCGAGGCTATGAATCTCTTCATCGAAGGAGGTTGCGCTGCGGTTGTGACGGTTTCGCTCGAGCCATGTGTAGCAGGTATTACGCACCGTTGTGAGCAACCAGGCACGCGCTTCCAACCCGTGAAAACCATCGAAAAATCTAAATGCACGCAAATAGGCCTCTTGTACAACGTCCTGTGCGTCATCTTCATTGCGTGTCAACCACCGCGCCAGGTTATAGGCCGCATCCATATGTGGCATCATCGCCTGCTCGAAATGCTGCAGTTTGTCTTTTCCGCCCAACGCTAAGACCGCTCCTCCGGCAATTTTATTCCCCGCCCCACAGCTGAAGTCAGAAGGATCGTATCGTTCGCCGCGAAGTGTATTAGCCCGCTCATGGGGAGTCAATGAAGCTGTCCGATGGGGCATGCGCTTAGGACTCGCCGCGCGCATTTTTCGAGCTGTGATTGGGTCATACATGTCTGTTGAGCTCCCAGCTGAAGGACTCATTTTCAGCCGAAAAATTCCCCCAGGGATGAAAATAAAAAATTTCCTCCACAAGGAATTTCCTCGCGCAATTTCGGTCTAGCGGGGCAAAGGCCGAGCGACGGCCGGAAAGGAAGGCAACACAATGAAGAGCGCAAAAATACTTATACTCGGCGGCTGCCTGATGGCGGCGCTGGTGCCGCGGCTATCATCGGCCGCTTCTTCGGCGAGCATCGTGTCCAAGGATGCTTTCGCCGACGGCAGCTACTGCCATATCAAGTTCCCAGCGATTGTCGAACGAACGTTGGCTAGCGCGCAGCCGGTTCTGAAGGATGCGAGCGAAGGTGACATCATCGACTTCTATGGACCGTGCAGTCACGATCCGCTCGGGAAAGATGAAGTTCATGAGCAGTTGCTCCACCTGCAGCATCGGCGAGCTCGCGATTACATGAACTGAGTTCACGCCACAATCAAAAGGGGAGGGGGTCACCGCTCCTCCCCTTGAAATTGCCGGTGGTTTGCAGTCGATCGCACCGATCAAAACAAAATCAAATAACCGAGCCAGCGCGCTACGGAAGCGAAGCCGGACTGAACTGTGACTAATCGGCGTGACAGTTCTGCGTCTTTCGACGCGATCAATTCAAAAACAATTTTTATGATCTAGGTTCGCCGCTCGGAATGCCTGTCTGCCAAAGTAGAAAATGCAATTAGCGGAAAGGAGGTGAGCAAAATGAAAATCGTCAAGTTATCACTGACCCTCATGACTTTGACGGCAGCTTTGGGATTGAGCGCAGTGTCAACGCGAGCTGAAACCGTGATCTCCAACGATGTCTTTAGCAATGGCAGTTACTGTCACACAAAATTCGAAAGCATTCGCGAAGGCACTTTGGCGTCGTCTGAACCGGTCCTCAAGGACGTCGATGACATCGTCGACTTCTATGGGCCGTGCAATCACGATCCGCTGGGGAAGGAAGAGATTCAGGCGCAAAGGATCGAGGAGCAACATCGGTTCGCCACGGAATACGAGGACTGAAAAGATTTGCGCAATGGGGAAACGGGCAATGATCGTCCCCCCATTGCGCGAGCCGAGTCAACTGCCGGTGGGCGCACTGATCTAGAAAGGAGACTTGCTGTGCTGTTTGTCAACCCGACGTGGTTTGTTCCTGCAATGGCCTCGGTGGAGATGCCGCTCGGCCTCAACCACTTAGACTCAGATCTCTGTTGGTGTGATCCGATTATCAAGGTTGATGAGGACGGGCAGGAATTCGTGCTTCACAGGCAAGTCACCTGGAATTGAAATTTAGTAGCCGCATTTATTTTTATCGAACTAACCGCGCCGAGGTTTTACCCTAAGGCAATTGGTCGCCATAATTGAATGACACAGTCGAAATACAACTTCATCGCTAACGGTCATCCAGAACGCACAAAGCCATACCGTGCCCGACTCTTTTTGATCGAGCGTCGAAGGAACAGACGTAAGACATGATCGCTGACAGGCAAATCGCTCGATAAAACTATAGAACGCCCACCCAAAGCAAAACCGCCACAGCAATCATGATCACGAGCCCCAAGGGGACGCCGAGCTTTGCCCACTCGGTGCTTTTGATATGCAGCGCATGCGCCGCAATGATGTTTGGAATGTTGCCGGGAATGAGCATGCCGCCGGAGATCAATAGACTCAAAAGAGCGCTTTTGATCTGCGCGGTACTGAGCGATGGACCGATTTCCGCCGCTGCCAAGGTGGCGTTGTCGAGGATCGCCGAAGTCATATTGACCCAGAACAGAATCTGCGGCGGCAGCTTGAGCAAATAGGTGTCGATGAGCGGCTTGAATCCGGCGCCGAGGAAAATCAGCGCCATCACGAAGATATAAATCTTCGCTGCCCTGATAAATACTTCACTGAGCTTTTCTTCGTTCTCTTCTGCAGTCAAAGACTCGCCGGTATCCTCGGTCTGTTCGACGACGAGAAAAGTGCCGGCAATTCCTAACGCCACCACAGCGGGAATAACCGAGGACGCGAGAAGACCCAACAGATAATAAAATGTCGCATGGTAAGGCGCGCCGCTGAGTTTGGACACGACGATCGTGGACAGCGGCTCACCCAAAGGCGTGAGTGCCGCACCCAATCCGATTGCAAAGCAGGCGACGATCGTCAGATTGACTTCCGCACGACGATGCAGTGGCAGCACCGTAATGAATTCCACCAGCAACAAAGCTGCGATGATTGCGGAGATGATGCTCGAGAACAAACCGAGCACGATAATTGAGGCGCCAACGATCACTTTCAGCGGCACGGTGACCAGAATTCGGCGCATCGCATGATCGATATAGTTTCTCAAATAATGAAACAGGACGCCTGCACCGAGAACCGCAAGCGTGATGTTGATGGGCGCGATCAAGCCTTCATGAATAACCTCAGCGCTCCAGGCGTTGGACAGTGAAGCGCTAAGAATTCCCATGATAAAAAGAAATGCCTCGAGGTTAGCCTCGATGTTTTTGTTCAGGAAGGGGCCGATCAAAACAACGACCAAAATCAAACAAAGGCCGGTCAGTATCATAGTCGTTGCTCTTTACGGCATCGGAATTTTATAAGCAATGCCAATGCCGATATGCCCAACCGTCTCAATCATGGGTTGTCGTCTGGCAATCCGCGGCATGGGTTGATAATGTGAGGCCAAATTTTTACCGGAGTGGCTGATGATCCAGGGTGCACTCAAAAGACGCATCAAATGGCTGCTGCTTGTCATCATATTGCTGATCGATCAGGCGGCCTTTGCTCAGGAAATGGGCTTGCGCGCGGTTTACAACGCGTTGAGTGGCGTGATGGCGCCAATTTGGGTTGCACAAGACGCCGGGCTCTTCGTCAAACATGGGGTCACTGTCGATCTAAAATATTTGGCAGCGACCACGTCCGTGCAAGGAATGGTCGGCGGCGGCGAGGAGATTGGACTAGTCGGTAATCAAGGTATCGATGCCAAGCTCGAAGGCGCGGATTTGATCTATGTTGCCAGCGGTCTACCAGTGTTTGTTTTTCAAATTTACGCTCGGTCGGACATCAAGAGCATGGCCGACTTGAAGGGCAAAGTCGTGGCGGTGACCCAACCCGCTGCATCGACCGATTATGCCATGCGGATCGCGCTCAAAAAGAACGGCCTGGAGCCGGACAAAGATGTGCGCATTCTCTATGCGCAGGATATTAACGGCGTGTTAACATCGGTTAGTGCCGGCAACGCCGCTGCCGGCATTATGTCGGCGCCCACTTCGATCCGCGCCAAAGCCGCCGGTCTCAAACCGCTCGTCGATGTCACCGCGCTGAAAATACCCTTTCTGTTTACGGGAGTGCTCTCTTCGCCCCGCGTCATTCGAGACAAGAGCGAAGCCGTCACTCGTTTCTTGCGCGGCTATATCGAATCTCTGGCCGTGATCCGCAACGACAAAGAAACCACCACCCGCTCCATGGCAAAATTTCTAAAAACCAATGACCCGGCGGTGCTCGATTCGGTCTACGAAGAATACAAGGATGTGTTCCCGGTGACGCCGCTAGTTTCGACGGCCGAAGTCAAAGCGGTTCTCGACGTGGCGAAAAGTCCCAAGGCGAAACAGATGAAGCCTGAGGAATTTTTCGACAACTCCCTCGTCCAGAAAATTCAGGCCTCAGGTTTCATCGACCAAGTGAATAAACGTTAGCGATGGCGTGATCGTCGCCCGCGTTAGCCGCTGGAGAATTATCCAATGGAAAAACTGGCGCTGTTGCTTTTCTTTTTCGCTTTCTCACCCGGTTTGGCATTAGGCCAGAGCCCGGAGTTATTGAATCAGGCCAAGAAAGAAGGAGAAGTCATTTTGTACACCACCATGACGGTGGGTGATTTTGAGCATTTCAACAAGGCCGCAAAGGAAAAATATCCCTTCCTGAGCATTCGCCATGTTTATTTAAGCTCCGCACGGCAGACCGCGCGAGTCATGCAGGAGTTTCGCGCCGGGCGGGTGCAAGCCGACGTGTTGGGAAACAGTCCCGAGCCTTTGCTCTATTTGAAACAGCAAGGCGTGCTCGCTGCCTATCGGTCGCCGGAAACCGTAAATCTCCTGAAAGGCGCCTGGGATCCAGAAGGCTATTGGTCCGGCATGACCACGGATCTGCTCGTAACTGGGTTCAATCCGCGGTTGATTTCCCGATCCGCCGCGCCGAAAAATTACGATGAATATCTGCGCCCGCAATTCAAAGGGCAGATCGCCGTTAATCGCGGCGTGCCTTATCCTTTGACCGGCATGGTTTCACTCCGCGGCGAAGAGCGGGGCATCGCTTATTTCAAGAAACTATCTCAGCAGGATTTGCGTCTGGTGGAAGGTTATACCCATACGGTCAATCTCATGGCTGCCGGCGAGTATCCGCTCATCGCGTTCATGCAGGTCTCAAAGCTCGATGCCATGAAGCGTAAGGATGCACCAGTCGACTGGCTCCCTAGCGCGCCGACTCTGGCGACGATTTCCACGGTTGCCATGGTCAAAAATCCGCTGCATCCGGGGGCGGCGCAGTTGCTCATCGACTTCTATTTATCAAGCGAAGGCCAACGCGGCTTGGCAGCGGCCGGAAAAATACCGTTGCGACATGGTGTAAAGAGTCAATCGCGCGACATCGATCAGCTGATGGAGAGCGGCAGTCTTCATGTAATTCTCCCCGAAGGCGGCTATGACCGTTATATGAAAATCTACAATGAGTATCTCAGCGCCAGATAATCGCGATTTCCGTCGATAACACCGGCTTACTTTCTTCTTTGGGAGCTCCGGAAAAGAGCTTTCTCACCATGCTGCTTTCGGATCAGCGCTTGCTCAGGTCGATAAGGATCCACCGACAAACTTGACGGGCGACAAGCTTCAACGCTAAGCCTCAGAGAGGAAGGAGCACACGATGGCGACCGACCCCAATACAAACAAGCGTATCAATCATGAAAAGCTCACCCGCTTCGTGCAGGCGGCCTTCGAGAAGTTAGGCGTCGCCGCCGGTGATGCGCAGATCGCGGCTGAAGCGCTCGTGGCAGCGGATCTTCGCGGCGTCGACACCCACGGCGTGATCCGGTTTAGCCCGCACGCCTGGTACGTGAAATGGTTGAGCGAGGGCTCAATGACCGCCAAGCCTAACATCCGAGTTACTTCCGAAACTCCTTCGACGGCGTTGCTCGATGGGGATCGCGGCATGGGGATGGTCATCGGCCATCGCGCGATGGAATTGGCCATCGACAAAGCGCAGAGCTGCGGCATTGGTATGGTGGGTGTGCGCAACAGTCGCCATTACGGTATGTCGGCGCAGTACGCGATGCAGGCACTGGCGCACGACATGATCGGAATCGCCATGACGAATGCCGGCCGACAAGTGGTGCCGACATTCGGCCGTGAAGCTAGATTCGGCACGAATCCCATGTGCTTCGCCGTTCCTGCGGATAAGGAGCTACCGTTTGTTTTGGACATGGCGACCACCACTGCGGCAGCGGGTAAGCTCGAGCTTGCCGCCCGTTTGGAAAAATCAATTCCAACCGGCTGGGCGTTGGACGAAAAAGCGCAAGCGACTCAGGACCCGCGCATCGCGCAGAGGGCGCGCCGGCTACTGCCCCTCGGCGGCTCGAGGGACAACGGCAGTCATAAGGGATACGGCTTGGCGGTTCTTGTAGAAATTCTCTGCGGCGTTTTGACCGGCACTGTGACTGCGCTCAATGCCGATCAGGATCCGCGCGGCCATTTTTTCGGCGCCATTCGTGTCGATGCCTTTCGTCCTGTCGCCGAGTTCAAGAAAGATATGGATCGGCTCATCCGGGAATTGAAATCCACCCCGCCCATCGAAGGGCAGCGCCGCGTCTACGTCGCTGGCGAGATCGAATTTGAAACCGCTGAGGAAAGAGCCGAGCGCGGCATCCCGTTGTTGCCCTCAGTGCTAAAGGGGTTGCGCGAGGTGAGTGAGCAGCTCGGGCTACCGTACAATTTGGAATAATTCTCGCGGGAATTCTGCCGATGCGTGTGAGGGCCGACACTTAGGTCGGCCCCTACCTACCTGAACATTCCGGAGGCAATGAATTCTTTGATGAAGCGATCGTCAGCGAATTGATCCCATTTCGCGCTTTTGGCTTTGGGCGTCGTCGATGATGCGAGTACCGCTTCAATAGCGGATTGTGATGGCGCGGGATTTTTTTCCCATGCCTTGTCGTAGGCATCGAGCGCTTCATTGAGCTGCGCCGGATCGGTGATCTTGGTGTATTTCGACATGATCGCGACCGCATCCGCACGATTCTTGCGTAGGAAATCCAGCCCCTCGGCGGCGCTTCGTACAAAGCGCCGCACCACTTCTGGATTGGCGCTGATATACGAGCGAGTCGTGCCTATGGCGTGCTGCACGAATGGAATTTTCAGCTCCGTGACATTCAAGAGCTCCTTCAAACCAAAATTTCGCGCCGTCAGCGTGGCTGGCGGGGTGAGTAACGCAGCGTCAATGATGCCTTGCTGCAGCGCTGCGACCAATGCGGGTATCTCCTTTAAGTAAGCGAATTTCACATCGGGCTTGAGTCCGTTTTTCGTGAGCAGCATGTGCGCCGCAATGTCGCTCGGTGTGCCTTTGTTGGTCGCGCCAAAGGTTTTGCCTGCCAGTGTTTTGATGTTCGCGATACCCGGCTGGCTATAAAGAGAAAAGACGAAAGCGTTCACCGGGCTCATGATGTACACCGTGTCCGACCCGGCGAGATTTGCTTCCAGGATCTGCGGACCCGCGGTCACGAAATTGACTTTCCCCCCGACCAGCGCCTGAACTGCCTGGTTGGTGGGAATGTGCGTGAGATCGACCTGAAGGCCGTTCTTCTGAAACAACCCCTTATCTTGGGCAATCCACAGGTAAAGAGGATCGGTGGCAATGACGCCGTAAACCGCAGTGGTTTGCAGCAGCGCGGGCTCGGCGGCCAGGCTGGGCCGCAACAAAGCTGACACGGCGAAAAGGGCGAGAAGCGCCGCCCAACGATGTTTTTTGAAGCCGCAGGTACGGCGTTTCATTTCTTCACCTCAAAATTCCGGTTAATAGCTGCCCCGCGTGATGACCACTTCTTTGAGCACGACGTCTTTGCTCGGTCGGTCGCGCGCATCCCGCGGCACATTGGCGATGGCCACGACCACTTCCTGGCCTTTGACCACCTCGCCGAAGACGCTGTGTTTGCCATCGAGAAAGGGCGTGGCCTGCTGGGTGATGAAAAACTGGCTGCCGTTGGTATTGGGTCCCGCATTCGCCATGGAAAGGATACCGGCTTTGTTGTGCCGAAGGTCGGGACTGAATTCGTCTTCGAATTTATAACCCGGGCCGCCGGTGCCGTTGCCAAGAGGATCGCCGCCCTGAATCATGAAGCCTGGAATGACGCGGTGAAAAATTGTTCCGTTGTAAAGGGGGCGCTTCACTTTGTCGCCAGTCTTGGGATCGGTCCATTCTTTGGTGCCGCTGGCGAGGCCGACGAAGTTGGCCACCGTTTTAGGCGCCTTGTCTTCGAAAAGTTGAACGACAATATCGCCCATGCTGGTTTTCAAAGTCGCGTAAAGCGGCCCTTTCTTTTCCGGCGTCTCAGCCGCGGTTGCAATCGTTGCACTCAGCAGCAATGCCACTAGAAAAACAATTTTCCGCATCATGAATGCCTCATTTCTTTTCCAGTTCCGCCATAACTTCTTTGACAAAACGCAAATCCATATAATCGCGCGCCGGCCGTTTGGGCGGCACATTCAAAGCGATGGACTGCCAGTGCGCCATCAGCTCGACGCCCTTTTCGGTGGGTACGGGGATCAACGCTTCCCTGACGAGGTTGTATGCATCCACCGAAACATCGCGGTCCATATGCCAGTGTTTCATCATCGTTTGAATCGCATCTTCGGGATAATCCCGGCTATGGATCACGCCCCGAACGACGGCGCGCACCATGCGCTTGACGAATTGCGGGTTCTCTCTGATGGTTTTTCCGGTCGCGGCGAGTCCGCTGAAAGAGGTGTCTTTGAACAGATCTGCTAAATTGACCAGGCGCTTGAATCCGGCTTTAAGCGCGATGTAATCCGAAGGCGGCGCCAGGAGCGCGCCCTGAATGATGCCTTGCTGCAGAGCGGCGATTTTCGGCTGGCTCCCAGGAATACTGACATACTGCACGTCCTTGTCGGGATTCATCTTGAAGAGTTCCAAGACCGCTTTCGTCCCGGCAAACGTTGATCCGCCGAAGCTCACGCCGATTTTTTTGCCCTTGAGATCCGTTACTTTTTGGATATCCGAGGTCACGATCAACGAAAATGTCGGCCGGCCGATCATTTGCGCGAGCAAAATGATATCTGCGCCTTCCCAAACGGACGGCATCTGCGGTCCGACGGAAAAGATGAAGTGGATCTGGTTCCCGAGCAGCGCCTGCACGGCGGTAACTGCGCTTCGCACCGAAATGAGCTCCGCGTCGAGTCCCTCGCGCTTATAGAAGCCTTTATCGAGCGCAACGAATGCCGGTAAAAATTGCACATTGGCCGATGGATACGCTCCGCGCACCGGTTCGGCGTTAACACCCGCCGCGACGAGCACGGAAGCAA
>Ga0310811_10005952_pt1 | contig 15520 bp, 12 predicted proteins | sample YCmetagenome_FD_207642 | JGI IMG/M metagenome (GOLD analysis project Ga0310811, IMG submission 207642) | Soil microbial communities from experimental microcosm in Duke University, North Carolina, United States - YC | ecosystem: Engineered > Artificial ecosystem > Soil microcosm > Unclassified ...
CTGCATCGATGAATCCAACAGGGGTCTCTCTAAACAGCACTCCGATGCGTCTTACCGTTTCAGGGTTCACAGCATTACAATCGACGAAAGCGCGTGGAAGTGCAAGCCCTGCAAGTACTGTGCGAAGCTTTTGCGCGAACGCAAACGCTTCCCCTGGAGGCACGATGCTCAGTATCCAGTTCGACTTGGATAGGAGGGTTTTGAGGGGGACGTTTATCATCCCTGCGTCGAGGGCGCGTTAATGGGCTGCGGGGGAACGGCCGTCGAGGTTGGTGTAGACCGTGAAGCCGGCGTGAACGAGGCGTTTGGCTATTGCGGAGCCCATTGCCCCTGCTGATACGACGGACTGGGGTTGTGCGTGGGGTTGGGGTTGACATCGTTTCGCGAGGAGGGCTGGTGAGGTTGTTGGCATCGTATGCCATTAGTTTTTATAAATCGTTTACACTGCGAAGGTCCGTACTGTCACTGAGGTTATTTCTGTTTCAGATCGTGTTGTCTTGATTTAGACGCGGAGTCGTAAGTATGATGGAGGCAGAAACAGAAAGTCATAGTTTGATAGCGGAGTGATGCGACATGTATTCTCTGCGCGTGATTTATAAAATGTGTTGACGGCAAGCTCCACTTTCGCTCAGAGAAGCTGACCCGGATTCGTGATCTTAAGGGTGTCAGCTTTTCAACATTAAATTTTCCAATGCTTAGCCTACTGGCAGGCTATCAGCAATCTCCAAGTTGACCGCAGTTCGGCCGGGAAAGCAAGGGCCATTTTTTGCACTTGCAGACCATAACATCAGTTGATAGTGTTTCGGCATCGCCCTTATGCACGACTCGGCTCATTACACAATGAGCGTGACAAATCAATTAATGATTGGCTGATTCAGGCTTCAGCTGTGTACTCCACACCGCTCTGATGGGAGGACGTCAATCCATTAACTGCGGCCGCATACACGAACAGTCCCGGCTTGCATTATATACGTATACGTATAAAAGCCTCGCAAATATGCACTATAATCACCTATAGCTAAAGATCACTGATTTTCTTCAAGCTCAAAAGTCCTCAAATCGAATTTATAAAGCCACCACTTCCCGAAAATCCGTCATTCATCATGGGGCATATCTGGTCAGCGTTCATTCGCGAGACTTTTCCTCCGTCAACGCAGTTTCACGCGTCTGACGTCCCAGACATGTCTGGAAAGGTTGTTCTCGTTACCGGTGCTAATTCAGGGATAGGCAAAGAGACCGCCAGAGTTTGTTCTCCATCGATGTATACGCGTCATGCTGATGTTCCTATTGATAGGTCCTTCTCACAAAAAACGCCAAGGTTTATGTTGCTTGTCGCGACAAAAGCAAGGGTGAAAACGCTATTCGCGACCTTAAGGAGAGCACCGGGAAAGAAGCATGTTTCTTACAACTCAACTTGGCAAACTTGAAGTCCGTCAAGGTTTCTGGAGAAGAGTTTCTGCGGTACGCTTGCATTGTATTTGTTGAGCAACAAGACAGCTGATACTACTACTTCTATTTAGGAGAGAACCTGTACTGCACGTCTTATTTAACAACGCGTGAGTGTTGCTCAACTTGTCGTCTCATCGACCGCTCACATGTCGCTCAGTGGGGTAATGACTCCTCCTGTGGAGATGTTGACAGACGACGGTTATGATCTGCAATTTGGCACAAATGTCCTTGGCCACTTCTACTTCACGAAAATTGTTATGCCTGCACTTCTAAAAGGTGCCGCGCGGTCACCTGACGGAACTGCACGCATTGTGAACACATCTTCCAACGGCCACTGGTTCGGTAGTATGGACTACAACACATTCAAGGACTCTCCCGCCAGGAGAAAGAGGAGCGCCATGAGTCTCTATGGCCAAAGCAAAATGGTAAGTTTTGTCTCCATCGTATCAACTTCTTTCCTAAACACTGGCGTGAAAAGGGCAATGTCTTATTTGCAGCTGAAGTAGCTAGACGATATGGCGACCAGGGTATTGTCTCGACAGCACTCAACCCTGGTGGTATCAAGACGGAGCTTGGCCGTTATTTCAACTCATTCACTCAAATGATAGGCGTATGTTGTCACGTATCACTTAACCTTGGAGAAGCTAATCGTTAGATATTTGTAGAATATGGTCTTCCATGATGTATCATTCGGCGCGCTCACGCAGTTATATGCTGGAACCACTGCAGAAGGAGCGAATCTTAATGGAAAGGTTAATCCCATCCTCTCGTGACTGAACTCGAACTTATTTCTTGGACAGTATCTTGTTCCATGGGCACGCATAGGGAACACGCACCCAGACGGACAGGATCCACATCAGGCTTCAGAGCTATGGAACTGGCTTGAGGAACAAGTCAAGGACCTTTAGTGATCCTCAGGTTGATCATGTCGATACTATACGGTCGTTTAATTGCCTTCATCGTTTGCTCGGATCGATATCAATGCTCGAGGCAAGCACTCGATCTTGAGTGGAGTATTCTATTGCATGAAGAATGAGACTACGATTCACAATTGTATGTACATTATATTCTCCTGAAATAATATTGGTCGTATAATCTCTTATCCTTCTGGACTTCCACATACAAAATCTCGAGCGTTATTCGTTATGATTTCTATCAATCTCAAGAACAACTTTGTTGGGACTCAAGATTTCTTCCTCTTCCAAGTCTGCGAACCACTGTTTTGCCATATCACAAGGTTTATGAAAAGGGTAACACTTGGGAGCAGTTTAAGTGGGGAAAGATCCAGTCGGAGTAAATGGAAAATGGGCTACCCGCTTGCCTATCATCCATTTCCACCACCTAGGTGTGCCCGAGCGATTGCAGTGCGATGGACCTATTATAAGGTCAGGAGCACCGCACAGCTTTCACGGCGCTTTCTATCTTATATTCCTGGCTGTTCGACTGTCATTGGTTTTTTTTGTTGCTTGCATCAATATTAATCATAACTAATCGATTTCTGATCCTAGTTATCCGAATAGACGTCATCTTTCAAGATTACCCAAAAGTACAACTACACACATAATGCACAGCTTACCATTTTGCTTTTTTTGATGTTGCACAGGGCCTGACCACAAACACCAGTGTCAGGGCTCAACGGTCCATTTGCACTTTTCTCCTCTCTGTTCCTCATATATTATGGCAGACTTGCTTTTTTTTACCACTGCGACCTCCACTCTCACACTCTCACTACAGCCCCCTCCTCTACCACCCTGACACCCACATCCACCTCCCTAAGACTGCCATTGCTGAAGGTGCATACTTCTACATACCCTAGCTTATGGTCTGACAGTGTCATGGAATCATGGGACGTCAAGGGCGAGTTCATTCCCTCTATCAAACCCATACTTGCAGATGTCACATTGAAGACTGTCAATGTTGAAGACATTTTTAATCTCATGTTGGTGCTATTTCCTTACCACTTTACTATGACTGTATGTTGTGCCACACCTACACTTGAATGCGCTAGCTCACTGGATAACCTCTGTGCACAGAAACTCATAAAACACATTATATTTGCAGACCACCTCAAGTTCTTGACAGATAGACAGGATGAGCTTCTTCGGCAACTTGCTAGGCTTATGAAAGACAGGTTTTTGAAGGTGCAGGAGGAGTGGGAGAAGAGTGTTATTACTTGGGGTGCATCACTTGCGTCTTTCCCATTCAACCTCCTGTCTTTCTTTTCATTCATTCCTTTGTCAATTCCAATATACTACTTAGATCCACTTTTTAACAGTCTCAACTTTTCACTACTCATATACCACACCAGTAACGACTTCTGCACCTCACCACTAACACCTCACACAGAACACTGCAAAGAAATGTTATGAATGAAAGCGAAGCAGGCATAGCATCAGCCTCGACGCCCAGTGCAAGCGCAGACAATGCACACCATGACGATGATGCAGGGGACAGTGTTGATGGTGACAATGCCCTTCCAAACTGCAATTGCCTTGCGTCACATTTCCTCTCACAGAAGTCAGGTGGAGGCCTAGTCAAGACAGGGCCAGATGTTCCACTTATGAAGTCAAGGCAGATGGGCTATGAGACCTGCTAATCACAATGGAAGATGAGCTTGTTCAATTCTCACCTGCAAGGCATATCCAGCAGACACTCTTACTCATACATCCATGGACTTGTCATCTTCTTGAGCCACCTGACTTTGCAGCCCAGTCACAGAGCGTGGGTGATTGGCCTGATGAGCTGGTCACCAGAAAGTTGAGGTTGCTTGTTTGCCTTAGTTGTTCTTTCGGTGCACTTTGCTAGTGCAACAGTGTGGTGAGGAGTATAAGAGAATTGCTTTGGATAACAATATAATCACATAAGTCAGGGACACGACTTCTGTCAATGACATGGACGTCAGGATGTTGGAGATATTGTAGCTGTGATGAACAGGTCATTTTCATTTCATATATTGACCACATCAACGGTATGCCTAGAATTTGTATAGTATCGACATTTGTCATATGTTGTCTCATACAAGCAAGCTAATTCCAAAATTAGACGTCCAGGAGGTGTTCTCCCTGGAAAGGGAGATTGTAATGATGGCGCCCATTCATGTCACAGAACTTTTGGTCATTACCTGCATGCACTCATTGCAAGCCAATTAAACTATCCAATTGGGGGCTCCCTTATCCTCAACCAATTTATGTGATCAGATATCCCAGACCTAAGACCTTAAGGCAATCTCACACATCTAACTTCACCATGAGCTTCTTCAAATCAGTGGAGAATTGAACTATGCCCTTCCAACCAACGTCCACCCACACAGACCAGCCATGAATTTCAAGTTGCCAAGCCCCACACTTCATTAATCTCCTTGCTTGCCTTCAAATCCCATTGCTGAGTGGTCTTGTGGTGTTGGTGTCAATGCACTACATGACTGATAGTGGCAGTGATTCAAAGATGAGCTGTCTGGTAAGGTCAAATATCAATTCATCTGCACTGGAGACAGAGATGTGGATTTGGTGTTGCCACCAGCAATGGATTCCTGAATGTAAGTGCAGTGATTGGCCTCCTTGCACAATGCACATATACCCTAACACACCTGTGATAGATGGACTGGTCCAGGCCGATCACTGACTAATAGAGAGTGACAAAGCCCCCTGCCATGCACATTATCTGAAACCAGAAAGTATCATATGCCTGTTAGAATTAATCACGAGCTTCTCTTATCTATACAGTATAAGTTGTGTAGTACTTTGTATTGTGTAGCTTCGGTGCTCTTGAATCCAATCTTGTATCTGGTTAATCAGGACGTCTGAGTTTCTATTGTTGTGTCATCTCTGAAAGCTTATCGCTTCTCACCACTGCCACAACACCCCCTCTGCATGGCAGCTGTACATTGCACCAAGTAACATCCTTCTATTCATCACAGTTACCTTTCCTCGCTTCTTGACTCACAGCCATAGCCTATAAAGTATCATTAAAATCTGTTTCTATTTCCCATCCAACAATGGGCTACACAATGTTCAACTTTTATGACATATCATTGCTCGCTTGTTGGTTTCTCTTTAGCTTTTAGGGAGACCACCATTCATCATTCCATCAAAACAAAGCTGCGCATGCAACATTGCAGACACATAGATGTTCCAGCTCCCTTTTTATTTGTTGAGGCTGAGAGCAGCTGAGCACTGACCATGCACCAACCACCTTCCGAATTCACAGCATCACTTTGATTGTTTTTCTGATGCTGAAATAAATTACCTGTCCCGAGAACTCAAGGTCGATATTACCATACATACTACATGCATGTTGAACACTAGAAGCTTGGGCTGTGAACTCATACCACTGCCCATGATCCTGAACTGCACGTGACTCACATGCTGGTTACAAGTCACTTGGAAGGGCACATTTGTAAAATCATGCAGAAAGTGCATGCCCACTCAGGATTGAGTTATCAGTGAACATTTCTGGCAAGGGTGTTGCTACCATCTCTTGCTAAACAGTGCAGGTGTCAATGAAGAGATCCATCATTTCTCAAAGGCTTCCTTCAGAAAACTGTGGGCTTTTCTATTCCACTTTCCTGCAGCCAACAAAGGCTCAAGTTGAATGACTAGTGAACTGAGTGAGCAATAGTCAAGGTATGCAACCCTAGGATCCCAAGAATTTAAAACCCTCATTGTGCATCTTTCACTATCCAGTCGCTGGCACCAACACAAGTGCTTATGACTTTGTTATGGCTTTGGGGGAATACCATTCAGAGTTGTAGTTCTAGCTAGATACTCGGATGAGTGGGCCTGGTTGCTGAGTGAAGGAGTCAAGGACTGGCTCCTGACCCAGCGGGGAAGAGTGGTTGCACAGCCTGAGCATGCATGATTGGCAGGAGACACAGATCAGGTCAGACTGATCTATGAAAGAGTTTGGTATGAGACTTACTTCCCAGTCACCCTAGAACATGCATCTTTTGCTTCAAGCATAATATAACATGATTCCCTTCAGCACTTGCACTATCCAAAAGTTTCCTCACAACTGATGTCCCAGTAACACCCAAGCCAACAACCAAATCAGCATGTGTCAGAAGCTGGAAAACATGAGCGCATAAGCAGTGATGGGGGAGGGCAGGTAGGACCAGAATGAGCATCTGAGGCTGGGGGTGGGAGCCCTGGAGAGTGCTGGATGTGTGCTTGAGTGCTTGAGCTTTGGAATGTTGGGAAGGTGGGAAGGTTGCCGATGGATTTGGTGAATGCTAAGTGGGTGAAGGAGAGTGTATTGCCGACTACGTCTTTGAAATGTTAAGTGCTTGACATAGTCAGACTGGTCAATCTCGGAGAAATTTGGCAGGCAAAGTGAGGAGTTTGAAATTTGACAGATGTTGGTGATGCCGGTTTAGGTAATTGTTGTAGTTGTACAGCATTGACAACAAAAGTCCTTCATTCACACCTTGAGCAAAGTATTGTATGCTTCTCAAACATCACAGTCCATTGAGCAACAGTACTTAACATCTAGTAGGACCATAAAATGATACCTGTTTATGCCTTTCACCTGCCCATGCCACAATATCAGCCACCTGTTGAGCCTTTGATTTAGATTGTCAATCCTTTGAGCCTCGACATTGATGAAAAAATCCTTGTGGTCCTAAAAATCCTTCATGAGCTTCGGATGACAGTCATGGACCTCATGTTGCACTCTATCTTGAACAAGGCCTCCATGCTACCTTGGAGGGAAGGTTTTTTTTGAAGCAGGGCCCTTGTGCAGTTTCTCAATGTGTTGGATGCTGATGAGCAAGTGAGCAAGCAACTTCATGTCATTTTACAACCAATGGTTATCAAAATAGTCACTGATGAGGTTGACGCCAAGATGGAGGCTTGGTGGTAAGCATAAAAGTATCTGTCAGATCCCTTGGAAGATTCAGAGATTTGATAATCCACTGGAGCATTTCTTGAGGAAGAGTTGCCAAGAAGAGGGCGACAAGAACATTGACTGGGATTTGCAGTAGTACTTCAGTGAGCTTGCCATATGCTGTGTGGAATGCAAACTTCTCACCTGTTGTGATCCTTGGGAAATAAAATTGAGTTGTGAGAAGGCCTCAAGAACTTGCTGGTGTTGTGCTATTGAAAGGGCACTTGTAAAGTCCATTGGGAGATTTTCAATCATGTCTCGAGCAGTGAGCAATAATGGTCATACAAAACTCATGATTAAAACTAGCATATAGTCTGAGTGAGAGTAGCAGACAGGAGCAGACACAGAACTTGTAAGTACTGTATGATCACAAGTACCTCCAGCATCACTGGCATCTGTCAAATTTTAAACTCCTCACTTTATGGAAAGCCAGACACTCATGCTCAATTCTCAAGCAAATATGACCTCATATAGTAATTGGACCTCAAGCACCATCTGTTAGCGACTAGACTTAGGCACTTTCTTACTTGGATAATCTCGCGAGGCCTGGAGTACAGGTACTAGTTGTGAGTCACAGTCCAACCACTTGGGATAAGCAGTTCAATGAGTTAAAGCACAGGTGCTGTCTTGCAGCCGGTGATAACTATAGCCTGAGTCGTAAGGAACGATGATGAAGGCTTCTGATAGATCAAGACGTGATGACCAAAGGTCAAAGCGAAGTATGATGATCATAAGTATAAGCTTAAAGCTTAAAGAGGTTATGGACTAGGTAACTGGGAAGAACCAAGTAGATTCAAGTTAAAGAATACAACTGTGGTACTTAGGGTTTATATAGGTAGGGGAGACAGGCACAGACCAGGCTGTAAGTAGTAGTACAGGAAAAGGTAAGTGACAAGAAATGAGTCAGAGACCAGTGGTAAGGTAAGGGCAGAGGGATGGTTGAGTCACAGACTGAGACTATGGTAAGGGTAATGGGGGACTGAGTCATCGACTGGGGAAGTGGTAAGGGTAAGGGGTGATGACGTCATGGACCAATAGTAAGGTATGGGACTCAAGTTATAATAGGATGGGTACCAGTAAAGTGGAAAGGGCATAGGGGAGCGAGCCAGAGATCCGGCGAGCAGATATAGTACAAGTGAGTAAGAAGATGATCAAAAAGAATACAACCAGAAAAGATAAGGGGAAAGGACGACCAGCCAGAAGAGGTAATGCATGTGTATGCACGTATAGTCCTCAGGGTAGAGGTGGAGGGTGAGGATGAGAAGGAAAATGAATAGGGGTCATGCTAGCAGTGGATGTTCTTGTAACACCATCCTGGCATATTTGGTTGTGTTGATCAGTGCAAACCTACTTGCGTGTTTGAATCCAAGTTGATGCATGTTTGAATCTAAGTCGAGTATATAGTGATGAAACCCAAAAGCTGTAATACATTGTAACATCACTCAAAAACATATGTCTGTCATCTAAGCTACTTTGCTTCCAAACTCCTCAAGTTCAAACCCTGGCCATTTGCAGAAGTAGTTGCAAACATGGTGAGTCTCAAATTCACTGACCGCTGAAGGGTCAACAATTCTGCTGGGATGCAGAACAATGTTGGGTGAATGCTGCCTAGCTGCTATTCAACCCAAGGGCTTCTGGACTAAGCTCAGGGCTCAAGAGAGAGAGAGAGAGAGAGAGAGGGAGGGAGAATATGAAAATGTCACTCCAGACAATGAGGACAAGACTGTATATCAGGAGCTGTATAGTGAGCTATTAAGCTACTACTAAAACTAATAAGCTGCAAGTCTGGGGAAGCTACTGAATCCTAGAAGGAGAGCTACCAGAACTATAACTGAAAGTCTAGCTAATGAGTGGAAGTATAGGGCGAAGATTTGGTGATTATGTAAGCAGTGAAAATGCGGACATAAGCAAGGAAAAGTAAGGTAAGAAAGCTAAGTAAAAACTGTTAATACCAGCCTAGAGGGAAACTAGTCCCTACACCGCCTTCTTGATGTTGCCCCCCCCAAAGATATCTTTCTTGTCACTAACCAAAGGGTGTGTCATAATCTGTGGGTTGGTCAACAGCTTGGTATTGCCTGTTTGATTCTGATGTCAGAATTGCCAATGTGCTGAAGGCACAAAGACTGACTGCGGCGCACACAATCAATCTCTAGATGTGAGATCAACAACACTGCTGGTGAGGCAGAATGTCAGGTCTTGCTGTGCCTAGGCCACTATGCCTGAGACAAGTGTGTTCAACCCTAAAGGGGACTGCTACCACACACAGAACCAGAAATAAGAGAGAACTCAAGTAGACAGGGGGTGTGCAAGGGCATGGAGAGGTGCAAAGTGCACGATGAGAAATGTGCAGTAAGCGGAGCATGGGAAGCGCATGCTAAGGTAAGCAAAGCATGGGAAGGTGTGCCCCTATAGTGCGCATGGATGTGTGAAAGCATGGAGGTGATGCAGAAGGCAAGGAGCAGTGTAGGGATTTGTAATGAGCATGAAGTGGCATGAGTGAAAGTGAGTGTGATGTAAAGCGAGAGTAAAAGCAAAGCAGGCAAGAAGCAAGGCTTGATTAGGCAATCTAATCTAAGCCAAAACACAGTAACCACAGGGAGTGCGCCCTAATGGCAACTACTACTCTAAAGTAAAACCCAAGCACTAGGGAAGTACAGTAAAGGGGAGTAATGGGGAGTAGTAGCGCTACCATCAGGCTTTATACTAAGTAAAATCTCATCAGACACAGAAGGGATAGGGAGAACATGCATTGTAAGGAATCATATTTCTGTAGGCGTGGAAAGGGCCTATTTACACAAGCTGTCCATTGATCATTTGCACTATGGAGTTGTGTGACACTTACCTGCATAGCGCGCCAAAGGTGCACGCTTTCCCACCACGCGCCATGCACACACACTTCCCGCGTTTTCCCGTGCTTGAGTGCCCTATAGCGCCAGCCATCCAGAAGCATCCATCCACTGTCCACCAAGCTCTCTAAGTGCGTATATTCCTATTTCCCTTATTTGCATATCGTTCCACTTTTATTTTTATCATGGACCCTTACTTTTACATACCTTACTTGGTAGCGCTTCGGCTCTGCATGACAGCGCTTAGGCACCATATATAAGCACCAGCAGTACTTACTATTGGATTACTTTTTGGTTGACTTAACTTTCCACCCACTATTTACCTAGCAGAATATAGTAGAAATCCATTTGTTTTACACTCTATCATTTGTGCATATACACGCGCACTTTCCTGCGCTTTGTGCAGCACACGCACGCGTTCCCGTGCCTTCATGCCTTGCACGCACCTGTGCTTTCTCACGCCTTGCATTGGCCAACCAGTAGCACCTTCAACGCATACCACTAGATCCTTGCTGCATTTGCTTCCCCTTTAGGGTTGAACGCACTTGTCATCTCAGGTATAACAGACTAGGCAACGCGCGACCTTACAACAATTATAGATACAGTCAGGAGCCTTGTTTGTGCCTTGCTGTGTTGTTGATTCTACACCGCTCCTTGCCTTCTGCATCACTTGCGTGCCTTCACGCGCCCACGCACACTATAGGCGCACACCTTCCCGTGCTCCATTTACTATGCATTCTCATCACGTGCTTTGTGCCTCTCTATATCCTTGTGCACGCCCCCTGTCTACTTGAGTCATCTCTTATTTCTGGTTCTGTGTGGTAGCAGTCCCCTTTAGGGTCGAACACGCCTGTCTCAGGCATAGCAGCCTAGGCACAGCGAGACCCAACATTCTGCCTCACCAGCAGTGTTGTTGATCTCACATCTAGAGATTGATTGTGCACGCTGCAGTCAGTCTTCGTGCCTTCATCGGATCCAATACCATTCGAGTATGACCTTAACACCTTCACAGGAAATGATTTTGGGTTGCAGGCGTGAATGACCTATTCACAATTGACCAACATGACAAGTGGCTGAGGTATGATCTTGGCCACCATACTGGCATCAAGCCATTCTCAGGGCACATTATGTGAATGAGAGTCTGGCATTTGAACTGGAACCCACAGCTGATCCTTAGTTATTATCTTGACACACTCGAGACACTCGGGCATAAGTCATTGTTTCTGTATCTTGTTACCACAGTGCTAATCTACCTCTATCTATCAGACATGCCTATGGTGACCCAGAGTGACCCTGGGTCTGACAACTATGGAATCGCTAATGCCCACACTATGCTACATCAGTGGCACAATCCTGCCTTGCAGGGTAGCCTACAACATTGCTGGATGAGGACAAAGAAAAATGTAATGCCAGAGATAGCATGGTCACAGATGCAGCATCACTTCACACCTGGATTCGAGACACTCCTGGACCATGGAGTCACTTCCGGTTGGTATGATACCAATAACACTCTCCAATTGTACACTCATTTTGTTGAGTGGTCTGTCCTTACATTGATACTAACTGGCAGTTTAAATTCAGAATGCTTTTTCATTGGGTTTTTCATCAGGCATTTGACCAGAATATAATTGACTGGATATGCATAACCATCAAGGTTGGGTGGTGTAGGAATGACTGTTTCTTCATTGGATTCAGATGAGCTACTAGTAAATGAGCCTGACATGAAAAGATCAGTGAGACAAATGCATCTGAACACACCTTAACACTGTGATGGCATCTGGAAATTCAGAAAAAGGTTTGGTGGTATTGTCCTCATTGCCTTCGATCTTGATAACAAGTTTCTAGATCATTGTAGTAAGTTTACAATCTTTGACGAGGCCATGATGGTATTAGTGGCCCTGTTTACTGTTATATGAATAGTGTTGCCAGAGACAAGGACATTTTCAGTGGTAGACTCAGAGGACATGGTGGTATTGGTTGAATTGACTGTTGGATGAAAGTGGTTGTATCAAGTTTATGTCTGTATTTGGAGGTTGTTCAATGACACCAACATCACACACAACAATGAGTGGGCACTCCTATGAGGACACTACTGACACATCCTCAATGGAGCCACTAGTGTACAGACATAGGCAAACTGCTTACAATGCTTGCACTCAGTGTGATCTGTATTCATCTACAAGTGACCTTTCCAACACAGATTCCACACCCCATCCATTCTTCTCTGGTAGCTGTAGGACTCTAATGAGGTCAAAAACACATGACCATGATTCTTTCTATCAATGTGTATGTAAAATTTGTCTAGTACACTCACAATATTCAAATCTAATACATTTTCACTGGCCATAGGACAACACTTTTAGCAGTAGATCTGCAAGTGACAGCTCAACTTTGCTCTTGCATTCTTATTCATACTCACAACACCCACATTTGCATTCATATTCACACTCGCATCATACCCCTTCATCCAGTAGCTTCAATTCACAAAGTTTGCTGTGGTGTTCACCTTTGGCCCAGCCTCATACAACTCAAAATCCATGTATAAGACACAGCTAGTACCAAGAGGTGTGCAATTGAGAAGTTTATGACATATACCTGCCAAAGCTTCGGATATGCCCCCCCACCATGACAGCATGATAGTAACATCAATTAGACCATATATGGATGCTTTGTCATCAATCATTCATATGTCTGATCTGAGAGAACTGTGAAAGAACAGAATGACAAATGAGTTATAGACTTAGAGTAGCAAGTACAACACTGTAAGGACATGTACAATTCATAGCATTACTGTAGTGATTGATTAATACAAAAAAAGTGAAAATGAGTGCAGAAGTAAAGCAAATGGGAGAAAGCAAAGCAAGCATCAAAGCAAGTAGTAAGTCTATCCAACAATTGAAGTATGAGGTTGAAGTGGTTGCATAGCAGTATGAGCACATTTAGCTGGTAGAGAAGCGGCAGGCTGAAGAGCACAATGTTTTCCTGCAGATCTGGAACTTAATCCAGTGTCATTCTCTTTCTCCAATCGGTCTTTGGCACAGGTGGGCAGCCTGCATTCCTCTGGTATATGTGGTTGCAAGCTGATGCTAACTTCCGGCTGTTGTGCCTTGAACAATCAAAACAGAGAGTCGGGAGTATTTAATCTGAGGAGTTTGGTTGCATCGATTTCACCACATGTGATTGTGATACAGGAATTGGAAGCTTTGGACAGGCCTGAAACTGCAAAGCCAGAGTTGGGGAAATTAGGTGAGTAATTGAGCTCATATTGATCATCATCTGATGCTAGGGGTACTTGAAAGTCTAGGTCGGGGCTGCATGAATGTCCTTCATGCAATAAACTCTTGTCGTCTGATGGAAACCATGAGGCATATTGAAGGGGGTACATTGTAAAACTATTACACATGGGTGGGTTGAGACTTGGTTGAGATGCGTCAATATCTGAAACTTGAAACTCGTGAGTACATGATGCAATGTGACAGTATCATGTGCTTTACTTTTTTTTGCATATCTTCATTGATTTAGTGAATAACTTTTTTTGACACACATTTTCAATTAAACAGACTATCTAAACATGTTCTTGTGTAGTACAAACACCCCCCTTCCAGTATACAACAAACAATTTCATGTAGATTTGAAGTCAGTATTGAGAAGCTCAGAAACAGTGCTCACAAAGCTTCAGGTGGCTGTGATTTAAGGTTTTGAGCTTATGTAAAGTTGAGCCCTATGTTCAGGATTTTGCAAATGCACACCTCTTGGCTAGTACCTTCTCCAGCTCTCACTTATTAAAGATGAGTGTTGGTCTCACAGCTCAGTTCGGTCACCTGCCTTGGCTGACAATCAGTCACAGTCCATTCACTGTGAATGAGCATCTCTTCACAAATGAACAATCCCTACTCCCTCTCATTTGATGTGGTTCAGTCACCTGTCACGGCTTACAATTGGTCTTGGACAGTCCAGTGGGAAGTGATGCTGATGAAAAACCACCACTCCCACTTCAACCGAGGACTGACCATATCCATACCAAAGGAAGCCCTATCTACCCATGTCCTGCCCAAAGTCCATCTAACTCCATTGGTGCATATTTATCCCTGCATACATGCTACTTCACTGTCATATCCCATACATTTGCGCTTCTCATCCAAATTTCTGGATCCCAGATCCAATCAGATCTGATCCACAGATTCATTCCATATCCGATACAAAAAGCTTCTTAATCCATATCCTGTTTATATAATGTTAATCACTGCTTATTTCCTCCATTTGGTATATTCTCCCTTCTGGTATCTCGGTTATACTTACTTCCAGCCTGCATTTGACTTGTAATAAGTGTTGCTTATACATTGCTTATACTTTGTGCATAGCCTTTGGTTAGTTCTCTCATATATAACCTCTTGTATATGTCCTGTAGTACCTTAGTTTGAATATCATCTTAGATTGTCCTCATTCTGTTATCTGGACTTGAGTCTAATAAGCTCTTGTCATCCTCCAAGACTTAAGGATTGTATCCGATAAGTCTAACACATCCGCCTCTATCTCTGGATAGTCTATACTCTGTTGGTTTCTAGTCTTAGACTTGTCTAGACTAGCCTATATACTTCCATCCAATATCCAGACGTGTTTCAGATAGTACTACGATACTTGTTCTTACCTTTGGATATCATAAAATAGTCATCCAGACCTTCAGATACACTACTACAGCCATCTGGATCTTCAGATATGATACATATACCCCACTGAAATGCTGGGTAATACTCGGGAAAGGGACACAGCATACGAGCTGAGGCTGAAGCCCTTCGGATCCGATACCCTTTGAGTACGACCTTAACATAAATGCCTTACGGTTGTATTACATGTTTTCACAAACTGCAGCACCACACAGTCTTATTACATAGTATGTCTTGTGTTGCATTGTCTTACTACTTAAGGGTCTTATGTATGATGTATGTATAATGGCAATACAATTATACAGGATAAGACTTCTTGCCAGTCCTTAAGTACATGGTCTACGACTTTTCTACTTCATGGTAGATAATGTGTGAGTTCTTGGGAGGGTTTACTTAATTGTCCCCTTCTTGTATATCTCTCAGTAGGTATGCTTTGAGGTCTTTGTCAGATGAGTTAGGTATATTTCACCCTAAGATAGATTGCCTCAATAGATAGTGGTTGGTTGGTCACGTTGAAGGAACTAAGTCTGACTGCGGCGTGCGCAATCAATCTCTAGATGTGAGATCAACAACACTGCTGGTGAGGCAGTATGTCAGGTCTCGCTGCGCCTAGGCTGCTATGTCTGAGACAGACGCGTTCGACCCTAAAGGGGACTGCTACCACACACAGAACCAGGAATA
>Ga0310811_10005953_pt1 | contig 15520 bp, 15 predicted proteins | sample YCmetagenome_FD_207642 | JGI IMG/M metagenome (GOLD analysis project Ga0310811, IMG submission 207642) | Soil microbial communities from experimental microcosm in Duke University, North Carolina, United States - YC | ecosystem: Engineered > Artificial ecosystem > Soil microcosm > Unclassified ...
GCCCCGCGCGCCCGACCTGAAAGCACCAACGAGCGGCTGCAGGAGATAGACGCCGATATTGCTGCTGGCCCCGATCGCGAGCCCGCCGTCCGTAAGACTGGCCTGGGCGCGATCCGCAACGCGCAGGAGCGTGCGGGCAAAGGGAAGAAAGCGCGCGCCCTCGGCTGTTGGGACGGCCTGCGCGCGGGTCCGTTCGATCAGGCGATGGCCGAGCGTCTCCTCGAGCTTTCGCATGTGCTGCGACGCGGTGGGTTGTGCGATGCCAAGCCGCGCCGCCGCGCATTGGAAGGATCCGGCCTCGACGATGGCAACGTAGGTGCGGACCTGCTCGAGATCGATCATGGGAGGCCAAGGCCTCGCGCCGCGGCGGGCCGGTTCACCGCGCCGGTCGGGACCCGGCCTTGCAGCGCCTCGATGAGGCTCGACGCCGCCTCCAGGGCGATGTCGCGACGCACATCGTCGACCGCCGAACCGAGATGCGGCGTGAAAAGCGTCCTGTCCGAGGCCCGCAACAGACGCTCGTGCACGCCCGCAGGCCGCTCCTCGATCGCCCAATCCTCGAAGGCGAAGACGTCGGCCGCGTAGCCGCCCAGCGCACCGCTCTCCAGCGCCTCGGCAACGGCTGACTCGTCGACCAGCGAACCGCGCGCGATATTGATCAGGAAGGCGCCGCGCTTGAGCTTTGCCAGAAAGCGGGCGTCGACGAGGCCGCGCGTCTCTGATGTCAACGGCAGGCCCAGCAGGACGAAGTCGCTTCGCCTTAGAAGCTCATCGCGCGAGACGCGGTGCAGGCGCAGCGCCCCTTCCTCATGCGGCGCCAGCGGAACGCGATCGGTGTAGAGCAGCGTCGTCTCGAACCCCATCAGCCGCCGGGCCACGGCTTTGCCCACGGCGCCAAGGCCGATCAGGCCGACCGTGCTGCCGTGGAGGCCGCGGCCATAAAGAACAGGACGCCAGCCGCGGAAGCTCCCGGACCGGACCCGCCGGTCGCCCGGCAGGATGTTGCGCGCGAGGCCGATCATCAGGCCAATCGCGAGTTCCGCCGTCGGAAGGGTCAGCCGGTCGGGCACGATGGTGAGCCACACGCCCTGCTGTTCGCAGGCCGCTGCATCGAAATTGTCGTAGCCCTTCAGGGCGCAGGCGATGACCTTGAGCTCGGGACAGGCGCGGAGAAAGGCCTCATCGACCCGATCGGGCATGAAGGCCATCAGGCCCTGAGCGTTGCGGCAGCGGCGCCGCAGTTCGTCGGACGGGAGAGCTTCGCGTTCCTGATTCAGCACGACCTCGACAGCGCTCGCCAGGAGCGCGATCACCTCCGGATGGACCCAGCTCGACAGGACGACCTTGGGAGGCATTTGATAACGCGATCCCTAATGGCTTAGATTTACGTATTGTAATACTATCGAGAGCAGGAGCAAGTGTCATGGACCTGCAGTTTCTGGGATCGGGCGATGCGTTCGGCAGTGGTGGCCGCTTCAACACCTGCTTCCTGGTGCGCGACGACCGGGGCGGCTTCCTGATCGACTGCGGCGCCTCCTCGATGATCGCCCTGCGCAAGTTCGGTGTCGATCCCAACGCGGTCCGTGCCGTCGTGATCTCGCATCTCCATGGCGACCATTTCGGCGGGCTGCCCTTCTTCATCCTCGACGCCCAGCTCGTGAGCCGCCGCACCGATCCACTCGTGATCGCCGGCCCGCCCGGCCTGCGCCATCGTCTCGAGACAGCGATGGAGACGTTCTTTCCCGGCTCGACGCGCGTGGAGCGACGCTTCGCGTTAGACATTCGCGAGATGCAGCCGCGCGAGACGCACGGCATCGAGGGCATCGAGGTGACGCCCTACCTCATGCGGCATCCCTGCGGCGCGCCACCTTTCGCGTTGCGCATCGAAGTCGACGGTAAGGTCCTGTGCTATTCCGGCGACACTGAATGGGTCGACGAGCTTGCCGAGGCTGCGCGCGATGCGGATCTCTTCATCGCCGAGGCCTATTTTGCCGACAAGGCGATCAAGTTCCATCTCGACTACGCAACACTGGTGGCCCACCTGCCCGCCATCGGCGCCAAGCGCGTGATCGTGACCCACATGAGCCCCGATATGCTGGGCCGCCACGACACCCTCGGCTGCGAGGCCGCGGAGGACGGGATGGTCGTTTCGATCTGACGGCAACGGAGATACGATGCCGACGCTCGGCTGCTTCCGTTACCAGGAGTGAGATGTCACCCGTTCAGCTTGCGCGATCTCGTTGAGGCAGCCGAAGACATGAGATCGTCGCTGCGCTCTGCCGCCATCTACCTGTTGGGCTTCGCGAGCCTTTTCCTGATCTGGCACGTGGCGGCCTGGCTGCTGAACTCGGTCCTGTTCCCCACCCCCTGGCGCGTCATCGTGAAGGCCGTCGAGCTGGCCGAGGACGGCACCCTCTGGGAGCAGTCATCGGCCAGCCTCGCCCGCATCGCCGCGGGCTTCGCCGGCGGCTCGCTGATCGGCATCCCGATCGGTCTCGCCATCGGCTCCTTCCCGATCGTGCGGCGGCTACTCGAACCCTATACCGAGTTCCTGCGCTTCATCCCGGCCACCGCCATGATCACCGTCGCCGTCATCTGGTTCGGCATCGGCGAGGGCTCGAAGATCTTCCTGATCATCTACACCACGGTGTTCATCGTCATCATCAACACAGCGGCCGGCGTCTCCGCCGTTCCGATCAACAAGATCCGCGCCGCCCGGTCGCTGGGCGCCGGCCCGGCGCAGGTGTTCTTCTACGTGGCCCTGCCGGCCACCGTGCCCTACATCCTGACCGGCATGCGGCTCGCGATGGCCAACTCCTTTGTCACCATCATCGCCGCCGAGCTCGTTGCCGCCAACAACGGGCTCGGTAAGATGATCTGGGATTCGCGGCTCTACATGCTGGTCGACCAGATCTTCGTGGCGTTGCTGGTGCTCGGACTGCTGGGCTTCGCCGCCGACCGCCTATTCCGCTGGGGGATCTACGCCTTTGCCGGCCGCTTTTCGCCGGTGACCTGATGGGGGAGGGGACAATGCGCAAGTTGTTGGCGGCCATCATCGCCGCTGTTTCGATCGGCACCGCCGACGCCAACGCCCAACTCACCAAGATGACCATCGCGACCGGTGTCGATCCCGCCTTCTCGCAATTCTACGTCGCCAAGGAAGGCGGGCTGTTCGAGAAGAACGGGCTCGACGTCAGCATCAACACAGGCCCCTCGGGCTCGGCCATGGTGCCATTCCTGGTCAACAACCAGGTCCAGGCCGCGTACGGCAGCGACCTCGCGGGCGTCATCAATCACCAGGTCGACCAGAATGTCGTGGCGGTGGCCGACGGCACTTATCTCGCGCGCTGGGAGAGCGTGGTCGGCAAGAATGTAGCGGATCTGGCCGCACTGAAGGGCAAGAAGGTCGGCATCGCGATTGGCACCGGCAGCGAGATCTTCTGGCGGCGGCTGCTCGACAAGCTTGGGCTCAATCCGGCGGATTACACGCAGGTCAATGTCGAGGCGCCCGAGATGCTGGCGGCCATCGAGCGCGGCGACATCGACGCCTTCGCGGTGTGGGAGCCGTGGCCGACGCGCACCCTGATGTCGATCAAGGGCACCAAGGTTCTGGCCACCGCCGAGGGCGTCTACAACAACATCAACTTCGTCTACATGAACCGCGGATGGATCGAGCAGAACCGCGCCACCGCCGAGAAGTTCATCCGCGCGCTCTGCGAGGCGAACGACCTGATCGGCAAAGACCGCCCGGCCGCGGCCAAGATGGTGTCGAAGTTCCTGAAGATGCCGATCGAGCTCACCACCGAGCTGATGCCCAAGGTGGAATACGACATGGACTGGCAGCCGCGCTCGCTCGACGCCATCAAGGATTCCGAAAAGCTGCTCGCGGACCAGAAGAAGCTGAAGGCGCCGCTCGACTACTCGAAATACGTTTACATGGATCTTCTGAAAGCCGTGCGCCCGGAGAGCGTCAAGATCACCACGCTGCCGAAGTGATCATCGGCTGGGCGGGATGAGCGTGTAGGTCTTCTCGCCGCGCGCCGGCCAGCGGTCGCGTTCGACCGCATGGAAGAAATCCTGCACCGCGGCGTTAAAGGCAGCCGGCTCCTCGAGGTTGATCGTGTGCCCGCATTTCGGCAGCTCGAGCACGCCGCTTCTCGGCACGTGTCTCTTGAGATGCACGGCAAGACCATGCGTGGACTCATCCTCGTCGCCGATCACGACCAGCATCGGCTCGGTGATCTTCTTCAGTTCCTCCGTCCGCTCGAAGAACGGCTGGCGTGCGCCCTGCACGCCGCGCATGGTCATGGCATGGCCCTTGGCCGATCCGTCGGCGAATTGCTGCTTGAACTCGGCCCAGCCGCGCGGGTCCTTGTAACGGTAGGTATTGCGCGCCGAGCTCGTGCAATAGAGCTCGGCCATTACAGGCATGCCCTCCTGCTCGATGCGCCGCGCAAAGCCCTCGCACTCTTCCTTGAAGCGCGCCTTGGCCTCCGGGTCCGTGGCGCCGCCGCCACCGCCGGCCGCGATCACGAGCGCCGTGGCCCTGCCGGGATGACGGATCGCGAATTCGAGCGCTGCCGTCGCGCCCATCGACAGGCCGACCAGATGGGCCTTGTCGAGGCCGAGCGCCGTCATCACGTCGGCGCAATCGTCGGCGGCGCGCGCCTGCGAGTAGGAAGCGACGTCGTCAGGGTCGTCCGACGGCGGCCAGCCGCGCGCGGCGTAGGTGATGCAGCGGTAGCGGCGCGAGAAATAGCGGACCTGCGGTTCCCAGCTCATGTAGTGGCCGCCGAACTCGTGCAGGAACAGCACCGGATCGCCCGTGCCGGTCTCCTCGTAGTAAAGCCTGATGCCGTCGGAGGTTTTGATGTGCGGCACGCTCGCTCTCCCAATTGCCTTGCGGGCTTAGCAAGCCGACGCGCATCCTGTCGACCATGGCCATCACCCTTCAGGAGACGCTGCGCGCCGTCTTCTATGCGCCGTTCTACGTCGCACTCGCGCGCGATGCTTTCACAGCGGAAGGCGTCGAGATCAAGTTCGTGAGCTCGCCCCGCCCGCAGGATGCGGCGCTGCGATTGATGGACGGCACCGTCGATGTCTGCTGGGGCGGACCGATGCGGGTGATGGAGACCTATCAGAACGTGCCGGGTTGCGACGTCGTCTGTTTCGCCGAGGTGGTGACGCGCGATCCCTTCCTGCTGATGGGCCGGGAACCCAGGCCCGATTTCAAGCTGGCCGACCTCGAGACGGCAACGCTCGCCACCGTGAGCGAAGTGCCGACACCCTGGCTTTGCCTGCAGCACGATCTGCGTTTGGCCGGCATCGACCCTTCCACCCTGAAGCGCGTGACGGGCCGGACGATGGCCGAGAACATGGCGGCGCTGAAGAAAGGCGAGATCGACGTCATCCAGGTCTTCGAGCCGTTCCCTAGCCTGCTGCTCGCCGACAAGGCGGCTCACGTCTGGTACGAGGCGGCGCGACGCGGCCCGACCTCCTACACGACCTTTTACGCGCGACGCGGTCTCCTCTCCGAGCGGCGCGACGAAGTGATGCGCATGGTCCGCGCCATCCAGCGCACCGAGAAATGGGTCAAATCAGCTTCGGGCCAGGAGATCGCCAACGCCATTGCTCGCTATTTCGCCGACGTGCCGCCAGCGATCCTCGAAGCCGCCTGCACGCGTTACAAGGCGCTTGGCATCTGGAACGACACACCCCTCCTGCCGCGACAAGGCTACGACCGGTTGCGCGACGGGCTGGTGTCCGGCGGCTTCGTCTCGCCCGGTGCACCCTTCGAAACGGCCGTCGACAACAGTCTCGCTGAGGCCGTCATCGGAGAGAACCTGCCGCCGCTGGCCTAGAGCCGGCGGCCGTCACGCCGCCAACGCCGTGCCCGATCAGGCGAGGGCAATCGCCTCGACTTCCAGCAACCATGCGGGATCGAAAATGCTCGCGATCAAGACCGTCAGTGCCGGTGCGTGTTTTCCCAAGACTTCTCTTCGTATGGCACCGTTCTCGTCGGCAAATTTTCGATCCGACAGGAAAGTCGTGATCTTCACCAGATCTTCCAGGGACATATCGGCGGCCCGAAGCTGCGCCTCGATATTCCGCCAGACCAGGCGCGCCTGCTCGGGAAAGGACTCCGGAACGGTGCCGTCCAAAGCAGTCGGTATCTGCCCGCTTACATAAACGACACGCCGCGCACCGCTGATCTCGACCGCTTGCGAATATCCACCCACAGGCGCGGGCGCAGCGTTCGAGCTGATGAAACGTCTGTCGACCAACGATCCCTCACAATTTGCGAATTTGCGATACCGTTCCTTGTGCGAACGGCTTTTGCAACTTCTCAATCTTTGAGTTGGTCGTGCTGACGGTTATGCCGCCAGGGCCGGGCGCGCCTCGGGACGGCGATAGGAAAGCGCCTCGGCGATGTGAAGGCGGCGCACGGCATCCGAGCCGTCGAGGTCGGCGAGCGTGCGCGCGACGCGCAAGGTGCGGTGCCAGGCCCGGGCCGAGAGACCGAGCCGCTCGGCGGCGCGCGTGAGCAGCGCGCGTCCCTCGGCGTCTGGCTCGGCAATGGTGCCGAGCAGTGTGCCGTCGGTGTCGGCATTGCAGCGCGGCTTGCCCCAGTGACGCGCCCGTTCCGACAAAAGGCCGGCGGTCGGTTCGCTTTCGATCGCCAAAAGCTTGCCCTTCCTGTCGAGCCTCGCCAGCCGATCGCGCTGGACCCCGCGCGCCGCGGCCACCCGCGCCGCGACATCGGCCGAGCTCTCCGCCGGGGGCGGCAAGGCAAGGTCAGCGGCATCGACGCGCGGCACGTCGATGCAAAGATCGATGCGATCGATCAGCGGTCCCGAAAGCTTCGCCTGGTAGTCGAAGCCGCAACGTGGTGCGCGCCCGCAACCGCGGCCGGCTTCCATGAGGTGACCGCAGCGGCAGGGATTCATCGCCGCCACCAACTGGAAGCGCGACGGATAGGTCACATGGGCGGCCGCGCGCGCGACGGTGACGCGGCCGGTCTCCAATGGCTGGCGCAGCGCCTCCAGCGTCGCCCGGCTGAATTCCGGCAGCTCATCGAGGAACAGGACGCCATGATGTGCAAGCGACACCTCGCCCGGCCGCGCCCGCGCGCCGCCGCCCACCAGGGCCTGCAAGGTTGCCGAATGATGCGGATCGCGAAAGGCGCGGCGTCGGCTCAGCCGGCCATCACCGGTCTCGCCCGCCAGCGAGCGCACCATGGTGGCTTCCAGCGCCTCCTCCGCGTCGAGCGGCGGCAGCAGGCCGGGCAGGCGCGCCGCCAGCATCGATTTGCCCGAACCCGGCGGACCAATCATTAAAAGATTGTGACCGCCGGCGGCTGCGACCTCGAGCACTCGCTTTGCCGTCTCCTGGCCCTTGATCTCGGCAAGATCGGGATAGGTGACGTCGTCCTCCGACACGAGCGCCTCAGGTGCGGACAGGACCTGCTGGCCGCGCAAATGGTTGATCAGCGCCAGCAGCGAGGGGGCCGCCAGCACCGGGGGCCGGTCAGGATCGTTGGCCGGCTTGAAGCCGCCCCATGCCGCCTCGCCGCCACAGGCGGCCGGGCAGATCACCCCGCGCCCGATGGCGGCGGCGGCAATGGCGGCGGGCAGTACGCCCGGCACACGCGTCAGCGATCCGTCGAGCGCCAACTCGCCCAGCACGACGAAGCCCGTCACGCTCTCCTTGGTCAGCACACCCATCGCCACCAGGAGGCCGAGCGCTATCGGCAGGTCGTAGTGGCTGCCTTCCTTGGCCAAGTCGGCCGGCGAGAGATTGACCGAGATGCGTTGGGGCGGTAGCGCCAACCCCAAGGCCCGCAAGGCCGCCCGCACCCGCTCCCGGCTCTCGCCGACCGCCTTGTCCGCGAGGCCCACCACGGTAAAGGCAAGCTGTCCCGGTGCGATCATCACCTGGACATCGACCGGCAGCACATCCACACCCTGAAACGCCACCGTTCGCACTTTCGCTTGCATACGCGTTCTCCGGCCTCACCGGGAACAAGTATAGAACGCAAAGATCTTAGGTAAAGCACGTGGAAGTTGTATCGACCGTCACCGTCGCGGCTGCTTCAATGGCGGCATGCGAATGCGTAGACGTACGACTTTTCCTTTCCTTGCCCTGTTGGCGCTGCCCTTCACGACAAGGGGCGCCAGCGCCTGGCCGGACCAGCCGATCCGCCTGGTCGTGCCCTATACGCCCGCCGGCGGCCCCGACATGATCGCGCGCTTCGTGGGCGAACGGCTGGCGACGCGGCTCGGCCAGCCGGTGGTAGTCGAGAACCTGCCCGGCGCGTCGGGCAACATCGGCAGCCAGGTCGTGGCGCGCGCCAAGGCCGACGGCAACACGATCATGTCGCAGGTGAACACGCTGGTGATGAACCCCAGCCTCTACAAGAACATGGCCTACGATCCGGTGACCGACTTCGCGCCGATCGGGCTCACGGCCTGGGGCTCGCTGGTGCTGGTCGCGCATCCAAGCCAGGCGCCCAACACGCTGGCCGAGTTCATTGCCGCCGCCAAGGCCGCGCCGCACACGATCAACTACGGCAGCCCGGGCGTTGGCACGCCGCACCATCTCTCGATGGCCCTGATCGAGACCGATACAGGCATCGAGCTCGTCCACGTGCCCTACAAAGGCTCGGCCGGCGCAGTGCAGGACCTGCTGGGCGGACAGATCCCCTACATGTTCCTGCCAGTGCATGTCGCCGCGACCTACATCAAGAGCGGCAAGCTGAAGGCGCTGGCGATCGGCAGCACCAAGCGCCATCCACTACTGCCCGACGTGCCGACGCTGATCGAGCAGGGCCTGAAGGGCGCCGATGTCGACATGTGGTACGGCCTGTTCGCGCCCAAGGACACGCCGGACGAGATCGTGGCGCGCCTGGACAAGGAGTTGGCCGCCATCCTCGCTTCGGACGAAGCGCGCGAGGCGTTCGGCAACCAGGGCCTCACGCCTGCCACCTCGACGCCGGAGGAACTCGCCGAGATCGTGAAGCGCGACCGCGACCGCTGGGCCGACATCATCGCCAAGCGGGGGATCAAGGCCGAATGAGCGAGTCTTCTCCCGATGTTCTGATCGTGGGCGCCGGCATCGGCGGCCTCGTGCTCGCACTCAGCCTCGATCAGGCCGGGGTCTCATGCCGGGTCTTCGAGTCGGCGACGGAAATATTGCCACTCGGCGTCGGCATCAACCTCCTGCCGCATGCCATGCGCGAGCTGGCCGAGCTGGGCCTCGCGGACAAGCTCGCCTCGCATGCAATCGAAACGCGCGAGCTTCGCTACTACAGCCGTCACGGCCAGTTCATCCACAAGGAGCCGCGCGGCCGCTTCGCCGGCTACAACTGGGCACAGCTCTCCATCCATCGCGCCGATCTGCATGACGTGCTGCTCGACGCGGTGCGGGCGCGGCTGGGCGAGGCGGCCGTGCAGCTCGGCCATCGCTGCGTGCGGATCGATCAGGAGTCAGGCGGCGTCCTTGTCCATTGCGACAACGGCACCGCGCATCGCGGCCGGCTCGCCGTCGGCGCCGACGGCATCCACTCCGCCGTGCGCGGCCAGCTTTATCCGAACGAGGGCCCACCGAAATACTCCGGCGTCAACATGTGGCGCGGCGCGACGCCATGGCCGGCCTTCCTGGGCGGCGACATCATGATCTCGTCCGGCTGGCTGACGGTGGGCAAGACCGTGATCTATCCGATCCGTCCACCTTCCGCAGCGACCGGCGGCAAGCCCCTGATCAACTGGGTGGCCGAGCTCGAGCGGCCCGAGGCGGTGCGGCAGGACTGGACGGGCCGCGGCCGGCTGTCGGACATCATGCCCGCCTTCGCCGGCCTCTCCTACGACTGGCTCGACATCACCGGCATGATCGAGAGCACCGAGGAGATCCTGGAATATCCCATGGTCGATCGTGATCCGCTGGAGCGCTGGAGCTTCGGCCGCATCACGCTCCTGGGCGATGCCGCCCATCCGATGTATCCACGCGGCTCCAACGGCGCGAGCCAGGCGATCATCGATGCGCGCTATCTCGCCGGCCTGATCAAGCGGCTCGGCGCGACCCCAGAGACGCTCATCCATTACGAGGCCGAGCGCAGTCCCGCGACCGCGAAGGTTGTGCTGACCAACCGGACCAATCCGCCCGACGCCATCCTGCGCGAGGTCTGGCACCGCTCCGGCGGCCATCGCTTCGAGCGCATCGAGGACGTGATCTCGCCCGCCGAACTGCAGGCGATCCTGGACCGCTACAGCAAGGTCGCGGGCTTCGACCGCGAAACGCTGCGCACGCGGCCGAGTCTGGTCTAGCCACAGGGCGCGTTGGACAAAGCTCGGTTGCTATTCCTCCTTGAAGCCGTACTCCGGCACGTTGCCCGTAGCGCCGTAGTACTTGTAGGGGAGGAACTTGCCCGACATCGTGAGTTTGACGCGATCGCCCTTGGGATGGGTCACGCGCTCGATCGCCATGTCGAAATCGATCGCCGACATGATACCGTCGCCGAACTCCTCCTCGATCAGCGCCTTCCAGGCCGGGCCGTTCACCATCACCAGTTCGTAGAAGCGATAGATCAGCGGATCAGTGGGCGGCATCGGCGTGCCCGCGCCGCGCATCGGCACTTCGTTCAGCATCGCGGTCTCGGCTGTCGAGAGGCCAAACAGCTCGCCGGCATTGGCCGCCTGCGGCTTGGTGAGCTTCATCTGGCCGAGGATCGCCCCCGCGATCAGCACCTCCGAGTAGCCACCGATCCTTTCGCAGATGTATTTCCAGCTCCAACCCTTCTCACGCTTGATATCGAGCAGCTTCTCCGTGAGTTCCGACCGCTTCATGTTGCTTCTCCCATTTGAGGTGAGTTCGCCGCCATGCTGGCCCCCGTGCATGCGCCATGCCAGCCCCGGCCGGCGCGGTCAGTTTCGCATTGACGCTGGAGTCCGGTCCCCGTCATCTTCCACGGTCGATCGCGTTCCGTATTTCGGCGAAATGCACACTGAAATCTGGAGGCTTGAATGAGCATCATCATCTGGTTGGTCATCGGCGCCATCGCGGGCTGGCTGGCGGGCTTGCTGGTGAAGGGCGGCGGCTTCGGCCTCATCGGCGACATCGTCATCGGGATCATCGGCGGCTTCATCGGCGGCTGGCTGGCCGGCGTCCTGGGGATCACCATCGGCAGCGGCCTGATCGCCTCCATCATCACCGCGGTCATCGGCGCCGTCATCCTTCTCGTCATCGTGCGGGCGCTCAAGCGCGCCTGACCCGGCCTGAAGGATCGAAAGAGTCGCGGCGCGTCAGCCGACGACGATCGCCTCGGGATCAGCAGGCTCGGCGTAGAGCCGAGCGATATCCGAGGCGCGGCGTTCCAGAACGCAGCGGGCGTTGATCGTATCCTTGTCGGTGATCTCGCCGGCCACCGCCAACGGCGACTCGACGAGCGGCAACAGGCGCAGGACGCGCGTGCTGGAACCGCCGACCTGCGCATTGTAGGTGCGAAGCCTCGCGAGAAGGCCTTCACGCCAGGCGGTACCCGCGCAGACGGCAGGATCGAGCCAGACCAGCGCCCCGAGCCATGGCCGATCCGGTGCCGCAATCACCAGTTCACGCACATAGGGCTGGAGTCCGCCAAGGAGTTCATTGCGCAAGGTCGTGGCGCGCACCCAGGTGCCCGAGGCGAGCTTGAATTCCTCCGTGATCCGGCCGGCGAAGGCGAGCCCCGCGATCGGCCGCGCCGGGTCAATCCAGCGGGCGGTATCGCCGGTCCGGAGGAAGCCTTCATTGTCGAAGGCCGCCTGCGTCGCCTCGGGATTGCGGTAGTAGCCCGCCATCACGTTCGGCCCCTTCACGCGCAGCTCGTAGCGGTCCTCCATCGGCACGAGCTTGGCCGTGAGGCCCGGCAGCGGCAGGCCGAGCAGCCCCGCGCGATCGACATTCCAATAGACGATGAAGCCGGTGCCGGTGGTCTCCGTCATGCCCCAGCCCGAGCCGAACGGCAGACGCTCGCCAAGATGCGCTGCGGCCATGGCCTGCAGGCGGTCAAAACTCTCCTGCGGCAGGAGAGCGCCGCCGTAGCCCAGTGACCGAAGGTTCTTGAAGAACTTGTGTCGAAACGCCTCGTCACGCTCCAGCACCTCGATCAACGGCGGGAACGCCGCGGGCACGGAGCCGAAATAAGAGGGTGAGAGTTCACCGAGATTGTCGATCGTCTCCTGGAAGCGGCCCGGCAGCGGGCGGCCGTCATCGATGTAGAGCGTGCCGGCAAGACGCACGATGCTGTTCAGGCTGGTGTTGCCGCCGGCCGTGTGATGCCAGGGCAGCCAGTCGAGCATGACGGGCACATGGCGCTCGTCGGCCGGCTCGCTCACGGCGCGCATCATCTCGATCGCCGCCGCGAGATTGCCGTGCGTGTTCAGAACCGCCTTGGGCGGCCCCGCCGAGCCCGAGGTGAACAGGATCTTGGCTGGTGTGTCCGCCGTGATGTGCAGTCGCCGCTCCGCCACCGCGGCATCGACCGACGTATTTGCCAGCGCGCCGAAGGCAAGGCCACGCTTGCCGTCGGCCGTGACGATCCGCGCCCCGAGCAACGCCGCGCGATCGAGCGCCGCGCCATAGGGTCCGCTTTCCTGCGCGAAGACCAGAGACGGCTGCACGAGGTCGAGCGCGTGATCGAGGCGCACTGGATCGCCGGACAGGGAATGATGGGGCGACAACGACGCCATGGCCAGGCCGGCCCGCTGCGCGCCGAACAGGAACAGCGCCTGTTCGAGGCTGTTGGCCGACAGGACCGCGGCCGGCGGACTTTGCGGTCCGTAGCCTTGCGCGATCAGCCAGGAGGCGATCGCGCCTGTCCTGGCCCAGGCCTCGGCGTAGGTAAGGCGCTGCCATTGCCGCTCCAGCCCGCGCCGCTGGGCAAGAAAGGTGACGTTTGGCCGCCGCTCGGCCGCTTCCTGGAGCCGGTCGATGATCAGCGGTCGGTCCTGCGGCAGATCGCGGCCTGCCGACAGCAGCAAGGTACCGTCGGGACGGCGCTCGACCTCGACGGTGGGCGGGGGTCGGTCGAGCTGCCGCATCGGCGCGAGAGGCGGGAGCTTGCTCACGGTCCGATCAGGCGCTTCTTCAGCTCGGCCGCGACCAGACCGTCGGCAAGGGCGCTGGGATGGCCGTCGTGCGGGATCGTGACCTTCGCCACCGGCAAACTGGCCGTCAGCGAGTCAACCGGGATCAGGGTGAGCCCCCGCTCGCGCAAGCCGCTCAAAGTCGAGACCAGCATCGGTTGGGCCACCGCATTGTCGGCGGAGCCGGGAAGCGACTGCTCATCGGGCCAGGAATAGAGCACGATCAGCGGCGCGTCGAACTTCTCGCGCGCGAGCTGCTGCAGGCGCACCATCAGGGCGGTGAAGAGCGTCGCCTGCCGCTCTTGGCGCCGGCGCATGCCGAGCGCCGCAATGAAGGCGAACTGACTCTCGGCGAAGTGCTTCAGCCCGGCGAGCGGATGCGCCCAGCGATAGTCGTCGAACGATCCGGTGAAACGCGGCGCACCGTTTTCCAGCGCGTAACGCGGCGCGGTGCCGAGCCAAGGCTCGTCTCCGCCAACGCGTGCGAGGTGAGGCGGGATGATCCAGGTCACCACTGCCTTGATCGGCTGCCCGCGCAGCCAACCGAGCTGGCCGGACTCCAGCAGGCGCACGAACTGATTGGGCGCATAGCCCGGCGCCGACGCATTGACGGCGCGGACGTTGAAATCAGCGGCCTTGGCAAACTGCGCTGGAATGGTCTCATCATCGGCGAGGCCGTGCCCAAACATGAAGGAGTCACCCACGAAGAGATAGGTGTCGGCCCCTGGCGGCGCGGGTGGCATGGCGCGCGTGCCTTTGGCCGTGATGGTGTAGGTGACATCGAATACCGTCTGAGATCCATACGTCGCCTTGTTGACGACCTTGGAGTCGGACTTGGGACGGTACCCGAGATCGGGATCGATGCACGTCCAGTCGCTGGGCGTGTAGGTGGTCACGAGACCCGTGCCGTGCGCTTCGGGCGAGACCACGCCGGCGAAGAGATCAAGCAGGCCCACTGCAGTTGCCACGGCCGCAAGCAGAAGCGCGCTGCTGCGCCAGCCACTACCGCGCAGCAAAACGACGCCTGCCAACCCCGCGAGTACCGCAAGGCCACAGAGCCAATCCATCGATGGCAACGTCGCCGCACCGGCTGCCAACAGGACGAACAGCGCCGTCATGACCGCGAGATTTCGTCTGTTTCGTGCCATGGAGTAGGCTCGGCTGTGGAGGTTCAGGAGGAAAACAGCAATGGCGGGCTGCCGCTGACAAGACTTCGCGTGCTCGACTTGGCGAGCTTCATCGCGGGTCCAGTCGCCACCACGGTGATGGGCGATTATGGCGCCGGGGTGATCAAGATCGAGCCGCCCGGCGAAGGCGATCGGCAGCAAAAGCTGGGCCAGGCCCATTCGATCCCGCAGCACGCCGTGAACTTCTGTTGGCATCTCGTGAATCGCAACAAGCGCGCGATCGTGGTCGACCTCAAGCACCTCGACGGCCGCGCGAGATCCTGGCCGAGCTTGGCTACAGTGCGGCCGAGATCGACCGGCTGCGCGCCAGCGGAGCGCTCGGCTGACCGGAAAGGAGCTTTCATGGCTGACGGCGGTTGCCTCTGCGGCGCAGTCCGTTTTTCGGTTGAAGGTGCGCCCAAGTGGACGAGCTATTGCCACTGCCAAAGCTGCCGGCGACAGACCGGCGCGCCTGTCTCCGCCTATGCCGGCTTCGCGGCGGCGAATGTCCGTTTCACCAAGGGCGGGCCGACCTATTTCGAGTCGTCGCCGGGCGTGCGCCGCGGCTTCTGCGTCCGTTGCGGCTCGACGCTGACCTACGAGGGCGAGCGCTGGCCGAACGAGGTCCACATCCACGTCGGCGCTTTCGACGACGCCGAACCGTTCGCGCCCGCCGGCCATGCCTTCGTCGACGAACGGCTCTCCTGGTTCAGGCCGTGAGGCTGCCGACAGGTCAGCGCGTGCTCATCCGGAGCGACGCGGGATGGCCCGGCAGCTTGAAGCGCTTGCCGGTGTCGGTGATCTTGGTGCCGTCGACCTTCAGGATCGAGAGATCCTGGTCGATGTAGTTGCCGACCAGCAGATACTTGCCGTCCGGCGTGAAGGCGGCACCCTCCGGCAGGCCGCCCACCTCCACGTCGCCCACCTTGGTGACCTTCTTGCCGGCGATGCTCAGCACCGAGACGCTGCCATGCTTCTTGTAGAAGTAGGCGCTCGGATTGTTCGATCCGGCGAGGATGATCGCCACGGCGACATTGCCCTTGGGTGAGATCGCAAGCCCCTCCGGGCCGTCACCCACCACGACGCGGTCGATGATGCGTGCGGGATTGACCTCGAGATCGACCACGCTCACCGTGTCGACGCTGCCGTCGGACGCGCCCGCGCCGCCGTTGTCGGCGGTGAGCGCGATCTTGCCGCCCGGCACCACGTCCACGTTGTACGGCCACTGCCCGGTCG
>Ga0310811_10005954_pt1 | contig 15520 bp, 20 predicted proteins | sample YCmetagenome_FD_207642 | JGI IMG/M metagenome (GOLD analysis project Ga0310811, IMG submission 207642) | Soil microbial communities from experimental microcosm in Duke University, North Carolina, United States - YC | ecosystem: Engineered > Artificial ecosystem > Soil microcosm > Unclassified ...
ACCTTTGATCATTTCAGTGAGCCAGCGAAAACGAGTCATGAGAGGTTGTTCACGTCCGCGCCGGCAACATCGCCGCGGTGCGGAGCAGTTGGACTTTGGTATCGAGCGCGTCGTTGAGCGACTCCATGAGGAACCGGCTCGCCGGATCCTTCTGGAGGGCTTGCTTGCACTGCGCGATGGCGTCGTCGATGACCTTCAGGTTGCGTTCGATGACGTGCACCGTGGCTGTATCGAGTGTCGACTTGCGCTGCGCGATGATGGCGCGAAGTCGCTTGATCTCCATGTCGTACGTTGCTTCGGCACTCGGGCGGTTCGACGCGAGGGTCGTCGTCGCCTTCGACTTGGGTGACGTGGCGCGGAGCGTCGAAGCCGAATCTGTACCGTTCGAGGCAGCCGGAGACTGTGCAGTCGGTGCGGTTGCCGCTTGTGTCGCCGGCAGTGAATCGGCCGGCTTGGCGCTCGCACCGGATGGCCCGGTCGTCGCGACGACGAGCGAACGGGTGGTCACCTGATGCGTGACGATTGCGGTCGTCACCACGAGCGCAGCCGCGGCTGCGCCGATCCACAGCGACATGAAACGCTGCCCAAGGTGACGCGTGCGTCGCGGACGCGGGGCTTCGCCCGCGATGCGGCCGCCCGGAGTCAGCACGACGACCGGCGTCTCGATTCGTTCGGCGATGCCCGCCCACAGGTCGCGCGATGGCGCAAGCTCCGGCAGGTTGGCGGCGTCGATCCGCAGCTTGCGCAAATCGGCCAGCAGCTCGCCACAGGGAATGCAGCCGAGCGCGTGGAGCTCGATTCGTGCACGGGTCGGTTCGTCGACCTCGCGCTCGAGGAAGTCGGCCAGATGTTCGGCGAACTGCTCGCAGCTGATAGTTGGTGTCGTCATCGATTCAGTGCCTCCCGCAACAGAAGCCGGGCGCGATGCAACTGCGCCTTGGTGGCTCCCGACGTCACGCCGAGCATTTCGGCGATCTCTTCATGCTTGAACCCTTCTACGTCGTGAAGGACGAAGACGCGGCGCGCGCCGGGTGGGAGCTTGGCGACGGCCTGCTCGAGATCGAGCATGTCGCCCGGCGCGAGTGGACTTCCCACGACGCCAGGCAGCGCGTCGATGCCACCCACCTCATCATCGTTCTCCTCGTACCGCGACCGCTGTCGTCCTTCGCTCTTCCGTGCGTTGAGCACGAGGTTGACCGTGAGCCGGTGCAGCCAGGTCGAGAACGAGCTCTCGCCGCGAAAGAGGTGCAGCTTTTCCCACGCTCGAACAAACACGTCCTGCGTCAGCTCCTCGGCGCGCTCACGGTCAGCGACCATGCGCGTGCACAGGGAGAAGACCCGATTGACGTTGTCCCGGTAGAGCCGCTCGAACGCACTCCGATCACCGGACGCCGCGCGTGCGACATCCGAATCACCGTTGCTTGAGTGATTGGAAGATGCTTCGATGATGGCCACAGCAGCCATGGTCCCTGGGTCTCCGTCCTTCTCAGTCACTTGGACGGTCCCACGGTGGAGAAGGTTTGAACGCCGCGATCAGTCGCCGGCGACGAGCGGGAGAAGCTCCGAAATATGTGCTACGTAAGCGGTTGGCTTGCCGGGCTCGAGGTCTTCACGCTTGAAGGCGCCCCAGAGCGCGGCAACGGTCCGGACGCCGGCTGCATTACCTGCCATGACGTCATGGACCGAGTCTCCGACGAACACGGCGTCCTCGGCGGGGCACCCCAATCGTTGGAGTGCAATCCGTACGGGTTCGGGATCCGGCTTGTGTCGGGTGGACGCGTCGCAGCCGACGATCGTGTCCATATGGCGAGCGAGCCCGACGTGAGACAGCCCGCGCATGGCCAGCGCTTCGGACTTGCTGGTGACGATGCCGAGCTGATGCCCACGGGCTCGCAGGCCCGTCACGACGTCGACGACGCCTTCGTAGGCCCGGACGAGGCGGTCGTGGTTCGCCATCTGGTATTCGCGGTAGGCGGCGATGAGCGCCGCGCGGTCGGCGTCGTCGCGGGCGTAGCGCCCAAACATCGTGAACAGCGGGATGCCAACTCCGGCCAGCCACTCCTCATCCGGGGGGATCGGACGGTCGAGCTTCGCGAAGGCGAATTTTGCCGAATTGAGGATGAGCTCGATCGAATCGATCAGCGTGCCGTCGAGATCGAACAGGATGGTGGGGAGGGTCGTGCCCGGGGTAAAGTTCGCGCGGGCAGATTCAGCGGGCATGGCCATTCCGAAACGTAGTGGCTAGCATGGGTCGCATGCCTTCGCCCGCAACGCCGGAAATGAAAAAGCACCTGATCACGCTCATTGGCGCGATCGTGGTGCTCGACGTGGTGTTCATTGGCGCGTACTACGCGCTTCACGTGTCAGACCGCGCGCTCAAAACCCAGCAGACCTATGTGGCTGTCTGGGTCGTATGCACGCTCATCATCGTGACGACGCTGATGAAACGCATTCGCCAGGCGCGACGCCGGCGGTAGCCGGCGTTCTCACATCGTGCTGGCGCGACGAACTACCGCTTCGTCGGCGACTTCGACTTGGTCGACTTCGGACGGCCGTCGGACGTGACGCGGCGGCGGGCAGCCGCAGCCTTGCGCTGGCGAACCACGCTTGGCTTCTCGTAATGGCGCTTCTTGCGGAGGTCCTTGAGGACGCCGGCCTTCTGCACCTTACGCTTGAACTGCTTGAGCGCCCAGTCGAGGCGATCGGCTTCGTCGAGAGTGACTTCGATCATTCGGAAAATGCTCTGGTGGAAAGTGTCGCGAGTAAAAGAGCCGGGCCGATTTCGATCGGCCCGGCTCCGTGCTTCACGGGCAATTGTGGATCAATCGTCCAGCGTTAGCGTCCGAGCTTGACGACGTTCTCGGCCGCGGGGCCCTTGGCGCCCTGGACGATGTCGAACTCAACGCGCTCGCCTTCGGCGAGCGTGCGGAATCCGTTGCCCTGGATCGCCGAGTGGTGAACGAAGCAGTCCTTCTGTCCGCCTTCGGGCGTGATAAAGCCAAAGCCCTTCGCGTCGTTGAACCACTTCACCGTGCCGGTGGTGCGTGCCATGGTAGTACTCCTAATCATTTGTTGTTGTGTCGTCGGAGTACCGGAACATGCCGTACGCACCGACCCACAGTTGCTCGTGATCGCCCTCACGATGGGTACATTCTCTGATAACCTACCTCGGCTACCAGCGACGCCGCATTAAAAAAAGGGCCCTGCGATTTGCGAAGGCCCCTAGATCAACACTGGAACGTATTCGCGCTTGTAGATGCGTCGCTGGTACAACCTAAGGTACAAGTCCAAATTAGGCAATGGGATTCATGTTGGCGGACCGACCTGTTTCGGCCAGCGGACCAGCCTGGTAGCCGAACAATCGAGCCCAAGAGCGCGAGAATGCCACCCTCCTCTGACTTTGCGGCCGTTTTCAAGGAACTTCGGGCCATTCTGGCCGAATATGAGCCGAAGCTGAACGTCGTCCACGACAAGCCGGACTACTATTACCTCGACACCTTCACGATCGGCCCGAATAAACGACCGATCATGTTCGGAGCGGTCCGGGTCCAGAAGAACTACGTCAGCTACTATCTCATGTCGGTCTACGGCCAGACTGGCCTCCTCGACGGAATGTCGCCCGAGTTGAAGAAGCGCATGCAGGGAAAGGCCTGCTTCAACTTCAAGTCGACCGATCGGGAACTCTTCAAAGAGCTCGCCGCCATCACGAAGAGCGGCTACAAAGCCTGGCGGAAAATGGAGTGGGTCGAGTGACTACAACTCGTTCAACCATCAGGCTCGTTCTTGGCATCGTCATGTTCGCGCTCGGCCTCTTCGTCGCCGTGCGTCCGCTGTTCACGCACAACGCCGTGCTCACCGGCGCGCGCTGGCTCGATCTCACCTTTGCGTTCGTGTTCATGGTGCGCGGTCTCATGAATGTGCGGAGCGCGACTCGAACACGCTGACCGATGTTTTTTCGACGCAAACAGAAAGCCCCCGCCGAGGTCGAGCGACTCGACTGGAAGCTGCTCGAGCGTGGGGCAGTGGCGCTCTACCATAAGTCGTCCGTCCTGTCGCTTGACCTCGCCTGGCTCCGGCAGCACGGCTACGCGATCCACGAGCTCGACGCGCTCACGTGGGCGACGCCGGCGGACTTCCACGCCGACGCGCAACGGGTGTTGAATTTCCCGTCGTACTACGCCAAGAATCTCGCGTCGTGGATCGATTGTCTCGCCGAGCTTCCGGTGCCCGACGAGTCGGGGATGGCGATCGTGTTCCGTCGGTACGACACGTTCGCGCGATCGCAGCCCCAGCTGGCGCAAACGATTCTCGACAGCATCGAAAGCGCATCGCGACGGTTCCTGCTCACCGGCCGGCGCCTGCTCGCACTCGTGCAATCGGACGATCCGCGCATTCGGTTCGAGCGCGTCGGAGCGGTGCCCGTGACGTGGAATCCGCGAGAATGGCTCGACTCCGATCGCGGCGTCGGTCGGTCGGAGTAAATCTCCACAGGTAGACACAGGCCCTAGACCGGCGCAGAGAAATTGACATCTTTGAATCGAGCGCAAACTTGCAACCGCGCTCGATGACGCTCCCCCTCCCCCGTCACCCAACCTTTCGAGGATCAATGCGTCACGCGTACATGTACAATGGCGCTTTCGAGCTGAACTACACGGCACTCCAGCCGAACCGAAGGACCTATCGCAGCACCGAGGGCGATGATCGCCCGCTGCCGGATTGGCCGGAGAAGATCGACGGCGTGCGAGTGGCGTACATGGAGAAGAGCGGGAAGAAGTTCTTCGCGGTGCGGGTTCAGTACGAGGATTACGACATCGTCCTGGAGAATCCTGTCGCAATCGATCCGCTTCGTCACATGAACAATCGCCGCTTTGCCGCGGAGCCGACGGTCGTGGGCGACGACGAAGCGTCGGCACTGCTCGACGACATCATTCGCGACAACCCGGACAAGCAGCACGCGCTTGCTAAGATGCTCAATCAGATCAATCAGGTCCGTCGGGCCAGCAGGGCGGCTAACCCCTAGTTCCTTGGGAACGCGGGGACGTCTCGCGTAAATCCGCGCACGCCAGTAGATTACGGACTACTCGCAGCACCTTGTCTCACCCTCGGTCCCGTGACACATGGACGGCTCGACGGCCCTGTCGATCTATCGCGAAGAAAAGGCGCGGGCGCTCCAAGAGCGCCGCATCTCCCACGCGCAGCTGATGGCTGAAGCCAAGGAAGCGTTTGCTAAGATGTTGGCAGACGCTCAGTTAGCTCGTAAGGGCGGTCGCCCGAAGAGCAACCCGAATGCGCCGAGCCCGGCGGCCGCAGCAGCGGCCGCGGCAGCGAAACCCAAGGTGGTTGCCGCCCCGGCCCCGGCCGCGGCACCTGCCAAAAAGCCTGCCCCGGTCGCGGTCAAAGCCGCGCCCGCCAAGTCGGCTGCCAAGGCTAAGGTCGCTGCAGCGAGCAAGGCGGCACCGGTGAAGAAGGCGGCAGCCAAGCAGGCTCGAGTGGCTCGGGCGAAAAAGCCGGCCGTCGCGGTGGCCAAAAAGGGTGCGGCCAAGAAGGCGGCTCCGGCGAGAGCCGCAAAGCCGGCCAGTCGCGCAAAGTCGGGCAAGAAGCGGTAGGTCGCCCGAGATGGCCTGACCGAGAGTGCGCGTTCATCGCGTCGTCATCGGTCTCGTCGCCGGTCTGATCGTCGGGAGCATTCTCGGCGCTTGGCCCGGCGACGTTGCGTCTGGGGTGGTCGCATTCTTCAATCCAATCGGCCAGATCTGGGTCAACGCGATCCGGATGACGATCGTGCCCCTGGTCGTCTCGCTGCTGTTCGTGTCGGTCGCCTCACGCACGACGAGCGATGGTCTCGGAAAGGTCGGGGTATCGATGCTCCTGACCTTTGTGGGCCTTCTCGTCTACGCGGCGGTCGTTGCGCTCGTGCTCGTGCCGCCGCTAATGGCGAACATGAAGCTCGCGCCCGACGCGGTCGCCGCATTGCGAAGTACGGCCAGCGCCGGAGCAACTGGCGCGGCATCGCAGGTCGCCCAACTACCAGGCTTCGCCGCGTGGGTCACCGCGCTGGTGCCGGCCAATGCGATCAAGGCGGCAGCGGATGGCGCGATGCTGCCTCTCATCGTGTTCGCCTTCGTATTCGCGCTCGCGTCGCGGCATATCGAGACGTCGTTGCGCACGGCTCTCGTCGAGTTCTTCGGCGCCATCGCCGGTGCGATGACGAAGCTGGTCGAGTGGATCATCGCGCTTGCCCCGATCGGCATCTTCGCGCTGGTGCTGGTGGCGGCGAGCAAGGTCGGCATCGCGCTCGCCGGTGCAATGGCCTACTACATCATTGCGATCTCGGCGGTGCTCGTACTGTTCGCCCTCCTCATGTATCCCGTCGCGGCAATCGTTGGTCGTCTGCATCCGGGGGCGTTTACCCGAGCCGCATTGCCGGCGCAGGCGGTCGCGCTCAGCTCGAGCTCGTCGCTGGCATCCCTCCCGGCGCTCGTCGAGGGGTCGCGTCGACTCGGGCTGCCGACACAAGTCTCCGGTTTCGTGCTGCCGCTCGCGGTGTCGACGTTCAAGGTCGCGACACCGATCAGCTGGTTGGTGGGAATCACTTTTCTCGCACGCCTGTACGGCGTGGCACTGCCGACGTCGTCCCTCGTGGCCATCGCATTCACAGCAGTCGCGCTGAGCCTCACGCTTCCGGGTGTCCCGCAAGGTGCGGTGCTGCTCATCGCGCCGCTGTCGGTGGCCTACGGCATCCCGGCGGAAGGTGTCGCGCTGCTCATCGCCGCCGACACGATTCCGGATCTGTTCGGGACGATGACGAATGTGACGGGCGACCTCGTGGCAGGCTGCGTCGCGGGGCGTAAGGCGGTTGCGGAGCCCGTGCCCGAAGTCGCATCATCTGTAAATGCGTGACGGCGATTTTCGAATTCGCGGAAAGGAGATCTCGCGGGTCGAAGGACTGAGCGACGCCGTATTCGGCTTCGCGATCACGCTGCTCGTCGTCTCGCTCGAGGTGCCGAAGACATCCGACGAGGTGTTGCACGCGATGCGTGGCTTCTTCGCCTTCGGCATCACCTTCAGTCTGTTGTTCGCGGTCTGGCGGACGCAGTTCACGTTCTTCCGGCGGTACGGACTGGAGGACAACACCACGGTGACACTCAATGCCGTGCTGCTGTTCGTGATTCTTTTTTTTGTCTACCCGCTCAAGTTCGTCTTCGGGGGCATCATGGAGCGGGTGTTGGCGCACATGGGCTTCCCTGACCCGACTGTGCCGAACCCGTTCAACGACGAGCATACGACGTTGTTGGTGGCCATCTATCTGCTCGGATGGATGGCGGTGTTCGGAGTTTTCGCCTTACTGCATCGTCACGCCTACAGCAAGCGCGAGGCGCTGCAGCTCACCGCGGTCGAGGAATTCGACACGCGCGAAGCCATCAAGAAACACTCGGCAACGGCGTTCGCCGGTCTGATGCTCGGCGTCGCCAACATCGGCGTCTATCGCGCGGCGAGCGAACGCGACGCTGCTCGAATCAACCTGTCGATGACCGCCGCGTTGGTGGGCTTCCTCGTCTTGGCGGCGCGCCGGCGCCGTTATGCCCGCCAGCTCCGGCGCGCGCTAGTCGCGGGTGCGGCGGCGGGTAGCGAGGCATGACGCTCCGGCTGCCTGGAACGCTGCCCCGACTCGCGATGTGCGCGCTTTCGGTCGTCGCCTGCCGCAAGGAAGCCGCGCCGCCACCGAAGGCGCAGAGCGCGGAGGCGCCGGTCGTTGCCGCGCCGTCGAACGCCTGCCCGGCAGACGGTAAATGGTCGGAGTGTTCGGTCATCTATCGACTCGAGCGCGCCGGGTTGGCGCCGAAGGTCGATTCCGGCGGAAAGCCCAGTGAGAAGGAACTTGGCGGCGTCCCGATGATGATGAAGATCGGGATGTCCGCCGAGTTGGAGGTGCACCTCTTTCCGGATTCCGTCGCTCGCGCGGCCGCGGTCGCGAAGTTGGACCGAACGCAGTTCGTGAACGGCACCGCGCAGCAGACGATCCGGCGTGAGCGAACGCTCATCGAGTCGGTGAATCTCGTCGGGCTCCTCACGAGCATCAACGCGCATCAGCGCGAACGAGTCTCGGACGCGCTGACCGCGGGCCCGCCGCAGCCGCCGTGACGCGCCAGACTTCGTCCGCGCCTCCTCGTAGCTCGTACGACGCGACGTCGATCGCGTCGTCCGAGCAGCGCGTCGAGGCGCAGAGCGCGGCCCTCAAGAAAGAGCTCGGGCTTCGCGATCTCGTGCTTCACCAGATCGTCTATGTCGTCGGAACGATCTGGGTGGGTACAGCGGCGAAGCTCGGTCACTCACAGGTGGTGTTCTGGCTGGCGGCGATGCTGTTGTTCTACCTGCCGCAAGCGGCGGTCGTCATCCATCTCTCGCGCCGGATGCCGCTCGAGGGCGGACTGTATCAGTGGGCTCGGCTCGGCCTGGGGGAGCTGACCGGATTTCTCGTCGCGTGGAATCTGTGGATCTACGCCGTGGTGCTGATCTCGACGATCGGCCTCGTGATCGGCACGAACCTGTCGTACGTCGTCGGACCGAGCGGCGCATGGCTGGCCAGCAACAAGACGTTCATCCTGATGCTGAATGCCTTCATGCTGTGCGCCTTGATGGTGCTCGCCGCCGTCGGGCTCGGCGTCGCAAAGTGGCTGCACAATGCCGGCAGCGTGATGCTGATGCTGGCGTTTCTCGTTCTCATCTCGCTGCCGTTCGTCCACATGGCGCGTGGAACGCTACCGGACTATCACCCGTTCGCCGTCGCGATGCCGGCGATCTCGCTGTTCAGTCTCAATGTGTTCGGCAAGCTGGCGTTGGGCGCACTGAGTGGGTTCGAGTATGTGGCCGTGTTGGCCGGCGAAACGAAGGATCCGGAGCGGACGATCGGGCGCGCGACGATGATCGCCGCGCCGATCATCGGCGTAATGTTCATCCTGGGCACGAGTGCGGTGCTGGCATTCGTGCCAATCGATCAGATCAATCTGATCGGGCCCATTCCTCAGGTTTTTCGCCTCGGCTTCGGCACGACGGGCATGGGCGCGATCGCGGCTGCCGTCGCGATTCTCCTCATCTCGGGCAGAACCGTCGCGAACTCGAGCATCGCATTCACGGCGACGACGCGCATGCCGATGGTTGCCGGTTGGGACAATCTTCTTCCACGATGGTTTACGACACTGCATCCGCGGTACCGCACGCCGATCAACTCGATTCTCTTCGTTGGCCTCGTCGCGATGGCGTTCGGCGCTGTCGGGATCGCGGGAGTCGGCGAGCAGGAGGCTTTTCAGTTGCTGGAGAATGCGGCCGGAATCTTCTATGGCCTCACGTATTTGGTGCTTTTTGCCATACCGCTTTTCGGTCTACGGAAGGTCGCACCTCGTCCCTCGCCGTGGATTCGCATCGCGTCGGCGTCCGGGTTTCTCGTGACCCTGCTGTACGTCGTGCTGTCGATCTTTCCGATCATCGACGTGGCCAGCTGGTGGTCGTTCGCGATGAAGATTTCGAGCGTCGTGATCGGGCTCAACCTCGTCGGCGCGGCGCTCTTCTGGAACGCGTCTCGTCGGAGGGTCGTCGCGCAATGAAGCGACTCGGCATCGCGATCACGCTGCTCGGATTGGCCTCACGTGCCGCGGTCGCTCAACAGACGGCGAAGGACTCGATCACTCGCTGCGATTCGAGCATCGCAGCAAAGCGCGTCGACTCGGTGGCATTGGGATTGTTCTTCACGGCGACCCGCGTCGACGGTTATGAGTTGGGGACACTACAGTCACAGATCGTCGCGACCGCGGTCGCGACGTCGTTCGTGGCGCCAATGCCATTTCAGGTCCGAGTCTTCGAGGGTCCGGCGCAGATGCGGACCATCAGACGGTTGCACAAGGACACGTCGACTGCGGTGCGAGCGCCCTCGGTCACGGGCGTCTACCGATTCACGTCGACGAGGACGCAAGCGGTGGCCCACGCCGAAACGGTACGCGCGTCGCTCGTGACGGGTCTCGACAGCGCGATGATCGCGGCGATTCATGATGCTTCGATGATCAAAGAGGTCATCGATATGCCGCCGGATCAGGACTCGATGCGGGTCCAGATCCGCGTGTCGACGGACTCGGGATTTGGCAGCAGGCGGATCGCGACGATCTCCTTCCCGCGCATGGCGGTCGTCGACGCCGTGCCGCTGCGCGACAATCCGGGAGCCATCGTCCCGGTGGGCGTGCAGCCTGACAGCGCCGAAGGAATCCTGCTGCGTTTCGTTGTCGGTCAGTCGGGATCGCCGGACCTCGGGACGGTAGAGTTGGCGCGCGGTCGGTCGATGCCGCTCCTGCGCGCCGCACTGGAGGCGCTTTCGGCGCAACTGTTCGCGCCGGCGACAATTGGAGGCTGCGCTGTGTCGCAAGTTGTGTACTACCCATTCTCGTTCGGAGTCGCCGCGCAAAAAACGCCGCCGCGCCATTGACGCGCGAAGCGAAGCGCAGTCCATTATCGGCGCTTTCTTCCTCAAACCCCGAGTCTATGTCAACACCGCTCCCGCTCCTTCACCGCGGCTTCGGTGAAACTCAGCGGCGCGACGCTTGGTGGCTCCAACCCCTCGTCGTTTTCACGATACTCGGCGGCTTCGTCGTTTACGCCACTTGGGCCGCCTTCCAGAACGCGCACTACATGTACGGGCCGTACCTGTCGCCGTTCTATTCGCCCGAGGTATTCGGCGATCCCAAGACGGCGTGGTTCGGGGCGAAGCCGGGATGGTGGCCAGGACTGCTTCCCTTTTCGCCGGCCCTGATCATCCTGCCCTTTCCGGGGCTGTTCCGATTCACCTGCTATTACTATCGCGGCGCGTACTACAAGGCCTTCTGGGCCGATCCGATGAATTGCGCCGTGGGTGAGCCACGTAACAGCTATCTGGGAGAGAAGACCTTCCCGCTGATCCTGCAGAACATCCACCGCTATTTCATGTACATCGCGGTGCTCTTCCTGTTCTTCCTCGCGCACGACGTGTGGAAGGCCCTCTGGTTCGAGGATGCAGCGGGGGTCAAACATTTCGGGATTGGCGTCGGGACGCTCGTCCTCGCGCTCAACGTCGTGCTGCTGACCTGTTACACGCTCGGTTGTCACTCGATGCGTCATGCGGTGGGAGGATTCCTCGATCAGCTGTCGCGTCACCCGATACGGACGAAAGCGTACGACTGCTCGAGCTGTCTCAATCGCTGGCACATGAAATGGGCATGGATGAGTCTCATCGGCGTCGCATTCTCGGATCTGTACGTGCGAATGTGCTCGATGGGGATCTGGCACGACTGGAGAATCCTGTGAACGAGATTCAAACAGTCGAGCATGACGTCCTGGTGATAGGTGCCGGCGGTGCGGGGTTGCGGGCGGCGATCGAGGCAGCGAGAGACGGATTGAAGGTCGGACTCGTGTGCAAATCGCTCCTCGGCAAGGCGCACACGGTGATGGCCGAGGGAGGAATGGCGGCCGCGATGGGCAACGTGGACGATCGCGACAACTGGCGTGTCCACTTCGCCGACACGATGCGCGGCGGCCAGTATCTCAATAACTGGCGCATGGCCGAGCTTCACGCCAAAGAAGCCCCGGATCGCGTCAAGGAGATGGAGGCGTGGGGTGCGGTGTTCGATCGCACACCCGACGGACGGATTCTCCAGCGCAACTTCGGCGGCCACCGCTATCCTCGTCTCGCCCACGTCGGCGATCGTACGGGGCTCGAGCTCATTCGCACGTTGCAGGATCATGGCGTGCATTCGGGACTCGACGTGCACATGGAGGTCACGGTCCTCGCGCTGATGAAGGACGGCGACCGCGTCGCCGGCGCGCTGGCCTATGATCGCGAGCGCGGCCGCTTCCGTCTCTTCAAGTCGAAGGCGGTGGTACTTGGAACCGGTGGCGTGGGTCGTGCCTTCAAGATCACGTCGAACAGCTGGGAGTACACCGGCGACGGACAGTCGCTCGCCTACCATGCGGGTGCGGCGCTACAAGACATGGAGTTCGTGCAGTTCCATCCCACGGGCATGATCTGGCCGCCGAGCGTGCGCGGCATCCTCGTGACGGAAGGCGTACGCGGCGAGGGCGGGATATTGAAGAACCGTGATGGCAAGCGGTTCATGTTCGAAAATATTCCCGATAACTACAAATCGCAGACGGCCGACAATCCGGAAGAGGGGTGGCGGTACACGCAGGGCGACAAGAATGCGCGGCGTCCTCCCGAGCTGCTGACCCGCGACCACGTGGCGCGCATGATCGTGAGCGAGGTCAAGGCCGGTCGCGGCTCGCCGCATGGCGGCGTGTTCCTCGACATCGCTTGGATCAAGGAGAAGCTGCCGAAGGCCGAGGATCACATCAAACGCAAGCTGCCGAGCATGTACCATCAGTTCATGCAGCTGGCGGGTATCGACATCACGAAAGAACCGATGGAGATCGGTCCGACGACGCACTACATCATGGGTGGCATTCGGGTCGACGGTGATACGCAGATGTCGAGTGTCCCCGGACTGTTCGCCTGCGGCGAATGCGCCGCGGGACTGCATGGCGCGAATCGCCTGGGCGGAAATTCGTTGTCGGATCTGATCGTGTTCGGGAAGCGGGCCGGCGAATATGCGGCAAAGTTCGCGAAAGAGTGCGGCGACGTGTCGATCGATCAGGCTCAGGTCGATGCGGCGATGAAGCGGTCGCTGGCGCCGTTCGATCGCGAGAGCGGCGAGGGACCCTACCAGGTTCAGGAAGACCTGCAGCAGGTGATGCAGGACAAGGTCAACATCGTCCGCGCGCACGGCGAAATGGAGAGCGCGATCCTCGAGATCGCGAATCTCAAGGCTCGAGCGGCCAGAGTTGGCGTGAAGGGAAATCGAGAGTACAACCCCGGGTGGCACACGGCGCTCGACCTCGACAACCTGCTCACGGTCTCGGAGGCGATCGCTCGGTGCGCGATCGAGCGGAAGGAGAGCCGCGGGGGACACTTCCGCGACGACTATCCCGACAAAGATCCGGCGTACGGGACGTTCAACTTCGTGGTTCGTAAGGGTGTTGGCGGCGAGATGGAGCTTTCACGTGAGCCGATTCCGCCGATGCCCGATCATCTGAAGGCTGTGATCGAGGAAATGAAATGATCTAGGCGCTAGGCACTAGGTACTAGGCGCTAGTTGATTCGGAACGGATTTCATTTGGGAACAGCAAACACCCATCGGTGACCATGGCGACAAGCGCAGTGGCGGGAGCTCCCAAGGACGCGTTCACGGCGGCGCAGGCAGCGCAGGACGCCGCGGCGAAGCATGATACGCGCGCATTCAAGATCTGGCGCGGCGACAAGGGAACGGGCGAATTCGTCGAGTATAAGCAGGACGTCGTCGAAGGGATGGTCGTGCTCGACGCCGTGCACGAGATTCAATCGACGCAGGCCAACGATCTCGCCGTTCGGTGGAACTGCAAGGCGGGGAAGTGCGGCTCATGCTCGGCGGAAATCAACGGCATGCCGAAGTTGATGTGCATGACGCGCCTCGACGAGCTGGATGCGACGAAGCCCGTGACGATCGAGCCCATGCGCGCGTTCCCCCATGTGCGCGACCTCGTGACCGACGTCTCCTGGAACTTCGAACAGAAGAAGAGGATTCAGAAGTTCACGCCACGTCCGCCCGATGCGCCCGATGGAACGTGGCGGATGCAGCAGATGGACATCGATCGAGTCCAGGAATTCCGGAAGTGCATCGAGTGCTTCCTGTGCCAGGATGTCTGCCACGTGCTGCGCGACCATCACAAGCACGACGAGTTCATCGGTCCCCGCTTTCTCGTGCACACCGCGGCGCTCGAGATGCATCCGCTGGATACGGCCGACCGAGTATCCGACCTGCGCAAGGAGCACGGGATCGGCTACTGCAACATCACCAAATGCTGCACGAAGGTGTGTCCGGAACACATCACGATCACGGACAATGCGATCATTCCGCTCAAGGAACGGGTGGTCGACGAGTTCTTCGATCCGATCGGGAAGCTCGTAAAGATCTACAGCCGGCGGAAAAAAACGTGAGGCGTGCCGAGTGCGGCGGAGCGTGAGGCATGCGGGGTACGGAGTGCCGCGTATCGTGAGGGGAGGCGCGTGCCTTTACAGACGCGAAGTCGCGTGACATGATCCGGTGACATCCATGGTGAGCAGGACGATGCATCTGAAGCCGATTACGCCGGAAGGAATTCCCGCCGCGCTGCAGAAAGCCGAACGCTACCGACTGCTCAACGATTCGTCGGCGGCCGAGAGCATTTGCCTCGACGTGCTCGAGATCGAACCGCTGAATCAGACAGCGCTGGTGTTCCTGCTGCTGTCGATCACCGATCAATTCGCTGAGGAGCTGGCTGACGGAGTCGGCCGCGCGCGCGAAGTGCTGCCGCGCCTCTCGGACGAATACGAGCGCACATACTACGCGGGTATCATCGCCGAGCGCAGAGCGCGCGCGCAGCTGCACTGGGGAACGCTCGGGGCTGCCGAAGTCGCCTCCAACGGATTCAAGGAGGCCATGCACTGGTATGAAAAGGCCGAGCACATGCGCCCCCCGGGGAATGACGAGGCGATTCTGCGTTGGAACACCTGTGCGCGGATGCTTGGCCGGCACGAGCGAGCCCCAGTGGAGCGGGAGTACGAGCCGGCGCTCGAAGACTGAGCGTAAGTAGCTTTGGTGCCCACGAGGTCTTGCTTGACGATTCGAATTAGAATCGCATAAGTAGGAGCATCCTGCTGCACACTGGTTTCCTCGGCTGACCTCTGTTTGGGGAGGGAGGACGAGCATGAAAGTCGTGAGCGAGTTGAGCCGCCGTGTGGGCGCGCGCATGCGCCGCTCGGCGGTCTGTGCAACGGCGTGCTTCCTCGCCGCAAGTGCCGCCGCAGGTCAGACGCGACGCGTCATCCGTGGAACGGTTCTCGATCCATCGGACCGCCCGATTCCTTCGGTGGCACTCGTCGTGACTGGTGGCACGGCCGCGGTGACGGATGACTCCGGCCGGTTTCGTTTAGAGCTCACTCATCGAGAGCGCGCCGTCTTCGACGCGCGCCGTGTCGGGTACATGCCGACGCGCGTCGGGCTATCGGCGGGAGGGGACACGACTGTCTCGATCCTGATGCTCCCGAGTGCCCAGGTCCTGCCGAAAACGGACATCAAAAGCCCGGAGACACGCTCTCCGATGCTCGCCGGATTCGACGAGCGCATGCGCGCCCGCACTCGCGGGGCCGGTGTCGGAGTATTCATGACCGCGGCGGACATCGAACAGCGGCACGCCACGCGTATCACCCAGGTGTTCGACAACATTCCGAGCATCTTCGTGCGCCGCGCCGGGGGAGATCGATTCGCGCTCTTCGGCAAGGCCTCTACCGGCGGCGAGTGCCCCGCGACGATCTACCTGGATGGGATTCGTCTAGCCGTGGGAACGCCAGGGGCGCCGCAGACCGACCGCCGCGGGCGTGTAGTGAGGCAGGGAGCCAGCGAGATGCTCGTTATCATCGACGACTACGTTA
>Ga0310811_10005956_pt1 | contig 15519 bp, 7 predicted proteins | sample YCmetagenome_FD_207642 | JGI IMG/M metagenome (GOLD analysis project Ga0310811, IMG submission 207642) | Soil microbial communities from experimental microcosm in Duke University, North Carolina, United States - YC | ecosystem: Engineered > Artificial ecosystem > Soil microcosm > Unclassified ...
AGAAAGTCATTACCAAGAAACAAATGCCGAAAACAATCATCTCCATGGCAAGGATACCCCTAATCCATTCGGGTGACGTTTTGTTTCTGACGATGTACAAATTGACTAATGCGCCCAACAAAAAGAGGAGCACGAAACAGGCACTCATCGCACTGTACAACTGCCACATGCTGCGGTGGATACCGGCACCCATGTCCATCTTGTAGCTGTGCATTAAATCGAGTAATTGCTTCTCCGATTCATTTTGTCCCTGTGGAGAAACGATCAAACTGATGGAATGGAAAGCGGCCGTGAGAAATTGGAAGCCGGCTGCTACTTTAAGCCATGAGGTAACTTTGTGCGGCATGTCGATTAAAGCTGAATGACTGTCACCAATTTATAACTAATTTTTTAGCTATTTGATGGGGAATCTTTTGAACGGCTTCGATCCATCGAAAATTTTGCGATAAGTCGCATGGCGCTTAACAACCACGGCGTTGATTTGCTCGCATACCCGGATCATCTTCGTGTTGAAATCACCGATCCAGTTCATCTCATAGTCATCGTACCGTTTGAATTCGTTCTGGTGCACGAGGCGAAACGCTTCGATAATGGCGCCGTCCACCCCCTTGCCTTGATGCCCGGGTACCACGCCAAACAAAACGCCAAAAGCTTTCCGATTGGTTTTCATCACTTGATGCCAGAGGAACGTCAGCTTGCCCAACAGATCGAGCTTACCGTTCACGTGCTTGAAAATCTGGTTGACCTCGGGAAGGGAAAGGAAAAAAGCAATCGGCTCATCCTTGTAGTACCCAAACCAAATCAACGTTTCATCCATGATCGGTTTCATCTGCTTGACAATTAGTTTGGCTTGTTGATCGGTCAGTTCCGGGATTTCACCTCGATTGGCCCACGCCTTGTTGTAAACTTGGCGAATCTTGTCGGCAAGGGTGCCCCAGTCCCTTTTTTTCAGGAAACCGAATCGATAGTCCGGATCCTGTGCTACAAGTGCGGCTTTGGCATAAAGCTTTTCATCCAACGGCCCCGCCACTTTTCTGCCAAACGTAAGCTGATAGAAATATACCTGAAACCCGTAGGCCTCGAAGAAATCTTTATAATACGGTGGATTATAAATGCACTGGTAGTTGGGTGGACGGTCATACCCTTCGATGAGCAATCCCCACCAGCGATCGCGGCTACCGAAGTTCACTGGGCCATCCATGGCTTGCATCCCTTTTGACTGAAGCCATTGTTTGCATTGATCAAACAGTAAAAACGCCGCTTGTTGATCATTGATACATTCAAAGAGCCCGAGCCCTCCCGTAGGTTGGTCATTGCCTTTGTTTGCTACTTTGGTGTCGAAAAAGGCGGCGACTCGGCCGATGGTTTCCTGATTTTCATTTTTTAAAATCCAGCGGGTACATTCACCTGTTCGAAAAGATTTATTTTTTTCCGGATCGAAAACAGACTCCACATCTTTGTCCAGCGGCCTGATCCATTGTGGCGAATCTTTATAAAGGCGCAGAGGCAAGCGTAAAAATTCTTGCCGATCATCTGCGCTGATGACTTCTTTGATGGTCATGTGAAATTTTGAAAGTTACTCCGCAACCGCAGGTGGGCGGTTTGGCAAGTTAATAATAAACGTCGTGCCCTCGGTGTACTTGCTGTTGACGTTGATTTGACCGCTCAGTTTTTCAATCGCGTTCTTCACAATATATAAACCCAAGCCTGACCCGTCCGACTGCACGCTGGCGCGATAAAACATGTTGAAAATCTTGGGCAGATTTGCCGGCTCAATACCGATCCCATTGTCACTGAAAATGATATGGGCCTGATCTTCGGTAATCCCCACACGAATGATGATCTCCGAATCGGCCCGGTGAAAATTGCGATACTTAATGGCGTTGGAGATCAGGTTCCTGAAAATCTCGGCGATTCTCCAACTATCGCTATAAAACGGCACGCCTTCTACCGTAATGCTCCGGATGATTTCGTCTGCGCCTTTCAAGTAATTCAAGTCAGTGAAAGTCTCGTCGATCATGCTTCTGAAATTGATCTTTTCGATCTTCACATCCAATTTCAGGTTTTTGGAATGGCTCAGTACGTCCGTGATGAAGTGATCCAGTTGACCAACCTTCTGCCCAATGACATTGAGATATTCTGCGGGGTTGTCATTGTTGCCGGGCATCTGGGCCAAGTTCACAAGGCCGAGAACAGAAGATAAAGGAGCTCTCAAGTCATGCGAGACCTTGTACACAAAATTATCCAGCTCGGTATTTCTGACTTTCAACTCTTCTTCGATTTTCTTTTGTTCGGTGATATCCACGTAGATACCGAAAATACCAATTGTCTTGTCTTCAAAATGCACAGGCAAACCGTACACGATTACTGACAGCACTGCTCCATCTTTGCGCTTCCGTCGCGTATCTATTCGAACAACTTGTTGCGTGGATATCAGCGTATTGAGGTCATTGCCTTCGGATTCCAATGCATCCGGAACGATAAATTGATTCAATCCTTTTCCCTTCAATTCCGAAAAGGAATAGCCAAACATCTTTTCAAAACCGTGATTGACTTGCGCTACGTTTCCGTCATTGTCGAGCATCACAATGGCCATCGGCGATACATGGAACAGCTGCGAGAAAAGGGTCTCCGACTTTTTTGCGGCAACTCTATTCTCCTTTTGCTCGGTGATATCCTTTACGATCACCTGGGCCGCCGGTTTGTTTTGGTGTGTAAATGGATAGGACGAAACCTCGACGTCGATCACTTTTCCATCCAGGCGCACAAATTTTTCTTCGAGGGGGGGTGCTGAAATTCCTTTCAAGGCTTGTTTCATTCGTTGCACCACCGCTTCTCGGTAATCCTCGTGTACGAAGTCAAGCACCGAAAGACCCACAATGTCGTCTGGCTTTTGTCCGCCCATCATGCGAGCGCCAGACTCATTAATGAAAACCACTTTTCCCTCGGATAGAACAGCAATACAAACGGGCAAATGCTCTACCAGGTCGCGGTAGCGTTGTTCATTTTCACTAATGTCTTCATGGAGTTTTTGCCTAGTGAGACTAGCCGGAGTCACAGCGGCGGAATTGACCTTAGTGGTCGGTTTTCTCTCCATAGGCAGATAGGTACAACTATGCAATATAATTGATTGATGGATTTGTAAAACCATGCCATTGGAAAATATTATGATGTAAGTTTTATGTCAAAAAAATATAATTGTGAACAATACGCTCAAGTCAGAATTTTATTTTAATCATCATTCGATCACCTTTGAGTCAAAATCGGTCAAAAATGAAAGCATTAAAAATCATCGGTATTACACTGACGCTCATCGTTGTAGCCTTCCTAGGCATCGGATTAATTGTGCCGTCCTACGAATACCAATCGTCTATAGAAGTAAGTGCCCCTGTTGCAAAGTGCTGGGATACTTTTCACGACGTCAAGAAAATGAATCAGTGGTTGCGTGGGTTTGAGTCTCTTACCTTAATAAGCGGCGACTCGCTGGCCGTAGGGTCGCTTTATGAAATCGTGGTGACCGACGACGGCCATCGAATGGTGATGACCGAGAAATTGACAGAGGTAAATGCACCTATGCGAATATCGTATGAGCTGAAAAACGAAGTCCTTACATCAGAGTACACGTTTTCCTTCGAAGGAAACTCACCTACCAAAATAACAAGCCGCTATAAAATCACGGGCAACAACATACTTTGGAAATCCATTCTTTTCCTGTCAAAGTCGTACATGACGGGGTCCGCGGCGGATCAGCTATCGTCCTTGAAAACAGTGATTGAGCAGCCCTGAGCTGGCGCACAATTAAGATCCTGAGATTACACTGAATGGCCGCTTGATCGTTTCTCCGTTTTCGTCTACCAGAGTGAGCACATGATTGCCCGCTCGCGGAGATAGCGCCAGTCGATGCGACTTGATTGTACTACCCACATAGTCTCCATCGATGTGCCAATATACAGTCGCTTTTGGATTTCGATGTACTGCTTCAAAAACAGTTTGCCCCAGGTCTCCGTTCAACTCTCGCGGCACAAATACTTTTGAATTCACTTTCGGATAAATCACGTCCATCAGCGCAAATGACGAAGGGGTCTCGCATCCGCTTCTGAAGGGGGGCAATTGCTTGTAACTAATATTTCTTGATTTGAAATAGTATTCTTGAACGGGCGGAAGTACAAACCAATTTACCGTCTGAATATTTGACAACGACTCGCATTCGCTGTGTACTCGAAATTTTCTGTCGGGTGAGAGGTGGATACGCTGATGATGTCGGCAAGGCAGCGTCTGCAGGCCAGCACGCGCAACTTCAATCGTATCTTTTTCTTCGCAAAGGGATGTCGCGAGGAAACCACTTTTTCTACAAACCGCTGTCTTTGCCATCTCTGATTTTGGATCCTTAAACCAAACGTTGTTTCCGGGAAGGGAAGAAAAAATATCAAACATCAAAGGCGCTGCTGTTTCTGTTCCCGTCAGGCCAGGTCTGCCCTCGCCGTCTGCATTGCCGACCCAAACACCTACGGCATAGTCGGGGTTGACGCCCACCGCCCATCCGTCACGAAAGCCAAAACTAGTTCCTGTCTTCCACGCGATGCGCCTTGCATTGTTAAAATATTTCCAACCCGATTCTTCTCCTGGCCGATAGACTTCCAGTAATGCATCGAACGTAAGGTAGATGGAACTTGCGCTTAGAAATGAATTCTCCTCCAAGTCATTTTGCGAAGTTGAATCGCCCGCGATTAGCCCCGCGCGATGAAAATCTTTTTTGTTGTACTTGTTTTTTCCCGCGTGCTCAAAATAATGCTCAAGGGTTCTAGCCATCGATGCGTACATGCTCGTGATATCAAACAACGTTCCTTCCGCTCCGCCAAGTACTAGCGACAACCCATAGTGATCGGCCGGATGTTTAAAAGGTGTAAATCCAACATTCTTCAGGAGTTCGTAGAATTTTTCATAGCGATAATCGCGTAGCTCGTGTACGGCCGGTACATTCAACGATCGAATCAATGCCTCGTTTGCCGCCACAGCTCCATCATACTCCTTGGAAAAATTTTTGGGCGAATAGCCATTGATGATCACCGGCACGTCAGGCACGAGGGTATGCTGCAGCATTTTTCCCTCATTCAACATCGCCGCAAAAAGGAAAGGCTTCAAAATGCTGCCAGTGCTCCTGGGCGCGTCGACTACGTCTACTTGCTCGTTGTTCTCCCTACCAGATTCTGTGTTACCAACATAGGCAAGAACATTTCCCGTCTTCACTGAAACAACAATCGCCGCTGCATTGAAAATTTGATTGCCTTTTAATACTTGATGGTGGTCGTGAACAATCTGCATGGTCCGTTGCTGAAGGGCAAGGTCAAGTGTGGTAACTATTTTTTGGTTGGCCTTCCCTTCTTTGATAAATCTGGTTAACAAATGCGGGGCAATCTTTGGAAGCCGAAGCGGGTTTTCCGGAATTGGTTCCGACTTCGCCAGCGCCAACGTGAGTGCATCCATCCGCCCGGTCTGTTGAAGTTTTTCCAGCAACCGATCTCGCTTCTCTTTTAGCTTCGTGCGATTTTTGCCCAAATGAATCAATGATGGATTATTTGGCAATACGGCGAGCAGTGCAGCTTCTGACCAGCTCAGTTGCTCCGGATTTCGCCCGAAAAATCTCCAGCAGGCAGCTTCAATACCAACTACATTTCCACCAAACGGTGCGTGCGAGGAATACAGCGCAAGTATTTCCTCCTTCGAATACTGTAGTTCAAGTCGAGTGGCCAGAATGATTTCAATGATTTTCTCGATATACGTCCGCGATTTGTTTTTTCGCGACAAGCGAATGACTTGCATGGAAATGGTGCTGCCTCCGCTCACCACTTTGCCCGACGAAATGTTCTGCTTGGCGGCGCGCGTCAACGAAATCGGATCAATACCCGGATGATAGAAAAATCGTTTGTCTTCGAAGAGAACAACTGCTTCCTTAAACTTATCGGGCACTTTCACGCCTTCAGGGAAACGCCATTGCCCATCTGAGGAAATCGCTGCGCTGAGTAAATTCCCGTGACGGTCTTCGAGTACGGTGGCGTAGGGGTCATCAAAAAGAACGGGCGGCAACGAAAAATAGTAGACGACTGCAAGAAGCACAAGGAGAGCCGTGAGCTTGGGATAGCTTCGAATTTTTTGTTTGATGAAAGATAAAATCCGTTTCAAGAAATCAACAACCTCTTTCATAACCGTGCTATTATTAACCCTCGGCTTTAGCCAAATCAAAACCGTAACTCTTTATGAATCCCAAATACTCTTCAGCGAAAGAAACCCTTTTGTGATGTTCTTCTTGCTTGTTTATATAGTCCTCACCTTCACAACCGCAGATTCACTGACGGATGCTGCAAAGTAGTCAGATGCCCAGGCAAGTTTCGGGTTTATCATCCCTTCTTTATTGGCCCAAAAAGATGATTCGCCTTTCAGCAGCTGAATCACTTTCGCAATATTTTGATCACCACCTAAGCTGATAAGGCAATGTACATGGTCGACGTATCCGCCAATGGAATCGATATAAATGTCTTTTGCTCGCGCATTTTTGCGAATATGATCAAACAAGGCATCTCTTTTTTCTTTGATAAGCAGCGGTTCTCTGCCTTTCGCATGAACCATAATTCTCACATAACTCATAGGCAGTTTATTTGGCTAAAGCCCGAAACTTTTAGCATCATGTTCCTCCGGCTAAAGCCGCAGGTTATTATTATTTCTGCACAAACCTCTGACACTGCAACTCCATACGGTTTTGCAGAAAAATGCTGGTAAGAGCACAAATCCTAATCGAGTCACCTTCACAGTGGTGCGCGATTATTAACCCTCGGCTTTCGCCGAGGGTCTGAGAATCTCTCCGAGATCGGCTTCAGCCAAATAAATCCACCCGCTCGATCGCAATCTATTGAGTCACTTTCTTCACTACTTCAACTACCTGTCCCTTCTTGCGGGCGTAGATACTGTGATCATACATTGCTTCGCCGCTTACCGCCGGCAAGTAATACGTTCCCGCATAGCTCGCGGTGAGTAGCACTTTAAATGACTTTGTCTCATTGGCATTCAAATCGAAATAGGTATAAACGCGATCATCGCGGATATCTTGGTACGTTGGCTTATCTCCTTTCAAGCGATCTTCAGTTCCTTCGAATCGCAAGTTGTTGATCTCCCAACCCGAAGGGAAAATCTGATTGATGGCGAGATTTTTGTAATTGCCTCTTACTCCTGGATTGCGCACCGTCACTGTTGCAACGAATTCTTGGCCTTGTTCTAGCTTGGTTGGATCAATTGCATTTCCATCGGTGTCTGCATAATTGATATTGAGCGACAGATTGCTTTCCGCGCTTTCCTCAGCGCCGCGCGCCGGCACCCCTTCGGTGATCACGCGTACAAATAAAATTCCTTTGCTTTCGTTAGTGAATTTCAAGTTACCCGTGGCAATTCCATTCATCGGGAGGCTCACCTGAGCTATGGTCAGCTCTGTGTTGGCTGAAACGTCTTTTCCATTGTAGGAATAAGAAAAACGGATGTCTCCTTTCTTCTCATTTCCAGCAAATGCGCCCACCGCTTTCAAACACCACGCCACCGTTTGCGTGCTCATCCAATAGGACGAACTGCTGAGCTCTTTGGATATTTCCTTGACCAATTCAAAACCCCTGGTTCGATCTCCTTGCAACAAAAGTGTCTCCAAGATGATGGCCTTGTCACGGAGGTCGGAGCCATAAGAGTAGCCCATTTCTTGATACGGTTTCACATTCGTTGAAAGATTTGCAAGCAAATTTTTTGCGGCCTCCGCTTGACCCGCTTTGAGATAAGCAGCCGCCAGCATCCAGCCCGCGGTGGTAGGCAGTGTAGTTTCTCTCAAACGGTTCATCGAGCCAAGGTCAGGGTCACCTGCCAACGCAAGGGTATACAATCGATACGCCTGGATCAATTCGCTGCTGCTGTATTCTTGATTCCTTCTCCAGCCCTGCGCTTTGTTTTTCTGATATTTTTTCCAGCGCTTGATCATATCATTCGGAACAAAGTATCCCCTCGCCTCGGCCTCGATCAAGAAATGGCCAGCATAGGTTGTTCCCCAGCTGTCCGAATCTTCATAGCCCGGCCAATAGGAAAATCCGCCATCACGGTTGATGAATAATTTTAATCGATCAATCCCTGCCTTCACATTTTTCTGAATCATCGCCTTCTCTCCTTCCGACAATTGCTTTACCTGATCGAGATACAATTGAGGGAAAACAGAAGAGGTGGTCTGCTCAATGCAGCCATACGGGTACTGCAAGAGATATTTCAGGCGCTGACCCAAATTGACGGGAGGCAAACTGGAAACTTCAAGCACGGCCGAATTTGATCCTGCGATTCCAATGGGCGCAACAGGTGCGTTCCAGGTTTTACCGGTTTCGAGAATTACTTCCTGTGATTTTGAAACAGGCGGATTTGGATTTCGCACTTCGATTTCGATGACATCCGTGGCTTTGTAATTTCCGCTTGTGGCGGTCACTTCTACTTTTGCGTTTCCTGTTTCGCTTTTCACGGCCAGCGCAAAATCGGCCGTCATGTCGCCGATTCCTTTCAATGCAACCGTTTTACTTGTTCCATCAGGCAGGGTGAGTGGTCCGGAAATCTTTACATCCACCTTTACGTTGGAGATGTTTTTGTCGCTGGAGAAAAGGGTGATGGGCAACTTCAACGTCTCTTCCGGTCCGAGCACGCGTGGCAACGTGGCCAGTACCATAAGAGGTTTGCGCACGGGAGTAGCCTTATCGGTTCGGCCATAGGCGCCCTGGTCTCCCGCCACAACCATTGTCTTGACCGAGCCAATGTATTGAGGCATGATGAATTTGTGCTCGGCGGTTCCGCCATCCAAGGTGAAAGGCCCGAAATACAGGACCACCGGTTTAAAGCGATTTGCTTTTGAGTCGTCTTTCTTGCTTCGGATCTCATCGTCGCCGCCAATGGCAAGGAGTCTCTCTATCCTTCCTCCGAACGAACCGATCACATTGTCAAACAAGTCCCATGTCTTCACACCGAGTGCTTCACGTACATAAAATCTGCTCCACGCATCGGGCGTTTTGAATCGGGTAAGATCGAGCAATCCTTCGTCCACAATGGCTATGGTGTACGTCATTTTGCGCTTGTCTTTTTCAGAAACCTTGATCGTCACTTCTTGCCCCGGCTCCAACTCATCGGGCATGGCAAGAATTGGTTCCAGGTGGGTGTTCGGATCTTCGACGCCAACGGGAATTACCCCATACAAACGGATCGGCAAATCATTTACCGTCTGCGCGTGCGGCTGTAACATAGAGACGTGCACAAATACGTTGGGTGTCATTTCTTTGGTTGCCTCAAAATTGAATTTGTTGTCACCTTTGTTCGTCTCAAGCCAGAATGTTTTCACTACGCCACTTCCGTTTTCAACGCTGACCAACGCGTGACCGCCATCGCTGCCTGGGATGACAAGATTGACTTGTTCGCCAATGTTGTATTTATTTTTGTCGGAAGTGAATGACAACATGGTTGCTCCTTGTCCGTCTTGTCTGGCGCGCCCTGCCCACCCCGGCCAATCCATGTAGATGAACTTGCCCGTGCTATGGCCAGACACAGGGTCATAGGCTTTCACCAAATACCGTCCCCACTCGGGGTGGTTGATTCTAAAATTCCAAGTTGCTTTTCCATTCACCGAATTGACCACGCCTGTTGCGATAGGCTGCGCATCCGTTCCGTTCATGTAGTTCGCATTCCCTTCGTCCGACTGATCCCACCACCAGCGCCATCTCATTTTGTAAATAGTCATTTGAATGCCGTTGTGCGACACAGGATTTCCATCTGCATCGATGGTCACAATTTCGGCTTTGTGCGTGGTGTCGGTAAGCAACATTCCGCGGGCTCTGTCGCCGGCCGGTAACCGAAGGCCAGTAAAAGATTCGTACGGATAAAAGGGAATACTAAACTTGTCGATGCTGTAGTTGCCACTTTCTTCAAATGCTTTTCCACGGAACACCGCGTTCAGCATTCCTGGTGCATCGTTGGTTGCTTCGAGGCTTACATTGAAATTGGCATGACCAGCGTCGTTTGTGAATCCATCAAAGATGGGCTTCGCCTCACTGGAGAAACTTCGTGTGGGGTCTTCAAAGGTGTAATCCGGATAACGCGCAAATTTCGTTTCCGCTTTTGTGAGGAGTACTTCAAATTGTGTTTTTAGATTTTTGCCAGGGGCACCATGCAGCCAATCCACTTGAAGGTCACCCGCTAGGTTGCCATCGCCCGCTTTTATTTTGTCGACGCCAAAGTCAAGTTTTATCCGCAACCGATTTGGTTTTACCATTTCGATCTTCAGAGGCTGAGAAAATTCTGTTCCCCCTACTTTTACACGTCCGAGCCAGTTGCCCGTAGGGTCATCGGGGGAAGTAGCCGTTGCAAATTTGTAGAAACCATTTTCGCCGCTGGATTTTACGACGCGGCCGGTGACTTGGCCGGAAGGATTCTGTAGTTCAAAAACCACCGGATGACTCGCCGGCATCAATTTCAGTTTGTCTTCTAGAATGAAGGTGAGATACAACGAATCCCCAGGCCGCCATACGCCGCGCTCGCCATACAAAAATCCTTTGAGCCCTTTGCTAATGTGCTCGCCGCCCACGTCAAAATTGCTAAGCGACAACGATTCTCCATCAGGCATTTTCAGATAGCCTCTTTGATTTCCGTTCTTGGCGATCAGCGCAAAAGGCAATTCTTTTGATGCAATTGTTGCTTTGCCATCCGATCCCGAAGAAGCCGTTCCGATGACTTGCTGTTGATAATCGTACAGCTCCAGCGTAACACCTGATACAGGTTTGGTGGTCTTCAAGTCAGTGACAAAGATCAACGTGTTGCCGTCGGCACCGCGTTTTGCAATCAATCCCAGGTCTGATGCGATAATGTTTTTCTTGACGTTGCGATTTCTATAGTAGGAGTTATCACATGGATTGTCGCGCTGTTCCCAATTGTAGTCTCCGTAGTAGTAGTCTTCGGAATAATCCCAATAGCTGTTTTCGCCGTCTCCTTGCTGCTCCCAATAGGCGTCTTCATTCCGTTCGGGTGTATCCTTATCGTCCGTTTTTTCATCACAAGCATAGACAGCGTCGGATTTCTTAAAGCTGATTTTCACTTGATAGATCGCACCTGGTTCCGTGTTGATCATGGACGAGATGTCGAGTGTAAATCGGTTCCATTTCCCCACGTCGGTCACCCCGGTGTTCTCAAGTGGAACGGATTTCTTCAAGACGGGCTTTCCAACTCGTCTCATTTCATAATTTCCGTCATAGCCATTCACTTGAAAAAATTGCAACACATTATTTTCGAACACTTTCACGATTTGGACAGTCACTGATTTTAGGTTGACGGCCTCAAAGGGCAGCACAAGTCCATCAGTGCTGGGAAGAATTGATCCTTTGCCCAGAAAGCGAACCGCTGGCGACAATTGCTCAAACACGACATCAAATGACTCACCTTTTTTAAGGGCATAGTTTGAAATATTTTTTATCCCCGGTTCGATCGTCATCGTGCGAGAACCTTTTTGTCGGACTGGCGGATATATTCTCACCTCATTGTCTTTGATCTCAAAATCAAGATTGCTGAGATCACTCAACGTGATTAGCCCGAAAACATTTTGAGTTTCATTTAAAGGATCTGAAAATTGAACAACCACAACTTGCGCGCTACCCTGCTCTACCCGAACATTGGTCACTTTGAAATCTCCGAGGGCGACGATCTCTACTTCTCGGTCCTCCTTCTGTTCGATATCAAGTGCATCCCCATCAACAGCAATGGCCACTTTGCTCGCCACGTCCTTTCGCGCCACATCCTCCACAATAAATAAATGTTGTCTGCCGTCGGATGTATGTGTCCAGGAAACGCGAAGGCTATTGCCGTCTTGCTTGGCGTTCATCATCTTCTCCACGGCCGATGCCTCCGCGAAATCCGACGTCACAAGTTTCCCTTCTATCTTTTGTCGATTTAGCTCCGTCTTCGCATAGGGTTTCACGTTGTCGATGGTCAAATCGAAATTCTGTGGAATGACCTGAAAGGTGTACTCAAATGTTTTCAGCTCCTTGGGCACCTGCATCACTTTTGACAATGCAAATTCGACCTGATACATCTGGCCTGACACCAAACGCTTTTCCGGTCTGAACTCGACGGTGCGCTTGTCCAACCAAATCGTTGCTCCGTTTACCGAAGGACTAAAATCAAAAAGAGAAGAAGCGTCCTTCCCGATGGAAGAAGAATCGACAATATCTTTTGACAAACTGATGCGGATCGTAGCACCCGAACTGATGGTGCCGGCGGTGAAAGCAGAAATGTATTCACCGAACGCGGGGTTGATCGACGTGGTCAAATCCTTCGCGCTCTTTCCCGTCTTAAAATAGAACAGGGCGACAATAAATAGGACTAAGGTGAGGCCACCAATGACATACTTATTTCGGATAAGATTTCTCATGATTTGGTTTGGTTTTGAGTTCGGAAACTTAATAAAATAATCGACTCTTTTTGTTCGCTTACGGACGTTTATGTTCGCATGGGCACATCGAATTATCTGGTGTCTACCATTTTGGCTTTTCCCGGGTATTTTTCTGTGGCACTGTCATTGTAATGATCTGAAGGTTCCCAAACCAATTGCTTATGATCCAGAACCACGTTCGCATCGCTTTCCGAAATATTTTCAAGCAGAAAGGGTATAACATCCTCAACGCGGTCGGACTTGCCACCGGAATTGCGGCAGGGTTAATCATTGCCCTTCATATTCAAACCGAGCTTAGTTTCGACAAGCAATACATCAACTACGAAGACATCTATCGTATCCACAATTTTGGCTGGGCAAAAAGCTCACCACCCCTTGCCGTTGAGATGGCTGCAATGTCGTCATTCGAAGCGATCGGAAGATTTGCGGGCCACGGAACGCATGTCGTGAAATCAGATGACAGCGTGCCGGGTGAGGTGACCGGCTACTATGCAGATTCCTCAGTGTTCGATGTATTTGGTTTCCGCCTCATCGAAGGCGATAGAAAGCAAGCGTTGGCAGGAAAGAAAACCGCGGTGATCACTGAAAAAATGGCGAAGAAGTATTTTGGAAATCAGAGCGCCATCGGAAAAGTCCTCAAGTTCGACAACCGGAAAGAGTATCCGGTGGTGGCCGTCATGCAGAACCTTCCGGAGAACTCGCATTTGAAATTCGACTACCTGATATCGATGCCCACATTCTATGAAGATGTGCCCCCCAACTGGACGGGCAATCGCGGATGGATGGTAATGTATACCTACGTTCGTTTCAAATCCGACAAAGAATACCAGACTGCCCTTGCGGCGTTGACTCCTTTCATGAGACGCTTTTGGCAAGGCGCACCTGATCTTGAAAACCAGGTTGCAAATGAGCCCTTGCAATTCATGCCATTGAAAGACATCCACCTTCGCTCCAACCTCGAACAAGAGATGGGGCCTAACAGCAATATTCTGTATGTGTATGTGTTCATCGCCGTTGAAATTCTGATCCTGGTGGTAGCCTGCGCCAACTTCATGAGCCTGTTCACCACCCAAGCCATCAAGCGCATGAAAGAGGTGGGTATGCGCAAGATCATGGGCGCCAAACCTCGCCAACTGATGGGGCAGTTCTTCACTGAAGTTGCGTTGCTCACTATGATGTCGTTGTTTTTGGCCATTGTATTATATCAAGTGGTTCTGCCATTCTATAATTCGATTTCGGGGAAGTCGCTTGGTGTTTGGCAGATATTCGAAAGGGAAAACCTGATCGTGATCGGAGGGATTCTGGCGTTCGTGATATTATTCTCGGGGTTATATCCGGCATTCTTCATTGCACGATTCAAAGCCGGCTCGTTCGTGAAAGAAGATAGGTTACCCAATTCGATGCCGAACAAAGTGCGAAATGCGCTTGTCGTTTTTCAGTTTGTGGTTTCGGCCTCACTTATCGCTGCCACGATTCTTGTGCAACAACAGATGACGTTGGTAAAAAACAAAGACCTGGGTTTCGATAAAGACCAAGTGGTGAATGTGAAGCTCTACGGGTTGCTTTGGCACAAAACATTTACGGAGACGCCAGTGATCAAAAATGAGTTCCTGAAAAATCCGAACATTCTGGCGGTGGGACGTGTAGGAAATATGATTGGAGAGAATCTAAGTGTGGAAGCTGTTGTGCCCGTAGGGAAAGAGCAGGAAGCCGATAAGTATTCATCCGTGCGTGTGATGCGGATCGATGAAGATTATTTGAACGTGATTGGAGCAACTGTTTTGAAAGGCCGAAATTTTTCAACAAAGTTTAACGATTCTTCCTCTTTCATCATCAACGAAAGTGCCGTGAAAGCATTGCGGCTTGAGGATCCGATCGGGAAACGAATCAACAACCTGACGATGAACCTGACGGGGACCATCGTGGGCGTAGTGAAAGATTACCATTTCGCCTCTCTGCACAGCCAGATCGAACCTCTTGTAATGGAGTGTCGTCCGGAATGGACGGGCTGGCTTACCGTAAAGCTGGGCGCGGGCAAAACCCAGGAGGCCCTTGAGTACATCAAGCACACCGTTGACGGCATTGCGCCCGGAAGTTTGTTTGTCTATGATTTTCTGGACGATCGGTTGAACATGCTTTACAAATCGGAAGACAGCATGGGTAAAGTCTTTCAGTTCTTTTCTGCACTTGCCATCATCATCGGATGTCTCGGCCTGCTCGGCCTGTCGGCATATACTGTGGAAAGGAAAACGAAGGAGATTGGCATTCGGAAAGTGCTCGGCTCCACCGTGGTGGGAATTGTCAAAATGGTTTCATCAAAATTTTTCATTCTCGTATTCATCGGCTTGACGATTTCCATTCCGCTGACATGGTATGGAATGAGCTTGTGGCTCCACAATTTTGCTTACCAGATCACCATTGAGTGGTGGGTGTTTGCGCTCACCGCAGGTGTAATCCTAGTTATCACTGTTTTCGTGATCAGTTTCCACACCGTTAGCGCTGCGCTGCAGAATCCGGTGAGGGCCCTTCGGTATGAGTAGGCACCGCCTGTTAGCTGTTGACCGTTAGCCAATTTACATCCGTAGGTACTAAGATCCGTTCGATCAAATGCACGGTGATTCAGCGGTGATGAAAGCCGTTTACCTGGCACTAAGAGAAATTACTAAAAGATGGACAATGCCAATTGGGAATTGGCCATTGATCTTAAATCAATTTATGGCAATATTTCATGGTAGATCAATGATATAAAACCTTTACACGGTTACTTAGTCGCTACCATTTACACACTTAATTAGGCAGTGTCTCCAAAACCATTTTACCAAGTGTACAGATGGTCGGAGCGTCTGGTAAAACCATTCTACCAAGTGCACGGATGGTCGGAGCGTCTGGTAAAACCATTCTACCAAGTGCACGGATGGTCGGAGCGTCTGGTAAAACCATTCTACCAAGTGCACGGATGGTCGGAGCGTCTGGTAAAACCATTTTACCAAGTGTACGGATGGTCGGAGCGTCTGGTAAAACCATTCTAC
>Ga0310811_10005958_pt1 | contig 15517 bp, 15 predicted proteins | sample YCmetagenome_FD_207642 | JGI IMG/M metagenome (GOLD analysis project Ga0310811, IMG submission 207642) | Soil microbial communities from experimental microcosm in Duke University, North Carolina, United States - YC | ecosystem: Engineered > Artificial ecosystem > Soil microcosm > Unclassified ...
GCGCGGGCTCCCCGGCCACCACGCACGTGAAAGAGAAATCGTCATGAGCGTTCCCACCGTCATCGTCCACCGCGACGCCGAGGTGCTGGCCCAGGCCGCGGCCGCCCGCCTGATCACCCGGCTGGTCGACACCCAGGCCGCCCGCGGGTCGGCCCACGTCGTGCTGACCGGCGGCACCGTCGGCATCGCGACACTCGCCGCCGTGGCCGCCACCGCGGCCCGCGACGCGATCGACTGGCGGGCGCTGGACATCTGGTGGGGAGACGAACGCTTCCTCCCCGACGGCCATCCCGAGCGCAACGAGACGGGTGCCCGTCAGACCCTGCTCGACCACGTCGACCTCGACCCGGACCGCGTCCACCCGATGCCGGGCCCCGACTCGGGCCTGACCCCCGAGGAGGCGGCCGAGTCGTACGCCATCGAGCTCGCGAAGGCGGCCAGGCCGGAGGACCACGGCCCGGTGCCGCAGTTCGACCTCCTGCTCCTCGGCATGGGGCCGGACGGCCACGTCGCCTCGCTGTTCCCGGGCCAGCCGGCGCTCTACGAGAAGGACCGCTCGGTCGTCGCGGTGCACGGCTCGCCCAAGCCGCCACCGACCCGGATCTCGCTCACGTTCCCGGCCATCAACGCCGCACGCGAGGTGTGGGTCGTGGCGGGCGGCGGGGAAAAGGCGCAGGCCGTCCATCTGGCACTGTCGACCGCGGGCCAGATGCAGGTCCCCGCGGCCGGAGCCAGAGGGCGGCACGGCACGCTCTTCCTGCTCGACCGGGCGTCCGCCGCCAAGATCCCGGCCACGCTGGGCCGCATCGCCTCTCCCTGACCTACGGCCGGAGCGCTCGGCGCTCCCCTCGCCGGGTCAGTGCGGGTGGTCGTCCGGATGGTCGTGCTCGTGGCCGTGCGCGTGGTCGTGGCCGGTGGGGCGCCGGGCCAGCGCCTGGGCCCGTGCGGTGACCTCGCCGGCGGACACGGTTCCGCCGCCGGTCAGCACGTCCTCCAGCGCGCCGAGCCAGTGCCGGTAGTAGCTCCAGCACTCGCCCTCGGCCGGTGCGGCCTCCCAGGCCGCGATCCGGGCGATCAGCGCCGCCTGGAAGCCCTGCCAGGTGAACACGCCCTCCTCGTACAGGGTGACGGCCATGCCGAACGCGCGGCTCTCCCACGGTTCGGCGAACACCAGTTCGCCGTTGGACCGGGGCGGCGCGGCCGGGCCCTCGACGCTCAGCGGGGCGGTCACGGCGCCTCGACCTTGGCCACGCCGACCATCGCGTCGCGGGTGACCAGGGGAACGAGCTGTTCCTCGGTCAGGCCCTCGGTGCCGGCCGGGCGTTCGGGGAGCACCAGCCAGCGCACCTCGCTGGTGGAGTCGCGGACGATGATCTGCACGTCGCCGGGGAGCTCCAGGCCCATCTCCGACAGCACCGTGCGCGGCTCCCGGACGATCCGCGCGCGGTAGGCGGGGTCCTTGTACCAGCTCGGCGGCAGGCCGAGCACCGGCCACGGGTAGCACGAGCACAGCGTGCAGACCACCACGTTGTGGGTGGTCGCGGTGTTCTCCACGACGACGATGCACTCGCCCTGCGGTCCCCCGAAGCCCAGCTCCCCGATTGCGGCCGTCCCGTCGTCGAGCAGCCGCCGCCGATACGCCGGGTCGGTCCACGCCCTGGCGACCACCTTGGCGCCGTTCAGCGGGCCCACGTTGGTCTCGTACCGGGTGATGAGCCTGTCCATCGCGTCCGGGTCGACCAGGCCCCGCTCGGTGAGCAGCTGTTCGAGAGCCTCGGTGCGCAGCGCCGGTGAAAGGTGTTCCGCGGATCCGTCGGAGGTCATGCGATCTTCTCCAGATAGCTCTCGAACAGGTCGACGGTGACGGCGAAGGGTTCGGCGCCGGCGCCCCACAACTCACGCGAGTCGAACCGCACCGAGTAGACGTACTGCGGGTTCTCCCCCAGGAAGTGGGCGTTCGTGTCCGGCAGCACCTCGGCGGGCTGGACGAGCTCGACGACTCCCGTGTGCCCGCGCGCGTAGGCGGGAAGCCTGGTGTGCCCGGGCGGCGACATGTCCCTGGCGCGCACCCTCTCGCCCGCGGCGAAGGCCGGGGCGGCGTCCACGGTTCGCAGCGAACCCTCGGCGGCGGGGGCGTAGCCGGGCCTGGCGGGTTCGGGTGTCGGCGGTTCCTCGACGTGCTCGCCGCGCAGGTTGCGGGCCCGGGCGTCGATCGCGGCCGGCGCCAGGATGGCGCTCTCGGTGAGCATCAGCTCCGCGCTGTTGAGCCAGCGGCCGTAGTAGCCGTCGTCCAGGTAGGCGGTTCGGTCCAGGCGCTCCGTCGCATGCCGGAACGCGTCCACGTTCCACCCGGCCACCGGAATGGCAAGGATCCCCAGCGCGAACGCCCGGCCCTGCCAGCGCTCCTCGAAGACCGGCTCGTCGATCCTCGGCGGATGAGTGGGACCCCACCCCCGGGTGCCCCCCATGTCGGCGATCCCGTCCATGCCATCACCCCTCGATCCACGATGGCAGACAGACCTTCAACACAGAGTCTAAGCGCGGGTGACGAACACTCATTCGTGCAGGTCAACATGGGTGACAGAGGTCGTCGTCCGGCGTTTCCCCTATGATGGCCGCGCCGGTGCGACCCCCCGCCGGCATGGCTGTGGCGGCCCCTGCCGCGGGAGACGAGTGACCATGCCCGACGAGCCCACGACCACCCGAGACCGGTCGCGACCTGAGCCTCGCACGGAGACCGCCGAGGGTCCTGGCCCCGAGAAGCGGACGCGTCCAAGTGTCTCCGATCGCCGCGGGCGGCGGGATGTGCCTCCCTTCCCCCTCCTCACCCCGGAGCAATGGCGCGCTCCTGAGGAGGCTCTGCGGCAGATGTACGCCGGCGCCGAGGCCAGGGCGATCGCGAACGCGGATTGGTACCTCGCCGACCGGGTCCGCAAGCGTGTGGCCTCGCGGATCCTGCGCGGCCTGGCCATCGTGCTCGGAGCGGCGGGCGCCCTCCAGCCGCTGGCGACGGCGGGAAGCTCCGGCGGCAGCCTCGCCTGGGGCTATGTGCTGCTGGCCGCCGCCGGGGTGTGCATCGCCTTCGACCACTTCCTCGGCCTGTCGTCCGGGTGGATGCGCGACATGGTGACCACACAGCGGATCCAGCACCGACTGGTGGAGTTCCAGCTCGACTGGGCCGCGATGAACGCCCGCGACGCCATCGGCCCCGACCAGTCGTCGGTTCACGACTACCTCGCGCTGCTCCGGACGTTCATGTCCGACATCTCGGTCATCACCGCTGAGGAGACCTCGGAGTGGGTGAACGACTTCCAGACCGCGGTGGCGCAACTCAACAACCAGACCGGCAATCGCTGAGGCCGCTCGAGCCGCGCTCGGCGCGGTTTCGGCCAGAATGGCTCGGGTGAGGATCCGCGTGCTGGTCGGCCCGCTCGTCAGCGGCACGACCTACCGGCGCGGTGTCCATCTGTTGCTCGGGGCCGTCCTGCTGCTGCCGTACGTGCTGGTGGGCGCGGCCTTCGCGCAGTTGCTGACCGCTCCGCAGATGCCCCTGCAGCTCACCCTGCTCGTGCTCGCCATCGCGCTCGTGGTCGCCGCGGTGCCGCCGTTCCTGCGGGGCACGCGAGCCCTCGAGATCGTGGCGGCGCGCTCCCTGCTCGGCGTCTGCCTGCCTGACCCTCCCGCGACGGCCGAGCCGGTACGGGAGGCGGGGGACACCCGGCTGCGTGCCGCGTTGTGGTTCACACTGCATCTCACGATCGGGGGGCTGGTGGCGGCGCTGCTGCTCATCCCCCTGACGACGGCCGTGCTCTTCATCGGGCAGCACCTCGGCATCGGCGGCGAGTCGCTCGCCGGTCTGCGGCTGGGTCCGCTGGACGAGCACGACTCCGGCTGGCTGGCGTTGCTCGGTGCCGTCATGATCGTCTGCGTCGGCTACGCCGTGGCCGGGCTGGGAGCGCTCGCCGCGATCATGGCCCCGGTGCTGCTCGGCCCGTCGCCCGCCGAGCGGATCGCCGCCCTGGAGGCCAGGGCCGTACGGCTCGCCGAGCGGAATCGCCTGGCCCGGGAGTTGCACGACTCCATCGGCCACGCGCTGACGGTGACCACGTTGCAGGCGGCGGCCGCGCGCGAGGTGCTCGACGACGATCCGGCGTTCGCACGCCGCGCCCTCGCCGCGATCGAGGACACCGGGCGCGCGGCGGCCGACGACCTCGACCGCCTGCTCGGCATGCTCAGGGACGGCGAGGCCGCCGAGCGTGCGCCGGGTCACCGGCTCGCCGACCTCGACGGGCTGATGACCCACGCGCGCGGCACCGGCGTCGAGGTGCGCGCCGAGATCGAGGGAACGGTGGACGATCTGCCCGCCACCGTGTCGCGTGAGGGCTATCGCATCGTCCAGGAGAGCCTCACGAACGTGCTGCGCCATGCGGGCCGGGTGCCGGTGGCGGTGCGCATCACCGTCGGCGGCCACCTGCTCGTCATCGACGTGGCCAATCCGGTCACGCGTCCGGAGCCGCCGAGGGAGGGCGGCCACGGCCTGGACGGGATGCGCGAACGGGTACGGCTGCTCGGCGGCACCATGACGGCCGGGCCGGAAAGCGGGCAGTGGCGGGTGACGGTGCGGTTGCCTACGGGAGGACGGTCATGACGATCAGGGTGGCGATCGCCGACGACGAGGAGCTGATCCGGGTCGGGCTCCGGGTCGTCATCGACGCGCAGCCCGACCTCGAGGTGGTGGGTGAGGCGGCCGACGGGGCGGAGGTGCCCGCGATGGTCGCCCGCACCAGGCCCGGCGTGCTGCTGATGGATGTGCGGATGCCCGCCATCGACGGCATCGAGGCCACCCGCCGGTTGCTGGCCTCGTCGGGCGAGCCGCCGAGGGTGCTGGTCATCACCACCTTCGAGAACGACGACTACGTGTACGAGGCGCTCCGCGCGGGCGCGAGCGGGTTCGTGCTCAAGCGCACCCGGCCGGCCGAGGTGGTCGAGGCGATCAGGGTGCTGGCGGGCGGGGAGTCGGTGGTCTTCCCCGCGGCCATCCGGCGTCTGGCCGCCGCCTACGGCTCCGGCGGGCCGGCCGGTGACCGGCTCCGCCGGGCCCGCCTGACCGAGCGCGAGACCGAGATCCTCCGGCTGATGGCGACCGGGCTGTCGAACGCCGAGATCGCCTCGGCCCTCGTGCTGGGGGCCGAGACGATCAAGACGCATGTGGGCAACGTGCTCGGCAAGCTCGGCGCCCGCGACCGCACGCAGGCGGTCATCGTCGCCTACGAGTCCGGGTTCGTCAGCCCCGCGGGCTGAGCGCTCCCCTGCCCGCAGGTGGCACAGGCCCCACGCCGCCGCAGGTGGTAGGCGTAGGCGGCGAGCGCGAGGGCGACTCCCCACAGAGGCCACAACATGTGCGTGACGACCAGCAGCTTGCTGTATCCGGGTGTGTGCCAGATCTTGGCCGAGGTCGCGATGCTCAGGCCCGCGGAGACGACGATGGGCGCGACATAGGCGGCCGGGATCACCGCGAGCTTGATCGGCACCCGCCGTCCGGCCAGGCCGATCATCCAGCGCGGGAACACCTCGCCCCAGCGCTGGATCAGCCCAAGGGTCAGGATCGCGCCGACGACGGCGAACGCCCCGAGTCCCGCACCGGCCCAGACGCCTCCGCTGTCACGCAACGAGCGCAACATCTCGTCGCTGATGCCGAGCGGGATTCCCGCCAGCCAGGACAGGCGGCTCGCGGCGTAGAGCAGCGGCACCACGACGGCGACGAGGGTCGCCCTGCGGCCCCACGTGACGATCCGCGCGTGGTCGGCCGTGCCTCCGCGGCGGCCGCACCGGGCGCACGCCCCGCGGCTGCGGCGCTGCCAGGACAACACCGCGAACCCGAGCAGGTAGCCCCCGGCCATGCACCACAGTTCGTTGGCCAGGGTCCAGTCGAGGACGCGCGCGTAGTCGACGTCCGGCGGCCAGCCGAACGGGGCGCCGATGATCAGCATGGGCGCGTATCCGGTCAGGGCCAGCGCGTCCGCGCTCGGCACGACCGCCAGCAGGACGACGGCCACGGTGTACCCGAAGCCCAGCAGGAGGGCTCGGGGCGCGCCGCTCAGCCGTACGGCGTGCCGCCCGGCCATGGCCAGGGCCGCGACGGCGGCGGCCAGCAGGACGGCGGCGAAGACGGGGGCGCCCACCTCCGGCCTGATGCCGTGAAGGAGTGCCATGGGGTCGTCGCGCCCGAACGGGAATCCGCTGCCGGTCAGCGTCCAGACGAGCGCGAGGATGCCGTACGTCGCCGCCCAGACGACGGCCGCGTAGCCGGTCCAGCCGGCTCGGCGCGAGCTCGGCGGCGCGGCGCCCCCGTCGAGTCTCCGGCGTGCCGCGCCGGGGTCGCCGGCGGCCGAGGCGGCAGGGCTGATGGAGGGAGTCGGCATGACAGGCCCTTTCGTGGGAGGTGTGGTGTGCACATCCCACGATCGCCACGGGGCGGTTTCCGCGACTCCCCTCACGATGGGAACCGCCTCCCCCGCACGGGGGATCCTCCGCGGGCCCAGGCCGGGACGCCTTTCACGCGGGCGGGCGGGAGCCTCGCGGCAATCCGATCATCCTGTCCCTCTTGCGGCGCTTCACGCGGCTCAGTCCTCAGCGGGCGGAAGATCCCTGAGCGCCGCCTCGGCCCGGTCGGCGCGGAGGCGGGCGGACTCGGCCGCCCGCCGGGCGCGGTCCTCCTCACGCCTGGCCACGTCGAGCCGGTGCCGCGCCACGGCCTGCCGGTCCTTCGCCGCGGCGAGCTCGCCGGAAAGCTCGGCCACCCTGTCCGCCAGCCGGTCGTGCTCCCCTGCGGCTTCCGCCAGCTCGGCCTCCCAGGACGAGTGGCCCTCTCCTGCCTCGGCCGCGGCGTTCCGGGCGTCGGCCGCGGCCTTCTCCCGCTCCTTGCGCTCGCGCTCGGCCTTCTCTCTCGCGGCCCTCTCCTTCGCAGCCTTCTCTCTCGGGGGCGCACCGGCACGCCGTCCGCTCGAGGGCGCTCCAGCGCCGGCTCCGGCCTCCGCAGGGCGCGCCCGCACCGGCCTGACCACCGGCGCCGGGGCGAAGCCGCTGTAGCTCAACCCCCGGGCCAGCCGTCCCTGCCGCACCTGGTCCGAGGCGGTCTCGTCGACGACCGCGGCGTCCAGTGTCTGCTCGATCTCGGTGCCGGCCGTTCCCGAGAGCGGCTGCCCGTCCGCCTCCGCGTCCTGCCGGATCAGGCGGGCGAGCCGGGCCGTCGCCGCCGACCGCTCCTGGGTGAGGGCGGCCAGGGCCTCGGCGTCCTGCCTCCGCCAGGCCTCGCGGAGGCGCGCGCCCACATCGAGGAACTCGTCGAGCTCCTCCGGGTGTCGCCGCGCCGCCTGGTTGACCGCCCAGCCGACGACCGTGGGCCGGCGCAGCGCGGAGATCTGACGGGCGAGCGCCGCGTCACCGGCCGTCTTGGCCTCCTTGACCAGTGCGTCACGGGCGGCGACGAACTCGCCCGGCGCGAGGCCGTACAACCGGTCGGCTGCCGCGTCGAGATCCATGGGTCCACCTGTACCCGTCGCGGTGCCTCACGTCCACCGTCCCGGCGATCCTCGCACCGCGTTCAGGCGCCGCGTCCCTCCCGCCTCGTCCCTCCCGCCGCACTTCTCCCACCTCGTCCCCCGCGCCGCGTACGCCGCCCCATCGGCCGACCAGGCCGTACGGCGAAGCTGGAACGGCATTCTCCAGCGGTTCGCGCTGCCGTCGAGGGGTCCTCCTGACGCATAGTGGAAGCACCGCCAACGACGGAGGCCTCCCGTGTTCGAGCGCTTCACCGACCGAGCCCGCCGAGTCGTGCTTCTCGCCCAAGAGGAGGCGAGGATGTTCGACCACAGCTACATCGGCTCGGAACACGTCCTGCTCGGCCTCGTCCACGAGGGCGAGGGGGTGGCCGCCAAGATCCTCCACGAGGAGGGCGTCGAGCTTGACGCGTTGCGTGAAGACGTCAGGGAGATGATCGGAAGGGGAGCCTCCCCGGGTCCCGGCGAGCACATCCCGTTCACGCCGCGGGCCAAGAAGATCCTCGAGCTCTCGCTCCGCGAGTCCCTGAACCTCCGCCACAACTACATCGGCACCGAGCACATCCTGCTGGGCCTGATCAGAGAAGGCGGCGGGGTCGGCGCCCGGGTGCTCATCGCGCGCGGGGTGGACTTCGACCGGATCCGGCAGAAGGTCGTCGAGGAGACCCGGCTCCAGCGCGAAGCGGGCGGCCACTCCGGGGCCTTCCCGTCCGTGGGGCCCTCGCTCGTGGCCAAGGTCGACCGGCTGCAGGAGGCCGTGGAGCGCATCGAGCGGCGTCTCGACGCGATGAACGCGCCGCCGGACCCCGGCCCTCCCGGCTCCGCTGAGTGATCATCCTGGCCCGGTGTTCCCTGAGCCTCACCGGACCAGGATGGATCACATGTGACGGCTCAGCTCGAAGAAGCCGCCATCACACCCACGGCGATCCGCGCCTCCATCACACCGGGATCCTCGGTGTGGGTGAGCGTCGCGCCGAGGGAGGTCAAAAGCCTGCGCATGCGGGCGTTGTCGAACAGCAGGCTCGCCCGCACCTCGGCGAACCCGAGGTCGCGCGCCTCCTGCATGATCATGCGGGCCATCGCGGTGCCGATACCGCGTCCCTGCCAGCGGTCCTCCACCAGGAAGGCGATCTCCGCGATGCCCGGATCGGGGGTGAACATCAGGGAGGCCACCGCCACGACCTGACCGTCGTGCCCCGCCACCAGCGAGTGGCCGCGGCTGCGGTCGCAGAGCCGGTCGAACACCCTCGGCGGGAGCGTCGGCATGGCCGTGAAGTAGCGGAACCGCCGCGTCTCCGGTGAACAGCGCTCGTGCAGGTCGCGCAGCGCCTCCCGGTAGAGCGAGGTGAGGGGCCTGATCAGCACCTCTGCACCGTCGGCCAATCGCAGGGGCCCCTCGGCGGGAGCGACCTCGGCGGGCGGCTGCGCGAGCCGTACGAGGGCGGCGGCCCGGGCCGCCTCGGTCAGGGTGAAGGGCAGCCCGGCACGGCGGAGCCGGATCGCCCGGCGCGGAGCCACGGGGACGACCAGCAGCGTGGGATCGGGCAGATCCCCGGCCTCGGCGTCTCCTCGGGGCCGTCCGGGGTCGGCTCCGTAGACCCAGCGGGAGTCGTCGGCCCGGAGCAACTCCCCGAGGACCTCGGGCAGCCGCCACGGCGTCGACCGAAGCCGGGCGGCGAGCAGCAGGGCCCGGGTCGGCTCGTCGGTCAACTCGTGCGCCGTGGCCGGCACGACCTGGACCCGGCGGCCTCCCGCGGCCTCCAGCGCCTCACGCACCACATCAGGCGAGGCCGGGATCTCCGTCACGAACTCGTCGACCGTGCCGTCCGTATCCGGCTGGACGGACAGGCCGAGGATGTTCCCGCCCTTCTCGGCGAGGGCCGCCGCGAGTGCGGCGAGACGTCCCGGCCGCTCGTCGACCGTCGTCCGGACCCGTAAGAACCCCATCGGTGCCGCTCCCTCCGTTGTGCTGACCCCAGCTTGACGCACCTCTGTTACGCGATTGCTACGCAACAGTGAGCCACTCGTTTCGGATCGATAGACACTCATATAGCTGCTGTTATCCGCATAATCATCGCGATTGGCCAACGACTTCCGTTGCGTGATGCGCTGGACAGAACGGATATAGCAGGATGTCCACCATGAGTGCTCCACTTTCTCCGGGTTTCGTCAACGGTGATGTGTCGTTCTGGTATCGCTCGCTCGGACTCCCCGTGCCCGGCGATCCCCTGGGGGGCGACATCGAGGCCGACGTGGCCATCGTGGGAGCGGGCTACACGGGCCTGTGGACCGCCTACTACCTGAAGAAGGCCAGGCCGTCGCTCAGGGTCGTGGTGCTGGAGAAGGAGTTCGCCGGCTTCGGAGCGTCCGGGCGCAACGGCGGGTGGCTCACCGGCGCGCTCGCCGGCACGCCGGAGAGGTATGCCAAGACACACGGCCCGGACGCGGCCAGGCGGCTGCAGCGCTCGATGTTCGGAGCGGTCGACGAGGTGATCCGGGTGGCCGCCGAGGAGGGCATCGAGGCCGACATCGTGAAGGGCGGCATCACCACCGTGGCCAGGTCCGCGGCCCAGGCCGGGCGGTTGCGGGAGGACCTGGCCTGGCAGCGGGATTGGGGCTGGACCGAGGAGGACGTGCGCCTGCTCCCCCCTGAGGAGATGGACGCGCGCCTCCGGGTGAACGGCGCTGTCGGCGCGACGTGGAGTCCCCACTGCGCCCGGATCCAGCCCGCCAAGCTCGCCCGTGGGCTGGCCCGGGCCGTACGGGATCTGGGGGTGGAGATCTACGAGCGGACGCCGGTGACGGAGATCGCCCGCGGCCGGGCGGTCACGCCGCACGGCACGGTGACCGCCGGCCACGTGCTGCGGTGCACCGAGGGATTCACCGCGACCATCCGCGGGCATCACCGCGACTGGCTCCCGATGAACAGCTCGATGATCGTCACCGAGCCGCTGCCCGAGAAGGTGTGGGACTCCATCGGATGGGCGGGCCGCGAGTTGCTCGGCGACATGGCGCACTACTACATGTACGCCCAGCGGACCGCCGACGACCGCATCGCCTTCGGCGGCCGGGGCAAGCCGTACCTCTATGGATCGAAGGTCGACGAGCGCGGGCACACCCACGCCTGGACGGTCGACGCCCTCTGGGACCTGCTCACCTCGTTCTTCCCCGCCGTCGGCTCGTCGCGGGTGGCGCACGCGTGGTCCGGCGTGCTCGGTGTGCCGCGTGACTGGTGCGCGACCGTCCACGTGGATCACACGACCGGACTCGGCTGGGCCGGGGGGTACACCGGGCACGGGGTGACCACCACGAACCTGGCCGGGCGCACGCTGTGCGACCTCGTCCTGAGGCGGGACACCGAGCTGACAGCGCTGCCGTGGGTCGACCGCCGTGTCCGCGCCTGGGAGCCCGAGCCCCTGCGCTGGCTCGGCGTGCACTCGATGTACCGCCTCTACCGCCTGGCCGACGCCCGCGAGAACCGGGGAATGACCAGAACCTCCACCCTCGCCAAGATCGCCAATAAGATCACCGGCCACTGACCCACCCCCCTTTCGCCGTGATCATGCACACCTTCGGATGTGGGGCCGATGACCTCGCCAAACGTCGACCGTGATCATGCGTAGATTCGGCGCCGACTACCCTGACCTGAGGAAACACCATTCGTGATCATGCAGTTCGCACCACCCAGAAGGGCACCAGGCCTGTGAGCAGTGACATCCTTTTCCGTGGCGGCCGCGCCTTCACCCCGGACGGCTTCGCCGAGGCGGTCCTCGTCAGAAACGGCCTCATCGCCGCCGTCGGCCTCGAGTCCGATCTCGTACGGCTCTCGCCCGGAGCCGAGCCCGTGGATCTCGCAGGCGGCCTGCTGACGCCGGGGTTCACCGACGCCCACATCCACCCCGTGCAGGCGGGGCTCGAGCGGGCGAAGTGCGAACTGTCAGAGATCTACGGCCTGGACGCGTACGTGGCGAAAGTCGCCGAATATGCCACGACAAATCCGGATAAGGAGTGGATCGATGGCGGCGGCTGGGACATGTCGGCCTTCCCCAACGGCCTCCCCCACCGATCCCAACTCGACTTCCTCGACCGGCCCGCCTACCTGATCCAGCGCGACCACCACGCCGCATGGGTCAACACCCACGCGCTGGAAGTGGCCGGGATCACCCGGGACACCCCCGACCCCGCCGACGGCCGCATCGAGCGCGACCCCGACGGCACTCCCAGCGGCGTCCTGCACGAGGGCGCCATGGACCTGGTCGGCCTGCTCACCCCGCGCCCGACCCCGGCCGACGCCGACGCGGCCCTCCTCGACGCCCAGACATACCTCTTCTCGCTCGGGATCACCGGCTGGCAGGACGCGATCGTCGGCTCGTACGCCGGATCGGACGACAACCTGCCCACCTACCTCGAGGCCGCCGCCGCCGGACGACTGAAGGCACGCGTCGTCGGCGCCCTGTGGTGGGACAGGACGCGAGGCGCCGAGCAGATCCCCGACCTCGTCGAGCGACGCGCGAAGGCCGAGGGTCTCGACCGGTTCCGCGCCACAGCGGTGAAGATCATGCAGGATGGCATCGCGGAGAACTTCACCGCGGCCGTCATCGAGCCCTACTGCCGTTGCGGCGGCACCGGCCTGTCGTACGTCGATCCGGGGTTGCTCAAGGGCTACGTCCAGGAACTCGACGCCCTCGGCTTCCAGGTCCACTTCCACGCCATCGGGGAGCGTGCCGTACGGGAGACGCTGGACGCCCTGTCCGGCACGCATCCGGAGAACCGGCACCACATCGCCCACCTGCAGATCATCACGCCGCAGGACGTGCCGCGCTTCGCCGCGCTCGGCGTGACGGCGAACCTGCAGCCGCTCTGGGCGACCCACCACGCCCAGATGGACGAGTTGTGCATCCCCTTCCTCGGTGAGGAGCGGTCGGCCTGGCAGTACCCCTTCGCCGATCTCGTACGGCACGGCACCCGGTTCGCGGCGGGCTCGGACTGGCCCGTCTCGTCGGCGGACCCGATCCAGGGCATGCACGTCGCGGTCAACCGGACCGAGCCGGGCAGTTCGGTCCACGCGTCCTACCCGACCGCGCAGACCCCCTTCCTGCCCGGCCAGAGCATCGACCTCAGGACGGTCATGAACGCGTACACGGCCGGCTCGGCCTGGTTGAACCGGTCCCCCGCGGGCGTGATCGAGGAAGGCCGCCCGGCCGACCTCGTCGTGCTCGACCGCGATCCCTTCACGCTCGACCCCGCCGAGATCTGGACGGCGGAGGCACGGATGACCTTCGTCGACGGCGAGCAGGTCCACGGCTGAGGACGAGGGTCACACGTACGCGTAGGGGATGCCCGGGGAACTCGCACCGCCGGCCGTGGCGACCGTGACGAGGGCCGATCCGGCGCCGGCCGGCGCCGTGGCGACGATCCGCGTGTCGGAGACGACCGAGAAGGGGGCGCGCACGGCGCCGAAGAAGACGTCGGTGGCGTCGGTGAAGACCGAGCCCGCGATGGTGACCGAGTTGCCTCCTGCGGCCGGTCCCTGATTCGGGTTCAGGGCCGTGACGACGGGGGTCCCCACGTACGTGTAGGCGGTGCAATCGCTCACCGGGCTGGTCCCCCCTGGCGTGGTGACCGTGACGTGGACGGGACCCGCACCACTGGGTGCCGTCGCGGTGATCTGTGTACCAGAGTTCACGGTGAACGAGGCCGTGGCCGAGCCGAACTTCACCGACGTGGCCCCGGTGAAACCGGTCCCAGTGATCACGACGACGGTGCCGCCCGCGATGCCTCCCTGGTCAGGAAGCACGTCCGTCACGACGGGGATGCCCGGCCCCGTGTACGCGTACGGCGCCGGATTGCTCACTCCCCCGGGCGTCGTCACCGTGACGAGCACCGGCATGGACGCGGCCGCGGGCGGGGCCGTCGCGGTGATCTGTGTACCGGAGTCCACGATGAACACGGCCGAGACGGACCCGAACTTCACCGAGGTCGTCCCGGTGAAACCGCTCCCGCTGATGGTGACGGAGATGCCCCCTGCCGCCGGCCCCTGGTTGGGCGAAAGACTGGAGATGACCGGAGCCAGGGCGGCCACATAGGTGAAGGGAACCGGCGGGCTGGTGCCGCCGCTCGCAACCACCGTCACGTTGACCGTTCCCGCGCCCGAGGGGGTGAGGGCGGTGATCTGTGTGCTGGAGACGACCACCACGCCTACGGCGGTGTTCCCGCCGAACCGTACAGCGGTGACCCCGACGAACCCGGTGCCGGTGATGGTCACGGAGGTGCCACCCACGCTGGACCCCTGGTTCGGACTGACGCCCGTGACTACCGGGGCCATGACATTCACGTCCTCCCGATCGGGCGTGTGCCCCCGGCAGGTCAGGCGCCGGGGGCACACGCGCTTCTTCTAGGGGATCTTCTGTCCGGCGAGCCGGTCTCCTGCTCCGGCCGACGGGCTTTCAGTCGGGGATCAGACGTAGGTGAAGGTGGCCGCCACGCTGCTTCCCCCCGGTGTGGTCACGACCACGTCGACGGCTCCGGCCGGCCCGGCGGGTGCGGTCGCGAGGATCTGGGTGTCGGAGTTGAGGGTGAAGTCGGCGTCGACACCGTCGAACGAGACGTTGACGGCCGAGCCCACGAAGGCCGTGCCCGTGATGATCACTTCCGTGCCGGCGGCGCCTGTGTCGGGGGCCAGATCGGTCACCGTAGGCGTGTCGAAGAGCAGGACGGCGTTGGTCAGCGTGACGCTGCCGCCGGCCGTACGCACCGAGACGTCCCTGGTCTGGAACCAAGGGCTTGCCCCGAGCTCGGCGATGGCCAGCGGGGTCGCCGTGACCTGGGCGTCACTGGTAGGTGGGGTGAGGGTCCCCGTCACCCCGCTGAACTGGACCCGGTTGGTGGTCAGCAGAGTCGTGCCCGCGATGACGACGGGGACGGGGGTTTCCGCGGATCCTTCTGTGGGGGCGAGGCCGGAGACGAACGGAGGGTCGATGTAGTAGAACGGCAGCCCGTTGCTCGTGCCGGTGGGGCTGACGACGCTGACGGTCGTCGGACCGCAGCCGGAGGGCACAAGGCAGGTCACGACCGTCCCTGCTGGGTTCGAACTGGCGGTGACCGACCGGGCGCCGATCTTCGCGCTGGTGGTTCCGATCATGCCGGTGCCGTTGACGGTGAGGGTCTGGCCGTAGCCTCCCTGATTGGTGTTCTGTGGGGCGGCGCTGAGGGACGTGATGACGGGGGCCATGAGGGTTTCCTTTTCCGAGTGATGGAACGATCCAAACAGATACGATCGATGCGGGTGGAATTAATTCCCTGAGGGCTCGCCGAGCCGTGCCGAATGTATTCGGAGGCATGGGATGCGGCGATCGAAGAATTATCCCGCGGGAATTCCGTGTCGTGTTCATGACACCGAATCCGCTGAAATCCCGGCGAAGTCCGGCCCGCGATCGCGACAAGGAGCGATCATGCCGGCTGGCCGATGAATGAACGGCGGCCCGGAGGATCTGAACAAGCCGCCAGTGGAGGAGAGGAGGACCGCGCGGATACGCGGCGCCCCGAGGCCGCTACGGAGGGATGGATCGCATGGCGCCTCCCGGATCTCGCAGGGATATCAGGCCGGACTGATCGGCAGAAGCCTCGCCGACCCTCTATCCCACTCGAACCGGCGGTCATCGACTCTCACGAGCCCCCACGATGACCCGAGACGCCGTGCCTGCGCGACCGAGGATCCTTACTGCTGATGTGATTAGAATCCATGCAGCAATATCAAGTAAAGAGGGAATACGGCAAATGGTATGCGCGAATTACGATGCCGCCGCCGCAAGGAGACGCCATCCGCGATGAACAGGGGGAATCGGCATCGTGGACGGCGTCCGATCATAGGCGGCATAGGCAAGGAGGCCGCGACATGGCGTCACAACCTCCCGGAGAATCCTTACCCCTCCCCCTTAAATCAGGGGTTCCAAGCAGTG